>Ga0209810_1001158_pt1 | contig 43233 bp, 47 predicted proteins | sample Coa_R1_7_FD_187159 | JGI IMG/M metagenome (GOLD analysis project Ga0209810, IMG submission 187159) | Surface soil microbial communities from Centralia Pennsylvania, which are recovering from an underground coalmine fire - Coalmine... | ecosystem: Environmental > Terrestrial > Soil > Unclassified... | reverse complement strand
ACAACATGCGGCTTACAGCCAAAAGCAGACAATTTATGCTTTCAAACGAGAGTTATTTCGTCAGCCTATACCTACTCATCTCCCTCTCATCAATGACTCTTTAGAGGCTGCGTAATTTCAGATCTCAATCAAAATAGGCTCTTTGGCCCGAATAACTCGGCGTGATGTGCAACAAAATCACGGGTGCTCGTCGCAGGCCTTCCTGTGATCGCCTCGACATCGTGCGTGAGACGATCATAACGTTTGGCTGCATGGAGCCGTGCCATGGTTAGCAGGTGCTCGAAGACATGGTCGGGCAAGTTGCGCCTGCGAAGTTCCTGGTCTTGCCATTGCTCTAATAGCGCATCGACATAGGTGATGGTTCGGCTGGGTGCGTCTGAATATTCTCATGAATGGAGAAAATAATTTGCATCCTTCTTACATGGATTTACATCACAAATAGATAAATAACTCCAAATAATGCATTAAGAGGTTTGAAGAATTTGATCAGGCCTGTGATGGGAAAAACAAGAAATAACTTTAACAAAGGAGATAATAGACATGAAATCATTCCAAGATAAAGTGGTTCTTGTCACTGGCGGAAGTTCAGGTATCGGACGGACAACAGCGATTGCATTTGCGCGTGAAGGCGCCAAGGTGGTCGTTACTAGCCGACGCGAGAATGAGGGCAAAGAAACGGTGCGCTTGATGAAAGAGGTTGGAAGCGAAGGGCTCTTCATTAGGACCGATGTAAGCAAAGAAGGGGACGTTAAGGCGATGGTCGAAGCAACTGTCAAAGCCTATGGTCGCCTTGATTACGCATTCAACAATGCCGGTATAGAGGGAGACGCCGCCCCCCTCGCCGAGCAAACTGTGGACAATTACGAGGCCGTTCTCGGTATTAACGTTAGAGGTGTCTTCCTCTCAATGAAATATGAAATCCCACAGATGCTCGAAAACGGCGGGGGTGCAATTGTGAATATGTCTTCAATCGCTGGTTTAATCGGCTTCCCCGGCTTTTCCCTGTACATTGCCAGTAAACACGCCGTATTGGGGCTTACCAAAACAGCGGCGCTTGAGTATGCCAAATCTGGTATTCGCATTAATGCGGTCTCTCCTGCTGTGATTGAAACCGATATGGTGGATCGCTTCATTGGTAAAATTGGTGTTGGTAAAGAAGGAGAGACGAGACAGCAACTTGCTGCTATGCATCCAATCGGTCGTACGGGTAAACCTGAGGAGATTGCCAGTGCCGTGCTTTATCTCTGCTCAGATGGAGCCTCATTTGTCACGGGACAGGCGTTGACAATAGATGGTGGATACACCGCACAATGAAAGGAAAACGAAGTGATCGAAGCGAAGCATGATCGTTGGTATGGCTGGGCGAATACAAGATTCGCCCCTACTTAATCAGCTTTGAGATTTTTTTGAACTCCTCGGTTCCTGCGCGCTCAAGGAGTTGGAACACAAACGTTTCGGTCGTGCCTATAATGGCTCCGGCCCTATCCATAAATTTTATTCCAGTCTCCCAATCAAATTCCTTTCTTGACGTTACGGCGTCGGCAGGGATGTAGACTCTGTATCCATCTTTAATTAAGTCTAATACGGTCTGGAGCACGCATACGTGGGTTTCTATGCCGCACATGAGTACCTCGGCTCTCTTTGTGTTTTTTAGAGCCGCCTTAAAGTCCGAAGACCTTGCACAGCTAAAGACGAGCTTCTCAATGGGCTTTGGTTCATCCCCAATGGCCTCTTTAATCTCATTAATAGTTAATCCCAATCCCTTGGGGTATTGCTCTGTGACCGTAATTGGAATACCCAGCGTTTTTGCAGTCTCTATCAGAATCTTAGAATTTCTCGTGACCGCCTCTCTCCTATCTTCCGGGATTGCATTCATGAGCTTCTCCTGCATATCAACGACAACAAGCGAAATTTTATCACTTTGAATGAAGTCCATTTCAACCTCCGCTATTTCTTTTTAATTCGCAATTTACCTATCCACTCTCTTCTAATTTTTCTGTAACTGCCTTGACAAATAGTTCAGTGACCCACTTTTTGATGCGCTCTTGGGATGCACGACCGAGAATCTTTCTCACCCTTTTTAGAGGAATGATGGCTTTTGCGGCAGACCTGTGTCCCCCTGCGCTCCCAACCTCTCCAAAAATACTCCTTAAAAGTCGTCCTGCGCCTTTTACGTATCCGACATTCCTTACGGAAATAACCAGATGGGAGTTGCCAACTATACCCAGAGCCACAGACCACTCAACCCCTTTTACTTGAATGCCGAAATCTGCCATCTTGGGGATTAGGTACTCCCTTTTTACCCTTCCAAGATTGCTGAAAAAGATCCCCTGCGATATCCAATGGTCGGCAAGAGCCTGACCAAATAGCCTTATTTCGGATGGAGGCATCTCTGCACGCTCAATGCGCCTGAGGAGTGCCAGATTCGCAATTGGATAAAGAAATGTGAATGCCTCAATGTCATCCGGGTTTGCATCGCGATTCAGTGATACGGTATCGGTTTTTATTCCGTAAAGAAGTGCGGTGGCAAGTCTCTCTGATATTTCCATCTGTGCGGCGCGAAGGAATTCGGTCAGTATTGTGGAGGTCGCACCCTCCTGGGTTCTTATCTCAGAAAAACGGGTTTTATAAGAGGCAACCTGTGGATGATGGTCAATCACGGTGTCAACCTCAGGAATGAGACTCCCGAAGTAAGGAGGTTGAACGTCAACAAGCGCAATTGAATCAAACTCCTTTATGTCTGCCGGAACAATCTTCTCAAGGTCAATTTCAAGAAGCTCTATCATGGCAATGTTTTCAGGGCGGGATATTTTCTCCCCAAGGTGTCCGATTATAGCGGTCTGGCGGTTTCTTTTAAGTAGTGTCCTGAGGGCTAGGGCGCTTGCAATCGAGTCCGGGTCGGGGTTGTCGTGAAGGAGAATCAGCATCTCTTTTGCTTCGCCGTGGAGACGCCTTAATTCTTCAACCCGAAGCTCTACCCTTGCAAGCCTCTCCTCACGCGCGATTTCCTCTGAGAGAACCCTGTGAAAAGAAACAAACCTCGCATATGGGGGTGAGTCTTGGGGTCTTTCACTATTGGTTACGATTATCGGGGTCTGCGGAAAATGTTCGGAAAGCTCTTTCGAAGCGTTATCAGGGAAATGCTCTTTCTCAATTATTATAACGGTAAAATCTCCCGTTTGGTGTAAAGCCTCTTCAAACGAGTTTACCCAGACGACCTCTCCCCTTTCTGAGAGTCCAAAAAGGGATGGGTCAAAATTCCCTATAAATAAATACCTAGCTGTCGCTTCTTCCTGCATGTCTTACAATTCGGGCTGTATCAATTTAGCCACAAATGAACACAAATTAACACGAATAAATAATCAATCGGTAGGGGCAGGTTTCAAATGCCCCTACAAAATAATCTTATCTTCGATACAAGTCCATTAGTATCCAATTAAGCTTTAAACTCGGAACCGTGATAGCACGCCTGACTCAGCCCCTGTACAAATCCTGAGATTTCTCCAAGGAGCCCTTTTCCATTACTCCCGTGTTTTTCAATTATCCTAACGAGGGCGCTCCCTACGACCACAGCATCCGCAAACCTAGCGATTTTCCCTGCCTGCTCCGGCGTTGATATGCCGAACCCGATTCCCACGGGGAGTTTTGTATATCTTCTGATTTCCCCAACAAGGGCTTCAAGTGAATAATCCATAGTCGGTCTTTCTCCGGTAACCCCGGTTACAGAAACTAGATAGACAAACCCCGTTGTCCGCTCCCCTATGAGCCTCATTCTCTCGGCTGTACTGGTAGGGGCGAGGAGAAATACCATATTGAGTCCCATTTTATCCGTGTGAATTTTAAATTCGTCTGCTTCTTCAGGGGGAAGGTCTACTACAAGAACCCCATCTGCGCCTGCATCGCGCGCATCTTTGGAGAATTTTTGAAGCCCATAGGCAAGAAAGGGGTTATAGTAGCCAAAGAGTATAATTGGAATCTCTGAATGTTTTCTAATCTTGGTTACAACGTCAAGCACGCTGGTTAGAGTTGTGCCGCTGCGAAGTGCCCTTTCAGAGGCATGTTGAATTGCGGGACCGTCGGCCATGGGGTCTGAAAATGGAATCCCAAGTTCAATAATATCGGCGCCGCTCTTCTCAAGGCTGAGCACTATATGGGAGGTCAGTTCAAGAGAAGGGTCTCCTGCCGTAATATACGTAACCAGGGCTGCTTTTCCCTCTTGCCTGCGTTCTCTAAATTTATTCTGAATTCTCATTAAATTGTGGGACAACCGTGCTCTATCAAACCTTTTAAGTCTATCTGCAGTATATGGAAACCTCAAGCCTTACGTTTTCATCCCCAAAGCCCTTGCCGCAACCTGAATATCCTTATCGCCACGCCCCGAAAGGCAGATTATGGTTATAGAGTCCTTAGGCATATTGGGAGCTACCTTTGTGGCATAAGCCACAGCATGAGCTGACTCAAGTGCGGGAATTATCCCCTCCGTTTGGGAGAGGAACTTGAATCCATCCAGTGCCTCCTTATCAGTCACAGTGGTGTATGAGACCCGCCCTGAGTCTTTTAGATAGGAATGCTCAGGTCCCACTCCGGGGTAGTCAAGCCCAGGGGCTATTGAATGGGTTCCCTTCACCTGCCCGTCCTTGTCCTGGAGGAGGTATGTTTTGCTGCCATGGAGAACCCCAAGCCTTCCGGCGGCAAGGGTTGCCGCATGCTGCTCAGTCTCAAGCCCTGACCCTGCGGCCTCCACCCCGGTCATTTTTACGGACTCATCTCCAAGGAATGGATAAAAAAGCCCCATGGCGTTTGAACCGCCTCCAACGCAGGCGATGAGAAGGTCTGGGAGCCTCCCCTCTTTTTTGAGAACCTGCTCCCTCGCCTCTTCCCCAATTACGGACTGAAAATCCCTCACCATCATCGGGTATGGATGCGGTCCCGCCACGCTTCCGATTATGTAGAATGTCGTTCTCACATTTGTTATCCAGTCCCTCATGGCCTCGTTCATCGCATCCTTTAGGGTTTGAGTCCCTGAGGTCACCTCTCTTACATTAGCTCCGAGCAGCTTCATGCGGATTACGTTGAGTGCCTGTCTCTTTGTGTCCTCAAGCCCCATAAATATCTCACATTCCATTTTAAGAAGCGCGGCAACCGTAGCCGTGGCAACCCCGTGCTGTCCGGCTCCGGTTTCAGCTATAATCCTCTTCTTTCCCATACGCGACGCAAGGAGGGCCTGACCTACGGTGTTGTTGATCTTATGGGCGCCTGTGTGCGCGAGGTCTTCGCGTTTGAGATAAACCCTTGCCCCGCCTAGTTCCCGCGTCATCCTCTCCGCAAAGTAGAGGGGTGTGGGGCGACCAACATACTCTCTTAGGTAGTAGTCTAGCTCCTCTTTAAATTTTGGATCGTCTCTTATCTCAAGATAAGCCCTTTCCAGATTGATTAGGGCGGGCATAAGGGTCTCGGAGACGTATCTGCCACCGTAGACTCCAAAATGCCCCCTTTCATCGGGGAGTTTCAGTTTAGGTTTCATTTCTTGCCGCCTCTATGAATTTTTTTAACCTCTGGGGGTTTTTCTTTCCCGGATAATCCTCAACGCCTGAGCTAACATCAACCCCATAAGGATTCACTATACGAATTGCCTGAGAAACGTTCTCTGGAGAAAGCCCCCCTGAGAGGATTATCATCTTTGATGAATTTAATCCCTTTAGAACCTCCCACCTGAAACTCTCTCCAGTTCCTCCATAGCCCTTTGTCGAGTATGTATCAAAGAGAACTGTCTGGACAGGGTAAGATTCAATTTCCTCTGGGTTTATGCCCCCTCTGACCCGGATTGTTTTTATCACCCCTATTCCAAGCCTCTTGCAGAAATCCGGGGACTCGTCTCCGTGGAGTTGAAATAAATCAAATCCCGCCTCTTCTTTTATGCTTTTAATCTCATCCAAATCCTGATTCACGAAGACTCCTACCGTGGTGACAAATGGAGGCAATTTTGAGATAATCTCGCGTGCCATTTCAGGTCTAATATACCTCTTGCTTTGCTTATAAAAAATAAAACCAAGCGCATCGGCTCCTAAGTCCACAGCCAGAAGGGCATCCTCTACATTAGTAATCCCGCAGATTTTAATCTTGACCACAGAGGGATAATTATAAGAGTTGAAACCGTGCGTGTAAACAGAGGGTATATTCCTCTGAATGTAGCCTTGCGGTAATACACGAGTCCACTATTTTTTCAGAGATTATTCGAAAAAAGTTGCAAATTCAAACATATTTCAAAATGGCGGATTCTGCTCAATTCTATTAATTGGAAGTTTGTAATCATTTCCCAGATTATCTCTATACCTAATATGCCATTTTAAGGAATTGAAATTACTTCGTATGTTTGTACATAAATCACGTTGAGGGTCTCCAAGTGTACCAAGATAATATGATAACTCTACTGTTTTATATTCTCCACCACGTAAAAATACTACTTTCTGTTCGTCATCTCCTGTCCTAATAAATGTTGGAATTTCTTGTTCAAAATTACCATTTTCACCTGTCAAGAAAAGTTTAGGCTTCTTAATACTACCACTGCCAGAATTCTTATTATAAATATCAAACAACAAATTACATTTAATAGGTCCTTCGGAACTTCCTAAACGTTCAAGAAATCTTTCTTGTATAAGGTTAGTTTGAAGACGTAAGTTATGTAACTCAATCTCAGCTAAAATTTGCTTTTCCATTATTTTTTGCATCTTGTGAGTGGAACGAGCATAACGCAGTGTAATCCAAACTAGAACTGCCGTAACAATAACTGCAATTACGGAAGCTATAGCCTGAATTAACGGCGCGTAATTATTCAAAGTCTTTAGTATCCCAACGGTATGAGTCATATCGGCAATTACAATAGACAGTATTTCGACGGCCAAAAACAACAATAATGCAAGTATAAAGTCTTTCATCTCGAACCTTATTTTCAAAAAATTAGGAAAGCTTCCATTTGCAACTTAGCCGCGTAAAGCTTAGAACCTGTTCCAAGACCTCGAGGGACTGTCATTCTGAGCCGCGCAAGTGGCGAAGAATCTCGATTTTGAGACCCTTCGCTGCGCTCAGGGTGACATTCTACTTGGTTTTCAAATCACTTCTAGTATAAAATCCTTATACAGCTTCTTCAAAGCTTGCGAATGGCATGTGCTGAACGAGTGGAACGGGCACACTACGCCGCGGGCGAGTTTATCACTCGAAGGGGTGATCTGCGCGATCGAAATCGGTGAGAACCAATCCTCAGCTATGAAAGGGAAATCTTCTAAAACCCTTTGTCTTCTTCCCAATCAGGCGCAGGTAATATTTGAATCTCTCCTTGAAACTTATTCTTCTAAAGAGGTATATGTTTCCTTCCCTTTCGACCTTTACCCTTTCACCCAACCTATACCTTCCCGGAAACATTGCACGGGCAAGAAGACGCTTTCCACCATCATTCTGAACAAAGCCAAGAATGAGGGGTGAAGGAAATCCTTCGGGTGGAACATGAAGGACCGTAAATGTCTCAAGTATCCCTTCCGCTCTATCAATCACTGCGTCATCGCTTGTAGCCTGCGGAATATAAATTGGAGGGGTGTAGGAACTGGTTCTTGGGATTGGTTTTGTGTTTTCTTTACATTTCTCCAAGATTGTAACAAAGTTGTTATTTCCAATTCCTCCTATAGAATGCGTCAGAGCTATACCTGTTTTTCCCACCTGACGCTTTGCGTCAACCTCTCCTCTCATCTGCCATACGGATTCAACAATCTGGGCAAGCCCCGATGCGCCGACGGGGTGTCCCCTTGATTTAAGTCCGCCCGAGGGATTTATTGGAAACTGCCCATCAATTTGAGTAATGCCATCCTCAATGGCCTCCCATCCCACTCCCTCCTCGAAGAACCCCAGGTCCTCGCTGTTTATAATCTCAAAGCTTGTGAATGCATCGTGTACCTCGGCAAAGTTTATGTCCTTGGGTCCAATCCCCGCCATATCATAAGCCTGTTTTGCCGCAATCCGCGTAGCCATAAAGGAAGAGAGCGAGCTTCTACGGCTTACGCCGAGGGTGTCTGTCCCTTGACCTATTCCTGAAACGAGAATATCTGTTTTTTCACTTGTAAGAACTAGAGCGGCCGCACCGTCTGTGATTGGAGAGCAATCATAGAGCCTCAGTGGTTCAGAAATAAACCTGCTTTCTTTGTAATCTCTCAGGGTTATTCTTTTCTGAAATTGTGCAAGGGGGTTCAGGGAACCATTAAAATGATTTTTTATAGCTACCTTTGCTAAGATTTTTTCCATTCTTTCTTGAGGGATTTTAAACCGCCCCATATAGGCTTGGGTTACCATTGCGGCAAGCGCGGGCATTGTACTCCCTGCCTCCCTTTCCCGGTGCTCTATTACCTCGGCGAGGATTCGAGTGGTTTTTGCAGTCGGAAGATGGGTCATCTTTTCTCCAGCGATGATAAGGGCGTTTTTAAACCTGCCCGAGGCTACGGCTGCATATGCAACTGAAAAAACCGCCGCGCCGGAGGAAGAGGCGGTCTCCACCCGGATAGAAGGAATCCCCAAGAGATCAAGGGCATCGGCTATAAGCGCTCCGATATTACCAGTTCCCGTGAACTCTTCGGGGTTCATGGCACCAATAAAGATTGCCTGAGGCTCTGGGTACTTAGATACAGCAAGGGCCTTTCTCCCGGCTTCGACAAGGAGGGATTTTAAATCCAAATCCGATTTCTCAAATCTAGTCATACCAATCCCATCTACGTAGACGGAATCCATATAATTAAAACTCCTGCGAATCTATATATAATTTTACTCTTATATTTCTTTGTCTGATAGGGTTTGGCTCTGTAACCGATAATTGCCCCCTCAATACAAGGGCGAACCGCACGACTTTTCCCTTGACATCACCTGGCTCTAATATATTCTTTTTTTATAACTGGAGGTTCTTAAAACATGAGAAAATCGTTAGAAACGGTTGTGCTAATTTTTGTTGTTATGTCGCTTGTTATTTCAACATTCCCGGTTCGGAAAACTCAGGCAGCTGAGCTTCCATCTTTAGCCGACCTCGTTAAAAGACTAAAGCCGTCTGTAGTGAATGTCAGCACTACGAGCGTTGTAAAAGGGGGTGTAAGCCAATTTGAATCGCCTTTTGGGGGTGGCGAGCAAGACCCATTTGAGGAGTTTTTCAAAAGATTCTTTGGGGATGTTCCTCAGAGGGAGTTCAGGCAGAGGGGGCTTGGCTCCGGGTTCATTTTAAGCGAGGATGGTTACATTGTAACAAACAATCACGTTGTGGAAAAGGCGAGTGATATAGAGATAATCCTGGAAGACGGAGAGAGATACAAGGCCAAGGTTATAGGAAAAGACCCGAAAACGGATGTGGCGCTCCTTAAGATTGAGCCTAAACATAAACTCCCCGCTGCGGTACTTGGAGACTCGTCTAAGCTTGAGATTGGGGATTGGGTAATTGCGGTGGGGAATCCGTTCGGTCTGGGTCACACTGTTACTGCCGGAATAGTTAGCGCGGAGGGCCGGTCTCTGGGGCTTGGTCCTTATGACGATTTTATTCAAACCGACGCCGCAATAAACCCGGGGAATAGCGGTGGGCCTCTTTTTAACCTCCAGGGACAGGTCGTCGGCGTTAACACTGCAATCGTTGCCGGAGGTCAGGGGATAGGCTTTGCGATACCAATTAATTTGGCAAAGAGCGTAATAACTCAGCTAAAGAGCACAGGAAAGGTGGTGCGCGGATGGCTTGGGGTTTTGGTACAGCAGATAACCCCGGATATCGCAGAGGGCTTGGGACTCGCCGAGCCTAAGGGTGCACTAGTTTCAGATGTAACTCCGGGCAGCCCTGCGGATAAGGCTGGCATAAGGAGGCAGGATATCATTACGGAATTTAACGGACAGCAGATTAATGATATGCAGGAACTTCCAAGGTTGGTTGCTGCAACCCCTCCCGGAACGGAAGTAACATTGAAATTCCTGAGAAACGGAAAAGAGCAAACCGCGAGATTAAAACTCGGAGAGCTTCCTGAAGAGATTGCCAAGTCAGGTCCAGGGGGGCAACAGGTTGAAAAGAACCTGGGCCTTGTCGTTCAGGAGATTAGTCCTGAAATGCAGAGGCGCCTTGGGATTCAGGATTCCCAGGGGGTTATTATAACGAATGTGGAATCTGGAAGCATTGCAGAAGAAGCCGGGCTTCGTCCGGGAGATGTAATTCTCGAAATAAACAAGAGGCAAATCAAGAACCTTGATGATTATAGAAAAGCTATAGACTCTGTTAAATCTGGTCAGACCGCGCTTTTGCTTGTAAAAAGGGATAAAAATACGCTCTACGTCGCTCTCAGGGTTGAAGGCAATGCCAAGGGTTGAAGATAGGCTAAGGGAGATTGGGATTGAGATATCTCCGCCTCCGGCACCGCAGGGGGCTTATCAGCCGGCTGTGATTTCAGGGAATCTCATATTTATCTCCGGCCAGCTCCCCATCAAAGAAGGAAGGCTTTTATATAGAGGCAAGGTTGGATCTGATGTCTCAATTGAGGAGGGAATGGATGCGGCAAGGCTTGCCGCGATAAACTCCATTTCTGTAATGAAGGGTGAGCTTGGCGATCTCGGCAGGATTAAGAGGATTGTAAAGCTGACCGGATACGTCAGCAGCGCCCCAGGATTTGATATGCAGGCGAAGGTAATAAACGGCGCATCTCAATTCTTCTATGACGTTTTTGGAGATACAGGTAGGCACGCCCGCGCTGCGGTTGGCGTTTATGAACTTCCACTTGGCGCTCCTGTAGAGATAGAGGTCATTGCTGAGATTTCTTAAAAAACTTAATTAACTTATGTAGGGGCAATTCATGAATTGCCACTACTACCTTTATGCCTAAGGTCAAAGGAATCTTCATTTATTCGGACTATCCATCGAAGGCATTATCAATTAATGAAGTAATCCGCTACATCGAAGGTTATGGACTCTTTGCTCAATATCGGGGGAACATCCTTGAATTCTTAGGCCCGGATGCGGAAGAGGCGATGGAGTTAAGCGGTATAATCGCAGGGGGAAGGGTTTTGGATATATCCACGCCGATTGATGAAATCCGAGAGCCGATTTATGGGGAGATTGATGTCGAGCTAGGGAGGCTTAGAGGTGGCGGAAGCCCTCTCGGAGTGCTCTATGATGGACTTTGGATTCAAAGGGTTTTTTATAAGTATATGTCCCGGAGAATACCCAAGGAGTTTAAAAGCGGATATATTCATATAATCTTTACAAGCAGGCTTTTTGGAACCTATGAATCAGGAAGGTATCATGCGAGGGTAATACTTACTGGATTACCGTCTTTAATCTCGACCTCAGGAATAGTTGAGGCTCCCGCAAGGCCGAAAGACTACTACTGGCTAAAAGCCGGGTTTATACGGGCGGGAAAGGACATACGGGAACTTGATCTGCTCTATAAAGGAAGGTTTGTTGAATATGACGACCCGAGAATTAATGAGGTTTTAGGTGCCTATGTGCTTCAATCCGTCTTTTATGAACTCACTGGAAATCCTTTCTGTGATAATCCTGTCTGCTGCCTTTATAACTCTCACTGGCAGGAAGAGGTCTTAACAACCCAGGCTGGGGGAAAGCTATGCAGGGAACATGCTAAGCTACTGGTATAAAAGAAAGGCCTTTCTAAGCTGTTCCGTCATTATCTCTTTTTTCTTTTCACTGTCGGATGCTAAGGCGATTTGTGGTCTGGTTCTGGGTTTTTCTATTAATACTGGCAATGCCACCGGGGAGCGGGGTTGCGAATGGACTTTGCGCTTCGCCAATAGCCTTTTTCTCCCACTGGTTCTCAATTTATTACTTATTTCTTCTATTGCCTGTTTTGAAGAAATCGTCCTTTCTTCAAATTCGATATATCTAAACGGGGTTGCCTCTTTTAACGTCTCTCCCGCGTTCCCACCACTGAGATATAGAGTCTCAATTAGAGCTAATCTAAGTTGATTGGAGCCATTATCAGATGCTGAAATATAACGAGGTGGTGAAATGCTCTTGTGACCTTTCTCATAACTAAAAGCAAAAAAAATGATTATGGGTATAACTATACTTAAACTCAGCAGAGCAAGGGAGTTACTCTCAATTAGAGGTAGAATGCCCCTTAATTCTCTTATTGCCATCTTGAGGCTTTGCATAAACCTGCTTATCGTTTGGTATTGGTTTTTTAGATTCTTAGAAATAGCGGGAGGGATAATCCGAAGGGATGTGAAATCTCTCAGGCGTTTCTTCTCCACGGTACCTTCGTGAAGCATTTTAAATGCGACGGCGTCTTCTTTTATCTCTGCCTCTTGGATTTGAGGAATTGGTTCGAGTCTTATTTTGCCCTTTTCCAATATCTTGTATCCACTCTCTGTATAGGTTACTACACAGTTCTTATCATATCGCTTTTTCCCTTCGTAAAGAGCCATGTCGGCATGGTGGAGCAACTCCTTCGGCTCTTTTACATTTACGGATGAATAGGCTGATATACCAAATGTAGCCGTCACCTGTATTTCTTTCTCATTATATGGGAAAATGAGGGTTGAAATAGCGCGATGTATACGCTCTGCAATTATTACTGCATTCTCTAGGGCTGTATGCGTAAATAAGACAGTAAATTCTTCTCCGCCGTATCTAGCAGCTATATCCACGTGCCTGACTGTTCCTGACGTAAGCCTGCCGACTTGTTTTAATACCTGGTCTCCGAAAATGTGTCCATATGTGTCATTAATGAGTTTGAAGTTATCTATATCAAAGATGCAAAGTGATAGAGGAACACCATAGCGTTTAGCCCTCTCATACTCTTCGCTGAGACGGTTCATGAAATAACGCTTATTGAAAAGCCCAGTAAGCTCATCTCTGATTAATGTGGCCTTTAACTCTTCTTGAACTAAGACTCTCTCTAATGTCGTTCCCACCGTTTCGGAGAACAAGTCTAGAACTTCTTTATCTCGAGGAGTGATTATTCCGCCGCTTGTCTTTCTATCCACTTCAAAAACAGCACAGACCTGCCCTTTCACCTTAATCGGGACTACAACAAAAGGATGTGGGTACGTCACCTTCTGTAGCCCGGCGAACTTAGATGACAACCTCGGCTCAGGCGAGACTTCTTCCCCGTCAAAGACGGCAATCCCTTCTCCTCTAATGGCTGCCCTTCCAATAGCTCCCGATTCTTCGGACAAAGGGAGTTTAAATCTGGGCACTTCTTCAATAAACCCAACGTAACACACAAGAGAAAGTGTGTTTCTCTCCCAGTTTACTTTTCTGACTGTTGCGCGATTGAAACCAAAATGGTTAATTAGAGCTTCTGTAAGGTATTTATAAGCCTCCGGCTCGGTTGTCGCTTTTGCAACTTCATTAATAGCTAGTTTTATCCTAGTCAGATAATCTGAGAACACACCTCTAATTATACTCCCAACTGTGAATTAAGAAAATATGAGGGCGCCGTCTAAAATATCTTGTGTATGGACGATTTTAGTAGGTTTAAGCTCTGGCCTGCTCCTGGAGCCTATTTATCGCGACATCGGCGGCCTTCTTTCCTGAAAGAAGCATTCCACCGAATGTGGGTCCCATCCTTGGAAGTCCGTATGTGCTGTTTACCGCCATTCCGCATGCGATTAAACCCGGAGCGACCTCGCCCGTGTATTCAACGAGCGCATCCTCGGACCTTTCCACCCACATAGAGCCGTGTCCGGGGAGCTTTTTAAAGAGTCCCTGTTTTGCCAATCTCGAAACGAGATAGGCATCGTGTCCTGTCGCGTCTATTACGAGCTTCGACTCAAGCGCAATCGGGTCAAGGCACGTAATCTCCTTAGGCATATTTGATATAGGAGACCAATTTACAACCACCCCTGCTACGCGACCGTTTTCCCTGTAGACAAGGTCATCGAACATAGTCATGTTTGCGACCTTTACTCCCGCCTCACACATTGATGCGATGAGTTTTGAACAGGCATAGGGGCCATCTGCGACATAAAGCCCCTCTGAAATTTCTTTGTATGGAACCTCTATTTCATCGAGCACCTTTTGTCCCGGATCTCTTACCGTAATCTTATTCATAAGGTATCCGCCTATCCAGAATCCGCCGCCCAGATAATTCATTCTTTCCACCAGGAGGACTTTATATTTTTTCTTCGCAATGTCTTTAGCCGCCACAAGACCGCTTGGGCCTCCGCCTACAACTATCACATCGCTTGACACGTAATCGGAAAATTCCTTTGAAAACTCATCCACTATGGCTCTTGTAATCTCTTTCTCGCCCACGGGTGCAAAAAGCCCTTGCCTTTCAGCCATGATAGAACTACCTCCCGTTAATAAAATCTCAATTGTCAAAATTTAAGCCTATCACAACTACGAGAGCCGTCAAGTTAATTTGGAGGAAAGGTGTTGACAAAACCACAGTCGGTTTATAGATTATTGGGGGAGGAATACCGACGCGGTGGAGTCAATTAATATACTAGGAGGCAAATTAAGAATGGATAAGTTTATCTTTAGGGTGTGCGTTTATTTAGTTGTATCGGTATTTATTATTGGCGGCTTGGCAAGAGTGGTGTTTGCGGGGATTATAATGGAGCAGGTCGGGTATGAAAAGGGCAGCTCTCAGAAGAATAAAGAGACAATATATATTTCCAAGAATAAAGTCAAATCTGTCTCAGAAGGCGGACATGAAATGACAATATTCGATTTAAATACGGGTGAGATGACCCTGACAAATGACGAAAAGAAAACATACGTTGTCGCAAAGCCGGAGGAGCTTTTCCAGTCTGCTCAGGATGCTATGGCTAAGGCAAAAGCCCAGATGGAAGAGGAGATGTCAAAGCTTCCGCCTGAGCAGAGAGCCAAGATAGAAGAGATGATGAAATCTCACGGAATTAATCATCCGGGAGCTTCAAAACCTGAGGACTTGACATTAAAAGCCACCGGGACAACTGAAAACATTGCGGGATACAGTTCACGGAAATTTGAGGTTTATAAAAACGGCAAACTTGACCGGGAAATCTGGACAAGCAAAGACGTTATCCCCAATAGCGAACTCGATCCCAAGAAGATGGCGGATTATATGAAGGAAATGCAGCGGATGTCCGCTAAGTTTAATCCGGGGAAGGAAGGGGCAGTCTCCGACTTGAGCGAGCAAACGAAGGTTTATAACCAGATTTATGAAACTGGATTCCCCATGAGGTCTGTGGATCATTTCTCTGATAGCGGTGCCTATATAGAGGAGGTAGTGAGTGTGACCAAGACCGATATACCGGATAAAGAGTTTCAGCCTCCGGCAGGTTTTAAGAAGATCACTCTTCAGGAGATGATGTCATCGGAGTAAAAGATGGTAGGGGCAGGTTTGAAACCTGCCCCTACATTATCCCTATTCTCTTACCACTTCGACCTTAATGTTTACTATTACATTGTGGTGGAGTCTTACCGGAACCTCGTGCACTCCCAGGGTCTTAATCGGCGCGTCAAGTTCGATGTCCTTTTTAGAAATATCAAACCCCGATCTGGAGAGGGCGTCGGATATGTTCTGAGATGTTACCGAACCGAAGAGCCTGTCCTCTTCGCCAACCTTGACGGGAATGACACAGGAGATTCCCTGAAGACTGCCCGCCAAGCTTTCGGCTTTGGCTCTTGCCTCGTCCTCTTTTCTCTTCAGGGTCTGTTTTTTTTGTTCCCATTCCTTTAGATTCGCGGGCGTTGCCTCAACCGCAAACCTCCTTGGAAACAGGTAATTCCTTGCAAAGCCCTCTTTTACCTCTTTTGTTTCTCCCCTTTTTCCAATGGATTCTACATCAGCTATAAGGATTACCTTCATTTCTAATACCTCCTGTAAAGGCAAAAAGAGTATGCCACAAAGACACCAAGAATGGCGTAGAGACGCAAGATTTGAGCTACGCTGAAATGCCCGACCACTACCTGCATTTTGTGTCTCTACTTAATGAAGCACTGTAAATGGAAGAAGGGCCATAACGCGCGCTCGCTTTATTGCCGAACTAAGCTCTCTCTGGTGGTATGCGCAAAGACCGGAGCTTCTTCTGGGCACTATTTTCTTTCTCTCATTTATAAACTGCGAGAGGAGGTCAACCCTTTTGTAATCAATCTCGGTCGCTTCGGCGCAGAATCTGCAGACCTTCTTTCTTACAAAGAACTTTTTTTCCTTTGTGTTCTCCCTTTCCATTATTGTACACCTCCCTCATGAGCACCCGACTCAGATGCCGCCCTCTCTCTTAGGGCTGCCTCTTCTTTTATTCTTACTGTCATGAATCTCAGCACATCGCCGCCGAAGAATCTCAGATTCTTCTCTACCTCGGATACGGCGCTTCTGAGGGATTTGTAGACCAGTATGTGGTAAGTCCCCTTATTGTACTTCCCAATCCTGTATGCGAGACTTCTATCAGCCCACTTCTGGGACTTAAAAATCTCACCCTCATGGTTTGATATTGCCTCTTTGAGCCTTCCCTGTACCTTGTTCAATTCATCTTCGGTGAGGTCGGGCCGCGTGAGATAAAGCGTCTCATAATAGCCTACATCCATCATTAAATACACCTCCCATTTTGGACTCTCCGACCCCGGGCTTAGACGCTACGAACTAATCCCGGAGTAACGGGTTTAAATTTTGAATCTGAAGTATACCATATCCCCATCCTGAATTTCATAATCCTTGCCCTCTATTCTTAAAACTCCCGATTCCCTTGCCGCCGCATCCGAGCCGGACTTTACATAGTCTTCATAAGACACTACTTCAGCCTTGATAAATCCCTTCTCGAAATCGGTATGGATTTTTCCTGCTGCCTTGGGAGCCTTAGTTCCCCGCTTTATGGTCCATGCGCGAAGCTCAATACCGTTTGTCGTGTAGAAGGTTATGAGATCAAGCAACTCATACGCCGCCTTTATAAGCCTTCTGAGACCCGACTCGGTTAGACCCATCTCATTTAGAAAAGCCTTGCCCTCCTCTTCTGAAAATTCCGATAACTCCGATTCAATCTTGCCAAATATTGTGATAACCTGTGCCTTTTCCTCTTCTGCCATTTTCTTTAGAGTTTCAATGTGCCTTTCTTTTCCATCTTTTTCTTCCAAATTCCCTAAGTAAAGAACCGGTTTATCTGTAAGCAGGTTTAACTCGTTGAGAATCTTCTCCTCCGCCTCTCCTTGAGGTGAAAAAAGCCTCGCTGCCTTCCCAGTGGAAATATGGTTTTTTAACCTTTCTAAGAAACTGAGTTCTGCCTGTGCTTCCTTACTACCCGATTTAGCCACCTTCTCTATTTTTCCTATCCTCTTTTCTACTGTCTCAAGGTCGGCAAGAAGGAGTTCAACGTTTATTATCTCTACGTCCCGCTTAGGGCCAATGCTCTCTGAGACGTCTGGCGAGTAGAGATCAAAGAATCTCACAACGTGAATCAGGGCATCAACCTCTCGAATGTGTGCAAGGAATCTATTTCCAAGCCCTTCGCCTTGGCTTGCCCCTTTTACGAGTCCTGCAATGTCAACAAATTTAAGCGTGGCCGGCACAACCTTCTCAGGTTTTATAATCTCTGCAAGCTCTAGCAATCTCTCATCGGGGATATTAACAATTCCGATATTCGGGTCAATTGTGGTAAATGGATAATCTGCCACGAGCGCCTTGGCAGATGTTAAGGCATTAAATATGGTTGATTTCCCGGCATTGGGAAGTCCTACGATACCACAGCTAAGACCCATGATTTTTAGAAAAGATACAGAATATAAGATAAATACGTCATGCATCCTTCCTGTTGAACTTGTTCATTGCGCTCTCTAGCCCTCGGAGTATGATCTCCAAAACCGCATCTGCGGCTCTAACTACCATATCTTCCATTATTCTTTTTTCCTCTTTCTCAAATCCTGAAAGCACATGACTGATAATCTCGGACTTCTGCAACGGTTTTCCCACTCCTACTCTCACCCTCACGAAACCGCTGTCTCCCAGGCAATTTATTATAGATCGGATTCCCTTATGTCCTGCGCTTCCACCCCCTATCTTTATTTTCATAGTTCCAAGGGGCAGGTCAATTTCGTCATGCACTACGATCATGTCTTTCAAGGAGATTTTAAAAAATTCTACGGCGTCCGAGACAGCATCACCGCTCAGGTTCATATATGTCTGGGGTTTGAGGAGTATGATCTTTTTTTCTTCTAAGAGCGCTTCGGCGAAGAGGCTTCTAAAACCCTTTTTCTTGAGGCTAATTCCGAGCCTCTTTGCAATCTCGTCCACCACCATGAACCCAACGTTGTGCCTTGACGAAGAGTATTCTTTTCCGGGGTTTCCAAGTCCGGCGACTAAAATCATTATTCAGATTAACCCTCACCGCCCTCCTCCTCGGCTTCAGGCTTGGCTTCTCCCTCTATGCCCTCAGCCGGAGCGGCGGCCTCGGCAGCGGCGGGTTTAACCTCTTCCATCACAGGCGAAAGAATCGTTATTATAGTCTCGTCCGGGTCGTGAAGAACCGTAACACCTTCGGGAAGCGTCAGGTCGCCAATGTGTATTGAATCTCCAATCCCAAGCTGGGACACATCAATCTCGATAACGTTTGGAATGGAGGCGGGAAGACATTCAACCTCAATTTCTCGAAGGATTTCCTCAAGAATCCCGCCTTCCTGAATTCCGGGAGCCTTACCCACAATCTCAACCGGAACCTTCACCGTTATGAGTTCCTTCATAAGAATTTCCTGAAAATCAAAGTGTATGGGTCGGCTCGTGAGGTTATCGTATTGAACGTCTCGAAGAAGAGCTATTTTTGTAATCTCTTCTCCGTCGCCCTTTACATGAAGCTCAAGAAGGGTGTTTTCTCCAGCCTCTGTAGAGAGGGCTTTTTTAAGGTCAATGGGATTTACTGTTAATGAAATTGGTTCCATTTCTCTTCCATAAAGCACGGCGGGAATGAACCCTTCTCTTCTGATTTTTCTTGCCGCACCCTTTCCCACTCCATTTCTTTTCATTACGAATAAAGTGCTTTGTGCCATTTTAACTCCTTTTAAAATTCAAATAAAGTGCTTATTGACTCCCCGGCGGCTATTCTTCTTATTGCCTCGCCCAGGAGTTCCGCGATGCTGAGAACCCTAATCTTTTTGCATCTCTTTGTTTCTTCCTTAGGAGGAATCGTATCGGTTATTATGACCTCTTCTAGCACCGAATCTTCGATTCTCTTAATCGCGTCTCCTGAGAGCACCCCGTGTGTACAGCAGAGGGCTACGCGATTTGCTCCCTCTCTTGATAGAGCCTTGGCGGCTTGCACAGCGGTTCCGGCAGTGTCTACCATATCATCAACTATAATTGCCGTTTTTCCCGAAACGTCTCCGATGACGTTCATTATCTCGGCTACATTCGGAGCCGTGCGTCTTTTATCCGTCATTGCCAGTCCGACATGGAGCCTCTTTGCGTATTCTCTTGCCCTTTCCATTCCGCCTGCATCGGGGGATACAAAGACCATTTCGCCATTATTGTATCTCTTCTTTAAATAATTAATGAGAACGGGGGCGGCGTAAAGATGGTCAACCGGAACGTCAAAGAAGCCCTGAATCTGCCCCGCATGGAGGTCTACGGTAATGACCCTGTTTACCCCCGCTTTGGCAATAATATCGGCAACGAGTTTTGCTGTAATCGGTGCTCTCGGCTGGACCTTTCTGTCCTGCCTTGCATAGCCATAGTATGGAACGACGGCGGTAATTGCCCCGGCGGATGCCCTTTTCAGGGCATCTGTGATTATAAGAAGCTCCATTAGGTGCTCGTTTACGGGGGGACAGGTTGACTGGATGACAAATGTGTGCGATCCGCGGACGCTTTCCGCAATCTCCGCAAACACCTCGCCGTCGCTGAACCTTCTAATCTCGGCCTTGCCGGGAGAAACATCCAGGTATCTGCATACCGCCTCTGAGAGAGAAACGTTTGATGTTCCACTAAATATTTTAGGGACTCCCATCGGTTGAAAGTAAAAACACCATTTAGTTTTCTATTGTAAGAAACCTATTATAAAATATATAGAGGATAATTCAAGTTTTTGTAGATTTATAGATAATATGGGGCAATCGTGGTAATCATACCGACTGATAGAGAAAGGGCGTTCATATTATCCCAGAGGGTTGCGAGAATTGCGACGGCGGATAAGTCGGGAAGGCCGCTTGTCGTTCCGATATGCTACGCTTATGATGGTAGGTGCTTCTATACGCCTATTGATAAAAAGCCCAAGCGCGTATCTGTGGAAAGGCTCAAGAGGGTGAGAAACATATTGGAAAATCCAAATGTATCAATTGTAATTGACAGGTACCATGAGGACTGGACTAGGCTCTGCTATGTGATTATTCATGGCAGAGCCGAACTAATAGAAGGCGGAGAAGAGTACCTCGACTCGCTGAGACTTCTATGCGAGAAATATCCTCAGTACAGGGATATGAATCTTTCTAAATTGAATCTGCCCGTAATTAAAATTGTCCTCGATCGAATAACATCGTGGGGCGCCATTTAAACCTAAATAAAATCCTGTCTCTCCTCTCTTATTACCAGATATGCTGCACCTAAAAGTCCCGCGTCTCCGCCAAGGGTTGACTTTTTAATCTGAATTCTCTCCATTGGAGCGTGCAGGCCTCTTTTTTTCGATTCACCCACTACTTTATCTATAAATAATTCCCAGGCATCCGAAAGTCCGCCTGAGATAACAATCATCTCTACGTTTAAGAGATTTACGAGGCTCGCTATCGCTATGCCCAGGGCTTTTCCAAATTCTTCCCAAATCCATAGGGCGAATTTATCGCCCTCGAGTGCCGCCTCTCTCACAATTTCGGGAATCCTTCCCTTAGGAAAACTTTCAACCTTTTCTCTGAGCACGGTTTCTACGCTCTTGTTTTCTAAACCCTCTTTTACCATTCTTCCTATCCCTACGGCGGAGGAAAATGTCTCAAGGCATCCCCTATTTCCGCAGTTGCATTTTGCTCCATCGGGAAAAATTGTCATGTGCCCCACTTCTCCTGCCATTCCGTCCGCTCCGCGCCAGAGTTTGCCATCGAGTATTATTCCACCACCGAGTCCAGTTCCTATTGCAAGAAGCACGAGCGAATTTACGCCCTCTCCCGCGCCCTTCCACAACTCTCCAAGCGCGGCGCAGTTGGCATCATTTTCTACAAACACCGGCATATCATTCCCAATGTTCTCCCTGAGGATGTCCATAAAGGGATAGTTATGGACGTGCAATATATTGGGAGCCTGAGTTATTATTCCCTTTGTCGAATCTATTATTCCTGGAATCCCTATCCCTATGCCGTCTATACCTTCTCCTTTTCTAATCTCCTCTATGAGATTTCCCAAGTTCTCAATGACTAATCCTATTCCCTTATCCGCTCCGGATGGGATGCTGAGCCGTTTGGTTATATTTCCGCTCCCATTGACCAAAGCGCCCCTTAGGTTTGTGCCGCCTATATCAATGCCGACTACTTTGCCTTTCATTACTCACCATTTTTAATTATTAAACAACATTTAACCACAAAGACATTAAGAAAAGATTTTAAATTTTATTTCTTTGTGTCTCGGCGACCTTGTGGCTAATTCCACTTCTAACGACCAATTAGCCTTTTGTATAGTTCCAGATACTCTTCGCTTGACCTTCGCCAGGAAAAGTCCTCTTTCATCGCTCTTGAGATAAGCTCCCTCCACTCTTCGCGGTTTTCGTATACGGAGAGTGCCCTTGTGAGGGCATTAAGAAAACCCACCTTTGAAAACTCGTGAAATACAAATCCATTTCCGTTCTTTTTATGGTCTGTGTAATCCCTTACGGTATCTAAAAGACCTCCCGTTGCCCTTACAATGGGGATGCTTCCGTACCTCAAGGCAATCATCTGACCAAGCCCGCATGGCTCGAAACGCGAGGGCATGAGAAACATATCACAGCCCGCATAGATTCTTCTTGCCACCTCGTCTTTAAACCCAAAAACCACGGATAAATCTCCCCTATATCTCGGTATTGCATTCTCAAGCATGCGCATGTATTTTTCATCGCCTGAACCAAGAACCGCTACCTGAAATCCCAGATCAAAAATCTGAGAAAGCGTATCAACCACAAGGTCTACGCCCTTTTGCTCGGCAAGTCTTGAGACCATACCAAGGAGCGGTTTCCCTTCATCGGCGCTGAGTCCGAGATCATTTTGAAGCCGGGACTTATTTTTTAATTTGCCCCTAATGTCCCCGACACCGTAGTTTACGTAAAGGGCTTTATCCGTTTCCGGATTCCATGACTCGTAGTCAATCCCGTTTAAAATCCCTACCAGCTTATTTGAATCCCGGGAAATCCATCTCAGAACACCGTCCAATCCGTATCCGTATTCAGGTGTTTTTATCTCCTGAGCATAAGTCGGGCTTACTGTAGTAACAACATCCGAATAGATTATGCCACCCTTGAGGAGATTTACCTTTCCATAGAATTCAAGACCCTGAGGCATAAACAAATAAGGTGGAAGTCCAAACTTCTCAAATACCTCTTTGGTGAATAACCCCTGGTAAGAAATGTTATGAATTGTAAAAACGAGCCTTGAATCTATGAAAAACGGATCGTCTTTTAAATGCTTTCTCCATTTTAGTGATATGGGAACAAGAGCCGTCTGCCAGTCGTGGCAGTGAATAATATCGGGTTTGAAATTAAGCACTTTTGTAATCTCAAGTGCTCCAAGCGAAAGAAATCCGAATCTCAAATCGTTATCTGCATAGTCGCCCTGGGGTGTGCTGTATATATGCTCGCGGTCGAAAAAACTGTCGTTCCCAACCAAGTAAACCGGAACGCCATTTAAATTAACCTCTTTTACCTTTCCCTTAAAGACAAGCCAATCGAGGGAGACCGCGATCTCTTTCTTCAGATTTCTTGCATTTATATTGAGCCTTTTTAGATTCTCTTCTACATGGCGATAGAGTGGGATGACTACCCTAACATCGCATCCCAGGTTTTTAAGCTCTTTTGGTAGAGCGCCTACAACATCGGCAAGCCCTCCTACTTTGGCAAGCGGCTCCATCTCTGGGGAGACAAAAAGTACTTTCATTATTCCTCCTCAAATTTTGATGGTGATCTAAGAAATCAAAATCTTTGTTTTTAATATTATCACCGTTTAAGGCTTTTCTAAATATTTGGGTTAAATTTTGGAATCCCCCGACCGGGTAAAATTGTAGGGGCGAATCTTGCCTGTCCTGAAACTGCCGGAGGATATTCGCCTGAGAGCGACCGTAAGGGTTGTTCTACAATTGCTTAGACTCTATGGCGCTCCTGCTAAACCTGAGTTTTTCTCCCAACCGAAAAATCATTTCTGATTCTTCTTCCGAGAGAACCTTTCTGTCAATTAATCTCCAGAATAGATTCTGTAATCCCCATATATTTAAGTTTAATTTAAGTCCTTCACCAAATTCAATTAGTCGTAAGACATCTTCTACCTTTCTCGGTTCATAATTTTTCAACAATGACTCCATGTTTTTCTCCCCCAATCTCTCTAAAGCCTTTTTCAGCCCCTCCCAATTTACTTCACATAACAATTTCTTTTCTTCGTCACGAATCCTAAGGGCCAGCTCTTCGATGTCTTTAATGTCCGTTTCTCCCGCAAGCAGTTTGATTACGGCATGGGATATGCGGGAGTTTAGGGCAAACTCAGCTGCCATCTTGAGAGCCGAGGGAATAGGAGCGTTTATATTCCGGAGAAAGTGAAGGAGTTTTCTGTTTTCTTCATAAATTCTCTCGTAAATATCCGTGTATCGAGAGAGCGTGCTCTCCAGCAGGAATTCCACAATCCTTCTTCTCTCATCAATGAACAAATCCTTCAGGGTATAGTAATCGCCCGTAAAGTGCACATCCATCGCCCGGATAACCTCGGTAATGGAATGACTGATAAACATTTTGAAGAGTTCTCCTTTTAGTCTCTCATAGTCGGTGAGGTCGAGGAAACCTTTTATTGAGCATCTGAAATCGTATCCGCCGAAGTACAGGACGCCGAATATTGCCTGAGTTGCCTCCCATGTGATTTTGGACTGAATCCTGGTTCTTCCGACAAGAAGGGTCACTGCTCCGAGCGAGTCTTTTTGATAGTCGGGCGTTTGAAAGTCAAATGAAAATAATTGACTTTCTTTTCTGTATTCTCTAAAAAGCGACGTCATGGCATAGTGGGCAATGGCTCTCTTTAGGTCAACAATGTATGGCTTCACCGAATTTTCATAAACCGCTCTCCCATTGCCGATGCTAGGAGCATTGCTGGGGGCAAGAGAGAGCATATCAAGAAATCTCGGTTCCAAATCATCAGTCCCGGTAAGCTCTATGGCGAGCTGAATTGTTCGCGCGGCGTATTTTAGAATCTGAACCGTTTCAATCCCTGAGATGTCGGAAAAAAACCAGCCGCAGCTTGTAAAACTAAGGAGCATCTGCCTTTCCATCTCAAGGAGTTTAAGTGCCGTGACCTTTTCAGCATCAGAAAGCTCTCGTTTTTTAAATCGCTCAAAGAACTCTTCAACGTTTTCGCGCGACCTGTTGATTATAACGTCTATGTATCCATCTCTTGATTCCCATACGTCCTTAAAGAAATTAACTCCTTCTTTTTCAAAGATTAAATCAACCTTGTCCTTTAGCCAGTTAAGCGCGTCCCTCAGTGGTTTTCTCCACCTTTGATTCCATGACGGATCGCCTCCGGATTTGCATCCGCAGTCGCTGCACCACCGCTCCACTCCGTGTGCACAGCTCCATGATGTATTTTCAAAAATCTCCGCTTCATATTCAGGAGGGAATTTCTTAATGTACTCCCCATAGTTTGTGATTTCTACCAAGCCGTTCTCCTCAATTCTTTTCAGTGCATAAGAAAGGGCCATATCGCCGAATCTATGGTGATGGCCGTATGTTTCGCCATCTGTTGCGATATTTAAGACCTGTGGATTTTCATCTTCGCTGTCAAACCCTTCAATAAGGCGGTTCGTAAATTTCTCTCCATCTCCAAGGAGCCCCTCAAACGCGACAGCGCGAGCAATGCGATCGTGATAGAAGAAGACGTTGATGAATTTCCCATCCCCCACTGAGACGCAGTAGGGATGCCTCGGATCAACTCTTCCTCCGCTTACATCAGTCCATTTCCTCTCGCCTCCCGGACGGACTCTATATGCCTGGTGCGGAGAAAGAATTGTAAATTTAATCTCGTGATCTGAGAGAATCTTGAGCGTCTCGATGTCAACAGCAGTTTCAGGAAGCCACATCCCTTCGGGTTTTCTCCCAAACCTCATTTCAAAGTCCCTGATTCCCCAGACAACTTGAGTGATCTTATCCCTCTTTGACGCCAAAGGCATTATTATGTGGTTGTAGCACTGAGCGATTGCATTCCCGTGACCACCTCTTTCCTTTTGGCTGATTTTGTCTGACTCTATTATCTGCGCATACACGTGAGGCTCATGGTTTTCCATCCACGAAAGCAGTGTGGGGCCAAAATTGAAGCTTATTTTTGAATAGTTGTTTACAATTTCCGAGATGCGTCCTTCTCCATCGAGAATGCGTGAGGCTCCGTTCGGGCCGTAGCACTCGTCGGTTATTCTCTGATTCCAGTCGTGATACGGATATGCGGAATCTTCAACCTCTATCTCTTCAAGCCAGGGGCTTTCTCTAGGGGGTTGATAAAAGTGTCCATGAATGCATATGTATCTTTTATTCATTTCATTTGCGAGCGCAGATTCAAATATCCCATATTATGCCGCAAAAGATTACATCAGTTGTAGAGACTTATTCGGTTAACTATAATCCCTATCCCAACTCACTCAGAATCTGAATGACTCTTCTTGCCCTCTGAGAGATGGCCTTAGAACCGACTAAGCCATTGCCTCCTATCAGGCTGCTTGAAAGGCCAACCGCGGTGGCGCCGGCCTGAAGAAAATCTGTAAAATTCTCCATCGTTACTCCGCCTGTAGCCATGACCTCAATAAAAGGAAGAGGTTCTTTTATCGCCTTTATATACGATACTCCCCCGACGGATTGCACAGGAAAGATTTTTACTAAATCTGCTCCTAAATTCCATGCCTTTAAGATTTCATTGGAAGTAAGCGCGCCCGATACGACCAAAAGGCCATTGGATTTGGCATAAGATATGATTTCCCTATCTGTGTGAGGAGAGATTATAAACCTTGCGCCTGAATTAGCTGCGCTTCTTGCCATATCGACATTCAGTACGGTTCCCGCTCCTGTGAGAATGTCATTTATCTTGCTCAGTTTCTCAATAACCTCCTCCGCTCCCGGAAATGAGAACGTTATCTCAATCAGTTTAAGCCCGCCTTCGATGCAAGCCTCTGCGAGTCTAAGGGCATTTTCTGGATTCTCCGCGCGGATTACGGCAAATACCCTATTTTTCTTCACAAAATCCATTGAATTCATTTGAGTTCTAGTTAAATTACTCGCACATCCCTTTGTTTTCAAGTTCTCTATGGAATATTATTGGTTATGGTTAAAATATCAATGGTGGGTTGCAGTTCTCGTCTCTCCTAAGGGAGCTAAATGGGCAGCTAGAGGAGGAATTCACAATGTCCACTTGGCTATACGATGAACACGGCGTTCCGAGGATGAGATTAATTTATGATGGGCGCATCCTTGATATAGAGGACAATCTCGTTGGATGGTTTGCTCTTCCAGATGGCGCGGTTTACACAACCGGACTTGAGCACATTGGCTGGTTTAAAAATGGACTATTAAGAGACAGCGACGGATGTGTAGTTGCGTTTACAGAAGACGTTTCTGACCCTGACATGCCAGGGCTTCCCGACCGGATGATCCCTCCTAGTATTTCCGATCCCGTGAGCAAATCAGAACACCCCGATTTTCCAAACCCTTCTTCCCCACCTGAGTTTTATGCCCTCTGGTCTGGAACACCGCTTGAGAGGTTTTTTGGCTAACATTAATCATCCTCAGCACCGGAGCACTCCAGCGTATAAATGACTCTCGAATCGGGATTCACCAATTTAGAAACAACCTTCCACTTAAATCCGTCAATTTTGTAGGCCTTGTCATAAGAATCGTAAAGCCCCCTTTCATGGAGAGCTTTAAGCCCTTTATCAGTAATGTCCCTTTTATCTCCCTCTTTCCAGTTTTGAATCTCTCTGATTCTCTTCACCTCTTCTCCCTGAATAATGTCGTTAAAACATTGTTACAACCGTAGTGGCATTGGGCCCTCTGCCACTACAGTTTGGGACTTTGCCCCTGACTCAATGACCTCTAGATTTTATAAACGCTCCTAATTTCCTTAAGCTTAGCATTGCCAGAGGAATGAGAAAAATTAAAAGGTTAGAGAATACCCCTTGGACTAATGGGCTTTGTCCGCCAAGAGCGCATCCTCCACCACTACCACCACTGCTGCTTTCCCCGCTGTTTGATGGAGGCTGTGTTGCCGGGGGTTTCGTCGCTCCTCCGGATATGGACTCAACGGCTGCAAGTGCATCGATCCTTCCGGAACCAAAGATGTCATCTGCCCCGCTTGGACCTAAATCCACGGCGGTGTTTTCGAGAGCGCTCTTGACCTGATCGGGTGTGAGATTGGGATTAGCCTCAAGGATAAGGGCTGCGGCCCCCGCTACATGAGGAGCTGAGCCGGAGGTTCCGCAGAGGATAAAACCGCCCCTTCCGTCAGGGCTACCAAAACCTCCCGCGCCAGTTATATGAATGTCGTCAGGTGCAACGACATCGGGTTTTAGTCTGGGTTGAGCCTCGGATAAAATTATCCTGGGTCCTTGAGAACTGTAGTCTTCAATTTCATTAGGGCCTGATGCACTGGAGCAGAACATATTATTTGTGGCAGGGACCGCGCCCACGGCGATGACATCTTTTGCGGCAGCATGTCCAAAAATGCTATCGGAAGGAACATTGAAATCTTTTACAGCAATCGCTCCATTGAAGAACATCTCTAATTTCCTAGGCAAACCACTAAAGCGATTTATTGCAATATTTACCATAGTATTATTAGGAGTGTTGTTCTTAAATGAGACTATTTCTAAAGGGTTTTGAGAACCGTGGTTTGCGCTTATGCAGGTTCCACAAGAGGGGATCGGGTTTCCATTAGTGTCTAGTAGATAAAGGTCATAGTCGTTTGAAGAGCCGCCAAAAGGGTCATCCCATTGAAGAACTACGGTGATAAAGTTGTTTGGTGCACATTTTGTACCGCATACTAAGACAGGCATGAAAATGTCACTTGTTGCTTTTCCCCCCGCAGCACCAAAATCATGGAAATGGGGGCTGGAGATGCCGGGGATTCCAGATGGTTGATTTTCAGGTGGTGCCTCAACATAATCTGCCTGATAATGCTCCTCTGCCTCATTTCCGGCGGCGGCGACAAAAATCACTCCCTGAGATACGGCATCCTCTGCCTCTTGGGCTACCATTCCATCTTCAAAGTACGGCTCATCAAGGAACTCAACGTCAGTAACAATAACATTTACTTTGGCGGTATTAACTAAAAAATTTATGGATTTAATAAACGCCATGCTTGTGCTAAACCCCTCTGAGAATGCGAGTTCAGCCCCCGGGGCTATGTCGTGTACTATTTCGAGCAGTGCTGTCCCTTCATCTCCGCTTCCGGCATTACCGACTATTATATTTTGTGGAATGTCACCGGTTGCTTGTGAGGCTGAAATGTGGTCAATCCCGTCTGAAATAACCCCTACTCTTATTCCCGCGCCATCGAACCCAAGCTGACTGCGCTCGATGTTAGAGCGTATTACGGAATCCCCTTCCGAAGTAACTGAGCCTGCGTTCAGCTTACCATAGCTCGGTGGTGTAATCCTCTTTACAAAATTTAAACTCTCCACTTCTTCTATTTTATCGAATGGAATCCACCCTTGAATTATATTGTATTTCGCATTTACAATCTCAATACTCATCCCCATTGATTGGAGCTTTAAGACATTCTCCTGATTTGCATCCTGCACATATATGTAGGCTTGAATGTTGCCGCTCTCATCCACTTTAACGAGTGGATTTGAAAGTGAGGAGGGGTGAGACTCTGCGGCATTTTGCTTGGTTATCCCAAAATACTTCATCTTACTGACCATTGAAGTTATCAATGAACTTACCTTTGAATCCTTCTTCTCCTGTATGCCCGGAGGCTTTTGGTCCGCAAAAGCCCGTGTATTTAGGACAAAACCCAATATAAATAAAAGGAATAAGGAACACCTGCCCTGCCGGATAATAAAGGCAGAAAAAATATCTCCCTTCATACTCCTTCTCCTTCCTGCTTTTTATTTATGACGGACACGGTCAATTGCTTATATTATACCAACTACCAATAGGTAAGATATGCAGTTTGGTTAAAATTGTGCATTTTTATATTTTGATGTAGGATATTTACTCGGATTGAGGTCTTAGATTGTGAAAGTAAATAAAACTGTTGTTCAAGAACGCGTTGATGGTTTTATCAGGCGATGTAGAGACCTGAGGGTCAAAGTAACGCCTCAGAGGGTTGCCATATATAGAGAGCTGTTGGGCACGGGCGAACATCCGAGCGCCGAGATAATATACAAGAAGATTAAGGGCTATTACTCAAACATCTCTCTTACGACGATTTACAGGACACTGGAAACCTTCGAGAAATTGGGAATCATCTCCGTGGCAAACGTTCTCCATAATGCCGCGCGCTATGATGCCAATCTGGACCACCATCACCACCTCGTGTGCGTTGTGTGCAAGAAAGTAGAGGATTTCTACGACGACTCCCTTGCCAATCTAGGCATTCCTAAGAAATTCATATATAAATACAAATTGCTGAGCTATACCGTACAGATAAACGGCATCTGCAAAAACTGCCAGAAAAGAAAATCTTAAAATCACCAGCGCCTTCGAGTTGGTAATTTGTTTGGCAACTATTAGAATCTTTTATACGGTGATTATCGCCATGATGGTCTTTTGAACTGTTGGTAGATAATTCAATAGGGCGTCCAAAATTGTGGTGCATTCAATTAACGTCACTGCAACCTTTTTATTATGCTTTTAAACACGCTATAAGGAGGAATGAAATGAAAAGAAAAGGGATTGAGATCATAGACTTGAGCGTTGAAGAACTCATCAGCGATCTAAATAAAGCCCTGGCGGCTGAGGCGATTGCAGCATACCGCTATAAAATACTTTCAAAAATCGCTTCGGGCGTCAACTCTCTTCATATAGCTGAAATGTTCGAAGATATGTCCGATGAGGAATGGGGCCATGTCGGACTGTTCATGGAGCGAATCGTTCAGCTTGAGGGAGAGCCTATTTTAAACACATCGGATTGGGAGAAACATTCATATTCAACCCATAAAGATATACCCAAAGACCCGACTGATATACAGAAGATGGTTAGAGACAGCCTGGAAACTGAAAGGGAGGCAATTGAGTTCTATAACAACCTGTATCATAAGACACAACACGCAGACCCCGTTACGGCGCAGATGGTTGTAAAAATTCTTGCCGACGAAATAGAGGACGAGGATAAACTTCTCAGACTCTTGGGCGGATAATAATTAAAAGCAAAATTTATTTTATGAGGTTTAGATTGAGTTGGAGATAGGCGGAATCCTCTAAGTCTGCCTGTGGCGGAGTATGCCTCTATCCTTAGATCACGGATTTCGCTTAACTCCGATATTCAGGGATTTTCTCTATCCGATTTGTTGTACGTTTTTAAATTGACCTCCTCTCGTTTGGGATTTAACCTAAATTCCAAATTATAAATTTTCAGGAGCAAGCGATGAAAAAGAGTTTTGAAGATGTTGTTGGATTATCCAAGTATCTTAGAAGCCCCGAAGGGTGTCCCTGGGATAGAGAGCAGACGCTTGAGACACTCAGGTTTTTTATACTCGAAGAGGCTTATGAAGTGATTGGGGCGATTGATGCGAATGATACACAGGAACTCAGAGAAGAACTGGGCGATCTGCTCTATCAGGTCATATTTGTGTCTCAAATATGCGGTGAGGAGGGGAAATTCGATGTAGAAGATGTGGTAAGGGAGCTTTACTATAAATTGGTCAGGCGCCACCCACATGTATTTGGAGAGGAAAAGGCTAGGGATGCGAAAGAGGCCGTAAAGAGATGGCACGGGGAAAAGATGAAAGAAAAAACCAGGAGGAGAGATCTTCTTGAAATCCCCCGATCCATGCCCGCCCTCCTTCGCGCTCAGAGGGTTGGGGAAAAGGCATCTCAGGTCGGTTTTGATTGGGAAAAGACTTCTGATGTGATAGAAAAGGTAAAAGAGGAATTAGAGGAGCTTCAAAAAGCGATAGAAGATGGAAGGGGAAATTCGATAGAGAAAGAGTGGGGAGATTTAATCTTCTCTTTAGTGAATCTTGGGAGGTTTCTAAAACTGGATGCAGAGGTCTCAGCCCATAAGGCGATTGATGGGTTTATAGGGAGATTTAATCGGATTGAAGAGAAGGCAAAGGAGAGGGGAAAAGATTTATCGGAGCTTACACTCGGAGAGATGGATGAGCTTTGGGAAGAGGTAAAAAGAGAAGGTTAGGCTAAATAGTTAGGTTTTATTCAGGAGCATCCCAATGAGCTTCCATCCCTCATCCACAAAAACCCCTGTCTTGGAAGCGGAGATTTCAGAAAATGTTTGATCCTTATTTTTCACACCGCCATCTTTTGAACTGAGAATCGCAAACGGCACGGGTTCATTTATATGTGTCTTTAACTCAATGGGGGTTGGGTGATCTGAAAGGAGGAGGATTTTGTAATCACCAAACCTCTTTATTCCATCGAGTACAGGCCCTATTATGCGGCTGTCAAAATCTTCTATGGCACGGATTTTTAAATCTACTTTTCCCTCATGCCCCGTTTCATCAGTAGCCTCAATGTGTATCATCACAAGGTCAACATCACCCAACGCGCGAAGGGCATACTGAACCTTGCCGTCATAGTTTGTATCAAGGTAACCGGTAGCGCCCGGCACTTCTATAACCTGAAGCCCGGCATAAACCCCGATTCCCTTGACCAGATCCACCGCCGATATAACTGCACCCTCAATCCCGTAGAGTTCCCTAAACTTTGGCATCTTCGGTGCCCTTCCCTGACCCCAGAGCCAGATGCTTGTAGCGGGGTTTTTCCCGCGCTCTATTCTTTTACGGTTTATCGGATGATTCTTTAAAAGTTCCTTTGATTTATCAATAAGACGCCTGAGCCTATCCGTCCCCTCTCCACTGGGTAAGTACGGCATAACCTCTCTTCCAGAAATATCATGCGGCGGGGTTGTTTTCATCCTATCAATGCCACCATGCCACACCATAAGGTGCCTGTAGCTAACACCGGGATAGAATTTTATATCCTCTTCCTCAAGCTCTTTCCTTATATCGAGGATAATTTCTCTCGCCTCTTCAGTCGAGATATGCCCCGCGCTATAGTCATCCATGACCGTTTTTCCATTCGAATCGCGAAGGGTAACGAGATTACATCTGAACGTAACATCCGACTCCTTCACATCTACACCGATACTTGCTGCCTCAAGTGGAGACCTTCCCGTGTAGTAGAGCCTGGGGTTGTATCCAAGCACGCTCAGGTTTCCGACATCGCTTCCCGGAGGAAGCTCATCGGGTATGGTTTTCACAAGCCCAAAGACGCCTCTTTTGGCAATCTCATCCATGTGCGGGGTTTTTGCGACCTCGAGCGGGGTCTTATTGCCAAGCTCTGGAATCGGGTGATCCGGCATCCCGTCGCCTTGAAGTATTACGATTTTCATAAGCGTAGAATGTTAAATGCTTTTAGAAAATATATCAAGGAGAGCCCGTCTTTTTAAAAGCCTTCTAAGGATTCTGTTCATTCGTGGTATATTTAGATGAGAGAAATTAAGGAGGATTTGACTCAATGACTGTAAATGCCATGCCGCTTGTTGTCGGCGCCCTCTGCGTGATGGCTATATTTTACAGGTATTATCATGGCTTTATCGCCTCAAAGGTTGCCACCCTCGATGATTCCCGAAAGACTCCTGCGTATACGATGTATGACGGCCAGAACTATTATCCTACAAATAAATGGGTTCTTTTCGGCCATCATTTTGCCGCAATAACCGGAGCGGGCCCCTTAATTGGTCCTGTTCTTGCCGCTCAGTTTGGGGTTCTTCCCGGATACATCTGGATACTTGTAGGCGTTGTGATTGGAGGGGCGGTTCATGATTTCATCATATTTTTCTCGTCTGTAAGGCATGGTGGAAAATCCCTTGCCGAGATTGCAAGGATTCAGATCAGTCCCCTCTCCGGAATCATAGCCTCCATTGCAATCCTTTTTATATTGGTTGTCGCATTGGCAGGGCTTGGAATTGCCGTTATAAATGCCCTCTCTGAAAGCTCATGGGGAACGTTTACCATAGGCTGCACAATCCCAATTGCCCTTTTTATGGGGCTTTATATGTATAAATTCAGAAAGGGAAGAATCGCTGAAGGAACGATAATAGGGGTGATATTCCTTATACTAGCCGTTGTGTTTGGGAAAGACATTGCCCATTCTCATCTTGCTCCATACTTTACTCTTTCTAAGACTAGGATAACACTTTTTATACTCATATACGGATTCGTGGCTTCGGTTCTCCCCGTGTGGATGCTCCTTTGCCCCAGGGATTATCTCAGTGCATTTATGAAAATTGGAACAATCGCGTCTCTCGCAATTGGAGTGGTAGTGGTTCACCCCCAGTTGAGGATGCCTCTCCTCACTGAATACATTCACGGCGGAGGCCCGATAATTCATGGGAAACTGTTTCCATTTGTCTTCATAACAATTGCGTGCGGCGCGATTTCCGGGTTTCACGCCCTTGTGTCATCGGGAACGTCTCCAAAGATGGTATCAAGAGAGTCGGACATTAAAACCATCGGGTTCACTGCAATGCTGATTGAGGGTTTTATTGGAATCCTTGCCCTGATTGCCGCGTGCTCCCTCTTCCCTGCGGATTATTTTGCGATAAACGTCCCACCTGGGGTATTTGAAAAACTCGGCTTCAGCGTTGTAAACCTCCATGGGCTTTCGGCAGAGGTTGGAGAAAACCTCGTGGGAAGAACGGGCGGCGCGGTCTCCCTTGCTGTAGGAATGGCGCAGATTTTCACGGCAGTCCCTGGAATGAGGCATCTAATGGATTACTGGTATCACTTTGCGATTATGTTCGAGGCCCTTTTTATACTCACGACAATCGACACGGGGACAAGGGTCGCAAGGTTTATGATTCAGGAGTTTGGAGGGAAATTCTATAAGCCATTTGAAAGGGTTGACAATGTGCCATCCGCCATAATCTCGACTGCACTCATTACATGTGGATGGGGGTATTTCGTTTTTACGGGGAGCATAGGCACAATATGGCCGATGTTTGGAACGGCTAATCAGCTCCTTGCTGGAATCGCGCTCTGTGTCGGGACAACGGTCATTATCAATATGGGAAAGGCGAAATACGCATGGGTGACGCTTGTCCCGATGGCATTTGTCATGGCCACAACGCTCTCTGCCGGTTGGATGAATATCACTCAAAACTTCATCCCTATGACACAAAAACAGGGGCTTGTCTTTCAGGGGTATGTGAATTCAATCCTTACTGCTGCAATAATGACATGCGCAGCTATAATCATTTTAGATTCTTTCAGAAGTTGGTATAAGTCGGTATTTATAGAGAAAAAGGAGATTCTTGTAAAGGAAGTGGTGTCGGATTAGAAAACCATCTGTGATAATCGTAAGAGAAAATGATGATACAGGCGGGTGTATCTGCTGTTCGGGCGGGATGGGGGAGTTTGCAAAAAAAGAACATTCTTATGATGGAATTAGGAAGGTTGCCGAGGAGTGTGGAAGGCTCCATAGAGAAATCCGGGAAAGATTTGGAGACGACGGGGTTGATATTATACAGATTGAGCCAAGAGCCTATTTCTATCTGATGCCTAAGGTCTTAAAAGATATTTTAAAATTTAGCCCTTCTATATTTTCTGCCATACGCACAATATTCTTCTGGTATCCTGTGCCTGTGGTAATTGTAAATGGAAAGCCAGTAGGCACAGGCAGAGTTCCAACGATTGATGAGGTTTTGAGGGAGTTGGGACAGTTTATGGTAAAATCCATAGTTGGAGAGTAAAAGAGATGAATAGTCTTGAAGAAAAGATTCGAGAGTTGCCTCCAGAACTCCAGAAGGAGGTAGAGGACTTTGTAGAGTTCCTTTTAGACAAAAGAGCCAAAAGGAAGCAAAAGAAACTCCGAATGAGTTGGGCGGGAGCCCTTGAAGAGTTCCGTAACCAGTACACATCTCTCAAACTTCAGAAAAAGGCCCTTGAGTGGTGGGGTGATTAATGTATCTTGTGGATACTAATGTCTGGCTGGAACTGCTTTTAAAGCAAGACAAGGCAGAGGAGGTACGTAAATTTTTTGAAAGTGTGGAAGCACACTTGTTAGCGATTACAGAGTTTTCTCTTTACTCGATCGGGATTATTCTAACACGGCTTAGCAAAGACGATGTGTTCAAGGATTTTCTTTCCGACACGATTGAAGATTCGGGTGTAATGCGGATTCGTCTCGATACTGTAGATATCAAGCAATTACTCTCCGTGCGGCAGCGATTCCAGATGGATTTTGACGATGCCTATCAATACACTACTGCCGAGAAATACAATCTGACAATAGTGAGTTTCGACAGCGACTTTGACCGAACCGAGCGGGGTAGAAAAGCACCAGGTGACGTGTTGGCATGATCGATTTATTTAAACGCTATAGTATCTGTTGTAAGGACGAAGGTTTTTTAGGTACTTACCAATAAAGGTGGTTGACTTTCGATGATAAAATGATAAAAGTAGATAAAATGATGTGCCTAGCAAGTGACGAGGGAGGTGTGTGAAATGACTATTTCTAAAAAAGAATGGATATTGCTGGCGCTGAGAAAGGCACCTTTGGACAGAATTCATCTTATGAAGGCTCTCTTTCTCGTCTGGAAGCGGTCGGGAAAAAACATTCCAGAGTATTTTGACTTTGTGCCATATTTATACGGCCCGTGTAGTTTTGAGGTGTATTCTGTACTTGACAATTTATTGAGCCAAGGGCTTATCATTCAACCTTCTCACTCTCCTCAGCGCTCGATCGGCTACTATCTCACAAAACAAGGAAGAATAGAGGCAGAATCGGTAGCCAACACTGCTGACCTTAGTAAAATCGAAATGCTTGAGCTAGTTGTCGAAAAGGTTTCGCAACTTGGATTTCATGAGTTACTAAAAGAAGTCTATTCTGAGGCTCCTGAGTTTGCTGTAAATTCTCTCGTAAGGGAAGTAATTCGGAAGTGACTCTTATCCTAGTTGTTCCGGCCAATGATGGGATCTGATAGGCAGATAACATCGGGTATGGTTCGGAGTACTGGACAGAAAATCCAGTCTTTAAATGAACGATGCTTGTGGGCTGCGTCGGGGGAACCGGCGTTAATCCAGCGTGTTGAAGAGCGAATGGGGACACTACCGCCCAACGCACCACTTGTGAATTTGAGAGATCAAATTGGACAGATTGTGAAGCAATGTATCACGGAGTTATTGCAGTTGGACTTTCGAACTCCATTTATTCCGCAAGATCCCAATCAACTATTGCAGCTGCATCCAGGTGATTTTGTTTTTGCGGAATTTTCGCCAAAACCATGCGTATTACACATTACTGCATTTGGTACACCAGAATGGATAAAGGATAGGCCCTTTGCATCCGGAAATGGCGATCTATTCGCATATGCATTGCTTCAGAAATACCAGCGTAAAAGCCTCAATCTTGAACGGGCTTCTGTTCTTGCTTACAAAGTAATTGAGGAGGCTATTGAAGTAGGTGCTTATGGGCTCGGTCCACCTGTGGACATCTGGCACCTTAACACCGATGGAGTAAAGTGTCTAGACAGTTCGCAAATAGCTGGAATTGAGGACTCCGTGCGTACACTGAGAGAAGCAGAAATTAACCTGCTTGTGAATAAAAGTGAGTGACATATACTACTTCATTAGTTACAGTCTTAAAAATGCTTATTGCTAGCTCACTCCCCCGCCCAGCTTCATTACCTGCTTCTCCGCGTGATAAGAGCTTCTTACAAGTGGACCGGCTTCTATGTGCGGGATTCCAATTATTGCCTCGCCGTATTTCTTTATAGATTCAAACTCAATTGGATGGTAGTACCTTACAACGGGGAGGTGATTTATGCTCGGTCTCAGGTACTGACCGATTGTTACAATATCGCATCCCGCGTTTTTTAGGTCCCAGAGCGTCTCAATAATCTCTTCGAGTTCTTCTCCAAGCCCAACCATAAGCCCCGACTTTGTAAGAAGTCCCTCGTGACCAATCTCTCTACTTTTTTCCAAGACCCTGAGCGACCACTCGTATTTTGCCTGAGGGCGCACCGAGCGCTTCTTTCCGGATTCGGTTTCTACAGGGATGTAATAAAGCCTCGGCACTGTTTCGATGTTGTGATTTAGGACGTCGGGTCTAGCATCCAAGACCTCTTTGAGAGCCTCTATATCTCCTCTAAAGTCGGGGATAAGAACCTCGATTTTTATTTGAGGTGTGTATTCCCTTACCTTTCGTATTGTCTCCGCAAATATAACTGCGCTCTCATAGTTTTTGTCATCTCTGTCAACGGATGTGATGACAATATGGTTTAAGTACGCATCGTTAATCGAAAGCTCTCTTATAGCCCTTGCCACCCTTTCAGGCTCATTCCAGTCAATCTCGCCGGGCTTTCCAGTTTTAACAGCGCAAAAACCGCAGCTCCTTGTGCACGTATCGCCAAGAATCATGATTGTGAGCGTTCCCCCTCCCCAGCACTCCCCAACATTTGGGCAATGAGCCTCCTCACATACGGTGTGAAGGCTGAGATTCCTCATAATGGTTCTCAGTCGGATATAATTTGGTCCTCCAGGAATCCTGGCTTTAATCCAACTGGGTTTTCGTAAGGTTTGATTCATACTCATATTATATCGCAGGGCTGATGACGGATAAAGTGAATAATATTCAGATTCTTCCTACCCCTTTTTGTGTCGATTTTTCCCATTCGACGATCTTCAGGTACTCATCTATATCTATAAGTTCTTCAATCTCTTTTGAGTTTGATGGTTCAATTACAATCATCCAGCCTTCTCCATATGGATCATAGACTAAAGATAGTGGATCCTTAATTACGCTCTTATTTACTTCTAAAATCTTTCCGCTTAGCGGTGAAGATAGGTCAACTGTCGTTTTCTGTGATTCGATTATGCCTATAGTATCACCGGTCTTTATTTCATCCCCAACTTTTGGAAGCTCCACATTGGTAATAAGGGTCAAAAAATCAGACACACGCTGGGTGATTCCAAGGCGCGCTTTTCCATCTTCAATCTTTACCCACCAGTGCTCCTTTGTGTATTTTAAGTTCCTAGGGTAATTTCCAGCTTTAGTTTCCGGGGCGGCTGGGCGTCCCTCGGGGGTCTTTTCCTTTTGTTTTTCTTTCTGAAAGCGGGCTGTCACATCACGAATAATAGCTGCTGCGCCTAACAATTCACCCGATGTATCACGCAGGAGAGTGATAGTAAATTCAAGAGAAATGCGCGTACCATCTTTGCGAATAGCTGGCACTGCAAGTAACTCTCGAGCGTATCGTGTGAAGCCGGTTTTCATTACGTTGCTATAACCCTCCCAGTGCCTTTCCCTCAGGCGCTCCGGAATAATCAAATCCAGAGTCTGTCCCAAGACCTCTTCAGCTTGATAGCCAAATATGGCCTCAGCCCCTGAATTCCAGAGACGAATGATGCCATCCCGGTCTGCAAATATGATTGCATCGTGGGCTTTTTCCACGATTTGTTGACATACCCACTCATATTTGTAATTCTGCATATTCATGTTTCATCTCCTTGTTGCGGAGTTAATCAACCGCCTTAGTATCTCATAGCTTTGAAGTCCGACTAATTTAGTTCTGTCCATTATAAATGTTGGCGTACCAAGCACGCCGTAGCTTGCTTTCTCTCTTCGAACTTCTTCCAATCTCTCATGATAACGATGTTTGTCTAATGCAAAAGATAGTTCATCGGTATCTAGTCCTAGTTCTTGAGCAATACCCAAAATCACAGACTTATCTCCTATGTTTCTACATTCAAGAAAATACGCTTCAAAAACCCTTCTATGAAAGGAATCAAATACGCCTTTTCCCCTTGCAAATTCTGAGGCCTCTAGTGCGATGTGCGAGTTAGAAATAAAGGAATTAGGTTTAATTTCAAGGCCTTCTAGCTTAGCAAGCGGTCTTATATTTCCCTCGACCGTTTTCATGTAGTTTTCTCTCAGAAATGATTTCGGTGCGCCGTCTTTGGGTATATCGGGATGGATCTCGTAGTTTTTCCATTCCACTTCTATATCGTATTCTGTCTTTAATTTTTCTATCCTTTTTAGGGCAAAGAAGCAGAAGGGACATATGTAATCGGAGAAAACTATGAATTTTGGTTTCATGTTTTTCTCTTTAATGTTTAAATAAACCCGCCTCTTCAAGGGCACCGGGCGGCATAATGCCCCTTCTTATTCGAATCATTATCGGGTCTAGCTGGAACCCATATCTTGTGTAGGTATATTCCTCTGGAACCTCTACCTCGACTGGAACGGTTTCGAGTCCTATGTTTATTGCCTCAATAAGGAGTTCTTTCCTCTTTTCTTCTGAGACGGAATCTGTAATTACGACGAGGTAAAAAGCGTCTACTATAGCTATATCTTTCGGTTCAAGATATTTTTCTGCAACATAATAAGAGTTATTTCCTACGAGTAGATAGCCCTTTCTAATCAAATTTCACACCTTAGGTCTTCAGGAATAAAGTCCTCTTTTTCAGCAAAACTCATATAGATTGCGCTTGGTTTATTTAGTATCAATATCATCCGGCAGCCCACGACGGTATTCTACTTCTTCGATGGGCACTTCATATTTTTTGGCGATTTCTTCGTTACTCAATTTTCTATCATTTGAGAATTCTGCTCCGCCCATAGTAAGATAGGCGGCAAACCTGCGAAGTTCTTCTTCATCCCAGTTGGATTTCTCACCCGCACCGATTGCCATAGCAAGCACCCAGTTCTTTTCATTCTCTTCAAGATTCGGGTCTAAAGTGATGTCCTTTTTGGGCTCCCATTCTATAACCGCCGCCGCGCGGCCTTTATATTGGATTATACGGTGTAGCCTGTGAGTTGACTCTGTATCCCAGGGTGGAAGTTGATACCCCTGCTCTTTGAGCCAATTGCGGCTGGTTTCGTGAAACCCTGACAGGTCTGTAGAGCTCAGCACCATATAGTGAATGGTTCTTCGGAGCATATTGTCCGTTCCGGCAGACATCTCCGCCGAGGTTCTTGTGCCGAAGTGCTCTTTGTACTTATTTAAAAACTCCCGTAGCAGATTCGCATCTGAGAGTTCCGGGTCATGGCGAAGCATATCTTTAAGCCGATTCCTTAAAGACTCATAACGGTCATCGTCCATTGGTAAATTCGTTTTTTTTTCCATTGGTTTCCTCCGCTTGGTTCTCGAATAGGATAAATTCGGCTCTTAAAGAAGTTCATAAAACACAAAGAGCTCTGCTCCATTTATCTGCTTTTCGATGACCCTTCTCCTTTTGCCATCGGTTTCTTCCTCTTCACCGATTTTGATATAGACATACTGGACGGGATGTCTTATCTCCGTTTGAATCTTGTCTGATTCACAAATCCATTCAATCTCTTTATTCTCTATACCTGACAAGGAGATTCTCTTACTGCAAGCCATTAAAGTTTGACACCTCGGACAGATGGGCATTGGTCTCTCCTTAATAATGGTTTTTGCCGATTCGTACCTAAATTACCTTTTAAGCTCTAGGACGGTGGGTTCCGATTCCAAGGATTCGGTCTCTGGAGGAATTACTTCAAACTTAAGTTGATCACCCGTGTTTTTGACTACTATTTTACTGTTACGTGGTAAAATCTCCTCGATAATCAAATGAGCCAAAGGCTGATGTAGATGGTGTCGTAAAGCCCTTTTTAAGGGACGGGCTCCATACTTTAGATCAAATCCCTTTTCGATGAGGAATTCTTTTGCCTCTTGAGTCAGTTCGGCATGAAAGCTGTGGTATCTCCGAAGCTGTTTATTTAGCTCTTCTATCTGAATATCAAGAATCCGCATGAGATCATCGTGACCTAGCCATTTAAAAACTATAATTCCGTCTATCCTGTTTATGAATTCGGGCTTAAATGCGAGCTCAATCGCCTCCATAGCAATCTGTTTACGTGAGAGTTCCCAGTCCATGCCGACACTCGTTTCGCCCTCGTTGGTTATGTGTTTTAAAGACCCTTGATAGTCCGCAATTGTCTTTAGGGCTTCAGAGCCAACATTGCTTGTCATAATTATAATAGTGTTTGTGAAGTGGATCTCCTCGGTGCCGCTCGAGAGACGGAGAAGGGCGTTATCAAAGATCTGAAGAAGCGTCTGATGGACTGTAGGATGTGCCTTTTCAACCTCGTCAAGAAGAAGAATCCCTGGCTTACCGAACCTCCCTTCGATCCTGTTTTTATCGAGTATAGTGTTGTTTTCTCTACTTCCGATATACCCAGGAGGAGAGCCGGAAAAAGAGGCTGCATAATGCCTTTCAGAAAGACCGCTCATATCAACTCTGCAGTATGCACCAGATTCCCCATGGATCGCTTCGGCAAGGGCCTTCACGGTCTCCGTTTTTCCAACCCCGGTTGGTCCGAGGAAGAGGAGTACGCATAAGGGCTTATCCGGTTCATTAAGCCCTGCCTCGGCAATCATCAAGGCTTCTTCTATACGGTTTATAGCTTCATCTTGGCTGATGATCCGATGTCTTAAGTGGGCAATTACCTTTTTGTAATCCATAACTCACTCTAAATTCCGCAAGGATTCATCCACAGTAAAATTATACCCATATGCCGCTTAAAGGTAAAATTACACCTCCCTTTTACACTAGTTATAACAAATTTTATCAAAGGGAGTAAGATGTAATTCTTACCCCCTTTGAACTCCTACGCCAAGGAAATAATATCAACCCCTATCCTGGGGTTTCTGGAGTTCTTGATGTTTTTATGCCGTTGCCTCCTCTTGTGGAATAGCAGTCTTACGAGTGAGCGACTCAACGAGCTCTTTCGCCTTAGCGGGGTTTTTCACCCAGAGTTTATAGAAGTCATAGGGGCACTCGGCAACTCCGTCGGGTGGTAGGGCCGTGTATCCGCGATGCAGTGTGTTGAAGAGGTGGTTTTCGGCGGTCCAGTTCTTCCTTGCATCACGAATCGCAGAGACTGAGAGAAGCGCATACTGCACTTCATCGGGACCGGTTCCACACTCCGCAAGTACCGTTCCATCAAAGTTTACGATGTTTGAATGGCCGAAGTATGAATAGACAAGGTCGCGACCCGCCATATTGGCTACAGCAAAGTATGTTAGGTTCTCCCATGCACGAACCTGCGAGATCATTCTCTGCTGCTCCTTTGATGGATACATATAACCTTGAATCCTGATTACCAACTCTGCGCCTTTCATAACAGTGTCACGGACGATCTCAGGATGGTTTCCGTCGTAGCATATAATCGTTCCAATCTTCAATCCCTTTGGACCATCTGCAACCATCGTTTCATTGCCGGGATACCAAGGTTCCATCGGAACCCAGGGAAGAATCTTATGGTATTTGATAGAGATGTCACCCTTATCATTCATCAGGATAAACGTGTTGAATGGATTTCCTTTAGGATTTTCTTCGCCGGTGATTGAGAATACACCCCAAACCTTATTTCTCTTGCATCCATCGGCAAATATCTCGGTTTCAGGTCCGGGAACAGTAGTTGTAAGGTCACGCCATTTTACTGGATGAAACCCTTGTGTGCTGTACTCAGGGAAAATTATAAGGTCACAGCCAGGGTAGCCCCTCTTGATACCGTCCATAAACGACGCAATACGCTTACAGTTCTTAATCACATCGTCTTTGGATTCACAAATAGGGACTTGGTAATTAACAACGGCTACACCTACCATATCTTTAGATGATGATATTGTTCCTACGGGCATGGCTATTTACCTCCTCTCATTGATTTTTAGATTAGGGAGTAAATCCCTTTATGACTAACTACAAACTAAAAAGCTTTAGAAAGGTCTTTGCCTCAAAACTAAACTTCATATCTCTATTTTTGCATCACCTCCTTATTACTCCTCCTTTTGCTCGTATCTATCCTTTAGCTGTCTTACAACAGTCGGGTCAGCAAGGGTTGTCGTGTCTCCTAATACCCTTCCCTCTGCAATGTCCCTAAGGAGCCTTCTCATAATCTTCCCACTCC
>Ga0209810_1001156_pt1 | contig 43274 bp, 36 predicted proteins | sample Coa_R1_7_FD_187159 | JGI IMG/M metagenome (GOLD analysis project Ga0209810, IMG submission 187159) | Surface soil microbial communities from Centralia Pennsylvania, which are recovering from an underground coalmine fire - Coalmine... | ecosystem: Environmental > Terrestrial > Soil > Unclassified... | reverse complement strand
AACTTCAGGCCGTGCGAAGGCCAGGCAGGCCAGCCGCCAGGGGTGGCCCTCCTCTAGACGATGGCTCCCCAGGGGGCACGAGCCGCCCGTCTAGAGGAGGGCCACCCCTGGCGGCTGGCCTGCGGCGGCCTAGAGACGCAGCTCCCCAGGGGGCATGAGCCGCCGCGTCTAGAGTAGGGCCACCTCTAGCGGCTGGCCTGCGGCGGTCTATATACGATGGCTCCCCAGGGGGCACGAGCCGCCCGTCTAGAGGAGGGCCACCCGCCAGGGGTGGCCCTCATAGGCGTTAACTTCAGGCCGTGCGAAGGCCAGGCAGGCCAGCCGCCAGGGGTGGCCCTACTATAGACGCAGCTCCCCAGGGGGCACGAACGCCGCGTATATAGTAGGGCCACCCCTGGCGGCTGGCCTGCGGCGGCCTGAAGTTAACGCTTATGGGGGCGGGGCGACCCTGGTGGTCGCCCTGGAGTTCAATCCTGACCAACATCGCGTTAATGCAACCTCGCCTTGCGCAGCTCGCTCCAGCGCACAAAGGCCGTACTCAAATCCGCTCCCTGTAGCCGGGTGCCGTCAAGTAGCGCGTCGCGTAGATCGGTCTCGTTCAGGTCGGCGTTCTGCATATTTAGCCCGCGCAGATCGAAGCCGCGCAGGTCAAGCCCTCTCATGGTGGCAAAGCTCAAACGGGCCTCGTGCAGGTCTGCATGACGCAGGTTGGCTCCCCGCAAATCAACGTAAGAGAGATTGATGCCTCTCAGGTTCCGCGCGCTTAAATCCAGCAGGTCAGGAGACTCAACCTGGCTGAGTAGTTGCTCAACATCTGCTCTGGTCAAAGGGGCATTCTCTTCGTTAGTAGCCATATCCCTCCTCACCGTTTTCAGTTTAAGGGAACGAAATTGTGCTAGAATGCGTCATCAATAGTAATATAGCATGTTTTCGGCTTTGATCGTTGGTTATGTTCTGCAAAAAGGAGACGAGATGTTATGGATACTCTTTCCTGGGCGTTCGTTGCCGCGTCTAGCGCGCTGGCTCTGTTTGTTGAGGCTGCGCGTATCGTTGTAGCTCTCTTTATTTCAGGTCAGCGTCTTCACCAGTATTTTTTTGTGCTGCTCCCACTGACGGTTAGCACAGTCTCCTTCCTTATGACGTTGAATGCGTTAGTCAGGTGGGAAGCATTGCTTGCAACGTTTCCCATTGACATTCATCTATCGCCGGTTGCTTACCATGAAATCATAGCGAAGCTGAGCGCGTTTAGTTCTGCCTGTCAGCAGCAGGTTGTCATCATGCTGGTTGCCCTTGCGCTCACCATTTTTCTTGAGTACGACCTGCTGCCCTCTGGTACTGCGCTTCTCACTCCGGGTAGAGCAAGAGACCGTTTTCTCGCCGACCATGTATCTCTATCAAGAAGATATCTGTGATCTGGCTTTCGTCTGATCTGCATGGCATTGAAAACAATCCTGGATATGTCATGCTGAGCGGCAACGAAGCATCCGATGCTGTCCTTCTCAAAAGTGGTGGCCGAAGATGCTTCGCTGCCGCTCAGCATGACCCGTTGGGAGCCTTCAGACAGCAATTTCAAGGCTTCTGGCTGCTCGTTCACCATCAAGGATTGCATGTTCCACTCTGCGCGGGGCGATACAGTCGCCGACGCGGGAGAGTTGTTTGACTTTACCTTGAAGCTGGTGGTAGAGGCTATCGTTGGCGACCTGTGGGGTGGCCATGACGGCGAGGGCGAGCGGTTCAAGCTGGCGCGTTTGCCCGGTGTAGTTGTTCATGATGGTGGCGCTGTTCGGTCCCAGACTGAGCAGGAAATGGTTGGGCGTCAGCTTCGTGTTTTTTGCCAGCATGCGTCGGTACCAGAGTTCGAGGTCGAGCGTGATGCCCAGATCGCCGCCGACGTAGAATTGGCCCGTGACTACCTCGACGTTGCAGCCTTTTTCCGCCAGCAGTTCGGCCACGCTGGTTGCCTGATGGAAGCCGATCTGATCGTAGATGAGTACGCTTTCGCCCGGTTGCGCGCTCTTTTCGCCGGTGAGAACCTGCCAGACGGTTGCCACGTGCGGCAGGTCGGCTCCCGGTATCGGCGGCAGCATGGGCAGCGAGCCGGTGGCGAGAATAACGGCATCTGGCTGCTCGCGCTCGATCATCTCCGCCGTCACCTCTGTTGCGGGGTGAACTTCGACGCCTGCTTCGAGAAGGTCGCGCCGCAGGTTGCGGATGGAGTCGCCGAACTCGACGCGGCCCGGCACGCGCACCAGCAGGTTGACCTGGCCGCCCAGTTCCTGCTGCCGCTCGTAGAGCCTGACACGAAAGCCGCGCTGCGCCGCCACTTTTGCCGCCTGCATGCCGCCCGGACCGCCTCCCACGACCAGCAGCGTGGGTCTGCGTTTGAGATTCTGTGGCGGCTGCAAGCGCGGAAAGCGCAGTTCGTTGCCCGTCGCGGGCGTCTGGATGCAACCCAGGCTGAGGTTCAGGCCCATGCGCCCGATGCAATACTGGTTGCAGGAGATGCAGAGGCGGATGGATTCGGTGCGTCCCTCGCGGGCTTTGCGCGTAAATTCGGGGTCGCAGATCTGCCCGCGCACCACGTCTACCATGTCGGCCAGTCCTTCGCGCAGGATGCGTTCGGCCTGCACAGGATCTTTAATGCGGCCCGTACAGAAGACCGGCAGCTTGACTACCTCGCGGATGCCCGCCGAGACGAAAAGCTGGTAACCGGGCGGCGTGTGCATGGAGCCTTCAACCATGTAGAGGTTGTGAAACTCGCCAATGCTGGTGTTGATGAAATCAAGCTGGCCCGTTGCTTCCAGGCGGCGTGCAATCTTGCGCACATCATCCAGCGTCAGGCCAGCCGGAATCAGTTCATCGCCGCAGAGCCGGATGCCGAGCGTGAAGTCGCGGCCAACCTCGGCGCGCACGGCCTGAATCACTTCCAGAGCGAAGCGCATGCGGTTCTCCAGCGAGCCGCCATAGGCATCATCACGCCGGTTGAAGTAGGGTGAGAAAAACTGCCGGATCAGCGAACTATGCGAGGATTGCAGCTCCGCGCCGTCAAAGCCGCCCTCGCGCACGTGCCGGGCTACGAGCGCGTAGCCGCGCACAATCTCGGCGATCTCTTCCGGCTCGATCTCCTTGCACATTTCACGATGAATGGGATCAACCAGCGGAGATGGCCCCAACACGGGGCGGCGCGAATAGATACTGCTGGCCTGCATGCCATTGTGATTCAACTGCGCGAAGATGCGCGTCCCATACTCATGCACAGCCCGCGTCATGCGCCGGTAATGGGGAACCACCTTCGGATCAAAGCCGTGAATCAGCGGCTGATACGCCCAGTCGCTGGGGTGAACCGACTGCTCCTCCGTGATAATCAGCCCACAGCCGCCCTTTGCCCGTTCCGCGTAATAGGCAGTCAGTCGCGGCCCCGGCATGTTCTCTTCCGCCAGATTTGTCAGGTGAGCCGCGAAGACAATGCGGTTCGGTACAATCGTTTGCCCGATACGTATGGGTGTGAATAAATACTGGTATTGCCCTGCCATGATCCTGTCCTATCAACAATCCAGGCGAGCGCCGTCCCACGCGAACCGCCCCACCCAGGGTAACCGCCCCACCCAGGGTAACCGCAAGGGCCAGGGCAACCGCCCCACCCAGGGTAACCGCAAGGGCCAGGGCAACCGCAAGGGCCAGGGCAACCGCAAGGGCCAGGGCAACCGCCCCACCCAGGGTAACCGCAAGGGCCAGGGTAACCGCAAGGGCCAGGGCAACCGCAAGGGTTGCCCCTACTATATACGGGCGCTCGCTCAAGGAGCGAGCATGATACTATTTCAGGGACAGGATGATATGCTCCTATGAGATAACCGGCTCACTGCACCGCATAAAGACATATCACTCCTTTCCTGAAACAGTATTATACGATGTTCAACATGATTCGCCGATTTGACGGCCTTCGGTAATGGCATGTTCGATGCGACGCGGGGAGACACAATCACCGGCGCGATAGAGGCGCGGCACGCGGCCTTTGAGGGCGTAGTAGAGTTCCTGCGCCGGACGATCATAGGTGCCGAGTACCACCACGTCGGCGGGAATGGCGCGCTCGCCTGCCGCGAAGCGGTCGGTGGCGATGACCTGCCCCGGCTCGATACGCGCCACGCTTGTATGCGTCGTCATTGCTACGCCGCGTGCCAGCACGCGCTGCATCCAGCCGACGAAATCGTGGGTGGCGACAAGATCGCGTCCTACGTACCAGTCTTCTGTGATAATCTCGACGCTGCGCCCTTCAGAGGCCAGCAGTTCCGCGACCGAAAGCGTGCCGTGTCCGCCTGTCTCATCGATCACCACTACGCGCTGCCCGTTCGGTCGCTCGCCGCGCAGGAGACGGCGCACATCAATGACGTGCGGCAGGTCGCGCCCGGCGATGGGCAGCAAGCCCGGCCCTGGCTGCGCCCCTGTGGCGATGACGACGGTTTCTGGTCGCTGCGCCAGGATCATGTCCGTCGTCATCTCGCTCCCCAGGTGGATCTCCACGTCCAGCTTTTCAAGCTGCTCTCGCAAGTAATCGGTGATGGCGCGCAGTTCTTCCCGCATGGGAGCTTTTGCCGCCAGCGCCACCGTGCCGCCCAACGCTTGCTCACGTTCATAGAGTACCACCCGCCGCCCGCGCAAAGCGGCAGTGCGCGCCGCCTCCATGCCTGCAGGGCCACCGCCGACGATCAGCACCGGCGCTCGCTTCGCCCTGTCGATTGTCTCGCGCTCGAGCAAGATGGGCGTGGCCTGCACAACATCGGGATTGACATTGCAGCCCAGTTGCACATTCATGGTTGAGCGCACCTGGCAGCCCTGATTGCATGCAAGGCAGGGGCGCACGTCTGCGGCATGTCCTTCCCGTGAGAGACGGGGCAGGTTGGGGTCGGCGATCAACGGGCGAATCATCTCAACACCATCGGCCTGTTCTTCAATCAGTATGCGCTCTGCCTGCTCTGCGTTCATGATGCGGCCTGCTGCGAAGACAGGGATGGAGACGGCGGCTTTGAGCGCGGCGGCAAGGTGAACGGCATAACCCGGCGGCGTTGCCATCGAGGCGTGGAAGGGAAACATGTGCGCGCTGAAGATGCTGCCCATAGTGATAGTGAAATAATCGACGCGACCCGTCTCAGCGAGCTGGCATGCGATCTCAAGGCATTGTTCCGATGTCAGTCCTCCCCAGGGAGCCAGTTCGTCTCCGCACATCCGCACGCCCAGCACGCGCTCGCTGCCCAGCGCAGCATCTACCACCTCGATGGTTTCCTGGACAAAACGCAGACGATTTTCCAGCGAGCCGCCATAGGCATCGCCGCGCTGGTTGGTGAGCGGCGAAAGAAACTGGCGCAGCAGCGAGCGATCAGCTATCTGTAGCTCCACACCGTCAGCGTTGCCCTGAGCAGCGTGTCTTGCTACCAGTCCGAAGCCATCAATAACGGCGCGTATGTCGGCCAGTTCCATCGCCTTCGGCACTTCGCGCGACGAGACATCTGGCACCGCCGAGGGCGCCCACAACTCCGCCTGCCGGTGATCGCTCACCGATTGCTGCCCGTTATGGTTCAACTGCACTAGCGCCAGCGCCCCATGCGCGTGAATGCGTTCCGTAACGGCGGCAATCGCCTGTACCGTCTCCGGCAAATAGCCCTGCAATGCATACTGATACGGCCAGTCCGAGGGATGGACAATATGCTCCTCTAGCACAATGATGCCCGCGCCGCCCTCCGCACGCGCCGCATAATACTGCGCGTGCCGCTCGCTCAGCACGTTCTTGCGCCCAAAATTTGTCGTATGGCTGCCAAAAATAATCCGGTTGCTCGCCTCTCGCGGCCCCAGACGCAGCGGTTGGAAGAGTTTGTTCTGCATGGAGATAGTATATCCCATTTTTGTTGCTGCTCCAACCCGATGATTCAGCTAGCTTCTTTCTCCTTTGTCTCCAATCACTACAATCATTCGCGCTTTCTTCTGTCCTGTACCGTTGTACTGTCATAGCGGGCAGAACCGGTCAATGGAAATATCTAGTATGGTGATTGTGGTTCTCATAAAGGAAGCTATCTGATGATGGCTTCCTGACCGGAAACACTTTAGCGTATAAAGAGATCGGTCAAGATAAGATTGTGGCAGCAAATCATCATTTCTGAAGAAAGGCAAAATCCATGGCATTTCAGCTTCCAGATCCATCGACGTCTTTTGGCGAGAAAGTGGCGCGCCGCCTGCGTGATGAGCGCATTATCTGGTTCACCACTGTTGACGAGAAAGGCACGCCGCAGCCAACTCCTGTCTGGTTCCTGTGGGATGAGGCCAGCTCGGAGTTTCTTATTTACAGTCTCAATGGCGCGAAACGTTTGCAGCATCTGCAGCAAAATCCTCGTGTCTCTCTCAACTTCGATGGCAATGGTTCCGGCGGCGATATCATCGTCTTCACCGGCCAGGCGCGTTTCAGCCCTGATGAACTGCCTGCCGATCAGGTAGCGGCCTATGTCGAGAAGTACAGCTCCTTCATCGCTCGCAGCTTTGGCACGCCAGAAAACTTCGCCGCTCGCTATTCCGTTGCCCTGCGCGTTCTTCCCTCCGCCGTGCGCGGTCACTAGCGGAATCGCTACTCCGCGCAGTCCCCTGTCATGCTGAGTGGAGCGAAGCGTCTGGCAGACGCCGCTACTCAGAATGGCGCGATCAGATGCTTTGCTTCACTCAGCATGACAGAGGGGCCTTCCAGCTTTTTTGTTGCACCTGAAAAAGTCGTCGCGCTGCTGACATACTGTTGTCACTGGCACCGGGTAAACTATGGACATGAAAAAGATCAAGGCTGTCGATAGCCTCAGTTTTGAAAGGAAGGAACGCTCATGGCAAAACTGCTCGGACCCGATTTTATCAGCTTGCAGGTGCGCAACCTTTCTGCCTCGTGCACGTTCTACACCGAGATGCTGGGCCTGACCATCGATGAACGCTTCAACACGCCCGATTTCGTCCTCTTCGATACCAACTCAATCCCCTTCGGGTTGAGCGCAGGGCGGGTGAATCTGGATGAAGCGCCACAACCAGGCCAGGGTGTGACGCTCTGGATCGATTGCGATTCCGTCGATGCGCTGCACGCCAGGCTGCTGGAAGCGGGTGCGCGCATCATCACGCCGCCCTACGATAGTCCGTTCGGGCGCGCCTTCGTCTTCGCCGACCCCGATGGCTACCGTATCACCGCCAACGAAAACCCCTGGGATCGCTTCCCGCTGGGCGGCAGACGCGAAAACCCGTAGGCCACCCGGTATGCCGCAGGCCGCGACTCCAGGCCAGCCGCCGCGCAGGTCACGCCGCCGCGCAGGTCACGCCGCCCCCGCAGGCCAGCCGAGAGCAGGCCAGCCGAGAGCAGGCCAGCCGCAAGGGCTGGCCAGTCGCTTCAGTTCATGCCTTTACTATGCCCAGCGGACGAGGCCCATGTCATGTTTGCCGGAGAGAGCGGGATGAGCGGGCAGAACGCGGACGCCGTAGGTGATGCTGCCGCTTTCAGTCGGTTGCAGGCGGATGTCGTAACGGTACGAGCCGTCGAGTTCGCGTTTGGTGTACTCCATCGGCAGGGCGAACTGCGCGGTGGGGTGGTCGTCATTGGCTTCACCGTAGACGAGTTCAACGCGCAGGTCTTCGGGTTGCAGGTTGTCCGCGCGCACCCAGGCCTTCACGTCGAGCCACTCGCCCAGACTCAACTGCCCGTCGCGCTTCCCATCGGCGTAGAGCTGGACGCTCGGCCAGTTCCTGTTGATCTTCTCCTTCCAGGCCGCCAGCACGCGGGCCTTTTCATAGCGATCCTGCTCGATTGCCTTGCCCTGCTCGATCTCTGGCACGTAGAAGCGTGTGGTGTACTCTTTCACCATGCGGCGCATGCTGAACTGCGGCGCGCACGTTCGCATAGCCTCTTTCATCATGGCGATCCAGGCATGAGGGATGCCGTCCGAGCCGCTCTCATAGTATGTGGGGATGACTTCCTCTTCCAGCAGCTGGTAGAGTGAGAGGCTATCCGCCTCGGCCTGCACGTTGGCATCGTGATATTCACGCTTCTCGCCGATGGCCCAGCCGTTTTTGCCGTTGTAGCCTTCGTCCCACCAGCCATCGAGAATGCTCAGGTTGGGCTGGCCGTTCAGGGCCGCCTTCTGGCCGCTGGTGCCGCTGGCCTCGTGCGGGCGGATGGGGTTGTTCAGCCAGAGGTCGGTGCCGGAGACCAGGTAGCGCGCCATGTCGATATCGTAGTTTTCCAGGAAAATGATTTTGCCCCGGAAGGCGTCACTGCGCGAAAGGCGATAGACCTGCTCGATCAATGCCTTGCCCGGCTCATCGGCGGGGTGAGCTTTGCCCGCGAAGATGATCTGCACCGGGCGTTCTGGATTGTTCACAATGCGTTTCAGTCGTTCAAGGTCGCGGAAAATGAGCGTGGCCCGTTTATAGGTCGCGAAACGCCGCGCGAAGCCGATGGTCAGCGCGTTGGGGTCAAGCATGCGCTCAAACTCAGCTATCTGCAGCGATCCCTCGCCCAGCCGGAGATGATGCTGCTTGAGGCGGTGGCGCGAGTAGGCGATCAATGCCTCTTTGCGCTTGAGATGCGCCTGCCAGAGTACCTCGTCGGGAATCTCTGTGACGTGTTCCCATAGTTCCGGCTCGTCCACGTGTTCCGCCCAGTCTTTGCCCAGGTAGCGTTGGAACACCTCGTCGATTTCCGGCGCGACCCATGACGGGCTGTGAATGCCGTTGGTGATAGAGTCGATGGGAACTTCGTCGACATCGATGCCAGGCCAGAGGAACTGCCACATCCGGCGCGAAACGGCCCCGTGCAGCGCGCTCACGCCGTTATGCTGCCCCGTCAGGCGCAAGGCCAGCACGGTCATGCTATAGACCGGCCCCCAGCCCTGATCCTCACGCGCAATTTCCATGAACTGATCGCGATTCAGGCCCAGTTGTCCCCAGTAGGAGCCAAAGTATTTATCGATCAGATCATAGCTGAAGGTATCGTTGCCGGCGGGTACGGGCGTGTGCGTGGTGAAGAGCGAGTTGGCCGCCACTGCCTCACGCGCCTGCTGGAAGGTCAGGCCGGAGGCGACCAGTTCGCGGGCGCGTTCCAGGTTGAGGAAGGCCGCGTGTCCCTCGTTAAGGTGCCAGGCCGCCGGGGAGATGCCCAGCGCGCGCAGAGCGCGCACGCCGCCGATGCCCAGCACGATCTCCTGTGAGATGCGCATTTCGCGATCGCCCCCATAGAGGCGGGCGGAAAGCTCGCGGTCATTGGGCGCGTTGGGCGCAACGTCGGTATCCATCAGGTAGAGGGGAATGCGCCCCACCTGCACTTTCCAGACTTTGGCGTGAATGCGCCGTCCGGGCAACTCAACGCTAATCATCACCTCGTTGCCGTCCGGGCCGACCGCAGGCGTAGCCGGGGCTTCGGAAAAATGCAGCTTTTCGTAGACTGCCTCCTGCACTCCCTCGCGGGTGATGCGCTGCTGGAAGTAGCCTTGCGGATAGAGGAAGCCTACACCGACAAAGGGCAGACCCAGATCGCTGGCCTCTTTGCAATGATCGCCCGAGAGGATGCCCAGGCCGCCGGAGTAGATCGGCAGGGCTTCGCTGAGTCCAAATTCCGCCGAGAAGTAGGCAATCGTCTTGTCTGCCAGTTCGGGGTAAGTACGTGAGAACCAGGTCTCGTCGGCGCGCGGGTGCATATAGCGATCAAAGGCGCTGAGGACGCTCTCATAGCGTTCCAGATAATGCGCATCCTCCGCGGCCCGTTCCAGCAACGCAGGCTCGACCTCGCTCAGGAAACGAACCGGGTTATGCCCGACCTCTTCCCACAATTGCGGATCGACGCTGCTATACAGTTCGCGTGCCTCCGGGTGCCAGCTCCACCAGAGGTTATATGCCAGTTCATACAGCCTGCTAATACGCGCAGGCATTATAGGGAAGACCGTCATGCGGCCAAAAACTTTCACAGGATAATGCTTCCTTTCTTCATCTCATCTTTCCGGGGATGAATACATAGGGGGAGAGTGCAGCGTCCACAACGACAGAATAACCTGTAGCCAGCGCGGCTTCCAGGTTCAGCATCCCGCTCCAGAACTGCTTCATACTTCCTTAATTCTGCACACAGGCTGACACTCCTTGCTGGTATATAGTATATACTGTTGGCCAAGCAAGGTCAACTGATATACAGGATGAGCTTTTGTCTGCCTGATTTGCTATGCGAGAGAAAATCCGCTATACTGATCTAAAATCGGCGATATGTGATAGAGACAGACGGCGAGTAAATTCAGGGAGCGTATGGCAGGAAGGCAGCGCAAAGCGGGATCACCTTTTCACCTGATCAGCGGGATTGTGGGAGCGGGCTTGCTCGTGGTCGCGCTGGTATGGGCGTTTTTACTGGTGTTTCAGCCCTCTGTGGCTTCGCGCATCTCCTCATCCCTGCCGATGCCGCGCTCCGCTGCTACTCCCGCCGGGCAGGCGCAAATTCCCGCGTTGCAGGCCGAAGGCATCACGCTGGGCCATCCCTCCCAGGCACCGGCGCTCTCGCAGCAACAGGCCCTTCTGCTTGCCAGGCAGTTGATACCGGACGCGGCCACGCAGGCCAAAAGTACGACGGCCAGCTACGTATTGCTCAACTACCCCGCCAGCAGCGGTCATCCCGCCTTCAATAACGTCCCGGCCTGGATGATCGTCTACCAGCAGGTACCCGTCACCTTCTCCTCTCAGGCCCATCAAGACCTCTATCTCTTCCTGGATGCTAATACAGGTAAAGAATTGCTCGCTATCTGGGCCTGAACAAGCTACAATCAATCGGGGGTACGGAACAGGCTCCCTTCCTGCTGGAGTTTCTCAAACGCAGCAATGCTCTAGCCAGCAAGGAAATTTTCCGCTTGCGAGAGGGTCCAGAAAGTGAAGGGGAAATCTTCTCCGCGCCGCTGGGAGACCTGGAAAGCGCCCGGCTTGTCGTCTCCGCCGGTGTCTCCCGGCTGACCGTGCGCGCCGACGACAAGATGGCAAAACTCTATCAGGCCCGTTTTGAGGGACCATTGCCGGACGTGAGGGTCAAAGATGGGGTGGTCGCCATCCGCTATCCACGCCGCCTGTGGATACTGGAAGAACAACGTGTGGCGGAGGTCACGCTTAGCGCCGCTATCCCCTGGCATGTCAAGATCCAGGGCGGACTATCGCAGGTCGAAGCCCGGCTGGGCGGCCTCAATCTTGCCGAACTGGAGATCGATGGAGGACTCAGCATGATTAGCCTTGAACTTCCTGTGCCTTCCGGCGTGGTTCCCTTACGAAATCAGCGGGGGGGCGTCGACGATCACTGTGCAACGCCCGGCAGGCACAGCCGCCCGCGTCCACCTCAAAGGCTGGGTCTCCCATTTTGTTTTCGACGATCAAACCTTCAGCGATGTGGGCAACAATGTGCGGCTGCAAAGCCCCGGCTATAAAGCGGCCGCCCTCCACTACGATATTGAGGTCTCCAGCAGCGCCAGCACGGTCACGATCACTATCGATTGACGATAAACTTGAAACAAACTAACTATCGCCGATTTTGATCCAGCCGTGGCGCAGCGCGTGGACGACCGCCGCCGTGCGATCATTGACCGAGAGCTTTTTCAGAATGGAGGTGATGTGATTTTTCACCGTCTGGTCGCTGATCTTGAGCGATTTGGCGATCTCCTTGTTGCTGTTGCCCCGCGCGATGTAGTCGAGAATCTCCACTTCGCGGCTGGAAAGCGGAGAGTAGAGGTCTTTCGACGTATCATCTTCCTCCTCCACCGCCAGTTCACGGAACGAGCGCAGGACTCGACTGGCGATCTGGGGCTTGGAGAGGACATCATCATTGATGAGGTATTCGCCCTGGCTGACTTTGCGTACCGCTTCCGTCAGCTCTGGCACAGTAATGTTGCGTGTATAGTAAGCGGCAGCGCCGACTTTGATGGACTGGAAGAGACGTTCCTCGTCTTCTGTAGGCGTCAGGATGATGATGGCCATGTGCGGGGCCAGGTGGCGCATCTGCCGCGCCAGTTCCAGCGCATCGACCATGGTCAGTCCGGCATCGATGACGGCGACATCGGGATTTTCCAGGCGGGCCATTTCAAGCACTTCATTGGTATCGGTCGTATCGCTCAGGACGATGCAGTTGCCCATTTGTTCGAGCGATGAACGAATCCCCTGACGAAATAACGGTTGCTCATCAACGATTATGACACGAATTGTATCCATGTAGTTCCTCGTAAGTGCAGTCTATACAGACCTACCGCACAACTACTACACATATCAGTATAGTCGCAGGTACAAATGAGATACGCCGCTTCACCTCTTTTCGCACAAACGAAAAAGAGGCAAGATCGCTTAAATGCGTTCCAGCTTACGCAGCGTTGAGTTAATGCCGACACGCAGGCACTCGATCACGCCCTGACCGGTGACGGCGACCGCTTCAAAGCTGGGTACCCGGTAGGGGTTCAGGTATTGTTCCAGCACGGAGGTGGGCAAGATTTCTTGCAAGTCTCGCTTGTTCCACTGCATGACCAGTGGAAAGTCCCGCACGTTCTTGTTCATCCGGTACAGTTGCTCTTGCAGTTCGTTCCAGCTTTCGATGTTCTCCTGCAATTTGCTGGCCTGAGAGTCGGCCACGAAGATCACGCAGTCGGCTCCTTTCAGCACGGAAATGCGCGTCTGCTGGTAGAGTACCTGCCCTGGCACCGTGTAGAGTTGAAATCGGATCTGGAAGCCATGCACTTTTCCCAGCTCAAGGGGCAGTAGATCGAAATACAACGTTCGCTCAGTCTCCGTATCGATGGAGACCATATCGCCGACATCCTGCGGATTCACTGCTCTGTGAATGTAGTGTAGATTGGTGGTCTTACCGCATAAACCAATGCCGTAATACACAATCTTACAGTTGATTTCTCGTTTCGCCATGTTAATTAGCGACATAGCTTCTTGCTCTCCTGCCAGCTCCTGTGCAACTTCCAGAAAGAAGGAGAAACCATAGTGGTTCCTCGTCGGGTAATATCGTTTCCGCAATGGAACGCAGAGACGACCCAACAAGCAGGTCGTCTCCTTCCCATTATGGAGTTAGCCATATCTTTATGCTAAGCAGTAGTATACCCTATTTTAGTAAAATGTCAATCAAGCTCTGGCGCGCTTTCCTTCGATTTACCTCTTCTTTTCGCAAAAAATTCGTTTCCCGGCTAAATTCATCTCGCTTTTTATCTGCATACATGCTGCTGAGTCGCCTGCTTGTTCCCTCTCTTCCGGCCCCATTTCTTCTTTCCTATGCCATAGTACTTTTGGGTGGTAATGCTACTGGATTTCTTATAGTCATATGTGATAAAGTGAATAGAGAAGAAATTTCTAAGAGAAGTATTTTTGTTATCACTTTGTGCTTGCTGGCTTCTTGACTTACTGCCAGGAAAAGACTAGACTACGGAAAAAGCACAAAACCATAAACGTGTGTTTGTTTTAAGAACAGGTGAAGAGAAGGTGGTTTTGAAATAATGGTTATAGAGACGCAAGAGACCCGTATTGATACGGATTATGAGGTGGTGATCGGCCTCGAAGTGCATGCGCAACTTTTAACAAAGAGCAAAATGTTCTGCTCGTGTAGCACCGACTACGCGAATGCTGCACCTAACACGCATGTCTGCCCGATCTGCATGGGCATGCCCGGTGTGCTACCTGTCATCAACCAGGAGGCAGTGGCCTACACCATTATGACGGCCCTTGCCCTCAATTGCACCATCCCCGAATACTCCAAATTTGATCGCAAGAACTATCCTTATCCTGACCTGATGAAAGGCTATCAAATCTCGCAATACGATATTCCTCTCAGCAGGAACGGTTATCTCACTATTGAATATGAGGGCCAGCAGCGGCGCATCGGCATTACCCGCGTCCACCTGGAGGAGGATACGGCGCGCCTGCTGCACCACGAGGGCTACAGCCTGGTGGATGTCAACCGCTCCGGCACCCCCTTGATGGAGATTGTCAGCGAGCCAGATATGCGCAGCCCGCTGGAGGCGCGCCTCTATATGCAAAAGCTGCGTGAAATTCTCGTCTATCTGGGCGTTTCCTCCGGTCGTATGGAGGAGGGCAGCCTGCGTTGCGATGCCAACATTTCGGTGCGGCCTGTTGGGCAAAAGGAACTGGGCGTCAAGACGGAAATCAAAAACATGAACAGTTTCCGTGCCGTCGAACGCGCCCTGGCTTACGAGGCGCAGCGGCAGATAGCGATGCTGCGCGCCGGAGAGCCGATCCACCAGGAGACGCGCGGCTGGGTCGAGACGCGTGGCATCACAGTCGCGCAACGCAGCAAGGAGCAGGCCCACGACTATCGCTACTTCCCCGAACCCGACCTGCCCCCGCTGATTATCAGCCGCGAATGGGTCGAGGAGCTGCGGGCAAAGCTGCCGGAATTGCCGGATGCGCGCCGCGCGCGTTTCGTTGCCGAATATGGCATCAGCGAGCAAGACGCTAACATCATGACCGAAGACAAGGCGCTCGGCGATTACTTCGAGCAGGTTATGGCGGTCTCGGATGGCAAAGAGCGTAAGGCCCGCGCCAGAACGGCCAGCAACTGGCTGCTCAGCGAGCTGGTGCGTCTGCTCAAGGCCAGTGGCCTGAGCATCCAGGAAAGCCCGGTCTCTCCGGCTGCGCTGGCAAACCTGCTCGATCTGCTCGAAAGCGAGCGCATCACCGGCAAGCAAGGCAAGGAGATTCTGGAAGAAGCCTTTGCCAGTGGTGAAATGCCGGAGGCCATCGTCGCCAGAAAGGGCATCAAACCCCCGATCAGCGACCTGGGCCAACTGGACCAGATTGTTGAGGAGATCATCGCGAAAAACGCGAAAATCGTGAGCGACTACCGCAGTGGCAAGACGAATGCCTTGCAGGCGCTGGTAGGTCAGGTCATGAAACAGACTCGCGGCCAGGCAAAGGCCGACATGGTTCAGAAACTTTTACGCGCAAAGTTGGATGAGGCACCGGCGTCGTAGCCGGTGTCTTTTCTGCCTGTACATACCAACTATGTTGTTGGTATCCTTTGAACTTCTATGGAAGAAGGAGATTGCGTCAATATGCACAATGATGTGAGTTCGATCAACCCCTATCAGATGGCGGTTGAGCAGTTCGAACTGGCGGCTGACCGCCTGAATCTCTCCGAGGATATGCGCGAGATTCTCCGCCAGCCCAAACGCGAACTGATCGTTCATTTCCCGGTTCGTCTCGACGATGGGCGTATCCACACCTTTACCGGCTATCGCGTCCAGCACAACGTCAATCGTGGCCCCGCCAAGGGCGGCATTCGCTACAGCCCGGAGGTGACGCTGGACGAGGTCAAGGCGCTGGCGATGTGGATGACGTGGAAGTGTGCCGTCGTCGGCATTCCCTATGGTGGCGCGAAAGGCGGCGTCATCTGCGACCCCAAGCAGATGAGCGCGGCTGAACTGGAACGTCTGACCCGTCGTTACGCGACCGAAATCTCCATTATTATCGGCCCGCATAGCGATATCCCGGCCCCCGATGTCAACACCAATTCCCAGGTAATGGCCTGGATCATGGACACCTACTCCATGCACGAGGGCTACTCTATCCCCGCCGTTGTCACCGGCAAGCCGCTCTCCATCGGCGGCAGCGAGGGGCGCAACGACGCGACCGCGACCGGCGTTCTCTTCGTCACGCGCCAGGCGGCGAAACGTATTGGCATGCCCCTGCAAGGCGCGCGCGTCAGCATCCAGGGCTTTGGCAATGCCGGCTCCATAGCGGCGCGCCTCTTCCACAACGAGGGCTGCAAAATCGTCGCCGTCAGCGATACGCGCGGCGGCATCTACAACGAGCGCGGGCTTGATCCCGCTGCCGTGCTGCGCCACAAGCAGGAGCGCGGCACCGTCGTCGGCTTCCCCCATGCCGAGACCATTGGCATCGAGGATGTGCTGGAAGTTCCCTGCGATATTCTGATTCCAGCCGCCACCGAGGGCGTCATCACCGAGGAAAATGCCGACCGCATTCAGGCACGCATCGTCTCCGAAGCTGCCAACGGCCCCACAACTCCGGCTGCCGATAAAATTCTCTTCAAGAAGGATATCATGGTCATTCCTGACATCCTGGCCAACGCGGGCGGCGTCACCGTCAGCTACTTCGAGTGGGTGCAGGATATCCAGAGCTTCTTCTGGGGCGTCGAGGAGATTACGCAGCGACTCGAAGTGATTATGAACCGCGCCTTCGCCGCCGTCGCGGCCAGGGCCGAGCAGTCCCACTGCGATATGCGTCTGGCTGCCAACATGCTGGCCATCTCCCGTGTCGCCGAGGCAACGCAGATTCGCGGCATCTACCCATAACCCATCGATGTAAATACACACAGAGCAGTCGACGGGGCGTGCGGCGAGCAAGGCAGTCGACGGGGCGTGCGGCGAGCAAGGCAGTCGACGGGGCGTGCGGCGAGCAAGGCAGTCGACGCGCCACGCCGCAGGCCACCCGCAAGAGGTGGCCCTACTATATACGACGGCATACGATGGCTCTACAAGCGCAAGATGTGAAGCGTATATAGTAGGGCCACCTCTTGCGGGTGGCCTGCAGCGCGGCGGGAGACGAGCGTGTTGGGGGTGACCTGATGCGGGTGGCCTGCAGCGCGGCGGGAGACGAGCGTGCCGGGGGTGACCTGATGTGGGTGGCTAGCGTGTTGCACGAGGCGTGTTCGCTCAATGTCCTCATTTTCTTGTACAAAGCAGGCAGTGTATCCTCATCTCAGACCTCAACCGTGTAGTGAGGTAAGTGCGCAAGGTTGGTCTGGAAATAAGGAGGTATGTCACTGTATGCAAAAAGCAACATCCTCGCATTCCATTTTGAGGGATGCTGTACCTGGTAGAAAGAAGTCAGGTATTTCTCAGGGGCTGGTCATCGGCATCATTCTCTGGTTCATCGGGGTCGCGGTGGTGGCCACCATGTCGGTCGTCGTGCATAATCACCCGGCGGCGTGGCCGTTTGAACTTCAGCTTACCAACGTTATTCAGGGGCAGCATCCCATCCCCTGTGTTTATCATGTGCAGTCGCGTTCCTGGGGCGATATGGTGGTCGATTTTATCAACAGCCTGAATGATCCCCTTCAGGCTGTTGTCATCCCGATAGGCTGGATGATTCTTCTCTTCCTCTTCCGTATGTTCTTGCAGGCCATCTTCCTGGGCGTTGCCGTGCTGAGTTCCAGCGGCGTCTGGTTCGCCATTGAGAAGGCGGTGGCTCGCCCGCGCGCCACGACGGCGCAGGGTATCTGCGTGCATCGCAACATCGGCGCCTACAGCTTTCCATCGGGCCACGTCATTCACGATACTGTGCTGTATGGCTTCCTGCTCTACCTGAGCTTCACGCCGCAGGTGCGGCGCTGGCGCTATCGGTGGATATTGATTCCCTTCCAGATACTGGCCGTCATTTATATTCTCGCGGTTGGCTATGCACGCCTTGAGGCAGGAGAGCATCACCCGGTCGATGTGCTGGGCGGCTACCTGGTAGGTCTGCTCTGGCTATTCCTCTTCATCTTCCTGTACCGTTGGGTCAATCGACTGTGGACGGAGCATCGGGCAAAGAAGCACCCTCTGGCTCAGCTTGCCTCTTAAGGACAATCAGAGAGTCGGAGCCGGCGAGCATGAAAGAAGGGCGACTGCATAGCTACCCTTCTTTCATGCTATTTAGCTCTATTTTGCAATCGCTTCGTGTTCGCCAGCGACCGCGACGGTTTGCTTTCGACCGCCCTTTTTTGCTGAATCTGTTCAGGCCTACTCTGTAATCACATCGCGTCCAATGGCCGTTGCTACCGCTTGAACCTGTGGCATCAGTTCCTGGAATTGAGAGATGGTGAGCGATTGCGCGCCGTCTTTGAGGGCCTCGTCGGGGTTGGGATGGACTTCGATGAGCAGGCCGTCGGTTCCGGCGGCGATGGAGGCCAGCGTCATGGGTGAGACGAGGTCGCGCCGCCCCGTTCCCTGACTGGGGTCGGAGACAATGGGCAGGTGCGAAAGCTGCTTGACGAGCGGGATGGCGCTGATATCCATGGTGTTGCGAGTAGCCTTTTCAAAGGTGCGAATGCCGCGCTCGCACAGGATTACATTGGGATTGCCCTGCGCGAGGATGTATTCCGCCGCCAGCAGCCACTCCTCGATGGTGGCCGACATGCCGCGCTTGAGCATGACTGGCATGCGCGTGCGCCCTACCTCGTCCAGCAGGAAGTAATTCTGCATATTGCGCGTGCCGATTTGCAGGATATCGGCGTATTCGCTGACCAGCGGTACGTCGCCGGGCGTCATCACCTCGGTAATCACCGCCATCCCGAATTCGTCGCGGGCTTTTGCCAGCAGCTTCAGCCCGTCTTCCCCCAGGCCGCGAAAGCCATAGGGCGAAGTCGAGGGTTTGAAGGCGCCGCCGCGTAAGATAACTGCTCCGGCCTCGCGTACCGCCTGCGCCGTCGTCAGCAACTGCTTCTCGCTTTCGACTGTGCAGGGCCCGGCCATCATCACCACGCTCTGCCCGCCGATGCTGACTTTTCCTTCGGCAACGCAGGGAACGGCAACATCCACCGTTGTATCTATGGGGTGAAATTCGCGGCTGGCAAGCTTGTAGGGCTTGGTGACGCGCAGCACGCTTTCCACGCAGGGCAGGCATTCCAGGGCCTCACCCAGCGCCGGGTTGATGCCGCCGATGCTGCCGCGCACTCCTGTCGGCCCGACGCCGCCCAGCACGCCGATAATGGTGCGTTCAACGCCTTGCGACGGATGCCCGCTCAGTCCGTGATTGCTGAGGAAGGTCATGACGCGGTCAATGTCTTCGTTCTTACAACCGGCTTTCATCACGACGATCATGAAATCTGGTTCCTCCTGTGTCAAAATGAGTTGGTAACTGTCTGGTGATTACCTGATAACTGGCTGGTTCTCCATTGGCAGCACCTGGCACATCCTGACGCCATCGTCATGATAGCCTGTTCTGTACGATAAGTACCATAGCCGATTACAGCACAACCGGCTATGCAATACCCATGCCTTCCATGCCGAATTCCGGGCGCAAACTGGCTGCTCGACGCAGGTACACATGCTGCATCTCGGCGGCGCTGCGCTCCGTGTTGACATGCAGCAGCACGCGAATGCACTTTTCAAGGCTGCCGGGAACGGGAATCTCACGCGCGCACATCAACGGCACCTCTGCCCAGCCGAGCGCACGAGCCGCCTGCGCGGGAAACGCGGCATCCAGATCATCTGTCACCGTAAAAATGGCGCTCGCGATATTCGCGACTTCCAGTTCATTGCGCTGAACAATTGCCTGCAACAGTTCCGTTGTCGCAACCAGCATCGCTTCCCGCTCATTGCGCTCAACCGTCGTCGCTCCCCGAATGCCCCGGCAATACATGATACCTTACCTCTTTCTTATAGCCATCGACCGTATACTTACGAGAAGTAAGTGGCGGGTATGGGTATATTGTACAAAGTAAGGGTGAGCGTCGGCAAGTTATTGGGATACAACAAGACTGACAATATACTCCTTCACGGCCTCCACCTGCGCTCTCTCCTCGTGCCGATCAATTAGATTGACGAGGGCGCTGCCGATTGCGGCCCCGTCGGCGTAGCCCATCACCTCTGCGATATGCTCCGGTGTGGAGAGGCCGAAGCCGACGACCAGTGGGATGCCAGAGGCTTTCGTATAGCCACGCACACGCTCAATGAAACCCTTCAAGTGAGGGGGCAGTGATGTACGCGAGCCGGTGACGCCGCTCAGGGAGACGCAGTAGATAAAGCTGCCCGGACCCTCTGCCGTCAGGCGAGCGATCTGAGCAATGCGCTCATCCGGCGTTGTGGGCGGCACGAGGAAGACGAGTGAGAGGCCGTGCCGGTAGGCGGCAGACTGCAACGGTCCGGCCTCTTCGGCTGGCAGATCGGGAATAATCAGCCCGCAGACGCCGCTGCTGACCGCATCCTGGCAGAAGCGTTCGAGGCCATAGGCCAGCACGGGATTGTAGTAGCCCATCAGGAGCAGAGGCACGTCGATGCGGGCTGAGACCTGGCGCGCCACCTCCATGCAGCCCGCGATGCTCATGCCGCCTTCCAGCGCGACATGCCCGGCGTGCTGAATCGTCGCGCCATCCGCCAGTGGGTCGCTGAAAGGCATCCCTAGCTCAATGATCTCTGCCCCGCCTTCCGCCGCCGCCAGCGCCAGTTCAATGCTCTGCCGCGCCGTCGGGTAGCCGCACATGAAGTAGGGGATGATGACGCCGCGCCCTTCGTTTTTCGCCTTTTCAAAAACATGGGTAATTTTTTGCGCTGGCGGTGTGCTAGTTTGTGTTGATGTCTGTTGCATGACGCTATCTCCTTACTTTACAACGTGACATTCAGCGCCTGAGCCACCGTTAGCATATCTTTATCCCCGCGCCCGGAGAGGTTCACGATAATCAGCGACCCCGTGGAGAGCCTGCCCTGTTCGCCCATCTGGAGCAGGTAGCCGAGGGCGTGGGCAGGTTCGAGGGCCGGGATGATGCCCTCGCTCAGGCTCAGGGCTTGCAGGCCGCCCAGGGCGGTGGCGTCGCTGGCAGAGACGTAGGTGGCGCGGCCTGTCTCCTTGAGATAGCTGTGTTCCGGGCCGACGCCGGGATAGTCGAGGCCGGCGGAGATGCTCTGCGTGTCCAGCACCTGCCCGTCTTCGTTTTGCAGCAGGTAGCTCAAGGCGCCGTGCAGCACGCCGGGGCGACCGGCTGTCAGGGTCGCGGCGTGTTTGCCCGGCTCAAGGCTTGCTCTGTCGTCTGCGCCGGTAGTAGTGGCGCTGCTGCCGCCAGCCTCCACGCCGATCAGTTGTACCTCTGGCGAGTCGGCGAAGGGGTAGAATATGCCGATGGCGTTGCTGCCGCCGCCGACGCAGGCCATGACGATATCGGGCAGGCGTCCTTCCTGCGCCAGAATTTGCCGGTATGCCTCGCTGCCGATGACGGACTGGAAGTCGCGCACGATGCGCGGGTAGGGGTGTGGGCCAACTGCCGAGCCGATCAGGTAGAAGGTTGTCTCCACGTTCGTCACCCAGTCGCGGATGGCCTCGTTGATGGCGTCCTTGAGCGTGCGGCTGCCGCCGGTGACGGAGCGCACTTCGGCTCCCAGTAGCTTCATGCGGAAGACGTTGAGCGATTGGCGCTGGATGTCCAGTTCGCCCATGTAGACGATGCATTCCAGGCCGAGCATGGCGCAGACCGTTGCCGTAGCCACGCCATGCTGGCCCGCGCCCGTCTCGGCGATGATGCGCCGCTTGCCCATGCGCTTCGCCAGCAGTCCCTGCCCCAGCGCGTTGTTGATCTTGTGCGCGCCTGTGTGCGCCAGGTCTTCGCGTTTCAGATAGACCTTGACGCCCGGCGCGACCATCTGCGAGAAGCGCGGCACATAATGGAGCGTCGTTGGTCGCCCTACAAAGCTGTGCAGTTGCCGCTGCAATTCCGACTGAAAGACGGCATCGCTGCGCGCCTCCTGATACGCGCTCTCTAACTCCGCCAGCGCGGCCATCAGGCTTTCGGGAACGAACTTGCCGCCGAAATCCCCATAACGCCCGCGCTCATCCGGGTAGAGATGGTGCTGGTATGTTGTCTGTTGCTGTTGTATGTGCATGGTTTATAGCTTTCGTACCTGTTCAATAAACGTCCGAATTTTTTCGCTATCTTTCTGCTTCTGCGTCTCGACGCCGCTGCTCACGTCGACGCCCCAGGGGCGAACCTGCGCAATGGCCCCGGCCACGTTTTCCGGCGTGAGACCGCCGGCCAGCAGGATTGGCAACTCTTGTGCGATAGTGCGCGCCGCGCTCCAATCATGGGCAACGCCGCTGCCGCCCCAGCCTGCTGAGGGCGTATCGAGTAAGATACGCCACGCTACGCCTCTATAGGCGTCAATAGCCTCCCGATCATCCAGGCTTCTCAATGGGATGGCTTTGATGACGGGTCGCTGAATCTGCTGGCAGAATGCCGGTGATTCGTTGCCATGCAGTTGCACAAAGTGCAGCCCGACCTGTTCAGCTATATCATTGATGGTCTCGGCTTCCTCGTTGACGAAGACGCCTACCAGGTCTGGCTTGCCGTTTTTGCCCGCAAGGCGCGGATTGCTCTGCACCAGCGCGCTGGCCTGCTCTGGCGAGAGATAACGATGGCTCGGCGGGTAGAAGACGAAGCCGAGCATGTCCGCTCCCGCGTCTATGGCGGTGTCAATATGCTCCGCCGTTTTTAACCCGCAGATTTTGACCTGCGTACTCTTGTTGGCTCCCGCCAGCAGCACGCGCATTTGCCCCGGCACGTCCTGCGAAACGACCAGCGATTCTCCTACCAGCATGGCCTGTACGTCGTAGCGGGCCAGTCGCCGGGCATCTGCCGCGTTATGAATGCCGCTTTCGGCGACGACAACACGATCTGATGGCAGCAGGCGGCGCAGGTCGCGGATGAGGTAGGGATGCATTTCAAAGGTGACGAGATCGCGGCTGTTCACCCCGATGATGCTGGCTCCGGCCTCTACGGCGCATTGCGCCTCCTCGGCGCTGTGAACTTCGACCAGGCAGTGCATGCCCTGCGAGCGTGCTACGCCGAGCAGGTGACGCAATTGCCGGTCATCGAGCAGAGCGCAGATGAGCAGGATGGCGTCCGCGCCCCACGAACGAGCCTCGTAAACCTGGTACTCGTCGATAATGAAATCTTTACAGAGTACCGGCACGCTGATCGCTCGCTTGATGGCGGTGAGATACGTTGGCGAGCCGAGAAAGAAGCGCGGCTCGGTTAGGACGGAGATGGCGGCGGCTCCGCTGGCCTCGTAGGTGCGCGCCAGTTCCACAGGGTCAAGGTGAGGCGCGAGCAGCCCCTTTGAGGGCGAGGCGCGTTTCACCTCGGCAATCAGGCGCATTGCTCGCCCCGCTTCGTCGCGCAGGGCCGCCAGCATGTCTCGCGGCGCTGGCTGCTCTGCCGCCAGTCGCTGCACCTCTGCCTGCGAGCGTGTGCTTTTGCGCTGCTCCAGATCGCTGCGCGTTTGTGTGACGATGCGTTCGAGAAACATGGCTTCTGCTTTCTTAGCTTGCGCAGGCACGCGAACAGTCGATCGCGTCATCCAGTTTGCGTTTCGCCCTGCCCTCCCGCAGCGTGGCGCGAGCCAGCCTGACGCCATCGGCTAGCGAGTCTACCAGTTCGTTTGCCAGTAAAGCTGCGCCCGCGTTCAGGCAGAGCATATCGACAGCAGGGCCATCGCTGTCGCCGCTGAGCAGGTCGCGCAGCAGCGTGGCGTTGTAGGCGGGGTCGCCTCCCTGGAAAGGCTGTTTGTCGCTGATGGTGGTCAGGCCCACGTCTTCGGGCGTGATGGTGTATTCACGCAGTTCCTGGCCGCTATGCACCTCACAGATGCGTGTGGGCGCGCTCAGCGAGCATTCATCGATGCCGTCTTCACCGTGAATGATGAGCGCGTGCTGGCAGCCGAGATGGAGCAGGACCTCGCCCATCTTGCGCATCAGTGAGGCGTCGGCCACGCCGAGAACCTGATAAGGCGTGTGGGCCGGATTGGTGAGCGGGCCGAGAATGTTGAAGACGGTGCGAATGCCGATCTCGCGCCGCGTCGGGCCAACGTGCTTCATGGCCGGGTGGTAGGCCGGCGCGTACATGAAGCCGAAACCGACCTCTTTGACGCACAACGCTACCTGTTCCGGCCCCAGATCGATGCGCGCCCCCAGAGCTTCCAGCACATCGGCGCTGCCGCAGCGGCTGGTGGCCGAGCGGTTGCCATGCTTGGCGACGTGCGCCCCTGCCGCTGCCGCCAGGATACCCGTCGCCGTTGAGACATTGAACGTTCCCGCGCCGTCGCCGCCCGTGCCACAGGTGTCGATGGCCTGCGCTGCTACCGGCCCATCAAGCTGCACCTGCACGGCTTTATCGCGCATTACCCGCGCCAGCCCTGCGATCTCCTCCACCGTCTCGCCGCCTGGGCGCAGGCGCAGGGCCGTCAGGAACGCGCCCATCTGCGCCGGGGTCGCTACTCCGGTCATAATCTCTTCCATGACTGCCGCAGCTTCTTGCTCGCTCAGCGTTGCGCCTGCCGCGACGTGGACGATTGCTTCTCGAATCATGCCAGGCTCCTTCTGTTCAGGAAATTGCGTAACAGGTCTTTGCCCACCGGCGTCATAATCGACTCCGGGTGAAACTGCACGCCTTCGACGGGGTACGTGCAGTGGCGCAGGCCCATAATCAGGCCGTCCGCGCTCTCGGCGGTGATCTCCAGTTCCTTCGGGAGAGTTGAACGCTCAACGATGAGGCTGTGATAACGGTTGGCTGCAAAGGGGACAGGCAGGCCATGAAAGACCCCCTGTCCGTGATGATACATCAGCGTGGTTTTGCCGTGCATCGGCTCCGGCGCGCGCACGACGCGCCCGCCATAGACCTGACCGATGGCCTGATGACCCAGACAGACACCCAGGATGGGAATAGCGGGGCCAAATGTTTCAATAATTTTGCAGGAAAGCCCGGCCTCGTCGGGCGTACATGGCCCCGGCGAAATGACAATCTGATCGGGCTGCATGGCCGCGATCTCGTCCAGCGTCACCTGATCGTTGCGCCGCACCTGTACCTCGGCCCCCAGTTCGGCCAGATACTGGTACAGGTTGTAGGTGAAGCTGTCGTAGTTATCGATCAATAGTAGCATCTTGCACCCTCCTTCGTTGCGCCGCCAGTATTTCCGCCTCGTCCAATGCCCGCAGCAGCGCCCTTGCCTTGTTCAGACTCTCCTGGTATTCCGCGCCGGGGTCAGAGTCCGCGACCACGCCCCCTCCCGCCTGAATGTAGGCGCGCCCGTCACGTATGACCATGGTGCGCAGGGCGATGGCGGTATCCAGGTTGCCGGAATGGCTGAAGTAGCCGACGGCCCCGGCATAGACGCCGCGCTGTGTTTGTTCCAGCTCGCTGATGATCTCCATTGCCCGAATCTTGGGCGCGCCGCTGACCGTCCCCGCCGGAAAACCGGCCCGTAGCGCGTCATAGGGCGTGACGCCGCGTTGCAGTTTGCCTGTAACATTGGAGACCAGGTGCATGACATGGGAGTAGCGTTCCACCTCCATAAACTGGCCGACCTGTACGCTGCCCGGCTGGCAGACGCGGCCCACGTCGTTGCGCGCCAGATCGAGGAGCATGATATGCTCGGCCCGTTCCTTAATATCGTTCCTCAGTTCCTCCTCGAAGCGTAGATCGCTTTCCCGATCCGCCCCGCGAGGCCGCGTGCCTGCAATCGGATGAATGGTCATCTCATCATCCTCAACTCGCACGAGCAATTCAGGAGACGCGCCGACGATGTGGAAGTCATCCAGATCGAGGTAGAACATGTAGGGCGAAGGATTGATCGCGCGCAGCGCGCGATAGACGGTGAACGGGGCGGCATTGACGTGACGACTCAAGCGTTGCGATGGCACCACCTGGAAAATGTCGCCTGCACGGATATAATCGATGGCGCGCCGTACCATCGTCTCGAACTCGGCGCGCGTGCGATTGGAGACCACCTTCAGGGCGGTTGCGTCTGCTAGCGGCTCCGGTTCCTCCGGCAGGCGCACCGGTTGTTGCAGGCGCTGCTGCACCTCGTCGAGGATTGCCAGCCCGCGCCGGTACTCGGTCGCCAGATCGGGTGCGTCAAGATGCAGGTGGGTTACGATCCTGACGCGATGCTTGAGATGGTCAAAGACCAGCAGAGTCTCGGTAAAACTGAATACGGCCAGCGGCAGCCCCAGTTCATCATGCTCTGGCACAGGCAGCGACTCGAAACGCGCTACGGTTTCATAGGACAGGTAGCCCACTGCGCCGCCATGAAAGCGCGGCAAGGCGTCATGCGGCAAGCTGGCAGGCGCAACAAGCCGGTACTGCCCCAGTTCGGCCTCGATCAATTGTAGCGGATCATGGCAGGACACCACTTCCTCGCTGCTGGCGCGCTCTCCGTCGGGTCGAATGTGCCGCAACTGCGCCCGCCCGCCCCGGTGCGTCATCACCATATACGGGTCGATACCGATGAAGGAGTAGCGGGCAATGCGCTCTCCGCCCTCGACGCTTTCCAGCAAGAAGCTGTAGGGGCCGCGTGCCGTCTTGCAATAGGCCGAGACGGGCGTTTCCATATCGGCCAGAATGTCGCGAAACAGCGGCATCAGCGGTCGTTTTCCCCCGCTGCCCTGTATCACGGCGTCCTGTAACTGCTGAATCTCGGCAAATGTTGGATAGTCCATGTTGCACCTGCTTCCATTTGCTAGCTATCCAGTACCACCCCACCGCAGGCCGCCCGGCCCCGCCGCAGGCCACCGTAGGCAGGCCACCCGGTCCCGCCGTAGGCCGCCCGGCCCCGCCGTGTGGCCTGCCATCCGTGTGGCCTCTCCCCGCCGCGTGGCCTGTACGGCCCCAGGATCACCCCTTGTGGGTGGCCTGGCGTGGCCTCTATCCAAGTCCGATGACTTCTTTGACGCGCCGCAGCGTCTCTGCCGCCAGCGGGCGCACTTCGTCCGCGCCCCGCTTGAGGATGGCTTCAAGCTCCGGCATGTCGTTGATCAATTCGTAGTAGCGCCGCTGGATGGGTTCCAGCGTGGCAACCAGCCGGTCGGTGAGCGCGGCTTTAAACTCGCCGTAGCCCTTACCCGCGAACTCTGCCTCGATCTCCTGTGGTGACTGCCCCGTCAGCAACTGGTAGATGGTCAGCAGGTTGGTGATACCTGGGCGGTTCTCGTCGAAGGCCACCAGCCGCTCCGAATCCGTTGTGGCGCGAGCAATCTTCTTTTTGATGGTCTGCGCGTTATCCAGAAGATTGATGCGCGAGAACGGATTTTCATCACTCTTGCTCATCTTCTTCGTCGGCTCGGTAAGCGACATGATGCGCGCGCCAGCCTCACGAATCAGCGCCTCCGGGATGGTGAAAATTTGCTGCCCGTAGAGCGAGTTGAAACGCTGCGCAAGGTCGCGCGTGAACTCGATATGCTGCCGCTGATCCTCACCGACCGGCACGAAATTTGTGTGATAGAGCAGGATGTCACAGGCCATCAAGTCCGGGTAGCAGTAGAGGCCCGTGCTGACCGTGTCTGGATTCTCGCCCGCCTTCGTCTTGAACTGTGTCATGCGGTTCAGCCACCCCATCGGCGTGAAGCACTCCATGATCCAGCTCATCTCGGCGTGTTCATGCACGTGCGACTGGATGAAGAACTTGCAATATTTCGGATCCAGCCCGCAGGCCAGGTAGAGCGCGGCCAGCTGCCGCGTCGAGTCGTGCAACTCTTTCGGGCTGATGGGCAGAGTAATGGCGTGCAGGTCAACAATACAGAAAATGTTGTCATACTGCGACTGAATCTCAACCCAGTTGCGAATGGCCCCCAGGTAGTTGCCCAGGTGAATATTCCCCGTCGGCTGAATGCCGGAAAAGGTGCGTTTCTTGACCGGCGCGCTGCTGTTCGCTACTGCGGTTTTCGTCTCCTGATGCAAGTCTACTGGCATACATACACCTCCATAATCGAATCAAAAATGTTCAGGCAATAAAAAAACGCCACTCATTCCCTGCAAGGGACGAGAGGCGTAAAGCTTTCGTGGTGCCACCCTGATTCAGATTATCCGCTTCCGCAACAGAAGCGATAATCTCTCATTGCCGGATACAATCTCCAACCCTTTTTCTCCTCGCTAACCCCGTGTCATCCTGAGCAGAGCGAAGAATCTTCGCAAAAATCAGGTTGTCGATGATATCCTGTCCCCGGTAACGGCGGACATACCGCAGGAGTCCTACTGACCTGTAAAGGCGTTCGCTCCTTAGCTCCCAGGCCCATTCTATGACCGACCGGTGCCGGTTTCCACCAGTCCCGACTCTCTGCACCCGGCCAACGTCATATACTCTTCCTGTTCGTAGCTTTCACGTATTCTGTTTTGCTTATAAGACAGTATACGGACAATGAGCAGGGATGTCAAGTATCGTTTGGCCCAAAAATGGGGAAGTTCTTTTTTTCGGTGCGAGCAGTCAGACTGACTGGCTGGAAAATTAGTAAATCGATAGAAAGTTCTTAGATGTTGTAAAAAATGATGTGAGAAAACTTGATTACATCATCTTTATCATATATACTACTACATGGACACTTTGTCACGTATCAATGTACTTCCATTGTAGCCTTCGTCTCTTTGATGCGTCATCCGTAGCACAATCCTTTACATTCTTCACTCGCCGTCTATGTTTGCCTTTGCGAGAGTTCTCACAGGAGAAGGAGACCCTTATGAAGAAAATCGAGTATGCAGTTGGTGCAGCAGGACTGTTCAGCCATCATCTCCATCGTGAAGGTTTTGATCGAGGCATGATTGCCACATTCGGCAATGGCTTTCGTGTCGAGCAAGGTTTTACGTCTTGCGAAAGCAATTTGCACTCCACTCTTTCCAGAATTCCCAGATCAATCACCGATGAAGGCACTCGTCTATACGATTCGGTTGAAGATGTCATTCAGCAGTTCTGGAGCTATGGTCAGCGTAATCGTCCCTGGCTGCTGACTGTGATCACCGACGGGCAGGACAATGCCAGCCGCAAGTATAAGGGCAACCCGGCAGCTATTGGACACTGCATCGCCACGCGCTTCAACCACGAGCCTTCCAACTTCATTTTTGTGATTGGTGTGGGTGAAGGACGGCAGATTGATAGACATGCTCTTGCCACTATGGGAGATTATGGCAATTTCCTCGCCATTACCATCGGCGCCTTTCCCCTGCTTGAGAGAGTGTTTCTCAACATTGCTGTACAGGTGTCAACGCAGATATCAGGCGTGCGAGTAAACGTGGGTAATATGAGCTGGTCAGAAGTTCAGCAGGTTCGCCAGATTTCTCAAGTTCCCTTTGATTATGCCTTCCTGATTGACCGCTCCGGCTCGATGAGCGAGCAGGGATAGGCAACTGGAAAGTTGTCGGTTTGTCGATCTCCAGGCCCCCATGCACCGAATGGACCTGAGCGGCTGCTGGGGGGCCTGGAATAGGGATAAGATTTATCTGTACAGCCGCATCAAATACAGCACGCTATTGACGTAGCGCCAGTTGAAGATGCCGCGATGGATGACGGCCCAGCCTCCTTCGTTGTAGCCGCTGATGACTTTGACGAGGTTGCCGCCGAAATTGTGCCAGAGGTAGCTGAGATAGATGGCCCCCAGGTTGATGTTGTCCCACAGGTGGTAGGGGTCGCGGCGCACGCCTGTGCTGACGTTGAGTGATTGGGCGGTATAGGGCATGAGCTGCATGACGCCGATGCCGCCGTCGCGGGCGATGACATGCTGCGTCCAGCCGCTTTCCTGCCAGGCGATGGCCAGCAGCAGGTTGGCCGGGAGATGATAGATGGCGGCGGCGCGACGCAGCATCGTCGTCACCTGCGAGCGCGTCGACCACTCCAGGGCGTTATAGGCGTACCAGCGTACCGTGCCGTTGGGCAAGAGGCCGCTCGCCGTATTCCCGTTGCCGGGACCGCTGCCCAGCCGATAGGGAATGCAGATGTTCTGTCCGACAAAGATCAGGTTGACGTTGCGAATGTTATTGACTCGCGCCAGCGTCCAGATGTTGTTGCGATAACGCCAGGCGATGCCGCTGAGCGTGTCCCCTCGCTGGACACGGTACCAGTTACAGCCGTTGCCGGGTCCCGGGTTGGCTGCGTGTGCTGTCGGCTGGTCGTTGGCGAACAGTACGGAGCCGAAGAGCAGGCACGCGGCTAAAAGCAGCAATATGCTGTGCTGATACAGGTGGAACTTTGAATAGCTCCGTTTGCGTTCCGGCTGCTGTTGGCCGTATTCGTTCTGTTCTCTGTTTTTCCTCTGTATGGTTGCAGGTATTTGATTGCTTTTCTGTAGCTGTACGGTCATGCTCAGGTGACTCCTTTCTCGTCTTTACTATATCCCTGTGCTTAATCGAGAAAGATGAATACAGCCACTAAATCCGTAGGCCCGATCAATCGGCGCCTGCGGGTGGTTTCATTGTTCTACCTCCATAGAGATGGCGGGGACGTGGTACAATGAACGATAATAGAGAGATAGCGCATGGCCTGTGCAGCGAAGGAAGAGACACGAACATGAAAACGGAAGAACCACTCAGCCCGACGGTGGAAGAATATCTGGAAACGATTTATAACATCAGTATGGAAGGTGAGCCGGTTATCGGGGCGCGGCTGGCGCAAAAGTTCGGCGTAGCCCCGCCGACGGTGACCGAAACGCTCAAGCGACTGGTGCGTGACGGGTTCGTTGAGATGGATAACAGACGGCAAATCACGCTCACTGAAAGCGGTATCCGGGCGGCAGAGGCTGTGCTGCGCCGTCACCGCCTGACGGAGCGTTTTCTCGTCGATATGCTGGGCATGCAATGGCACCAGGTGCATGAAGAAGCCTGCCGTCTGGAACATTTCATTTCTGGCGCGGTCGAGGCCCGTGTCATCACCAGCCTGAACAATCCAACCACCTGCCCGCATGGCAACCCGATCCCCGGCCAGGTTCCCAACGCCCGCAACTACCTGAAAGATCATAATGCCGTTCGCCTCTCCTCAATCAATATCGGCGAACAGGCCACCATTCTCTGCATTTCCGAAGTGGTAGAGGACGAGGAAGGCTTAATTCGCTACCTGCACGAAAAAGGCCTTACCCCACAGACACGGCTCACTGTGCTGACCCACGACGAGAGTGGGGAACACGACGAAACCTTCAAAGTGGAAGCGGCAGGCCGCGAAGTGCGCATCAGCAAAGCCGCCGCCGACAAAATCTGGGTCACACGCTGAATTTTCAGCACAGGCTAAGAGAAATTTGAGGGAATTTCGTGTCCTCCAGGGGACTTTGTGCGTTCTATTACAGGGAGAAGGCATGCAAAGGTACCATTTGTATGCCTCTGTTATCGGTTTTTGGGCCGAGTATGCTATAATGGGCGGCGATAGATGAGCATGAACGGCGCGGGCGCTTTCCCGCTGCCGGAATTGGAGAACCAGTAATGCAACAGACACAAGTACCAACAACTGTCATTGAACCAGATTCGCTTTTACCTGAATTGCCAGCGCAAAAAGTGGCCCTCTCGTTCGTTATCCCGGTCATGAATGAGGAGAGAAACGTTGCTCTGCTCTATGAGAAACTATCGCAGAAGCTTGAAGAGCTGGGCCAGAGCTATGAAATTATCTTTGTGGATGATGGAAGCACGGACGGCACCTTTGCCGAGATCAAGAAGCTCCATGATGAACACCCTGGCAAGGTGCGCGTGATTCGCTTCCGCCGCAATTTTGGCAAGACGCCCGCGCTGGTGGCCGGGTTCAGCCGCTGCCGGGGCGAGATTGTCTTCACGATGGATGGCGATCTGCAGGATGACCCGGAAGAGATTCCACAATTTCTGGTCAAACTGGATGAAGGCTACGACCTTGTTACCGGCTGGAAATACCCGCGCCTCGATCCCATCTCAAAGACCTTCCCGTCGCGTGTTTTCAACGGCATGGTCAGCACGCTGACAGGCATTCACCTGCACGACATCAACAATGGCTTCAAAGCCTACCGGCGCGAGGTGATCGATGACAGCAACCTCAAGCTCTATGGGGAGTTTCACCGCTTTGTACCCGTTATGGCCCACTGGCGTGGCTACCGTGTGGCGGAGATCAAAGTCCGACATCACCCGCGCAAGTATGGCGTCTCCAAGTATGGCGCGAGACGTTTTGCGCGCGGCCTGATCGACCTGCTCAACGTGCTGTTCCTCACCACCTTCCTGCGCACGCCCCTGCGCCTCTTCGGGCCGATGGGTTTCTGGACCTTCCTGCTGGGCGTGCTGGTCGACTTTTTCGTGGTGGTGCGCAGTATCTTCTTCACGCATGAACCCATTCACAACCAGCCCCTGCTCTTCGTCGGTATCTTGCTGATGATCTTCGGAGTGCAGTTTGTGCTGACAGGTCTGCAAAGCGAGATGATCCGCCATTATGCCTTCAAACCAGGGGAAGAGTACAGTATTCGACAGGAACTTGACTGATGCGGAGGGCTACACTGCTAAAAATCGGGAAACGGGTAATCCAGATCGGCCTGCCTATCGTGGTGGTTGCCCTCTTCCTGAGATATATTACCGGCGTCTGGCATGACTTGACGGCGCATACCTTCCACTGGGATTTCTGGCTGCTGGCGCTGGCCTTCTTCGGCTTTGTGCTGCAAGAACTCTCTTACGGCCTGATCTGGCGCGCCGTGCTGATTCGGCTGGGCCACCGGCTCAAGCTGCGTGTTACACTGCGTATCTACCTGGCCTCGGAGTTCGTGCGCTATATCCCCGGCAATGTCTGGCACGTCCTGACGCGCATCCTCTGGGTGAGCAAGTACGGCGTCTCGCGGCCCGTCGCCTTTGCCAGCATGACGGTTGAGTTGATTACCAAGCTGGCTGCCGGTGTGCTGATCTTCGCTGCCAGCCTGCTCTTCTGGCACGATATCAGCGCCGTCGGCTCGCTGCTGCATGGCTCCCTGGTCATGATCGTCGGCATCGCTACTATTGTCGCCCTGCTTGTGATTCTCTACCCGCCCGTCCTCACCGGCCTGATCAATCTGACTCTGCGCGTGCTGAGGCGTCAGCCTGTCACGCTCGCTCTGCGCTATAGCGATATTCTGCTGGTGACGCTGGCGTGGTGTGGAAGCTGGCTGATTGCCGGTTGCGCCTTCTTTCTGCTCTTGCTCGGTATCTGGCCTTCGGCTCCGCTGGCCGCTCTGCCTGTCTGCATCGGCATCTATGCCATTGCCTGGGATATTGGCTTCCTGGCCTTTATCACGCCGAGCGGGCTGGTGTTCCGCGAAGGCGCGATTGTGGCCCTGTTTGCCCTGGCCTTCCCCCTGCCCGCCGGGCTGAGCGCGATCATTGCCATCCTCTCGCGCTTCGTCTCAACCCTGGCCGAACTGCTCTGTGTCAGCGTGGCCTATCTAAGCGGCGACGGCAGCAAGCAGGTGCGCGCGCTGCAAGAAGCTGAGCAGGCAGGGCAGGAGAAAACACAGGAAGCTGAAGATGTTGTTCCCGCCGACGCAAGCGTCACTGATAAGGCAGGGGCAATGGAGGACGCTGCTGTCTCGATCAGCGGAGAAGGGGGACAGTGATGGCGCAATCAAAGTGGCGCAAGTGGCTCTCTATCTGGGGGAGCCGTCTCTATCTTTATCCGCCGCCCCGGTCCATGCCGCGAACGCGCGCGTTCTGGCTGGCGCTGGGGCTGGTGGCATTCTTCAGCGCACTCTTCTCAGTCTATTTCATTCTCTACCTCACTACCCGCCACGCGGCCTATCAGACCAATGCTGAAGACCTGGGTATTATGGATCAGGCTGTCTGGAGTATCCTGCATGGCCTGGTACCCCATCAAACTATCTGCAATACGCTGCATGACACAAATTGCTATAGCTATAATGGTATCTCGCGCTTTGCCATCCACTTTGAACCTATCCTCTTTCCGGTTTCGCTGCTCTATCTGCTCTGGCCAGACCCGCGCACGCTCTTAGTGCTGCAAACGCTGGTGGTGGCGAGCGGCGCCTTTCCCGCCTTCTGGCTGGCGCGTCTGCGCCTGCGCAACGAGTTCGCGGGCGTGGCGATTGCCGTTCTCTATCTGCTCTATCCTGCGCAGCAGGAAGCGACCATCTATGATTTCCATGCCGTCACCTTCACCGCTGCGCTCCTGCTCTTCGTTCTCTATTTCATGTACGCGCGCCGCACCGTCTTGCTCTTTCTCTTCGCCATCCTGGCAATGGCCTGCAAAGAGGAGATTCCTGTCCTCGTCGCTCTCTTTGGCCTGTGGTCGATTGTCTTTCAGCGTCGGTGGCGTAGCGGCCTGGGCCTGATCGCGCTGGGCGCGGCCTGGGTCGGCGCGGCTTTGCTCTTCATGCATCTCTTCAGTCCGACCGGCCACTCGCTGCTGACCTCGCGTTACTCCTATCTGGGCAGCAACCCGCTCAAAATCGTGCTTAACGTGGTGGCCCATCCGGTGAGCATGCTCAAGCAGCACGTGCTAGATCACGCTCATCTGTTTTATATCCGTACTTTGCTGACCCCGGCTGGCTATCTGCCCCTGCTCGCGCCCTGGGCGCTGGTGCTGGCTCTGCCAACGCTGGCGTTGAATCTCTTCAGTTCCGACCCGCAGATGTACAGCGGACTCTTCCAGTACAGCGCCGAGATCGTGCCTGTCTTGATCTTCTCCACCATTGAGGCTATTGTACTGATCCTCTGGCTGGTGCAGTGGGCGATGAGCTACACGCGCTCAGGCAACCGGGTGGCGCAGGAAGAGAGCGGGCAGGAGGGGAAGCGGGAAAGGGAGCAACGGTCGATTGCAGGACGGGCCTTCAACTGGCCGCGCCTGCTGCACGTGGGACTGTTAAGTCTGCTGCTGGTCTATGCGCTCGGCTTTGCCGTGCGAGCTGATGCCGCTCGCAGCGACATGCCGTTCGCGCAGGGCTTTACCTGGCCGCAGATCACGCCCCATATCGAACTGGCACAGCGTTTCATCGACATGATTCCACCCGATGCCTCGGTTTCGGCACAATCTGAACTGGTACCCCATATCAGCCATCGCTCCAACATCTACCTCTTTCCCTATCAGGACAACCGGGCCGATTATATCTTTCTCGATGTGACGGGTGATGTCTACCCCTTCTACGGCTCCTCTGACTATATCCCTGAAGTGAAAAAGGTCTTGCTAAGCGGCCACTACGGTATAGTGGCCGCTCAGGATGGCTATCTCTTGTTGAAACGCGGCCTGCCACCGCCCGGCATCTCGCCGTACTCTCCGGTGAAGACGAGTAGCGATATCAATAACGTGTTGCCGAATCTGCCGCCACAGTTCTGCTCGTATGTGCAGGTCTCGCGGCAGCAAATCGAGCATACGGCGAATGTAACTTTCCAGGCTGGCGCGACCAGCCTCAGTCTCGTGGGCTATAACGTCTCTGCCGCCAGCCCATTCAGCGACACCTCCGGTTACATGCAGGTGAAGACGTACTGGACGGTCAGCACACCCACGCCGCAGCCCCTGCGTCTGACGGTGGTGATGGAGGATGCGAAAGGCGAAGAACACTTTGAAAGCCTCGATTTCCCGGCTGCGACCTGGTGTCCCACCAATTCCTGGCAGCCGGGCCATGTCTATGAGCTGGCGAGCAGAATTTTCAAGCCGGGACATGTGCCGAATGGGCTAGCACATGTCGCGATTGCACTCGTTCCGCTGGCTCAACCGTTAAACAATTTGTTAGATGTATCGGCTCGTGTCCCATTCAAGATTGTGAGCGCGCCGTCAAGTGTGACGCCCACGGACACGAAAGCATTGCAACTGGCGACAATAACCATCACCCCGTAGACCTGGCATTGTGCGGGAGAGCAGGGGGCGCCTGGAAAAGGAGGCTAAAATGAGCATTTATCTTGGTCAGCTACCACCGGCAGAGCTGGCGCGGCTAAAGGCCGAACTGGCAGAGACGCTCATTGCCAGTTTTTGCTACCCGCGTTTTTACGATTATCGCACCGGAACGCTGCGCATGCGTCCGGTCGATCGTTCCAGGCGTCAGGAGGTCTGGCTCTACCTCAGTTCATTCGACTTCAGCGCCTGGAATCGCGTTGATCTGCTATCACCAGATTTCCAGTATCAGATTGAACGACTCTTTATCCAGTTTGTGCAGCGGAATCGCAGCTTTTTCGGTGAGCAGGGCCGCAAACGTCTCTCAGATGTACGTATGCTGATCAGCACCTGCGCTGCCAGTGTGGCGGAAGACCTGCGCGCACATTTAACAGGGCAGACCAGGAATCGACCCCCGTTTGGCAGCCCGCGCCCCGTTCCCTCGTGGTCCACCACCAGCGCCACCGGTCAGAAGGAGCCAAACTGGGAGCGCATTGCCCAGTCGACCTTTCTCCTCCAGCAGCAGGTGCAGGAATGGCGCGGCGAGATCAAGGGCGTACCGCAATTGCCGACGCCCGGCCAGAGCGAGACCGCCCGTCAGCAGCCCGCGACCGCTGCTCCGGCCCCCAGAAGACCGGCACGGACAGCGGGAATGGCGAAAGGCACCGGCGGCAACCAGCAAGATCACGCGGCAGCCGTCCAGTTGTCCCCGGAGCAGGAGGCAGCGCGCACTGGCAACGGGAATGTGCCATCTGCTCCGGCAGCAAGAGCAAGCGGGCCTTTGTATCCGCCCACCCCTGCAAAGGCGAGCGGACCTTTACAGCCTCCCGTACAACAGGCTGCTCCCGCTCCTATAGTAGCACCAGCAGTACCCGCCGTCTCTGTTCCCTCTGCCAGCAGGGGGGCGACAGCGAATGGGAAAAGTGGTCCGCTTGCGTCATCACCTGCGTATCCTGCTCAGACTGCACCGGAATCGACAGTTGCTTCAGTGGTGCCTGTGATGCCCTCACCTGCTGCCGCCCCCTTTGAGGCTCGCGAAGCACAAATAGCCGCTTCTGTCAGGCCAGATTTTCCGGGACAGGTGAAAACCGCCGATCCTGTTCTCCCTCAGGCAATGACCGCGTCAGCTGCTCAGGCACGAGGCGTGCCACAGCCTGCCACACCTGCTTCGGCCAGCATGGCTCCTGCACAACGGGAGAGTACGACGGCGGCGCTGAGTGGGGAAGATGTGGCCATCTTTGAGCAATTACGCCATCAATTGCTGCTCTGGCTACGCATCGAGGCGGTCCAATGCGGACTGGATATTTCGGGTCAGAGTGCTACACAGTTGCTCGACCTGCTGCGCCAGCAGGGAAGTATCGACGAAACGCACCTGCAGGTTGTCTCTAACCTGCTCAACCTCGCCAGCCAGGTCATGAAAAATGGGCAGGCCAGCCTGCTCGATTACAAGCAGGCGATGATGTTCCATCTGATGCACACTCGTTCAAGGCGCTAACGGCTCATTGCCGCTCAGCATGACACGGGCGAGCGCGCATGCGTAAGAACGGGCAATAATCCGCTTCGGTACCTGTATTTCAACATATGAAACGCAGGTACTTTTTTTTGTTGCACAGGGATATAAAAAAATCGTTAAGAATGTCGGAATCGCTCTCTTTCCCACTTCCAGAGTCGTCCACCTCTATGGTATAAACGTATGTGGAAGCAGAACAGTACCTGTGCATTTATTACATTTGCATAGGGAAGCTATGTGTTTTTTTATCATGTCCTGAAGGCCAGAAGCGAGGTTGACTCGATGACGGAAAGAAGGAAGGATTGCACCGATGACAAAGGGTAGAGATAATCTTGCCGAAGCCCTCAACGACGTACTGGAGCTGGTGCGCGCGAGACGGCAAACGGGACTATTAAGTATCGAACGTCTGCACGAAGGTCGCTATGAGGAAGGCGAGGTCTATGTGCAGTTCGGCCAGCCGGTTTACGCGCAGACCGGCTCACTTACCGGTCAGGAAGCTCTCACGAAGTTACTGAGCTGGCGTCAAATATATTTTGTCTTTCTGCCGGATGTAGTGCGTGTGACGGGGAATAGCTCCTCTGTGGCAAGAACGAATGGGAAAGGCGCTTCGCCGACTGCTCGCACGATCACCTCGCCCGGCCTTCCCGCTATGGGCGGCAATAGCTTCTCACAAACGGGAGCGCCGGAAAGTGGCCCGCTTCCCGCACAGCCTGTGCCGCAGACAGCCAGTACCACCCCCGGCCTTGAATGGATTGTTCCACGTAAGGCAGGCAGCAACCGTGATGTGATGGAACTGCCGCTGACGCGCCCGCAGCGTTCCATTTATTTGCTGATCGATGGTCGCAGAACGGTAGCCGATCTCGCTCGCTGCACCCGTAAAAGTATGCAGGAGGTTGAGCGCCTGCTCTCTGAGCTACGCGAGCGCGGCCTGATTACGATCTAGCGTTTCATTCGTGGTTGCACGAACGAAAAACCTGTACCCTTGCCGACTGGAGGTTTCTTACCCGGTCTGTCTATTCTACTCTCCGCTTCCAATCCTTTCTCCAGAGGGGCAAACGGCAAAAACCGACGCAACTATGGCTTGCTCTACGATATGAGCGGTGATGCTGCCGCTCAGCATGACACGTTTGCGCATTCTTTTTTGTCGTTTGCTATGCTGCCGAGGTGATGCCCGGCAGCAGTTCACCGAGTTGTTTGAGCCAGTCCGGCCCGAAGAGGCGACGGGGAATGCGAATGACACCTTGCTGCACCCGCGCCTCGTTGCGGAAGCGACGGTAGAGCGCAATGCGGTTCGGCACGATGGTGCGCCTGACCGTCAGCACAAACTCGTTGTCTTTGAGCGCGATGGCCTCGAAGCCCAGACTGGCGGCCTCCACCTTCAGGCGAATCATTGCCAGCAGGTTCTTGACCGGCAGCGGTGGCGGGCCGAAACGATCGCTTAACTCCGCCTCCATTGCCTCTACCTGCTCCATGCACGTCAGGTTCGCCAGGCGCTGGTAGAAGTTGACCTTGAGCGTGCGGTCGCCGATGTACTCGTCGGGCAGGTAGGCGTCGAGCGGCAGGTCAACGCTGGCGCTGGCGGTGGTGGCGGCTTCCACCTGCTTGCCCTGGATTTCCTGTACTGCCTCAGCCAGCAGCTTGCAGTAGAGATCGAAGCCGACCGAGTTCATGAAGCCGGACTGCTCCGCGCCCAGCAGGTTGCCCGCTCCGCGAATTTCCAGGTCTTTCATGGCGATGCGGAAGCCCGCGCCCAGCTCGGTGGCCTCGAAGATGGCGCGCAGGCGTTTCTCCTGGATGGGCGTCAGTTTCGCGTCCTTATTGTAGAGGAAGTAGGCATATGCCTGATTGGTGCCGCGACCCACGCGCCCGCGTAGCTGGTAAAGCTGGGCCAGCCCGAAGTAGGCGGCGTTGTTCACAATAATGGTGTTAGCATTTGGAATGTCCAGCCCGTTTTCGATGATGGTGGTGGAGACCAGCACATCGTATTCGCCGCTGGAGAAATCCATCATCACCCGTTCCAGTTGATCTTCCGCCATCTGGCCGTGTCCAACAGCGATGCGCGCCTCCGGCACCAGCTTTTGCAGCTTCTGCGCGATAACCTGAATGCCCTGCACGCGGTTGTGTACAAAGAAGACCTGGCCGCCGCGATCAATCTCGCGCAGGATGGCCTCGCGAATCAGGCTCTCGTCGTACTCGCGAATGGCCGTGCGAATGGGCAGGCGTTCCTGCGGCGGCGTCTCGATCACGCTCATGTCGCGCAGGTTGACCAGCGACATGTGCAGTGTGCGCGGAATTGGCGTGGCCGTCATGGTCAGCACATCGATCTCGGTGCGCAACTGCTTGAGCCGCTCCTTGTGGGCAACGCCGAATCGCTGCTCCTCGTCCACGATCAGGAGGCCGAGGTTGAGGAAGACGACATCCTTTTGCAGCAGGCGGTGGGTGCCGATGACGATATCTACTTTTCCTGTCGCCAGGTCTTCCAGCACCTGCTTCTGCTCCTTTTCCGAGCGGAAGCGGCTGAGCAGTTCGACGCGCACGGGATAGGCTTTGAGCCGCTCCCTGAAAGTGTTGTAGTGTTGCAGCGCCAGCACAGTTGTCGGCACCAGCACGGCGACCTGGCGTTGATCCAGCACAGCCTTGAAAGCGGCGCGCAGGGCCACCTCGGTTTTGCCGTAGCCCACATCACCGCAGACGAGCCGGTCCATCGGACGCGGTCGCTCCATGTCGGCTTTGACCTCCTCGATGGCGCGGGCCTGATCGGGCGTCTCTTCGTAGACAAAGGCGTCTTCCAGCTCTTGCAGCCAGGGTTGTTCTGAATCGGGCGGGAAGGCGTGGCCGGGGGCAGCCTCGCGCGCGCTGTAGAGGCGCAGCAACTCGCGCGCGATATCCTGCACGCTCTCCTTGACTCTCGACTTGGCGCGCGTCCACTCTGTTGTGCCAAGCTTACTGAGCGCCGGCACAGCCTCGCCCATACCGATGTAGCGCGTGACGCGATCAAGCTGGTCGGTTGGAATGTACAGCCTGTCGGTCCCGGCGTACTGGATAAGCAGGTATTCGCGTTCAACGCCCGTCATATTCAGCCTGACCAGCCCCTCAAAACGCCCGATGCCGTGTTCCTGATGGACAACGTAATCGCCCGGATTGACCTCCGACAGGAACGAGGCAGGCGTGACGGGCTTGCGCCGCTGCGCATTGCGCTTGCGCGACCAGCCGAAAATCTCGGTGTCGGTATAGATGTGCAGTCCCAGCCCGCGCGATTGCCAGCCCTCCGCCAGTTGCCCCTGGATCAGCGTGACGGTTCCCGGCTCCGGCAACGTATTGATGTTAGTGCCGGGGCTGACATGGATGGTATTGTCATGCAGGATGGCCTCGTCAGCCAGCACTTCCGCCATGCGCCGTGCCTGCGCTGTGACGATAACCACGCGCTCGCGGTTATCGATGGCCTTGCGGACATCCAGCACGAAGGCGCGCAGGCGACCGCCATACGAATTGGCGCTGCTGAAGGTGGGGACGAGGTGTTCGGTCCCCTGGCTCAGATACGCATCGTATTCGCCCTCGGCTGCCGAGAGGATGTCGGCGAAGCGCAACTGGCGGCGCTGGTGCAACTGCGGCTCAAGCTGGTTCCAGTTGATATGCGCCTCCCGCAGGTGCGCCGGGTTCTCGCGGTCGCGCTCAAAGCGTTCCTTCATCTCCTCCGCCTGCTCGTCCAGTTCGATGATGCGATTGTGGATGATGTCCGGGTTATCCAGGATCAACAGGCCGTTGCGCGGCAGGTAGTCCAGCACGGAGGCGCGGCTGTGCAGGTAGGGCAGGTAGAAGGCGATATCCTCGAACGAGCGGCGCTGGCGCAGTTCTTCCAGGTCGCGCTTCCAGCGTTCCTCGGCGTCGCGATGCAGGATGTTGCTATCCAGTTGCGCCAGTTCCTGCGCTGCCTGCGGCCCGCGTACCGGCAACGCCTCGCGCGCCGGGCCGATCACGCAGGCATGAATCGGGTTGAGCGAACGCTGCGTCTCCTGGTCGAAGGTACGCAACGACTCGATCTCGTCACCGAAGAACTCGATACGCACCGGGCGCGGCAGCGTGGGCGGGAAGAGGTCGATGATGCCGCCGCGATGGCTGAACTGCCCCGGTTCTTCCACTTCCGCGACCGGCTCGTAGCCAAGATTGTAGAGGTGTTCCAGCATCAGCGTCAGATCGACCTCCTGCCCTGGCTTCAGTTCGTAGAGCGTGGCTGAGAGTTCCTGGGGAGGAATGACCGGCTGCGTCAACGCCCGTGCGGAGGTGACAACAAGCACATTGCGCTCCTGCCGGGCCAGTGCGATTAACGCCTGCATGCGCTGCTGCGTTGTGAGGTGATCGCTCATCAGCCGCTCGTAGGGCAGCGCGTCGCGGTCGGGCAGGTAATACACGTCGTTCGGGTTGGGAACGAACGCCTTCACCTCCTCGACGATCTGGCCAACCTGCGCCTCGTCCGCCGCTACCACGAGCATGGGTTGCTTGAGGCCCTCGGCCAGTGCGGCCAGCAAAAACGGGCGTGCCGCTTCTGTAATGCCCGTCAGCGCGGGCAGCCCCTCGGCTTTGCGTATCTGTTCCAGCAAGCGGCGAAACTCTGGCCGCTGTATCAATACTGTCAGTAGTCCCTGTAAAGTCATCTCTTCTCCCCAAAAAAGCACACGAAAACGCGCCCCTACAAGCAGTACAGGTAGGGGTGCATTCTGTTGCCGCTATCCCGGCGTTATTCGCTGTAATCATACACCATTAGCGGCCAGAGTGCAACTATCATGGGCAGGGAAATCGTCATATATGCTCTATTCAGCATAGCCCTTCTCTGCTATACTATATGCGCGAACCGAAATAGTTTCTCTAAAAAACAAAAATGTATTCATGAATATGAGGAGTTTTACCATGTCCCGTCCAGCCGACCCACAGCGCCGTGAGACAATTCTGCAAGCCGCCATGCAACTTTTTCAGGAAAAGGGATACAGCGAAACACGCCTTTCCGACATTGCCGAACGAGCAGGCATCGTTACCAGCACCCTCTACCTCTACTTCGATTCAAAAGAGGCAATGGTGCAGGCGATTGCCGAAAATCTCCTTCGAACGCTTGGCGGCCAGCTCTTACCGCTTCTGGAAAACCTGGGCAGCAGGGATGATCTGGAACGCTGCGTCGAAAAGTTTATGGATTTTGCCACTGAAAAAGACAGGTTGCTCAGGCTCTGGCGGCTTGACAGTGGCCTGCGTGGTGTGCCGCTTTTCAATATCAGATCGCCACAAGGCCCACTGTTCCAGAAAGTCATGCGATTATTAGAAAAGCAAATGGACGATGGAATGTTGAATCGCTACGACCCCGCCTTGCTCATCCACATTTGTATCGGCCTTGCCCGCTGGATATTCGAAAGCGTCCCCCTGCTAAAAGATGAACAAGAGCGCATGCAGTTCCGAAACAACTGTGTTGACTGGCTTTGTAACGCCCTGCTCCCCTGTGGGACGGCAGTGAGTGTATGAGCTATGCGCGAAAACCGGGAGTGGATTGCACGTTATCCCCCCTGGATGCTGATTTCCTTTTTGGTAGCATTGTTTGGCTCCATCCTTTTTCGTTCTGTAATTCTTGTCCCGGCTGGGACAGGTAATTCTCGATATCTTCGGCTTTCATGTTGCACTCCGTTAACAATGTTACCTGATAGCTCGATGATAACACAAAAGTGGAATGCCAGGCAGCTTCCAGATTTGAGCCAGAACACTCTTGACAAATCTCATCTCCGCTGCTAATATTTCAATAGATGTTGAAATATTGAAATATGCTGTCTGACGGAGCAAAGGCAGAAACGGTAAAGCCAGGGAGACATATATGGAGACGAACACGACTACTCCTGATACGGTTGACAGGCTACCTGTTGCGCCGCGAGTCAACTGGACAAATAGTGTGTTGTTTCTGGTGCTAACGTTTGGCATAAGCTGGACGGTCTGGCTGGTACTGCGTGCGTCTGGCGTGCCGTTCACGATCTATGTCGCAGCCGGGATGTTCGGGCCTGCGGCGGCGGCGGTGCTGGTGCGGGTGCTGCGTAAAGAGGGGTTTGCCGATGCCGGTTTGCGGCTGGTGGGCAAGGGGCATCGTGGCGGAGGCTGGATGTACCTTGCTGCCTATCTGGCGCCACCCCTGTTCATCGCGGCGGGCGTCCTGCTTTCGCTGCTCATCGGCTACCAGCACTGGGCATTCAGTCAGAATGTGCAGGCGGAGGCGCAGGCGATTGTGAAGGCGCTGCAGCAGCAGGGGGCGAAGTTGCCGCCCGGTTATACGCCCCAACAACTGGCGCTGCTCAGCCTTCTCAGTCAGATCGCTCTGGCCTTCACGCTGGCGATTCCCTTCAACATGATTTTTACCTTCGGCGAAGAGTTTGGCTGGCGCGGCTACCTGCTGCCGAAGCTCG
>Ga0209810_1001155_pt1 | contig 43280 bp, 33 predicted proteins | sample Coa_R1_7_FD_187159 | JGI IMG/M metagenome (GOLD analysis project Ga0209810, IMG submission 187159) | Surface soil microbial communities from Centralia Pennsylvania, which are recovering from an underground coalmine fire - Coalmine... | ecosystem: Environmental > Terrestrial > Soil > Unclassified... | reverse complement strand
CGTCGGGAGGAGGAGCGGGGGTTGCCTCTGTTGGAGGAGGAGGAGGTGGTGCCGCTGCTGGGCAGAACACCGGGTCGCCCGGAGCCGTTGCCGATGGATGGGTTTGTGGAGGCCACCGATATGCAGAGCAGCCTGGGGTTGGAGGAGAGCGACGATGTGGAGTTGCTCACGAAGGCATTGCTTTCTGCCAACCTGGGCGATTATGGAGTGGAGGAGGGCGTGGGGTTGGATGCCACGGAGGACCCACAGGACTTGTTGAGCCTGCCGGAGGGGGACGAGCCGCTGTTGTAGGCCCCCCACCCTAACCCTCCCCAAGAACAGGGGGAGGGGAGAGGCATTTTCCTGGGACCGGATGAACGCCGGTTCCTGGAAGCTCTTCCCTCTTTGGCCCCCTTTCCTGAAACAACACAGGAGAGGGGGCCTTGTGTGCCAAGGGCAAAGTGAATCGTGGGTCAGCGCCAACTTCGGTGAAGGCCGCCCGTCTGCTATAGGGTCAGACTGGGAGGGGAATTTTCCTCCGCATTGGCGTAGGGGGCATGGTGAAATCTCCCCTGTGAGGTGTCCCCATGCCCTCTGCTTTTGTGCTGCCTCCCGGACTGAGGCGGCTCCCGGCAGCCGAACACGATCCCGCCGTGATGTGCGTCAAATCCGCCACGTCACGCCAACGCTGCCCCGTTTGCAACCGTCTGTCCCACCGGGTTCACAGCCAGTACTGGCGGACGCTGGCCGACTTGCCTCAGAATGGTCAGGCGGTGTGCCTGCGGGTCCGCGTGCGCCGTTTCTTTTGCGCCAACTCCCGCTGCCCCCGCCGTATCTTTGCCGAGCGTCTGCCAGAGTTGGCCCGCCCCTATGCCCAGAGAACAGAACGTCTGCGACAGGCGCAAACGGCACTCGCCCAAGCGCTCGGAAGCCGACCCGGTGTGCGCCTGGCCTAGCACCTGGCTCTGGACACCAGCGCCACGACACTCCTGCGTCTGGAACGTGCGGCCCCGCTTCCCGCGTTTCCCACCCCGCGCGTGCTGGGCATAGACGACTGGGCGTTTCGGCGGGGACACCGATATGGCACTCTGCTCTATGACCACGAGCGCCACTGCGTCGTAGACCTGCTGCCAGATCGCGATACCGAAACGGTTGCTCAGTGGCTGCAGTCTCACCCCGGTGTCCAGATCGTCACCCGAGATCGTGCCGAGTGCTATGCGGACGCCGTCCGACAGGGGGCGCCTGAGGCCGTGCAGGTGGCAGACCGCTGGCATCTGGTCAGAAACCTGGGACAGGCGCTCGAACGCTTCTTGGACGATAAGCGCCTGCTGCTACGGCAGGCAGCACAGCAGCTCGCAGCCCAGTCTGCCGCTCCAACGAGCGCAGGGCTGGACACACAAACCCCAGAGGGAAAGCCCGTCCGTACCGTTCCAGCGCGAGTCCTCTACGCCGAACGCCTGAAACAATCTCACCGCCAGGAGCGCCTGGATCGCTACGAAGCGGTCCGCCAACTCTGGCGCGAGGGGCTGAGCCAGAGCGATATCCACCGCCGCCTGCACCTGGATCGGAAGACCATCCGCAAGTTCCTCTGTGCCGACCTGTTTCCCGAGCGCAAGCAACGCACACCGACCCAGAAGCGGCCTCGTAAGCTCGAGGCCTATGAAGCGTATCTGCGCCGCCGGTGGGAAGAGGGCTGCCACAATGTCGTAGAGCTTCTCTCCGAGATCCGCGCCCAAGGGTACCAGGGTTGCTATACCACGCTCAAAGACTGGGTCAAGCCGCTGCGCGGATCAGCAGACATCCTGCCGCCGTCTGCCCCGCTAGTAACGCCGTCCCAAGTCGTCCAGTGGCTCTTACGGCGGGAAAGTGAGCGCAGCTCCCGTCAGATAGCCGTGTTGGAACAACTCGCCCGCCTCTGTGAGCCGTTCCATATCGCCGCCCAACTGAGCCAGCGGTTTCTGCAGATCGTGCGCCAAACACCGCGAACTCCGCAGAAACAAAACTTGACCGCTTGGCTGACCGAGGCGTTTGCCTGTGAGGTGGCCCCGATGCGTGGTTATGCCGCCAGTTTACAGCGCGACCAGGCCGCCGTCGAAGCGGGACTATCGCTGCATTGGAGTAATGGGCCAGTGGAAGGAAGCGTGAACCGGCTCAAATTCGTGAAGCGGCGCGGGTACGGCAGAGCCAACTTTGACTTGCTGCGGAGGCGCGTACTGAACCCGGTCTGACCCTATAGCAGACGGGCGGCCTTCACCGAAGTTGGCGCTGACCCATTATCCACATGGCCGTGACACTACGATAACCTGGATGAAGATTAGATAACCTGGATGAAGATTAAAGACGGTCTTTACCCGCCCGCTTAAGGTCGGCGGGAGGAGGCCCCAAAATTCTCTAACTCATTTACTGTCAGGGACTCACAGATAGAATCAGCAGGTGTGTTGCGTGGAAACACGTCTACTTGCCAGAAAGTACCGAGCGAACTAGAATAGCGCAGTAGCCTAAATATAGGGACAATCGTTCTTTATTGCGCTACATAGCGTCCTATCACGTCCGCATCCCGGCTCTACCCTATTGCCAATTCAGGCAGCCCTCTGGCATCTTTGTCTACTGTTTTGAAGACAGAAACTCCCCTGTCCCGTAACCTGGAAGAGGGATAGGGAGTAAGGGCTTCTCCTCTCCCCTCTCCTTCAGAAGGAGAGGGGCCGGGGGTGAGGTCTATCCCTATCTCGCAGTGTAGGTCGCCAGGCGGAGATTCTCAACCTTTGGCGAACCGACCCTGGCCGCAGGGGCAGGGGAAGGGATTGAAAGCAGACGATGGCCAACAGCAGCGATTTTGTCCACCTTCATTGCCACTCCGAATTCAGCCTGCTCGACGGCGCCAACCGCCTCGACCCGCTCATCCAGCGCGCCGCCGAACTGGGCATGCCCGCCCTGGCTCTCACCGACCACGGCGTTATGTACGGCACGGCGGACTTCTACACCAAGTGCAAAAGCTACGGCGTCAAGCCCATCCTCGGCGTCGAAGCCTACGTCGCCCCCCGCCGCCACACCGACAAAGAGCCCAAGCGCGACAGCGCCGCCTATCACATGGTCCTGCTCGCCCGCAACCTCCAGGGCTACAAGAACCTGCTCAAGCTCACCTCCATCGCCGCCCTGGAAGGCTTCTACTACAAGCCCCGCATTGACCGCGACCTGCTGATGAAGTACCGCGAGGGCCTCATCGGAACGAGCGCCTGCCTCGGCGGCGAGATCTGCACCGCCCTGATGCGCGGCGACTACAAGACCGCCCGCGATGCCGCCGGCTTCTACCGCGACCTCTTCGGCGAGGACAACTTCTATATCGAGATTCAGAACCACAACCTCCCCGAACAGATACGCTGCAACGAAGACCTCTTGAAGATCGCCCGCGAGCTTAAGCTGCCCATTATCTGCTCCAACGATGTCCACTACCTCGGCAGCCAGGACGCCGACGCCCACGACATTCTGCTCTGCATCGGCACGGGCGCGAATGTCAACGACGCCGACCGCCTCCGCTACGCCACCCAGGAGTTCTACCTTAAGGACGCGGAGCAGATGAAAGCCCTCTTCCGCGACCACCCCTACGCCGTGGAGCAGACTTTAGAGATTGCCGAGCGCTGCGATGTGGAACTGGAGTTCGGGCGCTGTCCGCTGCCCTCGCCCGGCATCCCGGAGGGGTACACTCCGCACGCCTACCTGACCCAACTGGCCCAGGAGGGCCTGATCCGCAAATACAACGGCAACCCGCCCGAGGCCGTCTGCGAGCGCCTCAACTACGAGCTCGACGTCATCGAGAAGACCGGCTTCTCGCAGTACATCCTCATCGTGCGCGACTTCGCCAAGTTCGCCCAGTCGAAGGGCATCTTCTTCGGCGTGCGCGGCTCGGCGGCGGGCAGCCTCACCTCCTATTTAGTGGACATCACCGACATTGACCCGGTCGAGTACGGCCTGACCTTCGAGCGATTCCTCAACCCGGAGCGCGTCCAGATGCCCGACGTGGATATGGACTTCGAGGACGCCCGCCGCGCCGAGGTCATCGAGTACGTCACGAAAAAATACACGCCGCCCGAAGCCTTTAACAAACCGAACGATCCCAACCATATTGATCCGTCCGAGGCCCGTGTCGCCCAGATCATCACGTTCGGGACGCTGGCGGCGCGCGCCGTCCTCAAGGATGCGGGCCGCGCCCTGGGTATGCCCGGCTCCGAGGTGGATCGCCTCTGCAAGATGATCCCGACCATTCCCGTCGGCATGACCATTGACAAAACAATGGAGGTCAACCCGGAGTTCAAGAACGCCTACATCCGCGATCCCAACGCCCGCAAGCTCATAGACACTGCCAAGCGCCTGGAAGGCATCTCCCGGCACGCCTCCGTCCATGCGGCGGGCGTGATCATCTCGCACAACCCGCTGGTCGAGTACACCCCGCTCACCCGATCCGCCGACGGCGGCTACGTCACGCAGTACGTGGCCGGCACGCTGGAGAAGATCGGCCTGCTGAAGATGGACTTCCTGGGCCTGATCAACCTCTCCATCCTGGGCCAGGCCGTCAAGAACGTGGAGCAGACCACCGGCAAGAAGCTCGACGTGCGCCATCTTCCCCTTGACGACCCCAAGACCTACGAGCTGCTCGGCAACGGCGAGTGCGTCGGCGTGTTCCAGCTAGAGTCGCCGCAGATGCGCCGCTACATCCAGGAGCTTAAGCCGACCACCGTGCGCGACGTCGCCGCTATGGTCGCCCTCTATCGCCCCGGCCCGATGGCCCATATTCCGCGCTTCATCCGCTGCAAGCACGGCCTGGAGCCTATCGAGTACCCGCATCCCTGGCTCAAGGAGGTGCTGGAGGAGACCTACGGCGTCATCGTCTATCAGGATCAGGTGATGCAGATCGCGCGCATTATTGCGGGCTACTCGCTCGGTCAGGCCGATATTCTGCGCCGCGCCATGGGCAAGAAGAAGAAAGAGGAGATGGTCAAGCAGCGCGCCAACTTCCTCAAAGGGGCTGCGGAGAAGGGCGTCTCCGAGAAGAAGGCCAACGAGATTTTCGACCTGATGGAGCCGTTCGCGGGCTACGCCTTCAACAAGGCTCATGCCGTCTGTTACGCGATGGTCGCCTACCAGACCGCCTACCTCAAAGCCAACTATCCCGTAGAGTACATGGCTGCGCTGATGGCCTGCTTCATCGAAAAGAGCGATAAGCTGGTCACCTGCATGGAAGAGTGCAAGCGGATGCGCATTCCCGTCCTGCCACCGGACATCAACGCCAGCAGCGCCGACTTCACGGTGGTAGGGAACAGGGAAGGGGAAGCAAAGGAAAAGGCGCAAGGAGACAGGGAACAGGGACAACTCCCGACACCTTCCAACAGGGAAAAGGAAGGGCCTGCTGCCTCGCAGGCGATCCGATTCGGGCTGGCGGCCATCAAGAACGTCGGGCGGGGGGCGGTGGAGGTGATCCTGCGGGCGCGGGAGGAGGGCGGTCCCTTCGCCTCGCTCACCGACTTCTGCCATCGGGTTTTGGCGGTGGAGGCGGGCGGCGTGACACGCGGCACGATAGAAGCCCTCATCCAGTGCGGCGCGTTCGCCTCATTGCCGGGGCACGGCAACCGCCGCGCCCTCGTCCAGATGCTCGACGACGTTCTGCAAAGCGCCACGCGCGCCCAGCGCGAAAAGAAGATGGGCCAGGCGTCGCTAATGGAGATGTTCGGCGAGGAGGACGCCGGCGCTGCCGCCGAAACCATTCCCATCCCCAACATCCTCGACTATCCGCGCGATCAACTGCTCGGCTTCGAGCGTGAGCTTCTGGGCCTCTACATCTCCGACCACCCGCTCCAGGCCCATCTCGCCACCTTCGACAAGCGCGGCATCACGCGCATCGCTGACCTAGCCGAGATTGCCGACCGCCAGGAGGTCATGCTCGGCGGCATCATCACCAGCCTCAAACCCTTCACCTCCAAGAAGAGCGGGGAGCCCATGTGCTTCTTCACGCTCGAAGATATGACGGGAACAGTCTCCTGCACGATGTTCCCGTCCGCCTACACCACGCAGGGCCACCACCTCGAAAAGGATAAAATCGTGCTGCTGCGCGGGCGGACCAGCCACCGGGAGCGCGTGCGGGAAGATGATGAGGGCGGGCACATCGTCGAGATTCTAGCAGATGAGGTACAGCCGCTGGCCGGCGGCGCCGCCAACGCCAACAGCGGCCCCCGTCAGATTCATATTCGCCTGGACCCATCGAAGCGAGAGATGCTGCGCTTTGTGCGCGATACGGTGGAGCAGTATCGGGGCTCTGGCAGCGCTCAGGAGGTCTACCTGCACGTCCCGGAGGGCAACCAGCTTCATGTTGTACGCACGCCGCTATTCGCCGAGTTTACGGAGCCGTTCCGCGCGGCGCTGGAACGTCTGTTGGGCCGGCAGACCGTCTGGGTGGAGTGAGAGAGGAGGAGCGTGAGGATGCAGATTGAGAAGGGCAGCAAGCTCATCATGATCGGAGACTCGATTACCGATGCGGAGCGGGCCAGGCCGGTAGGGGAAGGGCTGTTTGGCGCGGTGGGCCGGGGATATGTCGGCATGGTGGATGCACTGCTGGGCGCCGTTTATCCGGATCAGGCGATCCGCGTGATCAACATGGGCACCAGCGGCAACACGGTGCGCGACCTCAAAGCGCGCTGGCAGACCGACGTGATTGATCTCAAGCCGGACTGGCTCTCCATCATGATCGGCGATAATGACGTGTGGCGGCAGTTCGATCTGCCGCTACAGAAGGAGATCCACGTCTCCCCGGAGGAGTACGAGACGACGCTGGAGGATTTGGTGACGCGCACGCAGCCGCTCTTGAAAGGGCTGGTGCTGATGACGCCGTTTTATATCGAGCCGAACCGACAGGATGCCATGCGCGCTCGGATGGATGCCTACGGCGCCCTCGTCAGGAAGATTGCGGAAAAGCACAACACCCTGTTTGTGGATACGCAGGCGGCCTTCGACGCGGCCTTGCAGACCTACTACCCGGCGGCGCTGTCCTGGGATCGCGTCCATCCCAACCACGTCGGCCACATGCTTCTGGCCCGCGCCTTCCTGCAGGCCGTCGGATTTTCCTGGTAAGCAGAAAGGTGATATTCGTCGTACTCTGGAGCCAGCCATGATATAATAGGATGAATAGCCCCGGAGGTAACGAAGATGGCAGAGCCACAGGTCTTAGAAGGAACATGGGAAGAGATTAAGCTCCATGAAGAGGAGCTTAAGGGGCGGAAGGTCAAGGTTATTATAGAGGAGCCATCCAGTAGTAGACAGGAGCGACCCTTCTATGAGACGGCTACGCCTGAGGAGTGGGAACGCGCCTTTTTGGAATGGACTGAGGGCCATAATACCCTCACGCCGCTTCTGCCTTCGGAAGCCTTTGAACGGGAGAGCATCTATGAGGATAGCTTCTAATGGCTTACCTGGCGGACACTAACGTTATTGCCCGCTGGGTACTGCCGCACGACCCACTATTCGCCCTGGCACGGGCGGCGGTTATTGCGTTGCATCGGCAGGGAGAGACAGTCGCTATCACGCCTCAGAGTATTGCCGAGTTCTAGGCCGTCGCTACTCGGCCAGCTCCGCCACAAGCCAACGGCATGGGCAGACCAGTTGCTCAGGTGATTGCTGATGTTCAGCGCATCGAACAGTTTTTTCCTTGTCTGCCTGAGACACCAGCCATCTATCCCCTCTGGCGCAGTCTGGTAGAGACCCAGGCAATTATTGGACGCCAGGTCTTTGATGCCCGGCTTGTGGCCGTGATGCAGGCGCATGGGCTTACTCACCTGCTTACCTTGAATCCTGGCCACTTTCGTCGCTTTCCGGGCATCACAATTGTCGATCCGCACACTCTTGTCAGCCCATAGCGCGCCACTAAAGGCTGCGCCGGCGGTTTTCCTGCAAGCCCATCGGGGTGACCTCGAAGCCGCCGTCTTCCGTTTGCTGAATAAGCCCGGATCGCAGCAGTTCCGCGCAGTTGCGCTCAAAGTCGGCCGGCTTGATTCCCGCCTCATACATCAGCGTTTCTGCATCCATAGGTGGAACCTCCCCACTCACATCTGCGCGCTCGGCCCATTGCGCCAACGTGCCCAGAATGCTATCCTGTACCTCTTGATCGGTCATTTTCGATTCTCCCCTTTGTTGTAAATAGACCTGCTCGGGACGGCTTCCTGATGCGGCCCTCCTGGTCAGAGCAGGGGCCTCTGCTCTTCCATTCGCCTGCGACCGACGCATTCCTGCCTCGCACCCCTATTTTCTCACGCGCCCGACCTACCCTCGCCATCCCTCAGAATTTCGGGGCCAGGGGCATGAACCCAGTAACTATCCTGACCAATAATAGCCACATGCCCATTTGATTTAAGCGGCTGAGGCCTTTGTATGACACCCGTTTCCGATCAGGAATGCCTATCTCCCGCCCGACTTCCGGCTGCGGATATATCGGCGGCAAAATCGCTGCGGCGCAAGGCAATCTTTGTCTTTGCTGCCAACGCCCTGCTTCTTGCCTGGCTGGCGCTTAAACCTGCCAGCCACGCCCTCATCGTCGCTGTGGACAACATCGCGGGCGCCCTGGGCCCTCTGCTGGCAGCCTTCTGGGGGCTGCTTCCCGTGCGGCGTCGCCAGGGCGAAGCATCGCCCTCTGCGCGGCCCGGTCGTACCCGGCAGAGGTGGGCGGCAACCTGGCTGGGGCTGGGCGTGCTTGCATTCGCCCTGGGAGAGGTCATCTGGACCTACTACGAGCTGATCCTGGGCCGCAAGACGCCGTTTCCCTCCTGGGCCGACGCCGGATATCTGAGCGCTTATCCGCTGCTGCTGATCGGCATCCTGTTGCTGCCCCGGCGTGCCCTGCCGCTGGCGGCGCGCGGTCGTGTGGTGCTCGACAGCCTCATGACCATGACCGCCCTGGTCACGTTTAGCTGGTACTTCCTGCTGGGGCCGACCATCCTGCAGGGCTCCGAGACGCTGCTCGGCAAAATTCTGGGGGCCGGCTATCCCATCGGCGACCTGATCCTGTTGTTTTGCCTGCTTGTCCTGTTGACACATGCGGAGGAGGTGGCCTCCCGGCGCGTTCTCTGCACGCTCTCTATGGGCCTGGTAAGCATCGTGCTGGTGGATGTCGTCTTCGGCTATCAGACGCTGCATAACACCTACGCGACCGGCACCTGGATGGATGTGGGCTGGTCGTTCGGGTATATGCTGATCGGGCTGGCTGCCGGCGAGGTGCGCCTGCGCGCCGTGGCGGCGGAAAGCGACTCCGGCGCTGCTGCCTCTGTCCCTGCGGCTGCAGAAACGCAAGGCGGCCCCGAGCGCCTACCGGCGCTGTGGCGCTCGCTTCTGCCCTATGCGCTGGCGCCGGCGGTCGGCGGGCTACTGCTCTATACTCGCTACGCCCCCAACGATAATCCGTTGGAGCCGGGCCTCTATGTCGGCAGCGCGCTGCTGATTGGCCTTGTGCTGCTGAGACAAGTGATGGCGCTCCTGGAGAACCGCCATCTCTATCAGTCGCTGCGCGGCGCCTACAACCGATTGGAGGCGACCAGCCGCAGCGTGCAGGAGTATGCGCGGGCGCAGGAAATGCTTAATACGGCGCTCGAAGACTCTGCCCAGGAGCTGGCCCTGGCCAATGAGCGTATGGAGGCGGCCTGCCAGCGCTTTGCCGCTCTGTTTGAGGGCCTGCCGGTCGCCTGTTTTACCCTGGATGCCCAGGGACGCATTCAGGAGTGGAACCGGGCTTTTGAAGCGCTCTATGGCCTGAGTGCCGCCCAGATTTTGCACAAGACCCTGCCGGAGACGATCTGGCGCCTGGGGGGCTGGCAGCAGGGCCGGGAACGGATCGCGCGTGTGCTGGCCGGGGAAGCCCTGGAGGGCCTGGAGCAGACCACCCGGCGGGCCGACGGGACGGCCTGCCGGGTGCTGGTAAGCACCTTTCCGCTGCGCGGCCCGGATGGGACGATCCTCGGCGCTATCAGTGTCCATGTGGATATCACCGCCCGCAAGCGTGCCGAAGAGGCGCTAGCCCGAACCGCCCAGGAGCTGGAACGGCGCAATACGGAGCTGGCCGAAGCCCACGAGGCCGCGCTGGCGGCGGCGCGTCTGAAAGCGGAGTTCCTGGCCAATATGAGCCACGAGATCCGCACGCCGATGAACGGCGTCCTCGGCATGACGGAGCTTCTGTTGAGCACGCCGCTCACCGCCACCCAGCAGATGTATGCCCGCACCCTTCAGCAGAGCGCCGAGGCCCTGCTGACCATCATCAACGATGTCCTGGACCTCAGCAAGATCGAGGCCGGTAAGCTCACTATCGAGCAGGTGGAATTCTCCCTGCGGGATCTGCTGGAAGAGGTCGCTCTGCTCCTGGCTCCCCAGGCGCACGAGAAATGCCTGGAGTTCTGCTGCGCCCCACCCCCGCAAGCGCGCCTCTCCGGCGACCCGGCTGAGCGTGTGCTGGGAGATCCGGTGCGGCTGCGGCAGGTGCTGATCAATTTGCTGGGCAACGCGATCAAGTTTACCGAGCCTGGCGGCGAGGTGGTGCTGGGAGCGGAACTGCTGTGGGAGGATCAGACCCATGCGCGCTGGCGGTTATCCGTGCGCGACACCGGCATCGGCATTGCCCCGGACCGGCAGGAGGCCATCTTTGAGAGTTTCACCCAGGCCGATGGCTCCACAACGCGCCGCTATGGCGGCACGGGCCTGGGCCTGGCCATCTGCCGCCAGTTGATGCGCCTGATGGACGGCGAGATCGGGCTGACCAGCGCCGTCGGCCAGGGCAGCACGTTCTGGGCCGAGCTGACGCTGGAGAAACAGGCGCAAGCCACTCAGGACATCCTGCTTCCTTCGCATCAACTGGCCGGGCAGCGCGTGCTTATCGCCGACGATAATCCTACCGTCCGTCGGCTGCTGCGGGAGCAGCTTGCCGCCTGGGGATGTCTTCCCTTTGAGGCCGCCAGTGGGGCGCAGGCATGGGAGACGCTGCAGCGCATGGCCGCCGAAGGGCAGCGCTGTTCGCTGGCGCTGGTGGATTGGCAACTGCCGGATGGAGCCGGCATCGAGATCGCGCTGCGGCTGCAAGAGTCGCGCCTGCTGACGGAAACGCCCGTGATCCTTTTGAGGCCGTTAAGCGCTTCGGGGGCCTGCGCCGAATCGCCGGACAGCGCCTTTGCTACCTGCCTGAATAAGCCGATCCGCGCCGGCGAGCTGTTCCAGGGCTTGCTCCAGGCGCTCCATGGGGCCGGTCCGGCAGACGTGGGCAGCACAACGCGGCCGGGTCAGGAGGGCCGGCAGGCCGTATCACCGCCAGTCGTGGGCGCGCGTGCCCCGCGCCTCCTGATGGCCGAGGATAACCGGATCAATCAACTTGTCGCCCTGGAAATGCTCAAACAGTGCGGCTTTGCCGAGGATCAGGTGACGATGGTGAGCAATGGACGCCAGGCGCTGGAGGCGCTGGAGGCGGCCTCTTATGACCTGATCTTGATGGATGTTCAGATGCCGGAAATGGACGGTTTTGAGGCGACGCAGGCCATTCGGAGCCGCGAGCAGGAACTCGGGAAGCCGCCTGTGCCCATCCTGGCGATGACGGCCCACGCGATGGCCGGAGATCGCGAGCGCTGCCAGGCTGCCGGCATGGATGACTATCTCAGCAAGCCCATTCATACGCCCACCCTGCGCGAGATGCTCAGCCGCTGGCTGTCCCACAGCGCTCTTCCGGAACCGCCGTCCTGGCAGAAAGCCGCGTAGAAGGTCAGAACAGGGACTTAGCCGCCTCGATGACTCGCTGCTCGCTCGGCACGTAGAACTCTTCCATGACCGGCGCGAACGGCGGCGGCGTATCGGGAGCGGAGACGCGCCTGATGGGCGCATCCAGCCAGAAGAAGGCTTCCTCGGCCACCATCGCCGCGATTTCGGCGGCCCAGCCGTTGGTGCGGTTGTCCTCTTCCACCACCACCAGCCGTCCTGTTTTCCGCACGGAATTGAGGATGAGCTCCTTATCCAGCGGCACGAGGGTGCGCGGGTCAATGACCTCCGCCTCGATGCCCTCCTGCGCTAGCGTCTCCGCCGCGCCCAGCGCCCGATAGACCGTCAGCAGCTTGCCTACCAGGGTCACGTCCCGGCCCTCGCGCCGGATCGCACCCTTACCGATGGGCACCAGGTACTCCTCCTCCGGCACCTCGCCCACCGGGCTTAAAGCGCCCTTCTCCGCACGGCCCCCTTTGCTGCCGTAGAGCAGCTTATGCTCAAAGAGTAACACCGGGTTATCGTCCCGCACCGCGCTCTTCAAAAGCCCTTTGGCATCGTACGCCGTAGATGGGGCGAGCACCTTCAGGCCGGGAATATGGGTAAAGAACGCCTCCAGGCTTTGCGCGTGCTGCGCCCCGCGCCGGGTGGAACCGACGGGCGCGCGCATCACCAGAGGCACCTTCACCGTCCCCCCGGACATGTAGCACATCTTGGCCGCCTGGTTGGCAAGCTGGTCCATCATACAGAACAGGAAGTCGCCGTACTGCACGTCGGCGATGGGGCGCATCCCGGTCATCGCCGCGCCGATGGCGACCCCGGCAATGCCCGTCTCGGAGATGGGCGTGTCCAGAATGCGCTCATGGCCGAACTCTTCCGATAGGCCCAGCGTGACGGTGAACGCGCCGCCGAAGCCGCCCTCCACCCCGATATCCTCCCCCAGGCAGAAGACGGTCGGATCGCGGCGCATCTCCTCGCGGATGCCCTCCCGCAGCGCTTCGGCAATGGTCATCTGCGGCATGGTCAGCGGTCCTCCCAGAACACGTGCTTGAGCGTGTCCTCCGCTGCCGGGTTCGGACTGGTCTCCGCAAAGGCCACCGCGTCGTCAATCACGGCAGTCACCTCCGCCTCGATCCGATCCAGCGCCGCCGTATCTACCCGGAACGGCTCGTCCCGGAGTGTCTGCTGAAGGCGCAGCAGTGGGTCCTTCGCGCGCCATTCGGCCTCCTCTTCGCGGCTGCGGTAGTTGCAGGCATCGCTGCGGGAGTGGCCACACAGCCGGTAGGTCTTGCACTCGATCAGCGTCGGCCCCTCGCCGCGTCGGGCGCGCGCCGCCGCCTCGGAAGCGGCCTCTCGCACCGCCAGCACATCGTTGCCGTCCACGACCCGTCCGGGCATTCCATAGGCCGCCGCGCGATCCGCAATATCCTTGACGGCGACCACCTGAGAGACGGGCGTGGAAGCGCCGTACAGGTTATTTTCACAGACAAACAGCACGGGCAGCCGCCAGATCGCCGCCATGTTCATCGCCTCATGCACCGCGCCCTCGTTCGCGCCGCCCTCGCCGAAGAAGCAGACGACTATCTGCCCGGAACGCCGCATCTTCGCGGAGAGCGCGGCGCCTACGGCGATAGGCGCGCCCGCGCCGACGATGGCGATGGCCGGAGGCATCCCCACCTCCATATCGCCCACGTGCATTGAGCCGCCCTTGGCCTTGCAGCATCCGGTCGCTTTGGCATAGAGTTCCGCCATGATCGCGCCGGGGTTCACTCCTTTGGCGAGGGCGTGGCCGTGCGGGCGGTGCGTGCTGGTAATATAGTCCTCCGGGCCGAGCGCGCTGCACACCCCGACGGCGACGGCCTCCTGCCCGATATACAGATGGAGGGTGGAGGGGATGCGGCCTTGCAGGAAGAGAGCGTTGCATCGCTCCTCAAACCGGCGGATGAGCAACATCTGCCGATACAGGTCGAGAAGCAGCGCGCTTTCTGCGCAAGTAGGTGTCTCTGTCAACGAGGTCAATGCGGTATCCATCCTTCCGAAACTCTACTCTTTACTTCGCTCTCCAGTCTCCAGCGCGCCCGCTGGCTGCGTTGCCGAAGGTTCGGCATAGCAGCGCGTGGTCAGTCACTTTACTCTGGTTTCCAATTTACAGCGCGCCCGCTGCCTCCATAGAGGCGGATCAGTTCCCGAACCTTGGCCTTCATCGCGGCCTTGCCGGCGTTCAGGAAATCGTCTTTTGCGTGCGAGCCGAGCGCCGCATGGACGTCCACACGCGCGGGCCACCGTCCCACCGCTTCCCGCATACCCTCCACAAAGGCTTGCTTGATCGCCGTCCCGACGTTGAACTTTGCGACGCCGTTGGCAATAGCGGCAGGCACGGCTTCGGCAGGAAAGCTCGTGCCGCCATGAATCACCAGCGGCACGCGCACGCTGCGGTGGATCGCTTCCAGCCGCGCCATATCCACCGGCGCGGCGCTTGCGGTCAGCAGATGGACGTTCCCGATGGACACCGCGAGGCAGTCGGCGCCGGTGCGCTCTACGAAGGCCGCCGCCTGCTCCGGATCGGTCAGGCGCGCCGTGGAGTCATCAATGCCGCCGCTTCCTCCGGCAATCGCGTCGGGCAACCGACCCAGCTCGGCCTCGACGGCAACGCCCCGCGCGTGCGCGGCGCGCGCCAGTTGCCGCACAACGCCTTCCGCCTCCTCCAGCGGCCACGCCGAGGTGTCCAGCATCACGGCGTTGAAGCCCAACTCCATTGCCCGCATCGCCTGGTCGAGCGTCTGTGCCTCGTTCAGAAGCAGGGCCGTCGGAACCTGCGCTCGATTCGCGACCACGCGCCCGATTCCGGCTAGCAACGCGATGCCGCCGTTGTCGAGCCAGGCCGAATCCATCATCATGCAGCCGAACCCCAGGATGACCGGGGCTTGCTCCTCCTCGGCAGCCTCGCAGACCGCCTCCAGCGAGTAGGTATCCCAGGCTTCAAAGTAGCCCACGCCGTAACCGCGCGCGAGCGCATCCTTTAACAGCGCAGTCATCGGCACAAGAGGCATTCGTCATATCTCCCGGCGAGCCGTTGCGGGATCGCCCTCGACTCGATCTATGCCGGCCCTCTGAGGCAGCGGTTTCGCGTGGATATCCAGCGGATGGGCGGCAACAAACGCTTCCGCCTCTGCGCGCGTGAAGACGCCGGTGGTGCAGCCCAGCCGTGTGCAGGCGGAGGCGCCGACAGCGCTGGCAAAGCGGATCGCTTCCGCCCGATCCCGGCCTTCCAGGATGCCCAGGATCAGCCCTGCCGTGAACGCATCCCCTGCGCCGGAACTGTCCATGACCTCTACCGGGTAGGCCGGAGCCTCCAGGATACCCTCCTGGTCCATCAGGAGGGTGCCGCGCCCGCCCTGCGTGATGACTACCGTGCCGCAGCCAGCCGACAGGAAACACGCAGCCTGATCCTGGGGGGCCTCCCATCCGGTGAGGGCGCGCGCTTCGTCGTCGTTGGGCAGGAAGTAGTCCACAAAAGGCAGGATTTCGGCCAGGTCCTCCAGGGAATGCTGGGCGCTGCCTGTCGGCACGACCACATCCAGCACGGTGCGCACGCCCTGTTCCCTGGCGGTACGGAAGAGCGCGGCGAGCTCTTCCTGCCGGATGCCTGGCAGGATAAGATATCCTCCGAGGTACAGAACGCGCGCACGCCCAAGCAGAGCGGGATCGATGTCCGCCGCCTTCAAATCCACATTGGCGCCGAAGGTATGAATGAAGCGCCGGTCCTCCCCCATCACAGGAAGGATGACCGTCTTGGAGGTGCCGTGCGCAGAGGAACGCCGCAGGCCGGAGGTATCTACGCCTTTAGCGCGCAGAGCGCTGGCGGTAAAGTCGCCGAAAACATCCGCGCCCACCATGCCCACTACGGTCGCCTGCGCGCCCAGCTTTGCCAGGGAGACCGCCACGTTAGCCGCGCACCCGCCGGTATCGAGCAGAAAGTCCTCGGTTGCCGTCAGTTCGCCGGCAGCGGGCAGCGCCGTCAGAGGCGGAATGAAAATGTCGGCGACCAGTATACCGGCGCAAAGAACCTCGTCTCGCCTCTTGTTGAGGCTGTTATTGTTCTCGGTCATAAAACCCTCCTGCGTTTGAGGGATAGCCTTTGTTATAGGACAGCGAGGAGTAGTTCTGTGTCGGCAGGGAAATATCCTGTGGCGGAGGAGTGGAAGCAAAAGAAGGAGCGGTGAACAGGCAAGGTGAACTTACCCCGGAGCGTACCAGCCGGGGGCTTTCAACCCCTGGTCCTCGCCGGGCATTGAAAATACCCGGCTCTAGGGCCTACGGCCAAGCGTCCTGCGGACGCCCTGCCAAGCCAGGTTCCTCCCGCTCTACGAAGGCAGCCGCCTGCCGATAGGCCGGTTGTTCCGTCCGGCAGAACGGTTGGCGGCGCAGCCGCCCTCTAGCCGGGTATTTTCAATGCGCGGCAAGGGCAATGTGCTTTTGATTGGGTTGTCTATAAGGAGGTCTGCTTGCAGTGCTTGCTACCAACACAACTCTCGCTACGATGCTTCTAATTACTCTGGCTGCCATGTTGAGCGTTCCCGCCTCAGCACAGAGCCGCCGCCTCACCGCCCGACAGGTGATTGAGCGGATTCAAAAGCACGTCGGCGTGCCCTGGCATGAGCCGACGGTGGATACCTTCAAGGCTGGAAATCCCGATACGCCAGTGACCGGCATCGCCGTAACCATGATGGCTACGCTGGATGTCCTCCAGCGTGCCGCCGCCTCCGGCAACAACCTGATCATCACGCACGAGCCGACCTTCTATGATCACTTCGACAAAACCGAGGACCTTGAGAAAGAGAGCGATCCGGTGTTGGCAGCCAAGCAAGCCTTCATCCAAAAGCACGGTCTCGTCATCTGGCGCTTCCACGACCACTGGCACATGCGCAGGCCGGATGGCATTCAGACCGGCATGATCCGGGCGCTCGGCTGGCAGAAGTACCAGAACCCCCACGATGATCACCTGTTTGTGGTTCCCCAGACCACGCTGGAAAGCCTGGCCGCTCAGATCAAGAAACGCCTCGGCATTCACGCCCTGCGCGTTGTCGGCGATCCCAACATGAAGGTAACGCGATTGGGCCTGGCTCCAGGCTTCCCCGGGTTCCCCATGCAGAGGCACCTGCTGCAAAGGCAGGACGTGGACGTGCTGGTGATGGGCGAGGCGCACGAGTGGGAGACCATCGAATACGCGGCGGATGCGGTCACAGCCAGAAAACACAAGGCGCTGATTATCCTGGGACACATTCCCTCCGAGCAAGCCGGCATGGACGAGTGCGCGCGCTGGCTCAAGACCTTCGTGACCGAGGTTCCGGTCGCGTTCGTTCCGACCCCCGAGCCTTTCTGGACGCCCAAATAGGCCGGCGCGGCTCAAGGAGGGCGATGCGCTCAGAGGTGGAACGCCCGTTCAAGCATTTTCAAGCTCCTGGGCACGGCAGTCTCCGGGTCTTCTTTGCCCTCGAATTCCAGCGAAACATAGCCCCGATAGCCTACCGCCGCCAGAATCGCCGCCACCCGGTCATAGTCAATATCCAGGGTATACCATTCGCCGCCGCCGTAGTAGGTTTTGGCCTGCACAAAGACCGTCCTGGGGGCCATCTTCTCCAGCTTCGTGTAGGGGTCTTCCCGGAAGTTACCGGTATCCATCAGCGCCCCAAGCCAGGGAGAGTCGATGGCCTCCAGGATACGCAGCACTCCCTCCGGCGTGCGGGTCAGGCCCCAATGGTTCTCCAGGGCCAGCAGTACCCCGCACTCCTCCGCCTTCGGCACACACGCCTCGATAGACTGGATGCACCACGCGAAGGCATCCTCCTCCGTATAGCCGGGCAGCGGCGGCTCTTCGCCCCCGCGCGCCATTAGCTCGTCGAACGAGGCCACGGTTCCCCAGCGCCCAGAGTTGAGCCGGATGCACGGAATGCCCATCTGGTAGGCCAGCTCGATGCAATGCAGGGTATGGTCTATCTGCCCTTGCCGAACCGAGGCATCCGGAGAGACGAAGTTCTGGTGAATGGAGAGGCAGATCAGGTCAATGCCCTGGATGAAGGCGCGGCGTTTGAGCCGCTGCAGGTAAGACCGCTCCTCACTCTCCATTTGCCGGTGCAGGACATCCACCCCCGCCACGCCAAGCGCGCTCGCCCGGTCAATGACGGTTTCGACAGGGAGTTTCGGCTCGCGAAAATGCCAGTAGGAGTAGGTAGAGATACCAAGCTTGACCGTCGAGGGCCGTAGTTTTGCGTTCACCATGCGATCTCCAAAAGAGAAATCGGGCGAGAAGTGTGGAGGTTGACGTCTACAAATTGACCAGCCAGAGGCAGAGAGAAGACACCTGATTGGGAACCGTCAGGTTGGCGGCGTTGTTCAGCATTCCCTGCTCCAACTCGCTCCAGATTTCCTCTGCCATCTTCTTCTCGATAGCGGCTCCGACAAAGAACGTTTGTGGTGACGCGCCGCTACTGTGGAAAACGCCGAGCGAATGCGTGAAAGGGCGGTTCGTGCCGTTTTCCAGTGTTCATCCGCTCCGGCAGGGTCAATGCCGCCCTTGAGTTCGCCCAGCGCAAGGTACAGTTCCGGGCGTTTACTCCCGCCAGCCGTCAGTTCGTTGGGCGTGCATTGCAGCATACTCAGGTCTATGTTATTCTTGATAAGCGGAACGGTAAAGTTGTACAAGATCGTGCGCGGCTGACCGCCTTGCCGCCAGTAGATGCCGCGCAGGTGCCGCTCGATGTCGGCATCATCCTTGCACATGGCGATCCATGTGGTGCTGGGAGCGTGCAGCCACTCATAAGCGATCCCGGCCAGCGCAAGGGAAGCCAGAATAGCCCGCGTCAGTTTCTGCTGCGCGATGGCTCCGCCGACGTTCCGCATGGAACCGCCGAGCGTATCGCCGCGCGTCAACAAAAAGCGGTACACCAGCTCGTCTACGAAGTCTGTTCCGGCAGGCTCCAAAAACTGCTCGATCAAGCCGCGTATTGCTTCGGTTTTGTCCTCGGGGCGCAGATGCCCGATGGCTTTATCGGAGAGACCAGCCGCCGTCAGTAAGGCAGGCTGTAGGCCCTCCATCGAGAGCAGATCGGCGGGCGAGGCGGCGAGGGCGGCGGAAGACTTGAGAACGCGCGCCTGCTCTACGAAGGGCGTGGCGCGTCGATTCTTCTCGAGGGCCAGCGCGATAAACCCAGCGCGTCGTTCTTCATAAGTTGTGACGAGGTCGGCGCTAGAAGCAAGGTGCAGACGATATGGTTTGAGCATAGGACTCCGAGCCGGGTTCGCCCGCGTGAGACACCTTGAAGAAGGTGCAGACGATATGGTTTGAGCATAGGTCTAGGTTTTCCGCCAGACATAGACGCATTTTCTGAGCGGATCGCGTCCATGCGCGCCCATCTGTTGACTGCTGTTCCCCTTGCCGTTGGGCAGCACAAGAATGTTCTGAACCATGAAGCCTAATCTCTCAGCCATAGCAGAGAGAATGAGATCAACGGAGACACTTGCGCCGCTGTAGCGCACATTGTCATTTATCATGAACAAGAGACAGCCCGGTTTGAGAACCCGCGCGCATTCCGCAAGGACACAGGCCATCTCATAGAAGTAGCTGCGTACCATGCGCGGGATACCTTGATTGTTCAATGCGCCGCGCTCTTTTTCGCTTTCCAGATAGCGCAGAATGGCCTGGAGTAGCTCTTGACTATCGGCGGCAGCAATGGCGCTTGCCCATTGCGGATTCATTTGCAACAGGTCTTTGGCGCGGTTCTCCACCGTACAGGAGAGCATCTGCTGACGCAGCTGGAGTATCTCTTGGGTCCCGACACCCAGCATAGCGAGCTCGAGGGCGTAGGTGCGTGTGTAGTCATAGCGGTTGCAGTAGGGCGGAGAGGTGAGCACCGCGTCATAAACGGCGTCCGGCAGCCCGGGCAGGAGTTCCAGACAGGAACCAGGCAGCAGGCGAACGGCGCCCGCTTTGGGAGGTTCCGCCGCAAACAGATCCTGTGGCTCATTGCCGGAGCGCAGGTCGCTGATTATCTCGGCGAGTTTGGCGCAGACCGCCTCATCAAACGGGGGAATAGGGCCTTTATCAAAGGGCTTTTTGCCCTGCTTGCGCCCGGAACGCCTATCCCAGCGCAGATACTGCCCATCCTTGCGCGTATAGCTGACCGACTCCAGAACGCAGAGGAGGGCAAAACGCAGCACCTGTTGTACGCTGGTATTCTCCTGCCGCCATGCGCCCGTAAATCGCTCGATGGCGTCCTGGGTCTCCGGCGGATACGCGCCCTCGGTAATCCGCAGGGTCGGCAGAGGACAGCGCGTGTCGGTGTGATTCCAGGGGCGTGTTGTCTGCCAGCACACCAATCGCGCCAGATCGTCCAGGTGGAACTCTCGCTCCAGCAGGAGACGGGTTTGGATAATCTGCTGGCCGATGGGCAGGATCTCGATACCGTCGGCTTCTAAACCTGCCGCGCTTGCCGCGAACAGTGCCGTTCCGCTGCCCGCGAAGGGGTCAAGGATGCGCCCGGAAACGTTTCCGTAGGAGCATAGCAGATACTCCACCAGCGAGGCGGAGAACGCTTCTTTGTACTTATACCAGCGGTAGGCGGCACGGGTCTTGTTCGCCTGAAAACTGACCAATGGGCGCGACAGAACAGACTGCACCCGCAATCTATCCCGGAAATCATTGAGCAGTTGCCGGTCTAAAGCCTCGATAGTATGCAGGGTAGAGGGCAGCAGGGTGTTCATGGATGCCATTTCGCTAAAGGGAACGAGGGAACCTGCCTACATCGTGAAGCGGTGGTTTTTCCTGATCACTCTCAGCTCGAAAGCTTCCTCAGGGAGAACAGTTCCGAAGGGGAGCACTTTCCACGCGACGGCTGGGCGCTCTCCGAGAGGGTTACGACGCTGGCAGCCCCTCGGATGCGTGCCCCTTCCCTAAACGGCCTTCTTTGCGGTAGACTATACCCATGTTGCCTTTCAAATTCCTCGTAGGCTCAAGCCTGCTTGCTCTCTCCGGATACTCCTGGATACGCTCGATGCTACTGGCCCGGCAGCGCCGGATCGGGCGCGAACATACCGAATACGTTCTCGCCTCTATTCTGCTGGCCTGCGCCGCCTGGATGAGCCTCTACCTACGGTAAAGCTTCACCGCTCCTGAGCGGAACGATGCCGGGCGCAAAAGCGGCGAATGGCAGCGCCACAGTGAGCTACCTCTTGTAGATATGCGGGTTTTGACGCTGGCACTCCTCGATGACTGCGATCTGCTGGCGGACCTGCTGCGGGGTGATCTCCAGCGGCTGGCCTTCGGTCAGGGTTCGGTAGAGCATGGAGTAGAACGCATGGGACATGCTCTCGAACAAGCCCCGGTTCGTCGGCGCGCTCCACTCCTCCTTATGCCACTCCAGGGAGTCGCTGCAATAGGCCGGCGTGCCGTCGGCATGTTGGAGGGGAGTGGTGATAAGCTTGAGCTCCGGCGCGGTGGCCGGATCGTAGTATTGCCATTCCAGGCGCTGCGTATCGCCCTTCAGCCCGCCCCGCGTGGCGTACACGTTATAGGTAAAAACCGGGTAGCGGCAGCAGGAGGAGATCTCCAGATGGATGAGCGGACGCCCCTCTCCGCTCAGGATCAGCAGCACGTGATCGTCGGCATCCCCGTAACTTATCGTGTTGCGCATAAAGCAGGTTACCTGGGGCATGACGTCCGTGCCAAACAACTGCAAGGCCTGGTCGAGAGGATGCGGCCCCGTATTGAGCAGGTTGCCTCCCATCTCCGAGGTCAGCGTCTGCCAATCGTAGCGGCGTGAGAAGCCGTTGGCGGCAACCGAAATCTGGACGATGTCGCCCAGCACGCCGGAGTCAATCACCTCCCGGACTTTGCGGAAATAGGGAGCGAAGCGCGATTGCTGGAAGATAGCCAGAACCTTGCCGGACTTTTCGGACGCGGCGATGAGCCGATCTACATCCGCTGCCCGTGAGGCGAGGGGCTTTTCGCACAGCACATTAAATCCCGCCTCCAGGAATTGAAGCGTGATCGGAACGTGAAACTTGCTGGGAGCGGCGTTTACGATAAGGTCCAGATCGTTCCGCTCTAGCAGCGCGGTGTGGTTCGGGTAGGTCTGGCAGCCATACTCTGCCTGAGCGCGTTCCCGTCGCTCTTGCAGCGGGTCCACAACGGCGACAATGCGGTATCTGTCGGTATCTTTGGATAGATAAGCCCCATGAATATCGCGACCGCTTCTTCCCTGGCCGAGAATGGCCACACGCAGGATCGGCATTTCCCTGTTCCTTTCTGAGGGTGATAACTGGCCACACAGCGGCGAGGTATTGCCTCCAGCGGTGCTGTGCCGCCTCTAGGAATTCTCCTTTAGCGATTCCGCGTTTTTAATCCTCCCTGCTTGCATAATAACAAACAAAAAAGCCGCCCGGTCCAAGCGACCAGGCGGCCTGAAGAGCGTATGCTTATGCGGGCAGCACGCTCCCTACTGTTCATTTTCCAGGATCGGCAGGGCGCTCGCCTTGCTCTCGCGCCAGGTCTGATGGTAGTCCGTCCAGAGGGCCTGCGTTCCCCAGGTCGTCTGTGTTCCCCAGATGGCGGTCGTTCCCCATATCGCCATGTTGGCATTGAGCGTTATATTGCCCTGGCTGTCGCGCGTCAGCGTCGGGCTGAGCGCGTATCCGGTCGCCACCGAACGGCAGGCGAGGGCGCCCATAATATAGAGATACCCGGCTCCAAACGTGCAGGCATCCGCCGTCCCATCCGGGAAACGCCACCGGGTCGCCGAGACCAGCAAGCGGACTTTGATCGTATCGGGCGAAAGATAGGGATTGGCCTGTAGCAACAGCGCGACGGCTCCGGAAACCACCGGGGCAGCCAGCGAGGTCCCCGACATCTCAAAGTAGGCGGACGAAGACAGAACCGTCGGGTGAATCATATAGTAGCTGGGAGAGACGATGTGGTTGGCTTCCGTGACACCCAGGGTGCTATTGGGACAGCGCAGCGAGATCACCTGGTTGCCGGGGGTGACCAGATCTGGCTTGACGACCCAGTCCAGCAGGGCCGGGCCGCGGCTGGAATACGTGGCAATCCGGTCGTAGGCGCGCGTGCCATTGTAGTTTTTCATCGCTCCGACCGAGATCACATACGGATCATTGCCCGGAGAATAGATGGTGCCGTAGCTAGTCCCATAGCCTTCATTGTTGGCCCCGGCGACCGGCGCCGGATAGAGGCGTCCGTCGTTGCCGGCGGCGCAGACCACCACGATCCCGGCTTTCCACGCCTGTTCGACGGCCTGGCAGAGCGGATCGGTTGTGTAATGCTCGGTGACCGGATGTCCGAGCGACAGGTTGATCACGCGGATGTTATAGGTTGTCTTGTACCGGACGACCCACTGAATTCCGGCGATTACCGCGCTCGCGCTGCCGTTGCCGTTGGCATCCAGAACGCGGACATTGACCAGGTTGGCGCGTCGGGCGATGCCATAAAACGTACGATAGTAGTTGCTGCCGGTGGACGAGGCGCCGTTGCCAGCAATAATGCCGGCCACGTGCGTGCCATGCCCATACTGGTCGTTGGCGTTTAAGGCTGTGGATACAAAATTCACCTGCGCGAGGATGCGCCAGCGGCCTGTGGCGGGATCGTAGAGATCGGGATGGGGATAGATCCCGCTGTCCACTACGGCGACGGTGACACCCAGTCCGGTGTAGCCGTACTGATAGGCAATATCGGCGGTGCTGTGACCGACCGTGAAGGCATCCTCCGGCTTCACCTGCCAGTCTTGCGACAGATGCGCCACAAACGGCAAGGCCGCCAGACGTGGCAGCCGACGGGTCGGCAGTCGGAGAGCCACCGCATGAATCAGGGAGAGGTGACGATAGATGTCCCCTCCCAGAGACTTCAACCGCTGCTCCTTACCGGGCGTAAGGTGGCCTGCTATAGTTACAATAACGGAGGTGGCTCTTGGCAGCGGCCTTGTCGCCAATCTCTGTCGAAGCAGCGGCTCACTTTTATCCGCGAGCGCGTCCGCCTGCGCGGGCGGCTGTGCTCCTACCAGCAGCGCGCCCATCCCCGCTGCGAGGAAAAAAGTTACGGCAACTACGTACCGCCCAACGTTAAGGCGCGCGGCAGGGACATGGTGGGGCCGCCGCGCCCGGCCATGACCAGAGGTAAACATTGTTTTACTCCTTGCTACGATTGCAATCTAGGCGTTGTAAGACGCTGCCCTCTGACTTGAGAGAGCGAAATTTGCAGCCTTTGTGCACGGTTCGTCCGATTTGCCTTGCTCGATAGCAAAGGAGATCCCAATTCCGATGGGGAGGCGCCCACCCGCTGACCCCTATGGATAAGTTCACTCTCAGATAGGGGCGGGTGATAGGTAAGGCTCCATTCGCTCTCTCGCTTGCAGGCAAATTCCAATAACAGCGTGCTTCACGTAGGCAGCCCCCTGCAAAGGATGAAGAAAAGCCCTGGCTCTTTTCCTCTTCTCGTCTTTCTCCTTGTTGGGAAGGGATGAGGAAGCAGACCTTGCTTTTTTCATCCTTCATCCTTGCTTCGTGGCAGGACTGCCCCTCACTTAGAGGCATCCAGAATCTGGCGTACTTTCTGCGCCAGCACCGTCGGTGTGAATGGTTTCTGTAAAAATGGCTGGTCGGGTGGGAGCCCACGATAACCAGAAGCCAGCGTCGTCGCTGTATAGCCAGACGTGAACAGTACCGGAATTCCTGGCCGCTTCTCATGAAGACGCTGGGCCAGTTCCACACCTCCCATCTGCGGCATAATGACATCCGAGATTAATAGAGCGATCTGTCCCTCATGTTGATCCACCAGGCGGAGCGCCTCATTCCCATTGGCAGCCGCCAGGACGGTGTAGCCTAACGCCGTCAACGTTTGCACGCCGAGCTCCCTTACCATGGGGTTATCTTCTACCAGCAAGAGGGTTTCCGTTCCGCCCGGCAGCGTCTTGGGAGCCTCCGCGCGCGCGCCTGACTTTGCGGGCGCTTCGGTGCGCGGCAAGTAGATGCGAAACGTAGTTCCCCGCCCTGGCTCGCTTTCGACCTGGATATGACCGCCACTCTGCTGCACGATGCCATAGCAGGTCGCCAGCCCCAGCCCGGTTCCCTTGCCGACCTCCTTGGTGGTAAAGAACGGTTCGAAAAGATGGGCCTGGACCTCGGGGGTCATGCCGATCCCAGTATCGGTAACGGCCAGCATCACATAGTCCCCGGCCCTTCCTTCGGCACCTTGATATCCATAAGCATTGCCCAAAGTAATATTATCTGTCTCAATAATTAACTTGCCGCCGTTTGGCATGGCACCCCGCGCGTTCACCGCCAGATTGACCAGGACTTGCCCGAACTGGCCGGGATCGATCCGGACGTGCCAGAGGTCGGCTTTGGGCAGAATAATGAGCTCGACATCCGCGCCGATCAGACGGCGCAGCATCTTATCAATATCCAGGATGAGATCGTTAAGATTTACGATCTTGGGCTCGGCAATCTGCTTACGGGCAAACGCCAGCAATTGCTGGGTCAGCTCGGACGCGCGCCGGGCCGCCTGCTGAATGCGCTGCAGGTCGGCGCTCAACTCGCCTTCTGATGGCAGGCTCATCTGAGCCAGACTGGCATAGCCCAGGATCGCGGTCATCAGATTATTGAAGTCATGGGCGATTCCGCCAGCCAATCGGCCGATGCTTTCCATCTTCTGCGCCTGCAGCAACTGCTCTTGCAAACGACGGTGCTCGGTAATATCGGCAGCCGTCCCGGTCGCGCCAACAACGTTGCCCCGATCATCTCGCAAGACGACCCCATTGATCGCGAGCAGGATGGCGGTGCCTTTCTTGCAGCGAAAGGCCATTTCGTAACGCAGTTGGGTTTTATCGCGGAGAAATCGTGGAAAGTCTTCCAGATTCTTCCGATCCCGCTCATCCGCCAGAAAGTCGGTGATCGGACGTCCAATCATCTCTTCAGGATCAAAGCCGAGTATCCGGTGTGCCGCCTGGTTGACGAAGAGCACCTTTCCTTCGGCGTCGAGAGACCAGATCAGGTCAGTGGAGGTTTCAACCAGGGTGCGGTACTGGGTTTCGCTCTCCCGCAGCGCCTGCTCTGTCCGCTGTCGTTCTGTCAGTTCCTCCCTGACCTGCTGATACAAAAAGGCATTGCGATTGGCGGCAGCCATCTGCAGCACCATCGCCTCCAAAATGCGCAGGTCGTCTTCCGTATAAGCTCCCTTTTGCAGGCTCTGGACCTGAACAATCCCCAGAACCTGGTCTTCGAGTTTGATAGGCACCATCAAGATCGAGTGCGATTGGGGCTTATGTGGGTCCGGGTGGTCATGTACCGTGCCATCGGGATCGACATGAAAATGGCTCTTGCTGTTCATGGCCCGCTCGAAAGCATCCAGGACCATCAGCGGCTTGCCCGTCAGAATGACCGTGCTCTGCATCCCGCTGCCGTCGGGAGATAAGGGCACAGCGGGAAAACCGCTTACGTCCGCGCGATTGCCTTCGATCCAGGCATAAGAGCAGGTGATCAAGTTGGTCTGTGGATCAAATGAAGAAACAAGAAGCGTATCTACCGGCATGATGCCGGAGACCAGTTTACGCATGGTCTCGAAGATCGTTTCCGGGTCGAGCGTGCTTCCCAGGAGGCGGCCAGCCTCATAGAGCAGACGGGCTTCGGCAGTGCTCTTCTGGTAAGCGTGCTTGAGTCGTTCCAGTTCGGCACGCGCCCTGCTCTCCGCTTCGCGATGGAAGCGCTCCTCCCCATCCTGGCGGCGATCATGCGCTAACTCGGCATCGGGCTGGATCGCCTCATCTGTATGTTCGGCGGATCCAGAGTTATCACTGCCCATTCCCTTATGCTCCGTATCCTAACAACACAAGGACTCCTTTCTAACCTGGGCCAACCGGCAAACGCGGGCTATGCACCAATCGAGAAAGCGCGCGTAAACCATCCGCCGGGTGGTATTTGACAGCGAGAAGACGGCAATAGTCCGGCAAAAGTTCCAAAAGCCGATCTAAAAGAAGACAATATTCGTCTATTTATTTTTGTGCCGGACCGCCAATTTCGGCCTCGAGTAGAGTTCCTCTCCCGCAGCGACCTTAAGCGGGCAGGAACCGCGCCGCACCATCACGAAAATAAGCCCGTTACCATTCCCCAACGGCAAGCGAGGAGGTTTTACGCCATGCGCGTCACCGCAGACAACCTTTCCAAACTCAGCACCGAGTTCGCCGACTATCTGGAAGGCGACATCGTCAACGCCTTTTTCGATACCTACGGCATCAACTTCTCCGCCGGGCACTGGTGCGCTGGGGGCTTTAGCGACCGTTTCTGCCGCTCCTACCTGGAAGAACCGCTGGATGAGTCGCCTGTCGGGCAGATCACGCGCGTCGCCCAGGCTGGCATCAAGGGCGTCGAGCTTAACAACGAGATGTTCCTGGATGACAAGCTGCAGATTTCCGAAGCGAAAGTGCGCCAGGTGCGCGACGCCATCCAGCAGCACAACCTGATCGCCACCAACATGAACACCAACATCTGGACGCGCGCCTACTATCGTATGGGCGGGATCACCAACCCCGACCCCGGACGGCGCCGTGAAGCCCTGGACTACTGCCTGCAGACGGTAGAGCTCGCCAAAAGGCTGAACTGCCCCAGCGTCCAGCTCTGGCCCGGCTCGGACGGCTGGGATTACCATTTCGAGGTCAACTATGGCAAGCAACTCGACTGGTTTATTGATGGCTGTGTGGAGATCGCGCGCAAAGCGCACAGCTACGGGCTGAAGTTCGGCACGGAGGCCAAGCAGAAGGAGCCGCGCGAGGGCAACATGATCCTCAACACCACCGCCAAAGCCGCCCTGGTCGCCAAGACGGTCAACGAAACGGTTGGGGAGACGGTGATGGGCGTGGTCATTGATTACGGCCACGAGCAGATGGTCGGCAATCAGCCTGCCGACAGCCTCTACCTGCTCAAGCGCATGGGCGTGCCCATCGCCAACTTCCATATCAACGCCGCCAAATACAACTCCAACGACGAGGATCGCGTCACAGGCACGGACGATATCTGGCGGCTGGCCGAGTTCTGCTACGCCGCTGTGGACACGGATTATCAGGGCTGGTTCGGCGAGGACCAGTTCACCTACCGCATGGAGCCGGTCAAGGCAATGGTACTGAGCAAGGAGCTCTTCGCCAACGCGATGAAGAAGGCGCTCAAGATCTACGCCGTCAAGGACAAGCTGGAGGCGGCGCAGGCCACCGGCGACGCCGGCAACGTCATTGATGTCGTCAAGCGCATTTTGGTAGCTGGTTAGGAATTGCAGGCAGAGGGTAGATAGTTTCTACCCTCTGTGCCCTCCATCATGAATCTAAGAAGAATCCGGCTGGATGATTTCAAAAGAAGCGGCTTCAGAATTTCTGCTCTTACTTCAGCAAGAAGCCGTGACGTTCGATAGGTTGCTTTCAACCTCGACAGGGGATTGGACGGTCAAGGTTTTATAGACATCTTCCAAAACGTCTACACGATTTCCGGCGATACCAAAGTCGTTTCCAAGCTTATAGAAATTATGCTGTTCCCGCATTTTGTCAACTTTGCGGCTCAAGGTAGTGTCCCTCTACAGAGTTGATAAGGTCATCGGCGACGAAGTATCAACTCTCTATGGGTACACTACCCGGCTCAACATAATCTTAAAATGGTTCTCTCCCGCGAACAAAACCACTACCCTGACCTAACATTTATCTTTGAGGAGGGCTACAAGTTTGCCGTAGATTTGAAAAGCACGTATCGGATTACCGCAGATACGGTCAATGCCATGACGCTCGGAGCCTTCACCGGATATTTTCGGAATCGGACTTCGACCAAGAACATTACCTTTCCCTATGCGGAGTATTCTGGGCATTTTGTGCTGGGTGTTATCTATTCGCGGGCGGAAGCGCCGGTGGATCAACTCAGGACGCATACACTCGATGAGTTGGAACAGATGCCCTCTGTGGTGAGGGACTTGCAGTTCTTTGTGCAACCCAAGTATCGCATTGCCAAAGACCAGCCAGGCAGCGGCAACACAAAGAACATCGGGTCGGTAACTTCGGTTTCTGCACTTATAAATGGTACAGGACCGTTTGCGTCGCTGGGCGAAGAGGTATTCGATTTGGAGAATTCAACGTTCCCTTTGACATAAGCCCCAGCGTTTCACGAAAGCCTACATCACCAAAATCGTCAATCAGATCGGCTGGGCAGCCCGGCAGATGCAGGGCAAAGATTGGGAGTTTCGGGTGGCGCGCTGGGGGGAAGTTCTGGCAGAGGCCCAGCAGGAGGATTTCGTCTATCTGGACCCTCCCTATATCGGACGCCACACCGATTACTACAACGCCTGGGACGAGGCAGAGGCGCAAGCCCTCTCAATAGCAGCGAAACAACTGCCCTGCGGCTTTGCCCTGTCTATGTGGCTGGAGAACCGACATAGAAGAAATGAGCATATCGAGCGATGCTGGCAGGATACAGAGATCAGGGTGTGCAGCCACTTTTATCATGTTGGTTCCAGCGAAGACCTTCGCAACGCGATGGATGAGGCACTGCTTATCAAGCCTGGCTTTGCAACGCCTGACAGGGGAAAACAGCAGACCAAACGCGGCCCTGGACAGAACGCACAGCTTTCCTTGGCGCTGGAAAAGAGAGCGGCCTATCAAGCCTAACCCTTGATACAGAAGATATACCGTCGGAACTTATCCGGGTGTAGGAGTTGCGCTATGAACGTAAACCCATTATCCGAGCAGCAGATCAGCTTCTTCGATACGTTCGGCTACCTGGCCTTCCCCGGCCTGATGGCCGACCGTATCGAGGAGATTATCGCGGAGTTCGAGGGCGTTTGGGCGGCGCGGGGCGGCGGGCACTACGGCAGGCCCCACGACGGCAAGGCCCGCTCCTGCATTGTGCCCTTCATCGATCAGAGCGCGCGGCTCTGCACGCTCTTAGACGACCCACGCATCCTCGGCATCGCCTACGGTCTGCTCGGCGAGGACTTTAACTACATGGGCAGCGACGGCAACTACTATGTCGGGGATACCGGCTGGCACTCCGACGGCTGGCACACCGACATCCGCCACATCAAGATCGCCTTCTACCTCGATCCGCTCACCCGCGATACCGGCTGCCTGCGCGTCATTCCCGGTAGCCATCTGCCCGGCGACCGCTATGCCGATTGGCTGATGCAGCAGGCCGGCAAGAGTCAGCAATTCTGGGGCATCCCCGGCAAGGACGTTCCTGCGGTGGCCTTAGAGACTCAGCCAGGCGACCTGGTCTGCTTTAATCACAACACCAAGCACGCGGCCTTCGGCGGAGGAACGCGGCGGCGGATGTTCACCATCAACCTCTGCCAGCGCTACCCGGAACATCGTCTCCAGGACCTGCGCGACTATATCAGCGGCCATGCCCGCTTCTGGGTCGAGCGCAACTATGGCGAGATCATGATGTCCACCGCTGGGCCAGAGCGGATGCGGCATCTGGAACAGGTCATGGCCAACGACTACCACCTCGCGGAGCTCTCCCGTCAGGCCCGCGCCAAAATGGCCGAGCCCTCCCGCGGTTAAGTAGCGGCGCCAGGGTGGGCGCATCTAAATTGATGGTTATAAGGAAATCTATCGCGACACGATGAATCAAGCTCCATTCGGGTTGCTTGGAAGGCGCCCATGCCTGTTTTCGCCGCTGGATTCAATGGGTGCATGGGCGCACCCCATGGGGAAGGGATTGCCTCGGACGGCAATAGGCATCCTTTGGCAATGGGGAGGAGACACGATGCAAGCGAGACGAGAACTCGATTCAGGACCGGTCGTGGATATCGCGCCCGTGCCGCCCGGCGGTACGGCCCGGCAAGCGGCCGGCATACCGCAGATTGCCCTGCTGATGCTGTGTAGCGCGCTCATGCTCACTTTGGCCGGCTCGTATCCGGCGCGTGCGGAGCTACAGATCCTCAAGGTGGCAGCCGACCGCATCTACTACGAGCCTGGCGTTACGGCCCGCCTGGAAGCGACCATCGCCAACCCGGACACGGAGTCCGCCTCGGCAACGCTGCGCGTGGAGCTCATCAGTGACCTGGACACGCGCGTGCGGCTGGTCGAGCAGCCGATTACGGTGCAGGGGAAGGGCCAATTCGAATGGTCCGGCTCCGCCAAGCTGCAGCCGGTCCTGGGGATGGAGCTCACAGCCACCTTATTGCGCGACGGCAAGGTCGTCGCAGCGGCAAGCGACGTGTTCAACTGCGCGCGCAGCGTGCATCAAGTCCTCATTCTCGGCAGCGGCAGCCACGGGGGGTGGCAGTTCTCCGGCACGATGGACAAGATACGGTCTACCTACCCCGCCGAGTTCGCGGGTCAGATCCGCTCCACCTACGGCAACTGGCTGGAGAAGTTCGCCTGGGCCCCAAGCGACTTCGACGACCTGACCCCCGCTGCCGACCGCTGGTGGGCCGGGCAGACCGCCTACAACGAGTGCGCGACGAACATGCGGGCCATGATCCAGGCGTTTCACGCGCAGGGGATCAAGGTGGCGACCTACGGCAAGGCGGCGGCGGGCGGACCCGTCGGGTACGAGAAGCTACGCCGCAATCCGGACCTGGCCGGGTACACCAACGGCCGCTTCTGGGGAAACTATGATGCCGCCGGTCTCGATTACCTGCAAGCGCTCGACCCGCCCAAGCCTGGCGAGTCGCGGATGGTGCCCGGTACGCCGGTCGAGATGGAGGCAGCCGGCTACGCGGGTGCCGGGCGCTTCCAGCCTTTTACGGACGGCTATAACTGGTGCGACGTCTGGTATAGCTGCACGGATCCACGTGTGGCCGACGTCGGGATCGGCGAGCTGGCCGGCTCGGCCAAGGCGTTCGGGTTCGACGGCGTGCGCTTCGACGGAGAGTTCGGAGCATTGCGCAACCAGCGCCTCGACGGATCGTGGAACGCCCCGGAGAAGTTCGATTCTGAGGCCGCCAACGTGGCTCTGGTGCGGCGGATGAAGCAGGCGTGTTGGGCCGCGAAGCCCGGCTACCTCTTCGGCTATAACGCGGGTACGGACATCACCTGGTCCATCGGCAAAGGGAACGTGCCGGCCTCCTTCCAGGAGAAGTGCCGGGACGATGGCCTCATCGCCAACGAGGCCGACGCCTTCCCGGGCGACGTGCCCTGGATTGACTACTGCCTCCGCGTGCGCCGAGAGGCGGAGATCGTGCGCCACTACGGCGGCCATTACGCCACGTACGGTTTCAACCGGGGCGGCGACAACCTCTACAACTTCATCTTCGAGTACGGTTTGCGCGCCCATGTGATGAACGCCTACACCGGCCCGGGAGGCGGCAGCGAGTGGGTCAACCGCAGCGCCACACGCTTCAGCCGGCTACTGTGGGACGACAGCCTGTCCACATGGCGGGGTGCGGAGCGGACTGTCTCCGTCACCGGCAGCCGCCCGCTGCTGTGGAAGGAGTTCGCCGCCGTTGGCCGGGCGCCCGAGGGAGGCACGCGCTACATCCTCCACCTCTACAACACGCCGGAGGCGCAAACGACGCTGGGGAAGAACCAGATGCCGGCGGCGACGGCCGAGAACGTTACCGTCGCCTGGAAGCCGACGGCGCGGATCCGCCGGGCGTGGCTCGTGGATATGGAGCACACATCCGCCGCGCCCATCGCGCTCGAGGGCGGCGTGTTCCGAGTCGGCAACATTCCGTACTGGAAGATCCTGGTTGTGGATACGGAGGGCGAGCCGCCGGCACCGACCTTCGAGGAGCCGCGCACGCAACCGAAGCCGACCGGCCCGAGCGCGGCTGACCTACAGCTCACCGCGCCGACGGGGCAGAGCCAGCCGGCGTGGCGGGAGGTTCAGCACCCCGCCGAATGGGGCGGAGGCGAGAGCACCGCGGACAGGGAGCCGGATCCCGATGCCACCGGCGGAACGGCTTGCGTGGGCAAACCGGGCCGCCCGCCCGGCTCGATGGCCTACACCTATCAGTACCCGCGAATTCCGGGCCGCTACCGGGCCACCTTTCGCCTCAAGGTGGACGACAACACCGTCGCCAAGCCGGTCTTCCGGCTCTCGTGCGGCCGTTCCGTCGAGTCGCCATTTCCCGGGGTTGGCGGCCTCTATAGCGAGGAGAAGACGCTCAAAGCGACCGACTTCGCCAGACCCAACGTCTACCAGGACTTCGCCATCGAGTTCGACTACGCGGACTATGGCTTCATGGGCGTCAGCGCGGAGTACCTGGGCAATGCCAAGGGCTGGTGGGATTGCACCACGCTGGAGCTCGTGCGCCCGTGGACCGACCGGCAGCTTGCGGATCACTACGCGCAGTTCCAACGGCCGGCCGGGTTGAGCCGGAGCCCCGCAGGTCCACCGCGCATCCTGGCGGTCCGCGGCCTGTACAATCGGCTCTATCGCATAGACGAGGCGGCTGCCCTCCTGCCGGGCGCCAAGCTCACCGACGCCTACACCTCCTATCATCCGCAGCAAGGCACGAACCTGAGGGGCTACAAGTGGAGCTGGGAGGACCTGTGGAAGCAGGACCTGATCGTCCTGGCCAACGTCGAGGCCAAGGGCTTGAACTACGGGCAGATACTGATGCTTTCGGAGTGGGTCAAAGACGGGGGCGGCCTGGTGATCCTGGGTGGCAATGTGACGCTGGGCCAGGATGATAACATGAAGCGGGCCTGGCCGCTCTTCCTGCCGGTGACGTTGAGCGGCCCCTGGGAAATACGTAAGTGCGAACCGCCCGTGCGGATAGCCGGCGCGCGAGGGCAGAGCCCGGAGGTTGTCCTCTACCGGCACATGGTCGCGCCCAAGCCCGGGGCGACCGTGCTGATGAAGGGCGTGGGTGGCGAGCCGCTCCTCGTCGGCGCGGCCTATGGTAAGGGGCGCGTCGCGGTGTTCACCGGCACCGTCCTGGGCGAAGCGCCTGCGGGTGCGCGCGCCTTTTGGAGCACGCCCGACTGGGTTAAGAGCCTGGCATCGGCGATGCGGTGGGTTTGCGGCGAGGGAGTCACGCCCTAGCGGCCCACTACCGCCAGCCCGCCAAGGCGACGAAACCGTGCAACTTCGGCCTATTGCTGTCTGCGGGCGCGCACGTTGACGGCCCTTCGCGCTGTATGCTATACTTTTTGCTGTGTTCTCGCCGTTTGTAGACCGGCGCGAAAAGCAAGACACGCGCATTTATCCAGGAGCATCCGGCGGCCACGTCCGGCGGAGGGCTTCTGGTTTTCTTTTGGGCCTATCGTCTCATCGCAACGCCCGCACGATACAGGTATCATGCGGGGCTGGCCTTCTAGTTTTCGCCAGGAGTTACGGCGTGAGCGAGCAACAGCGCGATACCTGTCCCGATCCGAATATCCCGGCATCCCCCACCGCTTCCGCCCCTCTCCCAGGGGCAGGAGACGCGACCGTTCGCATCGCCGAGCCCCCGGCACCGGAGACGCTGCCGCCGCCTTCCCGCTCCAGCGAACGCGAAGCGCTCATGGATGCGCAGCAGAACGAGATCGTGGATAGGCTGCTGGCCCCGCAACCAAAGGAGCAACCGAGAATGTCCCCCACGGGAGAGTTTGACGCCGATATCGTGGTTATCGGCTCCGGCCCGGGCGGCTACGTGGCCGCCATTCGCGCCGCGCAGCTAGGCGCGCGCACCGTCTGCATCGAAAAGGAAGCCACCGAGTGGGGCGGTACCTGCCTCAACTGGGGCTGCATTCCCACCAAGGCCATGATCGCCAGCGTGGAGCGCCTGCATCAGGTCAAGACCGCTAACGCGATGGGCGTGCTCATCAACGGCGAGGTCGGCTTCGACTTCGGCAAGATGATGGAGCGCAAGCAGAAGATCGTCACTACCCTGCGCGGAGGCGTAAGTGGCCTTCTCAAGAGCAACCACGTCCGTTCCGTCGTCGGCACTGGCAAACTGCTGGACGCGCACACGGTCGAGGTGACGGGCGCCGACGGCAAGGCCGAGCGCATCACCACCCAGAACATCATCCTCGCCACCGGCTCCGTGCCGGTTATTCCGCGGATCCCCGGCGTAGAGCGCAATTCCAACGACCCGCGCGGCCAGAGCAGCAACGGCATCTGGACCAGCGATGAGGCCGTCTCCGCGAAGGAGTGCCCGAAAAGTATGCTCATCATCGGCTGCGGCGCAGTCGGCCTGGAATTCGGATACCTGTTCCGCAACCTGGGCGCCGAGGTCGATCTGGTCGAGATCGCCGAGGAGATCTTGCCTACCGGCGACCGCGAGATCGCCCGTGAGCTGCGCAAGAGCCTGGAGCGTCAGGGCATTCGCTTCTATATCGGCGCCAGCGTCAAGCAGGTCGAGCGGAAGAACGGGAATTGGGTCGTCACCATCCAGGGAGATAAGGGCAGCAAGACGGTGGAGGCGGAGGTCATCCTGGTGGCCACGGGCCGCAAAGCCTACTTCGACGGCCTGGGCCTGGATAAGGTCGGCGTCCGGCTCATGCACACCGGCGTCGAGGTCAATGAGTACCTGCAAACGAGCGTGCCCAACATCTACGCCATCGGCGATGTGACCGGCAAGCAACTGCTGGCGCACCTGGCCTCCCATATGGGCATTGTCGCCGCCGAGAACGCGATGGGCCACCCCGTCAAGATGGACTACCGCGCCGTGCCCGCCCCGATCTTTACCGTGCCGGAGGTGGCCTCCGTCGGGCTGACGGAGGAGGCGGCGCGCGCTCAGGGCTACGACGTGATGACCGGTCGCTTCCCCTTCCGGCCGCTGGGCCGCGCCATGGCGATGAACGAGCAGGAGGGCATGGTCAAGGTCGTGGCGGAGCGCAAATACGGCGAGCTGCTGGGCGTCCACATCGTCGGCCCGCACGCCACCGAGCTGATCCATGAAGGGGTGATGGCGATCAAGCTGGAGTCGACCGTCGAGGAACTGATGACGGCCATTCACGCGCACCCGACGCTCGCCGAAGCGGTTGGCGAAGCGGCCCTGGATGTCAAGGGCGAAGCGATTCACAAGCCGAGGCGATAGCGTGAGCCTATCCCCAAGTTTAGGGTGTAGGGATAGGATTTAGGGGGTAGGGTTTCACAAGCCGCGGCGATAGCTTGAACCTATCCACAAAGGAACCGTTTTCCAGATGCGCATGACACAAAAATGGATGCTGGCCGCGCTGGCGGCTTTGTTGCTGGGGGCGCTGGCCGGATGCGGCGCTCCCAAACCCGGCCAGGCGAACGCGGCCACGGAGAGCACATCCGGCGCCAGAGGCGCTGCGGGCGGCAAAACCATCCGTGCGGCGGTGGTGCTGGATACCGGCGGCCCGGACGATAAGTCGTTCAACGCGGCGGCGGTCGAGGGCCTGGAGCGGGCCAAGAAGGAACTGGGGGTCGAGGGACGTTACGTAGAATCGAAGGACGAGTCCGAATATAAGACCAACCTCACCTCTCTGGCCAACGACGGCTACGACGTCGTGTTCGCCATCGGCTACAAGATGGAGGATGCGCTCAAAGAGGTCGCGCCTCAGTTTCCGAGCGTCAAGTTTGCCATTGCCGACGGCAATGCGCCCGACCTGCCCAACACCGCTGCGCTCAAGTTCAAGGAGGAGCAGGGCTCGTTCCTGGCCGGCTTCCTGGCCGCTTCCATGAGCAAGACCAAAACGATAGGCTTTGTGGGCGGCGAGCAGATCCCGCTCATCCAGAAATTCGAGGCTGGCTACCGCGCTGGGGCCAAGACCGCCGATCCCAACGTCAAGGTGGTTTCCGCCTATACTGGCGACTGGAACGACCAGAACAAGGGCAAGCTCCAGGCCATGCAGGAGATAGCCAACGGCGCCGACGTCCTCTATCACGCGGCGGGCAAGGCGGGCCTGGGCGTCATTCAGGCGGTGCGGGAGAAAGGGACGGGCTACTATGCCATCGGCGTAGACCGCGACCAGGACGACGAAGCGCCAGGCCGCGTGCTGACCAGCATGGTCAAGCGCCTGGATAACGCCGTCTTCGATACCATAAAGCGCGTCAAGGAGGGCCGTTTCCAGCCCGGTATCCAGCTCTACGACCTGAAATCCAACGGCATCGGCCTCTCCGCGATGAAGTTCACGAAGCAGGATGTCCCGCCTACGGTGCTGGCCCGCCTGGACAAAGTCACCAAAATGATCGCCGACGGTCAGGTGATTCCCCCGACCACCCTGGAGGCCGTCCAGACGTTCCAGCCGCCCAAGCTGTGACGCGCTGCCCCCGCTTTCCCCATGCGGCCCTTTCCTCTACCCGGAAGGGGCCGTCCCGATATTGGGGGCCGGAGGGGTCGTATCGGCCGTAGGGGGCAGTGGCGCCTCCACAGCCTGCTTTTGTGGGCTCGCCGGCTCCGGCGAAGGCACGTTCTCGTCGGCAGAATCCACCAGCGCCACCAATGTCTGATGGACGTCTACCATATCTTTGATCTCATCCGTTTTCTGGGCCGCCTCGGCGATCTGACCCGCTTTTTCGTGCAGCCGCTCCCCCTCCGGAACCTCAATGGGCTGGATCAACTTCGGAAACAGAGTCACTAAGACTATCTGGACGATGGCAGCAAACGGCACGGCCAGAATCATCCCAACGATTCCTAACAGTGAGCCTCCGACAAGCAACGCCAGGAGGCTCAAGATTGGATGCAGCCCGACATGACGCCCGACAATGCGCGGCGTGATGATTTGATCAAAGATGACATGATGGAGCAGTATCATCGTTACCACGACAATGAGCATCATCTGGACTGTGCTCGACATCAGCACGACAGCGCCAATCATCAGGATCGTCAGTGCTGCCCCCAGGTAGGGCACCATGTAGAGCACGCCGGAGATGGCGCCCAGCGCCAGCGGGTTCGGCACCTGAAACATAGCCAGCACAAAGGCGGTGAAGGCGGCGTTGAGCGCGCAGACGATCACCAGCCCGCGCAGATAGCCCGCAAAAATGGCGCTGATGTCATTGACTAATCGTTCCGCGGTGTTGCGGTGTTCGTGCGGCACCAGCAGCAGCAGCCGCGCCAGGAGGATGTGAAAGTCCTTGAGGAAATAGAAGGCGAGAATGGGGATCAGCACCAGCCAGATCAGGTTGGCGGCAAATCCCTGCGCCAGATTGCCGAACCACATTCCCAGATGGCCCATCGCCAGACTGATTCGCGCGCTGGAATTCAGCACCGTGTTTTGGACCAGCGCGTTGGCGTGCGCTTTATGCAGCAGGCGCAGGAGCGCGCGCTTGGTCTGGGTATCGCTGTCGCTGGGAAGATACTGGCCGATGGAACTGACGACTTGCGAAGCCTGCGTGATGATCGCTGGCACCGCGAAGGTCAGGATAACGGCCACCGTAATAAAAAAGAGGAGATAGATCACGGCGGCCCCGCGCAGGCGCGACCATCCCCGCCGCTCCATGCGATCCACGATGGGGTCGAGCACCATGGCGATCAGCAACGCGAGGATCAGGGGCAGCCAGATCTCGCGCACCAGATACGCCAGCCACAGGGCCAGCACCAGGCCCAGAAAAAGCAGTATCCCCCGCACCCAGCGTCGGCTATTTCCTGCGCTAATTCGGATCTCTATCATTGCCGTTTACTTGCTCTTGATTTATTTCAAAGGAAACCCGCCAAAAGCAACGCGCTCCCGGCCTCGCTTGCGAGAGGGGAGCGCGTTCGCACTTTGCCTGGCTCTGCGGAAGTGGAGCAGATCACCGGCTGCCAGGCGCTCGTCGGATTCGCGCACTTCTGTCCGCTTTCCTGGAGACCATGCGGGGAGCCGGCCGTCGGTTCTAACCTAACGGCGGCGACGGCGGGATTTGCGGAAGGCGCCGACGATGCGCGTTGCCGCGTAGAGCCCTGCCAGCACCGCCCCCACTCCAAGCGCCTGCCGCCGCACCGTCGTGCTGGCCTCGGCCGCCTGTCCCATTGCCTGGGAAACCCGCACCTCCACAATATCCATTGTGTCCGCCGCCCGCCCCACCGTGTTGGTGGTTATATCTCCGAAATCCTGAAGCTGGGCTTTTACCTCGTCCAGCAGCGGCATGAGCTGGCCACTGATCCCTCCCAATACGCCCATGCTGATAAGCAGAAAGAGGGTACCCAGGATGCAAAGCGCCGCAGACAACCCCCACCAGTATAATGGCATCTCTCTTCTCCTCGCAGCCTTCCCGCAACGTGCCGACAGTCTTCCCCTTCCGGTGTGAACGGCCCCGCCACCGTGCGCACCCACAACGAGAGCCTGCGCACCTTCCCGTTTCGGCGCCAGCAGCTCCGCCGGAACCAATTTGCGCTACCTTCGCGCACTTGACGCCTCTGTTGCCGGCTTTGTTCCCATATTTGACAGTTCGCTGGACGGCTAATTGGCGAAAACGTGGGAACCTTCCTTCCCGTCCCTTCGTCTGCTTCGTGAACTGTCGGTGCAAACCATCACGGACCCAATCCTAGCCTCCTTCCTCTGCCAGGAAGCAAGAGGAGGCTATTTCACACCATCCTATCACGCCGTATCATGGGAAATCAGGCCAGGGGGATACCATCATGATCATGCCGTTCACAGGGCCGAAGCACACGTCTGATGAAGAAGACGCGACTTCGTCCGCTGCTGAATTTGAGGCATTGATGCGCCGCAATTATAGCCGTGCCTATAGCGTTGCCTACCGGATGATGGGGAATGCCAGCGACGCCGAGGATCTAACGCAGGAAGCATTTGTGCGCGTCTGGTCGGCCTTTGACCGTTATGACCGGTCGCGCCCGTTTGAAGGGTGGCTGTTTCGCATTCTGACCAATCTGGCCATAGACCGCTGGCGGCGTTCCGCCGGCGCCCCGGCCTGCTCTCTTGATGCGGAAACCAGCGGGAATACCAGCCATCATGGCCGGGTCGCCTCCTCCAACGGCGGCAACCGGCATACTTCGCTGATCGCCTGCCTGGCCGATGAGCGCACCAGCGTGCTGCCGGAACCGGCCTACTTTCGAGCGGAAGCAGGTCGCTCGGTGCGGCGCGCGCTCTCGGCGCTTTCCCGCGATTATCGCACCGTGATCGTGCTGGCAGACGTGCAGGGCTATAGCTACGAGGAGATCGCCCAACGCGTCGGCTGTCCGGTCGGCACCGTGCGTAGCCGCTTGCATCGCGGCCGGCAATTGCTCCGGCAGTACTTCCTGAAGCTACAGCATCAGGAAGAGGCTCTGGATCGCCAGACACAGGCGGAACGCAAGGAGAAGCAGGCGCGCACGCGGGTCGCCCTGGATGGCTCTCGTGAGAGAGTATCCGGTCGGTTCCCGTTTGAATCCAATTACCAGCAGTATCAGCCTGCTTCCTGAGGTGAAAAGAGACCTCACCCCCGTCCCCTCTCCTTGCACAGGAGAGGGGAGAGGTGTTTTGATGCGAGAGGGTGGGCCCGCGCATGAAAGGCTGAGGAGCGGACATAAAACGCAGATAGGTGCAGCAAGTCATTTTGCCGCCTTCCGGTCTGTATTTGCTCTTATCGGTAGATAGAGGCAATTCCGTGGGTGACGCTTACAGGTTCAGACCGTTGTGCCGGCGCCATCTACGGTTTCGTATGCCCGTCGTCAATAGCGGTACGATATTTAAGAATGAGGAGCACGAACCATGAGTGACCAAGATAATCTGAACAATCAAGCGGCCCGGGCGCAGGCAGAGCGCGCCCAGGCGGAACTCCAGCGGGACGCCGCGCTCAACGTCGCCGCCAATGAGGCGGTGGGGCGCGACGTCGCCGAGCAAGTTGCGGTAGATGAGAATGTCCGCCGCCAGCAGGCGGAAAATGCGGCGGTGAGCGCCAGTATCGCCGCCAACCAGGAGCGCAATCGGGCGGCCCATCTGGCCACCGAGCGCAACGTATATCGGGAGAGCGCGGAGGCCGCGCGTGCAGACGCCGCCAACGCCAATTTCGGTTTCTATGTGATCGCCGCGCTGGTGATAGCGGTGCTGCTGGGCGTGGGCATCTGGTACTGGACCAGCCAGCCGTCGCAGACGCAGACGGCCACCGCGACCTCCGGTACGCCCGCGACCACATCGGCGCCGGCCACGACGTCGAATCCTTCGCCGCCCGTGATCATCCAGAACCAGCCGGCCCCGACAACCCCGCCGCCTCCGGTGGTCGTGACGCCGCCGGCCTCGGCGCCGCCGGCCGCAGGGACGCCCAACACGGAGATTCATAACGAGGTGCGGGTGCCTCCGCCCAATAACTCCAATAACCAAAATACCAGCCCACGCGGCTCTGAGGCCACGCCCGGCACCTCCGGCAATACGGGCGCAGGCGCGAACGGGGCAAATACCGGCACCAATAACAACGAAACAGGTACCGGTACGAATGAGACCAATACCGGCACTAGCAGCACCGGCACTAGCAGCAGCACGTCGGGAACGAGCACGAATACGGGCCCGTAACAGGGGATACCTGATTTGCTGCTGCGTGCGGCGCGCTCCCTTGTTCGGCAGGAGCGGCAATCCCTTGTCCGTCCAATTCACGCCGTGAGTCGCCATATGGGAGGTCGCTGCTGGCAGCGACCTCCCGTTTTCGTTGTGCGCCTGCGTGCCCCCCGCGAGGCGCGCGTGCCGGGTAGACGGCCCGGTCGAGCCTATCCTCAATTTCATTTATCGGGAGGTACCGAGCGATGCGTATCCGAATAACATGGCCTGGCGACCGGCGACCCAGAGACATCCGGCCTCTTCAGGCTTTCTCTTTGCTCAGACTCTGCCAGGCGTGGCATAGTCTGCTTGGCGTGGGCGCGTTGCTGGCTCTCAGCGCGGGCGGCGTGCTGGCCCAGGGCATCAGCGTCCTGGTCAACGGCCAGCCGGTCCATTTTCAGGGCGTCGGCCCGCTCGAGGTGGAAGGGCGCGTGCTGGTGCCCGTGCGCGGCGTGCTCGAACAGTTGGGCGCTAACGTCGCCTGGGTGCCCCAGACCCGCTCGGTCGTCGCCAGCAATGCCAACGTAGATATCGAGCTCAAGATCGGCGACCGACGCGCCACCGTCAACGGCAGAACCGTCCTCCTGGATGTTCCCGCCCAGGTCATTGAAAACCACACGATGGTGCCGCTGCGCTTTCTTAGCGAGGCGCTGGGCGCTCATGTCGGCTGGGACGGCAGAACCCACACCGTCACCGTTGATACCACAGGGCAGGGAAATAATCCGCCTCCGGCCCGTCCCGCGCCCCCTGCGGGCAACGCCCCCGCGCCGGTCATCGACTCTTTCACCCAGGATGCTGGCGGCTGGCTGCACCCCGGACAGGTGGTGCATGTCACACTCGTCGGTACGCCGGGCGGACAGGCCAGCTTCCGCATTCCCGGCCTGGCCAACGAGACGCCGATGCGGGAGACTTCGCCCGGCCACTACACAGGCGTCTGGCAGGTTCCTACCGGCAAAGCGATCCAGCTCTCCGATGCCGCCGTCATCGGCAGCCTGCGCATCGGCAACAAGACCGCCCCCCTGATCCAGGCCGCCGGCACTATCTCTGTGGATGCCGTGCCGCCCCGCATTCGCGACCTTGCCCCGGAGCCCAACACCAGGGTGACCACGCCGCGCCCGAATATCTATGCGGTGTTCGAAGATCAGGGCAGCGGCCTCAACCAGAACGCCGTCCGCCTGCGCCTCAACCAGCGCGACGTGACCCCGGAGGCCACCGTGACGCGCGATTTCGTCTCCTATACGCCACCATCGCCCCTCTCAGCCGGCCCGCAGCTGGTGGAGCTCACCGCTGCCGATAGAGCCGGCAACAAAGTGGCGACCCAGTGGACCTTCATCGAGGAGTCGAGCGCCGCGCAGGGTATCAAGGCCGTTACCTCTAACGCTACCCGGCCCCTGGAGCCGGGCGATACGCTGCATGTGGAGATGCAGGGCATGCCGGGCGGCAAAGCGTTCTTCTCGGTGGGCAATATCAAGAACGTGCCGATGCAGGAGATACAGCCCGGTCACTATGCCGCCGACTACACGATCCGCAAAGGCGAGGACACGAGCAATGGCGTGCTGATAACAACCCTCTCTGCGCCCAACGGCCAGAAGTATACCGCGCAGGCGACGCGGGCCGTGGTGATCAGCACCGGCAAGCCGATGCAGCCCGTCATTACTTACCCCGGCCCCAACGACCGGCCCACCAATCCGCTCGTCGTCAAAGGCAAGGCTACGCCCAATACGCAGGTACGCGTCCGCGTGGATTACCAGAATAAGCTGCTGGGCGTGTTGGCCGTGCGAGGCACGGCTGCCGATGAGGTGGTCAACGTGGACAAGAACGGCAACTGGCAGACCCAGCCCATTGACCTGGCGGGCCTGTTCTCCACGCGCAATATGCAGTACACGATCACGGTCACGGACGTCAATGCCGTCGGCCAGCAGTCTGCGGCGAGCACCCGCCAGTTCCGGCTGCGGTAGGAGGGCCTGTTCGCCCTCTCCCGCTCAGAGGGGTAGGTAAGCTCGCTTGGCCTCTCTATACGACGGAATAAATTCCTTTTATGGTCTTAGCCATCGCCACCTTATGGACGCTGGCCTATGGCACGCGCCTGGAAGAGGCGGCTCTCTGCCCCACCCGGCCTACCCAGGTGTCTGCCTGCCAGCCAGTCAGAGGACGGCGGGTGAGTGT
>Ga0209810_1001154_pt1 | contig 43328 bp, 44 predicted proteins | sample Coa_R1_7_FD_187159 | JGI IMG/M metagenome (GOLD analysis project Ga0209810, IMG submission 187159) | Surface soil microbial communities from Centralia Pennsylvania, which are recovering from an underground coalmine fire - Coalmine... | ecosystem: Environmental > Terrestrial > Soil > Unclassified... | reverse complement strand
AGACCGCAGGGTTTTTCTGGATGCCTGTGGGACTTAAGGCAGCATCCCAGGTCGATAGGTTGGGTGAGCAAGAGGCAGGCAGGCAAGCAGGGCTAAGTGAGGCAGGGTCCACACAAAACCTTTCTCTGTAACTGAAAGAGGTGCAACACAAGGAAGACCTCCTGGCGCGCTCAGGAGGTCTCTTTTGTTTATGTGAGCCTTCGCATCGCATTTGCTTTCTGTAGCACTTCCTCTTGAATTCCTCCGCGAATAATAGGCATCCCTCTTCCCCAAGGAATACCGGTTTCGACGAAATTTTTATAACGGCTCTTGACAAACTACGCCGTCTATGTGTACTCTATAGGCATCCACTTAACCGGTTAAGCAGACACAGAGAAAGTCTTATTTCCCATGGCAGCCACCATCCGTGATGTCGCCAAACGCGCCGGTGTCTCCAAAGCCACCGTCTCCTACGTCCTCAACGGACGCGACGCCTCCATGCGCATCCCGGAGGAAACAAAGCGGCGTATCCTGGAGGCGGTCAGCGCGCTTGGCTATCATCCCAATGCCCTGGCCCGCAGCCTGGCGCACAGACGCACGGATACCGTCGCCGTCGTGATGCAATATCCGTCCGTATTCTCCGGCGCGTCCGGCTTCACGAATGAGATGATGCACGGCATCACCGACGCCGCCGTGGAACTGGGCTACGATGTGCTGCTCCATACGCGGCGGCCGGGAACCGGCCTCCAGGCTGACGAAACGGACCTGCTCGCGGCGGAAGTGGCCACCTTGACCGATGGGCGTGTGGACGGCGCGCTCCTCCTACGGGATGTGGACGATCCACTGGCCGCCCGCTTGCTCCAGCGCGGCTTCCCAACGGTCCTGATGTTCACCACCAGCAGCGACCCGCAACAGTGGTTTGTGGATTGCGACAACGTGCGCGGCGCGCTCCTGGCGATGGAGCATCTGATCGCTCTGGGCCACCGGCGCATCGTGCACCTGGCAGGCTCCTCGCACTCCGGGGCTGCACGCGACCGCTGCCTGGGCTATCGTATGGCCTTGGAGCGGGCCGGAATTCCGCTTGTGCCGGAGTGGATCGTCGAGATCACCTATGCGGGCGCGGATTTTCACACCGCGGCGCAGTTGTTTGATTCCCTATCCTCAGATCGGCCCACCGCTGTGTTCGCCTGGAGCGATGAGGTCGCCATTAAAATGATGCGCGTGCTTAAGGAGAAGGGGCTACGCGTGCCGGAGGATGTGGCCGTGGTCGGCTTCGATTCGACGACGCTCTGCGACCATACCGACCCACCCCTGACCAGCATACGCCAGCCTATCTACGCGATGGCAAAGCAGGCGCTGCAACTGCTCACGCAGCGCATAGGGGGCGAGACCCCGGAGGCGACCCATGTCTGTGTTGCGCCCGAGCTTGTCGTGCGCCGCTCCTGTGGAGCAGGAACGATGGAGACGTTCCGCTCCGGCGGAGCGCACGGCCAGCGCAGGAACGATGGAGACCAACCGCGATGAAACAGCAATTGAGCACTCCCGTCATTATCGTCATTATCGCCATCGTCGTGATTGTCATCGGCATCGCGGCCTGGCGGAGCTTCGGGCATAACCCCGCTGGCGGCGGTCCGGTTACCGCCGAGCAAGCCGGGCTCGGCAAACCGATGCACCCCGCCATTCCCGGGCAGTCCCCTCTCACGCCGCCGACCGGAACGCGGTGATCTCGGCCCGTGAAGGAAAATGGATAGCGCCCGACCCAGCCGTGGTTTAAGAGAGCCTGCAAGAGGCAGCCACGGTTTAGAGCAGAGCTACCAAAAAACGTAAGGCAAACAAAAGTCTGTAATTTTTCTCGTACAGAGGAGTGAACTACCCATGCACCCGAACCGCAACCTTCGTTCGCGCTCCGGCTTCACGCTCATCGAGCTGCTCGTCGTGATAGCCATCATCGCCATCCTGGCCGCCATTCTGTTCCCGGTGTTTGCCCAGGCCCGTGAGGCCGCGCGTCAGACCTCCTGCGCCTCCAACATGCGCCAGATCTCGCTGGGCTTCCGCATGTATAGCCAGGACTACGACGAGAACTTTCCGCTGCGCCGCGTCTGTGACCCCAACGCCTGTGAAGCCTCCTGGAAGCATCTGCTCCAGCCCTACATCAAGAACTACCAGATCTTCCGCTGCCCCAGCAACCCGGCCTCCCAGGTGCTTGATGAGACCGACGGCACGGTAAAATACGTCCCGGATATCACCAAGACCTATCGCGGCTACTTCTTCTACCATGCCTTCTTTAAGTCGTCTGCTGCCATAGGATCGGGAGATTGGTGGAGCGGCTTCAACTATCGCGAGGCCAACTTTGAGTATCCCGCCAACTCGCTCCTGGTGGCCGAGGACAAGGATATCTGGGTGGACTACGGTCCCTGGATCGCCTTCGATCCCAACTGGGGACCCTCCGGCGCCAACTTTGGAGCCAAGCATAAAGGCAGCGACCGCTTCAGCACCATCGCCTTTATAGACGGCCACGTGAAGTTCACTTCCTGGGACCAGACCTGTACGCCCAGCAACCCCGACCACACCAATATGTGGGCCTACGACCCGGCCAACATGAATTTCGGGGGTATGGATCTCTCCTGGCTCAACACCTTCTGCCAGACGCTCCAGGATGCCGAGCGTAACGGCAAAGTTCCCTAATCCGGCAGAGCAAGTACATGGGCTATCCCGGTTCGGCAAGCCGGGATGGCCCCTGTTTTTAGTCAGTTCCGCTATGTCAGCCAGACCGTCAGGATTTCGTTTCTCCCGGCGGCGAGCCGCCCTCGTCAGCTTGATCCTTTCTCTCGCCATGCTGCCAGGCGCCATCGGCCATTCCCAGCAGTCCCATCGGCTGCCGCCGCTCCACGGCTCCCGCCTGCTTACGGAGATCCAGCGCCGTGCCGTCCGCTTTTTCTGGGAGCAATCCCATCCGAAGACGGGCCTGACCAAAGATCGCGCCCGCAACTTCACCCAGAAGGATACCTATACCGTCGCCAGCATCGCCAGCACGGGGTATGCGCTGGCCGCGCTGCCGATTGGCGTGGAGCACGGCTGGATACCGCGCCAGGACGCCTACCGCCGCGCCCTCCTGACGCTCCGGTTCCTGCACGACAAAATGCCTCATCACCACGGCTGGTTCTTCCATTTCGTGGATTGGCGCACCGGGCAGCGCGTCTGGAACTGCGAGCTCTCCTCCATTGACACGGCCCTGCTCCTGATCGGCGCGCTCACCTGCGGCCAGTACTGGCCCGGCACCGAAGTTCAGCGGCTGGCCAACGCCCTCTATGATCGCGTGGACTGGACCTGGATGCTTACCAACGGCGGCGCACAGCCGCAGAAGCGCGTGCTCTCCCACGGCTGGACGCCCGAAAAAGGGTTCCTGACTAATAATTGGGACCACTACTGCGAGCTGATGTTCCTCTATCTGCTTGGCCTCGGCTCCAGGCGCGACCCGCTGCCGGCGGAGTCCTGGACGGCCTGGGAGCGAAACGTGGTGAGTTATGGGGGGCGTACTACGCTGGCCGGCGGGCCGATCTTCATGCACCAGATGGCGCACGGCTACTACAATTTCAGAGACCGGCGCGACAACCTGGGCTGGGATTACTGGGTCAGCTCCGTCGAGGCGACCTTAATGAACCGGCAGTACTGCCTGGATCGCGCGGGCACCCGCAAGACCTACGGCCCGAACGTCTGGGGATTGAACGCCTCCGACGGCCCGGACGGCTACCGCGCCTACGGCGTTCTCGAAGAGGAGGACGGCACGGTCTCGCCTACCGGAGCCATCGCCTCCGTAATTTTCACGCCCAAACTCTCCACCGCCGTTGCTCAGACCCTCTACACGCGCTTTGGGGAGAAGCTGTGGGGGCAGTACGGCTTTGCCAACGCCTTCAATCTGGACCGCGACTGGGTGGACCCGGACGTGATCGGTATTGACCTGGGCATGGCCCTGATCGCCATCGAAGACCACAGGACCGGTCTGATCTGGCGGCTGCTGGCCTCACATCCCTCCACGCCGCGCGCCCTCCAGTGCGCCGGGTTCCATGTCACCCACGAGCCGGCCCCGCGCCCCCTCCATCGCAGATGACCGAGCCATGAATGCCCCGTCTCGTAGGCGACTATTCATGGCCCGAAGGTTGGTTCTCAGAGCCAGATGCAAAGCGAGGCACTCCCATTCCGGTATCCTCGGCCCCTACCCACTCCCCGTCTACCTTCTCGGAACCACGCAGGCGGCGTGCCCCCTGGGTCCATTCCAGGGCCTCCTGTAAACCGGCTCGTACCCGCTCGGCAAAGGGTGGGCGCTCGGGTGTGGTCTGACTCCTATGCGAATTCCTTTTCATGCCGCTGACTTCTCCTCTTGCCTGGGTATCCGCGTGGAGGCGTGGAGCAGGTCAATGCTGAGTACCCGCCCGACAGCATCATAATAGAACAGCACACCCGGTTCCACTTCCTCAGTACGAACCGTCTCTCCCTCGGCAAGACGAATGAGCAGGGTGTCGTCTTGCGCGTCGTAGACGAGCCGCTGCCCTTTGTGTTTCTCCTGCCGCGCCTGCCGTGTCGCCTCCTGCAACGCTTCGACAACCTTGCGGGTCAGTTCTGTCGAGTCGAGGGTCTCCTCGCCCTCGACAAACTCGTCCTTTTCTAGCACATAATGGGCCGTTGAATGCTTGTGTTCGATCATGCTTGCGCTTCCTTTTCCTGGCGATACGCCTCGATTTGCGTGCGAATCGCCTTCTTCTCTTCCGAGGTGAGGTCGGGGGTGTTCTTGTCGTAGGCAAAGAGCAAGAGAACTTCGCGGCTGGGCTCATGTAAGTAATAGATGACGTGGATGCCGCTGCGTTTGCCCTTGCCGCGCTGGGGGTCGCTCCAGCGAATTTTGCGCGCTCCGCCGCCGGTTCCCTGAATGACATCTCCGAACCGAGGATGGGCCATCAGCGCGTTCTGGAAAGCGCGAAACCCCTCATCATCCCCGAACAGTTCTTCCCGCACTCTGGCGAAGGGAGCTTGCTCTTTGAATGAGAGTCCCATTTGCTGGCTGTGTCCTTTCCATCGTCCTACACTCTCTCACTTCAGGCGAACGTGCAAAACTGGAAAATCCAAGGATGGCTCCTGCCCTCCAATGTAGCGTAAACCTATTGACGTGCGCAACAGAACCTTTCCAAAAGGGGGCTATTTGACAGGGGAGCCTTGCCCTGTTATAATGCGCCAAGCGGATACCTGGGCGCTCGATTGGGTTTCTTCTGGCCTTAAGGAGGCAGCCATGGCACTCGGACCCAACAACTTCAACGCAACCATCGCCCTGAACTCTGTATTCTGCTTTCAGGGCGACGACATTGATGATGTCTTCGACGAAGATTCCGAGCCGTACCTATGGGTCATCATGGTCAAGATTGATGGCGAGGGTCTGCATCAGGACGGCAACTTCCTGGCCGGTGAGGCAAAGTATTTCTTCTCTCCGGGCAGCCACGGCAACATCGGCGGCTCGATGGGCAGCGGCCAGACCCGGAACATTCCTGCCGCCGTCGGCACATGGGAGACCTCGCTCAAGCCCATCCCCATCTCGGTAGCCGGGCAGCAGCTGACCCAGATTCCGGGTGTCATCCTCTGCTGTGCCGTGCTGATGGAAGAGAACCTTACCCCGGATTCTGCTGTCGAGGCCGCCCACCAGTCGCTCAACAACCTGGTCAAGACAACGGTAGCCAACACTATCGCGAGCCTGGGCCTGGCCGGCCTGGCAGCAGACACCGCGGCGGAGGTGGCTCTACAGGCGAGCCAGGGCAACATCATCACCCTCGCCACGGCGGCCCAGCGAATACTGAACCGTCGGCTCAAGCCCATCCAGGATCTGTTTACGGTGGCCGCGCCCGGCAACATGGTTGTCACTATCCTTCAAAACCTGAACCTGGGTGGGTTCCTGGGAACGGCCATTGATGCGGACAAGCCGATGGGGGTCTTCTTCCAGTCGTTTAGCCAGGGGGATCTTGCCGACACCTTTTACAGCGCGCCGGGGTTTTCCAAGGGCAACCGAATCGATATCAACTCCAAGATGTGGAACATGCCCGAGTGGGCCTACACCCTGCATGGCGAGGCGTATGCCCACCACAGGTTTGATCGCGCGGCGCCCCCGTCCTCTTCCCGGCTGCAGGTCTCCTGCACGACCAAGAGGCACATGATGTCGGGGGGGAAACGGATTTCCGGCATCGGCGGCACGGACAACGGCGCGTTCTGGGGCTATAGCCGCGGTGAAGCGGCGGAGCTCATTCGCACCGGTCAGAAGTCCTTTTACGTGGTCGGCCCCGGCAATAGCCAACTGGATATTGCTGCCGTGCAGGGCGGATTCGTTCACGGGCAGCCCTGGTATTTCCTGCAAACACCGGCAGACCAGGTTCCGGGCGACAACCTGCTGAACCTGCCTGACTGCCCGGCGGGCGGGACGACCGTCGAGGTCTGGTATTAAACGGGGGATACGCGCGGGAGTATACGCAGAACGCGGCCCCGACGGCATGTCGGAGATGTTCTTGCGGGGAGAATAGGGGAATCGCTTCCGGATTCCCCTATTCACATCGCAGGTGGCTGGTGTCGTTGAGGAGCGTGACGCGGCGAATGGGATTGCAGGGGTCGCCGTACTGCTCGATGACGCTAAGCGAGGCATTATCCAGCCAGAGGCGGCGCAGGGAGGCGATGGGGGCGTCCAGCGCCTCGCAGAGCAGCACGCGCAGGCTGCCGCCGTGCCCGACAATCGCGACCTGTCCCCTCGGGTGCTGCGCGCGGATCTCTGCCGCCGCGCGCACCATCCGCTCCCAGGCCGCCTCCAGAGTCTCGCCGCCGGGCGGGCGGTACTTGTGCGAGTCGAGGATATAGCGGGCGAGGTGCTCCCCATCCCCACGCGCCTCGATCTCGGCGCGAGTCAGCCCTTCCCACTCGCCCAGCATCGTCTCCCGCAGCAGCGGGGTGGTCTGGACGGTCAGGCCAAGCGGGGCAGCGATAGCCTCGGCAGTCTGGCGGGCGCGCAGCAGGTCGCTCGACCAGACTGCCTGCGGGGGTCGGGCCTCCGAGGCCAATCGCCGGGCGATGCGCCGCGCCTGCTCCAGTCCTTCTTCGTCCAGCGGAACATCGGTGTGCCCCTGCATTCGCATCTGGCGGTTCCACGCCGTCACGCCATGCCGAACCAGATAGAGGCGCAGCGAGTCGCTCGACATCCCTACCGCTTCCTGCCGCGCGGCGTGCCCGGCGCTCCGCCTGGCGAAGGCGTGAACTGTTTGGCTCCGGGGGGAGGCGTAAACGTGAAGGCGCTATCGGCAATGGCTCCATTGATGACCTGTGGGCCGAAGTCGATCTCCGCATGGTTCTTGCCGCCTACCGTCACTTTCAGCAACTGGTAATTCTGCCTGTCAATGTAGAAGCGGGCCGGCTGGCGCGCCTTCAGGAGTTTGGCGCGATCTTCCGGGCGCAGATTGGGAATCTGCGGCAAATGGGGCATCATTTCGACGACATAGGCGGCGTGGCCCTGCACCGAGGACGAGGGCAGCAATTTGACCGAGGCCGCCTCGGGCGCGGGCAGCTGCAAGATTTGATAAACGGAGAACCCTTTGCTCTGCGGCGGAACCGCCTGCTTGACATAGAGCTTTTTGGCGCTGCTGTAGGCCCAGAAGGTCCTGCCGTCGGTGACTCGAATTGTGGTATCCTTAGGGACTCGGGCGGCTAGCGCCCCGGTGGCCGAAACGCTCGTCTGTGTATAGAGCTTGTTGGGGCTCTTGAACTTAATCTGCTGGGTCTGGGTCAGGTTGAGGGTTTTGCCGTTCTGGCCGGAAAGCGTCTGATGGGCGACCATGCTGCCCTGATAGGTTCGGGCTGTGCGGTAGAGCGCGCTCATCTTCTGGAGGACGCTTTGCGCCTGGTTACCGGCAGCGCGCGAGGCGCAGGGCATTCCGGCAAGCAGCAGCGCCGATAGGCCAAGCGGAACGAGAATACCGCCGCGTGTTGCATTAGAAAGCGCCGCGCCAGAAGCAGCGACGGGTCGAACAGACATCATAAGGCTCCTTACACCGCGCTCTGCCGAGGGCGCGGCTTTCTACGGTTGATTGGGACTGCGCGGCTGGCAACGCGCGCCGCATAGAACCTACCGCATAGTATACCCTATCGGTACTTTCCGGCGCTGTTTTCAGGCAGGGCTCTTTCGTTTTCCCATGCGGCCCTCACCCCCTTCCCCTCTCCTTTAGAAGGAGAGGGGAGAGGAGAAGCTGGGTCCCTCCCTTCCCTCCCAGGGTCGCGAGGCGGAGGCCCGAACCGTTGAGGGCCGACCCTTGCAGTGGGGGGCGGGGGGTTAGGTTAAAAGGAGGGCAGAAGCCGGGGCCTCTCTAGCTGCGCTCGACCACGCTGACCCGCAGCTCATGCGCGCCGTCCGGGCGGGCCATCTCATAGTAGTAGAAGAGCTCGTGGCCGACCGGCAGGATATCCAGGTAGCGCAGGCTGCCGCTGCTGTAGGGCGAGACCAGCGCCGGGCCCTGCGGCGAGAGGGAGTAGTAGGTGCGCAGGTCGAAGGTGATGGCCAGCCCGGTCTTCTCCTCATAGTTTTCGGCCACGGAGGCGCTGCCATCGTAGAAGGCGAGGAAGCCTCCCGTTTCCAGAGGCGCCAGCGCGCCGATGCGGGCGCAATAGGCATCCCAGGCCGGAGTGGGAGCGTGGGAGATAGGCGAGACATCCCCGAGGTACTGAAAGTGGCGGCCATCCCCGCTGATGGCGGCACAGGTGCGTGAGCGAGTCAGGCCGGTGCTATAGATGTCAGCCGTCTCGTGCTTGCGCGCCTGCGCTTCCGGCGGCAGGTTGGGCTCGGCGGTGGCGTAGCTGGCCAGTAGATAGTACATGCGCCCGATGAGGAAGACGTTGGGATCCTTGACTCCCTCTCCGCCGATCTGGGCGGCGGTCAGCAGGGGCGTCAGCGTAGCTATATCGAAGGCATCGGGCTCGTCGGCTTCAAGCAGGGCGATGCGCCAGAGGTGGTCGTCTGCGCCAACATAGCCGATATAGAGCCGCCAGCGCCCATCCAGGCCGCGCAGCAGCGCGGCCCGTTCCACCGAGAGCGCGTTCAACGACCCTTTGGGCAGCGCCCAGATGTCGGTAAAGGAGATGCCGTTGTCGCTGTAGGCGATGCGGCACTCTATGCCCCGTCCCTCATCACGCGGGTAACGCTGGCGATACGTCAGGTAAAAGGTGTTGGCGGCGGTGTCGAAGGTGGCGCATGGGGCTCCGGCCCACCAGCCCGGCCCTTCGCCAGGCGGCTGGCGCACCACCATGCCTTCCGCCGGATCGAATAACGGCACGACGCCAAAGGCTTTGCCGAGGTTTTCTGCCATACGCGCAGCTTTCCTTCCTTCCCGCTCCTGGTACGGCCTCATCCCCTCTTGGGGTATCTTGAGGGAGCGCCTACCCACCGTTTGCCTTCTGCCACGGGCTCGCCAGTATCGCGGTTCTATTCGCTCCGCGCGGCGCGACTTCCTTCTCCCGGTGGACCTAACCCCCCGTCCCCCACTGCTGGGGTCGGCGCTCAACGGTTCGCGCCACTGCTAAGGTCGGGCCTACAACGGACTGCCAGGGTCGCGCCTACAATGGTTGGGCCCCTGCTCGGGTCGGCAAGGTGCTGCAAGGAACGGGCCTGCCATGGTTGGGCCCTCTGCCTTGCGAGGCCCGTGCCTCCGCCTAGCCACACCTGGCCACAGCCCTCCGCCTTGTGACACCTAGCGACCCTACGAGGGAAGGGGCGGCCCGGCTTCTGCTCTCCCCTCTCCTTCATAAGGAGAGGGGAAGGGGTGAGGTACTCTGAGGTGAGGGCCGCATGGAGAAAACCGAAGCCCCCAGCAACGAGCGACGAGTGGCAAGGGAGGCAGCCCGATGGCCCCGGTACGGTTCGTGGCTATTGCAGCCAGTAGCAACAACTTCCGCAATTTTGGGGAAAATAATGGAAAGAAGGATACAGGAGGGTCCGATTTTTGCGTATCTATCATAGCGGGCGCTCTTTTTGAGCGTTTGCAGATGGGCTCTCCACGCTGCGCCAACGGGCAGGTTTCAGGAGCGCCAATTCATGGAAAAGACGAAAGAAGACGAAGCTATGCCATCCGAGCCAGACGTCCCGCAGGAGCGCATCGCGGAAAACGCCCCTGCTTCCCGTTGCGCGTTTTATCAGGCCGCCCTGCTGCCTGCGTCCCCTTCCGGCTCCGCCGAAAATGGGCCTGGATCGAGCGGACTACAGCATCGGTGCCTGCTAAACCCAGGCCGTCTTCAGGGCCCGGACGGCAAGGAGATTGGCCTGAGCGCCTGCACTCTGGAGCGGCAAGCGCAGTGCCAGGCGCAGCGCCGCGCTATGCTGGCGCGTCTATGCACTTCCCTGCCCTCCCTGCGCGCCAAGTCGTTCTGAGAGACCATTGGCCGTTAGCCACACGCTACGCTAGACTTGATCCAGGCATCAGCGCTCAGGCAGCATAAGACAAGGTCTGGGTCATCCCGCCGTCTTCCCCGCTTTGGACGCTCGAAGAGGTTCCTCTATAGATACAAAGCAGGGGGCTAGAACGGATGCTCTAACCCCCTGCTTCACACCCTAAGAGATTCGCCTCGTAGTGGCGACTCAAGGTCAAAAACGCGCCTGGCGCGATTCGAACGCACGACCTTTTGCTCCGGAGGCAAACGCTCTATCCACTGAGCTACAGGCGCAGAAAACGAAGCCAACCTTCGCGTGAGGGCTTTGGGCGGGATATAACCCCTGTTCCTGCGGCGCAAGGCCACAGATCGGGAACACTAACCTTGCCGGGTGGGACCCTTTCCCTACGAATTATAGCATAGGTGCAGGCGAAATGCAAGCGGAAACTGGCCGATTGTGTTGCTGCCCAAGAGGAAAAACGCGATAGTGTGACGAAGGTGTACCCCACGCAAGGAAGCTTCTCCTTCGAAACTTCCTCTCCGCAGTGAATCGTATCAAACCATCGTACTAGAGAACGGTTATAGGAGCAGTAGTCACCTTGTCGGAAGAGAGTCCTATGGGGAAACGCAGCGCGCCTGCGAAGGGCGAACCTGGCAGCACCCCGGAACCCGCCGGGCCGCAGCAGAGGGAGTCGTGGCTGTGGATGGCCCTGGAGGCCGCCCATATCGGCATCTGGGAGCGGAACATCCAGACCGGGCAGATCACCTGGTCGGAGAACCTGGAGGCCGTCCTTGGCATGTCTCCAGGCGCATTCGGCGGCACCTTTGAGGGCTTCCTGCGCATCCTCCATCCGGAGGACCGGGATCGCGTCCGCCAGGAGATCGAGAAGGCCGTCCAGGACAGAGCAGACTACAGTATCGAATTCCGCGTGCTCCCGCCGGAGGGCAGTTCCCGATGGATCGCCGCCTATGGCAAGGTCTTCAGCGATAACGCTGGCAAGGCGGTCCGCGTCGTAGGCGTGTTAATGGATATTACGGAACGTGGGAAGGCAGCAGAGACACAGCAGCGGTTGGCGGCTATCGTGGAGTCCTCGGAGGATGCGATCCTGGCTACGGATCTGAACGGTATCGTTACGGACTGGAACCGGGGAGCCGAGCGGCTCTATGGCTATACAGCCGAAGAGATGATTGGCAGATCAAAAACGCTGGTCATTTCGCCCGATATGGCCAATGAACTGCCCTCGATCCTGGAAAGGATCAGGCACGGCGAGCGAATTGAACGCTATGAGACGGCGCGGCGGTGCAAGGATGGCACCCGGATTGATATCCTCATCAGCGTCTCTCCGGTTCGGGACGCTAACGGCCAGATCATCGGCGCCTCCACGATTGCCCGTGACATTACCCAGCGGAAGCGGGAAGAGGCAGCCCAGCGTTTTCTCGCCGAGGCCAGCGCCTTGCTGGCCTCCTCGCTCGATTATGAGACCACCCTGATCAACATCGCCCATCTCGCCGTCCCGCATCTGGCGGATTGGTGTATCGTGCATGTGGTGCAGGAGGACGGCACAGTACGCCAGTTGACCATAGCCCACAGTATTCCGGAGAAACTCAAATGGGCAGAGGAATTGCAGCGGCGCTATCCCCCGGATCCCGAGGTGCCTCGGGGTGTGTACAACGTCCTGCGCACGGGACGATCAGAGCTCTATCCGGAGATTTCCGATGAGCTGCTCGTCCTTACCGCTGAAGATGAGGAACATCTGCGTATCCTGCGGGAGGTCGGCTTCACCTCGGTGATCATCGCCCCCATGAAGGCGCGGGGACGTACCTTAGGCGCTATCACCTTCATTGCGGCGGAGTCCGGGCGTCACTACACGACAGCCGATCTCGCCATCGCCGAAGACCTGGCCCACAAGGCCGCGCTGGCCGTGGATAATGCGCGCCTCTACCAGGCCGCTCAGCAGCAGAACCGCAAGCTCCAGATCCTCTCCCAGGCCAGCCAGAAGATCAATGCCGTCCTGGAAGTCCCGGTCATCATGCGCGCGCTCATAGACGCGTCGCTGGAGTTGGTGGAGGCCCAGGTTGGCGCCTGGGCCCTGGTCGAAAACGGCCGGATGGTCTTCCGGGAGTATATCGCAGAGGGCCAGAGCCGACCGCTGGACTATGCCTTTGAGCCGGGCATAGGCGTGCCGGGCTGGGTCCTGGCCACGAAGTCGCCTTATATTGCCAATGATGCTGCCCATGACGCTCATGTCCTGCCGCACCTGCAGCGCCAGTACGGATATTATAACGTGATCGCTGTCCCTCTCTTTGACGGCAAGGGCAGCCTCCTGGGCTGCTTTGCGCTGCATAACAAGGCGGGTCGCCAGCCGTTTGACCAGAACGACCTGGCGCTGCTGCAGGGATTAGCGGCCAGCGCCGGCATTGCGCTGGGAAACGCCCTGATGCTGCGCGAGCGGCAGGAACATCTGCAGGAGATCGCCGCTCTTAATGAGCGCCTGCGCCGCGCCATGCGGGAGACCCACCACCGGGTACGCAATAGCCTCCAACTGATCGCGGCCCTGGCGGATATGCCTGCGCCGGAAGGGATGGAAATGGTGCCCGTCGAAGAGCTCAGGCGATTGGGCAGCCAGGTACGCGCCCTGGCTGCCGTGCATGGCATCCTGACTCAGCAGGCCAGTGAGGGCGGGGAGGCCAACTACGTCTCGGCTCATGAGATATTGAGTCAACTTATGGAGCTACTCCGCCAGACCGCACCGGGAGCCCACATTCAGGCTGATATTGAGGAGTTTCGCCTGTCGGCGCGGCAGGCCTCCTCGCTGGCCATTGTCGTCAACGAATTGATCACGAACGCGCTCAAATATGGGCAGGGTGAGGTGCAGATACGGTTTCACATCGTCGCCGACAGGGCCGTCCTGGAGGTCATGGACAACGGCCCCGGCTTCTCCGAAGACTTCGACCCGCGGATTGCCCAGAATACGGGCCTGGCGCTTGTTGACCATATCGCCCGCTGGGATCTGAATGCGGAGGTCTGCTTTGGCAATCGGCCCGGCGGGGGCGGGCAGGTGATGGTTACGATGCCCGCTATTACGGAGAGCATTCCTGCCTGACGTGAAAATAAAACCTCACCCCCGCCCCCTCTCCTTCGCAAGGAGAGGGGAGAGGCGTTTTCATGCTCGGTGGCGCGCCCCGCGCAGGGAGGATTGAGGGGAAACCTGCTTATCCTTAAACTCATAGGAGGATCTGCGAATCACCATGCCTGATGCCCGACTGACCCTGATGGCCGACGAGCCCATCGGCACCATTTCGCCTCTGCTGCACGGGCACTTTGCCGAGCACATTGGCCGCTGCTGCAACGAGGGGCTGTGGGTCGGCCCCGACTCTTCCCTCCCCAACATAGGCGGCTTCCGATCCGATGCGTTGGCCGCGCTCAAAGCGCTCGGCATCCCGATCCTGCGCTGGCCGGGCGGCTGCTATGCCGATAGCTATCACTGGCGGGACGGCATCGGCCCGCTCCCATCGCGCCCGCGCACGCTGGGCGAGAGCTGCGGCCTGCGGGTGGTTGAGGACAACGGCCTGGGAACCCATGAGTTCATCCAGCTATGCCGCCAGATCGGCGCCGCGCCCTATCTGGCGGGCAATCTCGGCTCTGGCTCGCCCCAGGAGATGATGGACTGGGTCCACTACTGCAACGGCGAGCTGGATACCTCCCTGGTGCGGGAGCGTGCGGCCAACGGTCACCCGGAACCCATGAACGTGCGCTACTGGGGCGTGGGCAACGAGAACTGGGGCTGTGGCGGCCACTACGAGCCGACCGACTACGCCAAAGAGTTCCGCCGCTTCGCCACCTTCCTGAGGATGGCCGACCCGACCATCGAGTTAATCGCCTGTGGGCACAACACCCGCGATTGGAACCTCAAGGTGGTGGAGACGCTGCGCCACCATCTGAGCTATCTGGACCACCTCTCGGTGCATCAATACTACACGGCGGGGCCCGCCGCCGAGTTTACGGAAAGCCAGTACTACCAGATCATGCGGGCCGGCGCGCTGGTCGAGGAGGACATCCGCTTCACGGACGAGATACTGCGCTTCTTTACGGCGGGCCGGCGCTTTGTGGGCATCGCCTTCGACGAGTGGGGCGTCTGGCACCCGGAGGCGGCGCTCGGCTGCGGCTACGAAGCCCCCAACACCCTCCGGGATGCGGTCGCCGCTGCCGGCGTGCTCGACGTGTTCCATCGCTGGTGCCATCGCGTGACCATGGCCAACCTCGCCCAGATCATCAATGTGCTCCAATGCCTGATCCAGACCGAGGGGGAAGCTATGTGGCTCACTCCGACCTACCATCTTTTTGCTCTGTACCGGGCACACCGGGGGGCGGAGGCGCTGCGGGTGGATCTGGAGTGCCCGACGGTCGAGGCGCCCGCGCTGGGCACGCTCTGGGAAGCGCCGCATTCGGCGGCCCCGCCGCTGCCGCTGCTCTCGGCTTCCGCCTCGCGCAAGGACGGACAGGTCGCGGTGAGCCTGAGCAACCGCCATTACAACCAGCCTCTGGAGGTGGCTATCTCGGTGCGCGGCCTCCGGCTGGGCGCGGGTACGCTGCTGACGCTCACCGGCGACGCGCCCAACGCGGTCAACTCCGTCGAAGCGCCGGAGCGCGTGCGGATCACGGAGACGGCGCTCTCTGCCGATGGCGCCACCTTCACATTCCAGGTTCCTCCCTGCGCGGTGCAGACGGCGGTGCTGGCGGCAGGTTAAGAGCGTCCAACAAAGTCCTCCCGATAGCCTAGAACAAACGAGGCAGGAGCCAAGATGCGCGATGGAAGGCAAACTCTGGGTCGGCTCGGTTTGCTGATGCTGCTGGCGCTGGCAGCGCAGTCGAGCGGCTCGGCGTGGGCCGGCGACAACAAAGAGGAGAAAGCGATGCAGGCTATCGCCCATGTCATTGCCGGGGGGCCTTACAACGCCGCCTGGGAATCTCTGGAAACGCACACGACGCCTGAGTGGTATCAGAATGCCAAGTTCGGCATCTTCATCCACTGGGGCGTCTACTCCGTTCCGGCCTTTGGAAACGAATGGTATCCGCGCAATATGTACCAGCAGGGCTCGAAGGAGTTCCAGCATCACGTTGCGACCTACGGCCCACAGGATAAGTTCGGATACAAGGACTTTATCCCGGCGTTCAGGGCGGAGAAATTCGACCCGGATCACTGGGCTGCGCTCTTTGAGGCGGCGGGCGCGAAGTTTGTCGTGCCGGTGGCGGAGCACCATGACGGCTTTGCCATGTACGATTGTGGGCTTTCCGAGTGGTGCGCGGCGAAGATGGGTCCGAAGCGCGATATCGTCGGCGAGCTGGCCGCCGCTGTGCGGAAGCGGGGACTGGTGTTCGGCCTCTCCTCGCATCGGGCCGAGCACTGGTGGTTCTTTGACGGCGGCAGGAAGTTCCCCTCGGATGTGCAGGATCCACACTATGCCGGACTCTATGGCCCGGCTGAGCCGGAGAACACACAGCCGAACCAGGCGTTTCTCGATGACTGGCTGGCCCGCACTTGCGAGCTGGTGGATAAGTATCAGCCGCAACTGGTCTGGTTTGATTGGTGGATCGAGCAGCCTGCCTTCAAGCCTTACCTTCAGAAGTTCGCCGCGTACTACTACAACCGGGGCGCGCAGTGGGGACGGGGCGTGGCCATCAACTATAAGCACCAGGCATTCCCCGAGCGGGCCGCTGTGCTGGACATCGAGCGCGGGCAGTTGGGCGGTATTCGCCCGCTCTTCTGGCAGACGGATACCTCTGTCTCGAAAAACTCCTGGGGCTATGTCAAGGAACAGGACTACAAGACGGCGGGCGCGATTATCGGCGATCTGGTAGACATCGTCAGCAAGAACGGCGCGCTGCTCTTAAATATCGGGCCCCGCCCGGACGGGACCATCCCCGAACCGGAGGAGCAGATCCTGCGGGAGATTGGGCGGTGGCTGGCGGTCAACGGCGAAGCCATCTATGGCGCCCGGCCCTGGAAGGTGTTTGGCGAGGGGCCGACCCAGATCGTCGAGGGCTCTTTCAACGACACCAAGCGGCCGGAGTTCACCGGGGAGGACCTTCGATTTACCGTTAAGGGCAATACGCTCTATGCCATCGCCCTGGCCTGGCCCGGCAGGCAGCTTACCCTCAAGTCGCTCGGCACGAACTCGCCCCTGGCAGCCGGCGAGGTCAGCGAGATCCGCCTGCTCGGGCAGGTGGGCAGGCTGGAGTGGTCGCGCAATGCCGACGGCCTGACCGTCACGCTGCCCGACCGGAAGCCCTGTGACCATGCCTACGCGCTCAAGATCGTCGGGCTGCGGCTCTAGATTCTCTTAGCCCCTTGCAGGTATTTGCCGGGCAGGGGATGGCCGAGCCGGGTTTCCAGGAAGCGCGAGGCGGCGACGACCTGCTCTAGACTCACGCCCGTCTCAATGCCCATGCCATGCAGCAGGTAGAGGAGGTCTTCGGTCGCCAGGTTGCCCGCCGCGCCGGGAGCGAAAGGACATCCGCCCGCGCCGCCCGCCGCCGAATCCAAGATGGCAACGCCGTACTGGAGGGCCATCAGGACGTTGGCGAGCGCCGTGCCGCGCGTATCATGAAAATGGTAGGCGGTGCGCTCCAGGGGCAGCACGGGCCGCAGTGCCTCTGTTAGCCGCGCGACGGCGTTCGGCGTGGCGTGACCGATGGTGTCGCCGATGGAGACCTCATCTACGCCCATCGCGACCAGCTCTTGCACGACAGCCACGACCTGCTCCGGCGCTATCTGGCCCTCGTAGGGGCAGACGAAGGCGGTGGAGACGTAGGCGCGCACCCAGAGTCCGTGCGCGCGGGCGGTGGGCAGCAGCGCGCGGAAGCCTTCCAGGGACTCGGCGATGGTCATGCCGATATTGCGCTGGTTGAAGGTTTCGCTGGCGGCGGTGAAGAGCGCGATGGCGCGCACGCCGGCGGCCAGGGCGCGCTCCAATCCCTTTGCGTTGGGCACCAGCGCGGAGTAGCGCACGCCGGGACGCGGGGTAAGGCGGGCAAAGACCTCCTCGGCATCGGCCAACTGCGGCACGCGCTTCGGACTGACGAACGAAGTGACCTCGATATCCGATAGCCCGGACTCCGCCAGCATCTCCACGAACCGCACCTTGTCCTCGGTCGGCACAAGCGCGGCCTCGTTTTGCAGCCCATCGCGCGGCCCGACCTCCACCACGCGTACACGCGCGGGAACCTGCGCCAGAAAATCTGCTGCCATTGCGCTACTCCTCTGCCTCCATCAGCGGGGAGACCTCTGCGACCGCTTCGCCGTGCGTAACGCGCTGGTTGGGCTGCACATGGATGGCCTTCACGATACCGGCAAAGGGCGCCTCCACCGCCGTCATGACCTTCATCGCCTCGATAATCACCAGAGGCTGGTAGGCTTCGACCCGCTGCCCTTCCTGCACCAAAACATCGGCGACCGTGCCGACCATCGGGGCCGTCAGCGCGCCCGAAGCGGACCGACGCCTGCCGCCTGCCTGTCGCGTTGCCGGCGTAAAGGTATAGGACGCGCCCGCAAAGGAAAACTCCAGGCCGTTCTCGGTGCGCGCAAACGGCATGCGAAATGCGCGCTCCCCCGAGCGATCTGTCTCTATCTCGGCGATCTGGAGGACATCGTCAGGGCGGCGGCAGAGGACAATGCGGCGCTCTGTGCCGTCCGGCAGACGCACGCGCCATCCTTCGCCGTCCTTTTCGACATCGAGAACGATCAGGTTATCTTTATGCTGGAATTGAAGTTGCATTCGCTCTTCACGCTCTTCAGGTATTGCGCCAGGCATTGCCCGCACGCCAGGGAGTGTAAGGATCACCATCGAGCGCCGCAGCGGGCAGATTTGAGCGCGCTTCGGTCGCGGTGACGGCTTCTGCCGCCAGCGCCAGCAGCACTTCGGTGGGAATGGCCTGTGGCGGCTTCCAACTCTGGAAATGCTCCTGCAAGAAGCGGGTCGAGAGTTGGCCTGTCTGAAATGCCGGATGACGCAGGATCGCCAGCAGGTAGGGAATATTGGTCTGAACGCCTAGAACGTGGAAGTTTTGTAGAGCCTGCTCCATGCGCGCCAGGGTTTCCGCCCGCGTCGCGCCGTGAACGATCAGCTTCGCCAGCATGGGGTCGTAGTAGGGCGTGACCTCGCTGCCGCGCTCCACGCCGGAATCCACGCGCACGCCCGGCCCCTCCGGCGCGATCCACTGCGCCAGCCGCCCGACCGAGGGCAGGAAACCGGCAGCGGCGTTCTCGGCATAGAGACGCACCTCCATCGCGTGACCGGTAGCGGCGATCTGCTCCTGCGTAAAGGGCAGCGGTTCCCCGGCAGCAATGTGAAATTGCAGGCGCACTAGGTCGCGGTTGGTGATGGCTTCCGTGACCGGGTGCTCGACTTGCAGGCGCGTGTTGACCTCCAGGAAATAGAAGCGGTGATCCCCGTCAGGCCGCTCTTCCAGCAGGAACTCGACCGTGCCGGCGTTCACGTAGCCCGCCGCCAGGCCCGCCTGCACCGCCGCCTGCGCCATGCGCGCCCGCAGTTCCGGCGTCAGGATGGGCGAGGGGCTTTCCTCGATGATCTTCTGGTGCCGCCGCTGGATGGAGCATTCCCGTTCGAACAGGTGGACGACGTGCCCCTGCGTATCTCCGAAAATCTGGAACTCGATATGGCGGGGCCGGGAGATATAGCGTTCCAGCAGCACGCGGTCGTCGCCAAAGGCGGCCAGCGCTTCGCGCCGGGCCGCATCCAGCGCCGTGTCGAACTCCTCTATAGCGTCTACAACGCGCATTCCGCGCCCGCCGCCGCCCGCCGCTGCCTTGATGAGCAGAGGTGTTCCGATCTGCTTTGCTTCCTGACGCAGCCGCCGGTTGGATTGGTCGTCGTCATTGTAGCCCGGCACGATGGGCACGCCCGCCGCCTCCATACGCTTCTTGGCCGCGATCTTATCCCCCAGCAGCCGGATGACCTCCGCAGGCGGGCCGACGAATGTGATACCGGCCTCGGCGCACGCCTGCGCGAAATCGGCGTTCTCGGACAGGAAGCCGTAGCCGGGGTGGAGGGCATCCGCTCCGGCCTGCTGCGCCGCATGCAGGAGATTTTCTATGCGCAGGTAGCTCTCTGTCGCCGGGGCCGGGCCGATAGGGTAGGCCGCATCCGCCAGGGCGACATGCAGGGCCTCGCGGTCGGCTTCTGAGTAGACCGCGATGGGAGAGATTCCGGCCTCCCGGCAGGCGCGTAGGATACGGACGGCGATCTCGCCGCGATTGGCGATCAAGAGACGTTGCATAATTCCTTTGTTATGGCACGCTACCCCTAATGAGAATTGGGATCGGTTTTGGGGCGCTTCATTCGGCAAAGTTGGGTTTCCGCTTCTCCAAAAAGGCGCGGATGCCCTCCTGCCCCTCCGGGCTGACGCGTAGAGCCGCGATGCATTCGACGGTCGTTTCGGCAGCCTCCTCCGGCGTTTTGCCCGCAATAGCGCGCAGCAGACGCTTTGCCGCCGCTACCGCCTCCGGCCCAGCCTTACGGGCAAGCTCCACTTTCTTCTCTAGCGCCGCATCCAGGTCTGCGGCGGGCGTGACCTGCTGCACCAGGCCGATCCGCAGCGCCTCCTGCGCCGAAATGCGCTCCCCGGTGACAAAGAGGGCGCGGGCCGCGCCCATCCCAATCTTTTCCAGCACATAGGGGCCGATAATCGCCGGAACCAGGCCGAGCCGTACTTCGCTCAGGGCAAACGTGGCTTCTTCGGCGGCGATGGCGAGATCACAGACGGCCACCAGCCCCGCACCGCCACCGATGGCCGCGCCATGCACCCGCGCGAGGGTGACTTTCGGGCAGTGCGCGATGGCCGCGAACATTCGCTGGAGCGCCCGGGCATCCTCCAGGTTCTCCTCCCGCGAGTACCCGGCCATCTTGCCCATATAGGTCAGGTCCGCGCCCGCGCAGAACGACTTCCCTGCGCCCTTCAGCACGACCACCCGCACGTTCGGATCGTCGCTCAGGCGCGTAAAGCCTTCCGTCAACTCGGCGATCAGCGCCTCATCGAAAGCGTTGTGAAGGTCGGGCCGGTTCAGCGTGACCTCCGCCACGGCTCCTTGCTGGCTTATTTGTAAGCGTGTATAGTTCATCGCAGCCGTTATTCCTGACAACCGCACAGTCTCTAGGGCGCTACACCGTACAGAGGCAGCCGCATTCCAGCGCGATCTCGACCGGCGAGGTCATCTCGCGTGTCTCCTTCTGCCGGAAATGGAGCACCTTGAGGGTGTAGGGGTCGAACACAATCACATCCCGGATGCCCTGCGCCAGATAAAAGGGCACGCCGATCTGGAGGTCTTTGGCCTCGTAGCCCTTGCTCAGGATTTCGATAACGGCTTCGGGGAGAAGCGTGATCTCTTCATCCTGCTCGTCCGGCTCACGGCAGAAGATGGCGATGTCCGGGCGCTTTTGCGAGCCATCAGGGAAGCGGATACAGACATCGGAAACATGAACGCATCCGCACTGGTTACTCCCTCCTTCTGTTCTCCGAATGGAGGTTTGAATGCGAAAAATAACGGTTTGATGGCGGTATACCGGCTGCGCTTCCCAGACCGGGATGCCGCCGACCCGCTCCAACCGTATGCCCACTTCCTCGGCCATATTCCTGAGTTTTTCCGTGATTGCCATGCTGCGCTCTCCCGTTATCACATACGAAAGACGCCGAATTTGGTCTCCGGGATGGGGGCGTTGTAGGCGGCGGAGAGGCCGAGCGCGATAGCCATGCGCGTATCTACCGGGTCGAGGATGCCGTCGTCCCAGAGGCGGGCCGTGCTATAGTAAGGGCTGCCCTCCTGCTCGTAGGTCTCCAGGGTGGGACGCTTGAACTCGGCCTGCTCCTCCGGGGTCAGGGTCTGGCCGCGCGCGGCAAGTTGGTCAAGCTTGACGGTCAGCAGGACGTTGGCGGCCTGCTCGCCGCCCATGACGGAGATGCGCGCGCTGGGCCACATCCACAACTGTCGGGGGCCGAACGCCCGCCCGCACATGCCGTAGTTGCCCGCGCCGAACGACCCGCCGATAATCACCGTGAACTTGGGAACCTCGGCATCGGAGACCGCCATCACCATCTTGGCGCCGTGCTTGGCGATCCCTTCCTCTTCGTACTTCTTGCCTACCATGAAGCCGGTAATGTTCTGCAAGAAGACGAGCGGGATGCGCCGCTGACAGCAAAGCTCGATGAAGTGCGTGCCTTTGAGCGCGCTTTCGGAGAAGAGAACGCCGTTGTTGGCAAGAATCCCGACCGGATAGCCCATCCAGCGCGCGAACCCGCATACCAGCGTCGGGCCGTAGAGGGGCTTGAACTCGTGGAACTTGCTGCCGTCTACCAGCCGGGCGATGACCTCGCGCACCTCGAAGGGCTGGCGGAGGTCGCGGGGCAGGAGGCCATAGATTTCGGCGGGGTCGTAGAGCGGGTCTTCCGGCGGGGCGAGGTCGGCGGGAACCTGCTTGCGGCGGTTGAGGCCCGCCACGATCTCGCGCACGATCCGCAGGGCGTCCGGGTCGTCCTCGGCCAAGTAGTCGGCAACGCCGCTCAATCGGGTATGCACGTCCGCGCCGCCCAACTCCTCCGCCGTCACCACCTCGCCGGTCGCGGCCTTCACCAGCGGCGGCCCGCCCAGGAAGATCGTCCCTGTCCCCTTGACGATGACCGCCTGATCGGACATGGCCGGGACGTAGGCCCCGCCCGCCGTACAGCTTCCCATCACGGCGGCGATCTGCGGAATACCCTGCGCGGACATGCGCGCCTGGTTGTAGAAGATGCGCCCGAAATGTTCGCGGTCGGGAAAGACCTCCGCCTGCAACGGCAGGAACGCGCCGCCCGAATCCACCAGGTAGATGCAGGGCAGGCGGTTCTCCTGGGCGATCTCCTGGGCGCGCAGGTGCTTCTTGACGGTGATGGGGAAGTAGGTGCCGCCTTTGACGGTGGCGTCGTTGGCGACCAGGACGCACTCCTGCCCGTGAATCGGCCCGATGCCGGTGACGATGCCCGCGCCGGGAGCCTCGTCGTCATACATGCCATAAGCGGCCAGCGCGCTGAACTCCAGAAAGGGCGCGCCGGGATCGAGGAGGGCGTCAATGCGCTCGCGGGCCAGCATCTTGCCGCGCCCTTTATGCTTCTGGATCGCCTCTTCGCCGCCGCCCTGCTTGACCGCCGCCAGCCGCTCGCGCAACTCGGCCACCAGCGCGCGATAGTGCGCGGCGTTCTCTCTATAATGAGGTGCGTTCGTATCTATGCGCGTTGCGAGGATTTCCACGGCTCTTTCCTATTCGGAATAGATTGGCAACGGAACGCGCTCGGCGGCAGAGCCGTAACTACTTTTGCTGTGGAGTGCAACGGCAAGCGCGGGCGCGCCCGCTACAGTATAACATATCGCTTTCGGCTCTACCAGTTCCGCGACGACATGACAGATTGCCAGGCCCTGTTGACACTCGGCTTTGTTTTCGCTACAATGCCGCACTCCCGGCAGACCGGAAGAATGGAAGAGAAGGGACAGGAACAAGCTGCTATGGACGATCTGTACACCCGATGGATTGCCCACGTTTTCGACCACCCGCCGCAAGACCCGGATTGGTACTTTCACACGGATGTCCTGTTCCCGGTGAGCGATGCAGAGTTCGTCGCGCTATTTATGGAGACCATGCAGCGCGCTGGAACTGATCTGACGCGCTTCGACGATGTACAAGTCAACAGCGGCCTCCACTATATTTTCAATAACTCCTGCTCCAACTATGTCTTCCAATTGATAGATGCCGATCTGCCAAAAGAGATTAAAGCTGCCGCGCTGCTGTCCATCAAGCATCTCTATTCCGATTGCCTCGCCGTCCGTTGCCGCCCCGTTCTGTCGCATCGTGATGAGCCGGGCGCGACGCCGCTCAATGACTTCTGTTACATGCTGTGGGACGTGACTCCGCTCGGGTATTGGGAGGGCCGCCCGTATCAAGCGTTCTTTTATGATACCGTTCTGGATGTCATGGAATTTGCCCTCAGTTCACCGAATATTGCCTGCATCGAAAGCGCCCTGCACGGCCTGGGACATCTTCACGCCTATGTCCCGAAACAAGTCGAGCAGATAATAGACCGATTCCTGCACGAGAACCAAAAGCAGCAGAGGGAATTGCTGGCTTATGCCGAAAACGCGAGGAGCGGCTGCATTTTATAGCGTTTCTTGGGCGTTTATCAGGAAAGAAGGAGAGAACTATGACGACCGCACGTCCTACTCCCTCGACACGGACTCCGCCTCTACAGAATGGCGACCGGCTAACTCGTGCCGAGTTTAAACGCCGTTACGACGCTACGCCCAACCTGAAGAAAGCGGACGGTTATGTGGAGGATGCGCTGGAGCTTATCTTTGAAGTGACGGCCAGCAGCGTCAGCTACGACCTAAACGGGAAGTGGAACGTCTATCGTCGGAACGGCGTGCGCGAATATGTAACCCAAGTTGCTACCTAGGAACACGTTTGAGAGAGAATCGCTCTGGAAACCGGCTTTTGCATCACCGTTTGCCTTCTCGAAGAGGCAAGGTAGCAACTTGAGTTAGGTAGTATGGCGTGTGCAGGAGCAGGCGGTGGACTGGTTCGCGCTGCGGGAGGGCCGCTATGAGTCGCTTCCACTCGATCCCTCCGGCATCTATCGCGGCGGAGTCTTTCCCGGTTTGTGGCTGGATGCGGCAGCCCTCATTCGGGGCGATATGCAGCCGGTCGCGCAGGTTCAGCAGGAAGGTCTCGCCAGTCCGGAACATATGGCCTTCGTCGCGCAGCTACAGGCAGTGCATTCCGCCGCAACATGATTTCGCCTTGCAACGGAGCATTTACACCGTCCGCGTCAGCGTGCCGCCGAGGGCATAGACGGCGTTGTACCCAATACGTATTCCGGATAACGCCGCATCAGGTCGCTTTGCCAGCAAGCGCTCACTCGATTTTGGAACATTATCCCCGATTTCATACTCCCCTGTCTCGATATCAATAGAGACGATCTTGCCGATATTCTCCTCTGTTTCCACGTGCTTGCGGATATTCTGCTCGTAGAGTGCTTTGCCGCGCCGCCCGATTTCCTGCGCGCTGAAACGTGGATGTGGCATAAAGAAATCTCCTTCTCGGCTTGACCTTTCTCATTGTACCCTATGCCTTCGGATAGAAACAGCGCACTCCCGTGTAGGGAGCAGGCATTCGAGCGGCAGGAGGCTGCGGGGGTATTGGGCCACATTCCGCGTGTGCGTTTTAAGAGGTTGCTTGCCTCTTGACATTCCCGCTTGTCGGGTATACCCTGTAATTACCATTTGCGTGTAAGGCAGGTATACCTTATGAGTACGTCGGTAAAAACACGGTAGACACTCCCAGCCGTGTGGATCAATCTCACGCAGCCTGCTGCTGAGGAGATACGTCCACACCGTTGGGAGGGATTACCAAAAACACGCCTCATTAAGATAGGCAATTCGCACGGCATCCGTATTCCCAAGTGGCTTCTTGAGCAGGTCGGCTTGGCAGAAGAGGTAGAGATCGAGGCCCAATCCGGACAGTTGGTCGTCCGTTCGGCACGGTCTGCCCGGCAGGGATGGGACGCCCAGTTTCAAGCTATGGCAGAAGCGGGCGATGACCGCCTGCTGGGTGGAGAGACGCTGTCCCCGACCGAAGGGGAGGCCGGCAAGTGGCAGTGGTAGTCAAACGCTTCGATGTCTACCTTTTTGCCAGGTAAGTGGCCCAACCACAACGCTTGCATCGGGCAGTTTCTTAACGGTTGAATTGCAGAGTAACAAAGGGCAATTTTGGCTTGACAAACCGCAAAAGCCTCTGTATACTCACTAAGGTTGTATTTAGCAAGACGAGTGGCAAAAACGACAGAGAGGAGAAGGGCGCCAGGCGGTATCTCTGCTGCCCTTGCGCCCGATCCGGGGGAGGGCTATATTCCAGCATACTGCGAATGGAGACAAGTTGGTTTGATTGCAAAGTTCCCTGCGCCCCCGGTTGGCTCTGTGCCCCTCGTCCGGTGGCGTTTGCGCTTTGGAGGCGCACTTTGACCGCTGCCATAGCCGGATGCAGCAGCGCGAACTGAAGGAGAATCGAACCAACGTGAGGAATATGCCCCCTGCTCCCGAGCCGAAGGCCGCGCCGTCGGCAGTGGAGACAATTGCTGATGGCCTGCGCGAAGGCATTGTGCTCCGCGCCATCGCCGGCACCTATATCGTTCAGCCCGATACGGATAAGGACAGCTACCCGCGCCCCATTCGCTGTTCCCTGCGCGGCAACCTGAAAAAGCGCTTCACTTTTTCCACTAGCGGCAGCCTGCCCCGCCGCGTGCAGCGCGCCAAACGCCCCTTCACCACCGATACTGTCGCCGTCGGCGACCGCGTGCGCTTTACGCTTGTTGATGCCGAAAACGGCGTCATCGAGGAAGTGCTTCCCCGCCGTACCCGCTTTGCCCGCGCCTCCTTCCGTGGCGCTGAGCAGACCCTGGTGACCAACCTCGATCAACTGGTCATCGTCTTCGCCTGCGCCGAACCCAATCCCGACCTGTGGCGGATAGACCGCTGGCTGGTCGCCGCCGAATGCTACGGCCTGGAGCCGCTGCTGATCGCCAACAAACGCGATCTGGTCACCGAGGAGGAGTTCCAGGCGCAATTTGGAGAGTTTGAGCGTATCGGCTACCGCGTGCTTGCCACCAGCGTCAAGCAGGGTCTCGGTAGGGAAGAGTTGCGGGACGCGCTGCGCGGGCATATCTCCGCCGTCACCGGCCCCTCCGGAGTCGGCAAATCCAGCTTGCTCAACGCTGTGCAGCCCGGCCTGCAACTGGAAACCGGCGAGACCGGACAGGTCACCCACAAGGGGCGGCATACGACCACCGTGCGTGAGCTCATTCCGCTGGAAAGCGGCGGCTGGGTCGCCGATACACCCGGTCTGCGCCAGCTGGAACTGCTTCCTATGACGCGCGAGGAGCTGGCCGACTGCTTTGTCGAGTTCCGGCCCCACCTGGAGACGCCCTGCCGCTTCCGCAACTGCCGCCACGAGAACGAGCCCGGCTGCAACCTCAAAATGGCGGTGGAGCGCGGCGCTATCTCTCCGCGCCGCTACCAGAGCTTCCTCGCTCTGGCCTCCGAGATCGAGTCTGCCAGGCCCCGATTTTAAAACATTCCAATAGGATGAATAAGGATGAACAGGATTTTGCAGGATTTACAGGATTAAGGCAAGAGACAGAGACAAAAGCAGGGCTTGAGTAGGTTTTTAGAAATCTTGTTAATCCTGAATAATCCTGTTCATCCTGCTGGGGTTTTTGGGGCTTCTCTGTGTCTTTAGGGTGGGCGTGAGGAGCAGGTTGCCGTTGGAATCGGCGCGGGCGCTCCAGCCGGGCTCGACGAGCGTGGTGGCATCTGGCTGGAGGAGGAGGGCCGGCCCCTCGATACACTGCTCGGGCGCCAGCGCTTCGCGGGCATAGAGGCGCGTGCGCTGCGGCCCCCCCGCAAAGAGGACCTCCGTTTCCCCGATGGGCGCACCGGGCGACGACGGCAGCGCCACCGCCAGCGGGGGCCGCTCCAAAGCGGCGACGGCGACGATACGCACGGCGACGGCCTCTACAGGCTCACGGGGATCGGCATGGCCGTAGCGGGCGCGGTGCGCGGTATGAAAGGCCGCGATGGTGGCCGGCAGGTCCGCAGCCGCCACCGGCACGCGCAGGTCGAACGACTGCCCCACGTAGCGCAGGTCGAGCAGCCGCTGGCTATGCCAGCTTCCAGGGGCGATGCCCTCGCGCCGCATGGCTTCCGCCGCCTGATGCTCCAGGCGTTCAAACTGCTGCCGCAGTGCCTCCCAGATCGCGGGCGAGCTCCACTCCACGCGCTCGGCCTGGAGAGGCAGCGCCTGCACGTACTCCCGCTGTACGTCGGCCAGCGCCAGCCCCAGCGCGGAGAATGCGCCGGGATAGCGCGGCACCAGCACTGCGGGCATCCCCAGCGCCTCGGCCAGCGCGCAGGCGTGCAGCCCGCCCGCGCCCCCAAAGCTCAGCAGCGTGAAGTCCGCCGGATCGTGGCCGCGCTCCACGGAGATGTGGCGCAGGGCGCGCGCCATCGCCGCGTTTGCCACATCCACAATGCCCAGGGCTGCCGCCTCCGGCGTGCGCCCTAGCCGTGCGGCCAGCTTCTGGAAGTAGGCGCGAACGCGAGCGCCATCCAGCGGCAGGCGCCCGGCCAGCAGCACGTCGGCCGGCAGACGCCCCAGCAGCACGTTGGCATCCGTCACCGTCAGCGTCTCGCCCTTGCCGTAGGCCACCGGGCCGGGGTCGGCGCCCGCGCTCTGCGGCCCCACGCGCAGCCCGCCCGCCGCATCCAATCGCGCCAGCGACCCGCCGCCCGCGCCCACCGTATGGATGTCGAGCATGGGCGTGCGCAGGGGCATCCCAGCCAGCTCTGCCGTCGTCACCACCGGGCAGCGCCCCCCCTGGATCAGGGCGACGTCGGTGCTGGTGCCGCCCATATCGAAGGTTAGCAGGCGATCCAGCCCGGCCTCCCGGCCGATCTGCGCCGCCGCCACCACGCCGCCCGCCGGGCCGGAGAGCGCCGTCGCCACCGCGCGCTCCGCCGCCTCCTGTGCTGAGAGCGCCCCGCCGTTGGACTGCATGATCCGCAGGCTGCCCGCGCCCAGGTCTCGCAGGCGTTCCTCCAATCGGCCCAGGTACCCGGCCATCACGGGCGCGACGAAGGCGTTGGCAACGGTCGTGCTGGTCCGCTCGTACTCGCGCGGCTCCGGCGCGATCTCGCAGGAGAGCGAAACGGCAAAGCCCCGCTCCCGCGCCATCTGGCCTACCTGCCGCTCGTGAGCCGGGTTCAGGTAGGAAAAGAGGAAACAGACGGCCAGTGACTCCACTTCCTGAGCTTGAAGAGCATCCAGCAGCCACGCCGCCTGCGCGCTATCCAACTCCGTCAGGACTTCGCCGCGCCAATCCAGGCGTTCCCGCACCTCCAGGCGGCGCTCGCGCGGCAGCAGGGGCCGGGGCCGGGCCGGGTGAAATGAGTACAGGTTCTCGCGGGCCTGCCGCCCGATCTCAAGCACGTCGCGGAATCCGGCCGTCGTGATCAGCGCCGTCACCGCGCCACGTCGCTCCAGCAGGGCATTGGTGGCCACGGTCGTGCCGTGCGCCAGCGCAAAACCGGGCGTCAACGCCCCCGCCGCCAGCGCCTCCTGAAGGCCCGCGACCACGCTTGCGGACGGATCTGCCGGCGTGGAGGCGCGCTTGAACACCTCCAGGCGTCCGTCGGAGCCGATCAACACAAAATCGGTGAATGTCCCTCCGACATCCACGCCCACGCGCTCTGCCTGCCCCAACCTCTTCTCCTCGATGGCTTTCCCGGCAGCCTCAACCCTGCCGTTGTGGAGTTCTGCTAGGATCGGTTCCTCAACGGTTCGGCCCTCCGCCTAGCGATACCTTTGCAGGCAGAAGTTTCGCCCACGTAGGTGGGCGGCGGGCGCAAAGCGCCCCACAGCGGCAGGGTTGAGCCTGCCGCAAGGGTTGCCCGATCCTGGCGGTTGTGTTCGATCAGACCGCCTCAGCTTCCTTCCTGGCCGCCGTTAACAATTGAGGAACCTGACGCGCATTAGGCCCGTCCGACAGCAAAATGATCCTCTTCCAATAACGCAAACCAGCGCGATCCCCTGCATATTCCCGGCATACGTGGCTGCCGGTCCAAGTCCAGACATCCGCTGAGATTGCCGGGGCGGAATGCAAGCACGTTGCGCAGCAAGAAGGAGCAGCCAAATGGCAGAAAGGCAGACCAATAGGAACAATCCATCGCAGACCATGGAAGACAACCGATCCCAGGAGCATGCGCAGCGCGGCCGGGCCGGAAGAGGCTGGCACGGTGATCCCGAGGGCCATGCCGCCGCCGGACGCAAGGGCGGGCTGACGGTCTCCCAGAACCGGGAGCACATGGCGCGTATCGGGCGCAAAGGCGGGCTGACGGTTTCCCGCGACCGGCGGCATATGGCCGATATCGGGCGCAAGGGCGGCCAGGCGCGCGGCGAAAGAACCCCAGAAGAGCAGGCCAGCGGCGCCGAAACCTCCTGAGACATGCGCGCATGTGAATATGCTGTCTCTTCCCTGCTGCTCCCCGGACTGGATGGAGTGGCAGGGAAGGTGTCTGCCTGTCTGGGCCAACCGGAAAAGCCCGTGGCTTTCTGGAGCCCGATCGTGGGCTTCTTTCGTCCGAGGCCTGGCGGCTGTTGGCACCAGGAAGGAATCCTGCCTGCTCATGGCGAAATCTACCCCTGGATCATTCCCCGATGGTACGGCGTCATATAGGTATGACGCTATCCTCCCCATCGTTAACGTAATAATCTTCTGATAAAATAAAAGAGACTTGCTGCAAGCGTCTTTCCGGTTCCGGGGCGTTCCGTGGCTGCGTCCCTATCGGTGCGAGCGGATAACCTCGCCGGGGCCGCAAGTGCAGCTAAAACTCTTAGAGTGTATGCGCAAATTCCGCCGTATTGCCTGGTTTTGGCCTGAGCGATGACCTTGCAGGCCCGGCACTCTTGCAGAATAAGCAGACACACTCTTAAGGCCGAAGCGCCGTGCTGGGCATAGTAGGCCATAATCGATCCGTGTGGGCACATCAGGGCACGAGCGTTGGAAAAGCTTACGCCCGCTGTAGAAAAGGGAGGGGCGGATGGAATCACTTAAGGCTGTCATTGCTGAGGATGAGCAGCTAACACGTACCATCATCCGCGCACGTCTGGAGAAACTGGGGCATACGGTGGTGGCTGAGGCCGGGGACGGCCTGCAGGCCATTGAGGCGGCACGGCTGCACAAGCCCGACGTCATTATCATGGATATCAAGATGCCGGAAATGGACGGCATTGAGGCCGCACGCGTCATCATGACGGAGACGCCCTGCGCCATCCTGTTCCTGAGCTCGTTCAACGAGCAAGAGTTGGTGGAACAGGCCAGCGAAACGGGAGCGCTGGCCTACCTGATGAAGCCGTTCCGCAAGGAGGACCTGGCGCCGGCCCTGGAGATGGCCGTGCGGCGGTTCCGGCAGATTCAGGCGCAGGCCCAGCAGATTGACGAGCTCAAGGAGACGCTGGAGACGCGCAAGCTCATCGAAAGGGCCAAGGGCATCCTGATGGACCGCCATCGGATGAGCGAGGAGGAGGCGTTCAAGCGCATCCACTTCCAGGCGCGCAACCAGAACAAGAAGATGCGCGAGATCGCCCAAAGCATTATCACGGCTGCCGAGCTTATCTGACCCCGTCTCTTCAGGGCGCGCGCAGCAGATAGGCACGCCTACGCGGTCTCCCGTTCGGCGACGTCGGACGTCGAAGGAACAAAAGCCTCCGGTCATGTCGTCTGAAATAGCAAATAGATAACCTCTATAGTTATTGACCCCAACAGGGATGGCTAAACTCTTCCGCCTCCTTTTGAGGCAGAGGGACGTTAGCGATTCCTCTTGGCATCAATAGCCTCCTGTTACGCGGGCGCGCGTCTCGGACTCCGCCCGGCAGCGTAAGGGAGTGCTGTAAGGAATAGGAACGCTGTGTCGTCGGAGTCGCTGCCCATCCAGACCGATAGGCTGCCGCGTCTGGTGCTGGCCTCTGCCTCGCCGCGCCGCCGTGAGCTGATGGCGCTGTTCGGTATGCCGTTTGAGGTGATCCCCAGCCGCTACGAGGAGCCGCCTCCACCGCAGGGGCCGGTGGATCTGGCCTCCTTCGTGACGGAACTGGCGATACACAAGGCGCGAGAGGTTGCGGCGCGGCAGGAAGCGGGCTGCCTGGTACTGGGAGCGGATACCCTCGTCACACTGGAAACCGGACCCTATGGCGTGCCGCTGGGCAAGCCGACGGATAGCGAGGATGCGCGCCGAATGCTGCGCCTGCTCTCCGGCCACACCCACAGCGTCTATACCGGGGTTGCCCTGATCGCTGCGCTTGGGGGCGGCGCGATGGCCGAGCCGCTCGCCGTCGCCGTGCAGACGCGCGTGCGCTTCCGGGCACTGACGGAGGAGATGATCACAGGCTACCTGGCGACCGGCGAGCCGTTCGACAAGGCTGGCGCGTATGGAGCACAGGGGTACGCCGCGCCCTTCATCGCCGGCATCGAAGGCGATTACTTCAATGTGGTGGGCCTGCCGTTGTGCGCTGTCGGGCAGCTGCTGGAGCAGGCAGGCGTCGTCTGGTGGCGCTGGCGCACGCTGACGCCCCCGCTAATTGGCTGAGCGCAGTTTTTTTGTGCAATGCTTGACATCTGCTGCGAAAGTGCCTTATAATCCCATTCTAGGAAATAAGGGCTTTCCGAAGCCGGAAGCGCAGCGCTCGTTCGCCACGCACCCGTTGTTTTGTGCCTGCTACCCTTCTGTCTGTGGAGATATAGCACACATCGGAGTTGTGCGTGGTTTTTCATTGCCAGCAGCGAGCAGTACCGTCGTCAGGCAGGGCCAACCTTTGCTCCATGCGGCCCTCGGGCAGCCTCTCCTGGCAGGCGCCTGCTAGGAAACCGTGCCAAAATGTTGTTTTCCATCAAGGAACTCCTCCGTCGTGTGCGCGCAAGCAGCGGCGGTCGTAGTTGATCAGGCCGCCGCGGCGCTGCCGCCGCGCCCGATTTCCGGCAGTCCTTATTTTTATTCAGGGAGGGTTAACCCAAATGCATCCAGGCGACCTCCGGAGGCGCATTGCCTCCGGGTTCACGCTCATTGAGTTGCTCGTCGTCATCGCTATCATTGCGATTCTTGCCGCCATCCTCTTCCCCGTCTTCGCCCAGGCGCGCGAAAAAGCGCGCGCCATCTCCTGCCTCTCCAACTGCAAGAACATCGGCACCGCTGTGCTCATGTATGCCCAGGACTATGATGAGGCCATTGCCCCCTGGTATTCCTGCGAGTGGGATGGGTCTACCTGCACCGGCAACGGCACCGTACAGCGGGCCCAGCGCATCTGGGTGGCAAAGCTGCAGCCCTACGTCAAAAACGGCGGCTCCTTCCCCGGCCAGCAGCAGCCGCAGGGCGTCTTCGCCTGTCCTTCCTGGTCTCAGGATCGCTTCTTCCAGGCGGCGGATCGGCCGGACTGCGACGGCAACGGCACGCCCGGCAGCGGCCTGGGAGCCTACTTCCCGACCAAAGAGTTCTGGGCCCATTACGGCATCGCGTTTCAGATGGCAACGCTTGAGCCCACCGATGATAACGGCAATCCCATCTGCGGCGCACAGGACGTTCCCTGCCGCCAATATCCGGGCAGCCTGGCCTATCCGCCCGATTTGGGTGGCCTGACCCGCCATCTGGCCGAAATCCGGCGGCCCGCCGAGACGGCCCTTATCTCCGATGGCGCTTCCTGGTGGAGTGCCGGATCGGGTGGGCCCTACACCGTCATCACTTTCGGCTGCGAGGCGGCAGAGATGCACCAGGGCGGCGGCAACTTCATCTTCCTGGACGGCCATGCCAAGCGCATCTCCCGCAACGCCGAGCGCTACCTGATGCGCTCCTCGGACCAGAACGATCCGAAGTGGTATGAGAAATTCTTTACCTTCTCTGTGGAGTAAATCCATGCGCAATGCAGGTTGCCGCTCTGCGGTATGGCCGCTCGCTCTCCTCATCGCCGCACCCTGCCTGCTGGCCTTTCTGACGGCAGGGTGCGGCCATAAAGAGCCGGAGCCGAGCGCCCCGGGCTACTACTCAGGCCCGTTCAAAGGCAAGGCCAAGCCTACTGGAGGCAACCAGAAGGGCCCTGCGAGCAATCCGGGCACCCAGTAGCCGTCCGGTGAGAGGATTTCCATGCGCACAAACCGTCGATTGCAGGTGCTCTCCGGCATCCTGATCGCGCTGGCGCTGGTCGCTGCGGTCGCGTTCTACTGGCAGCGACAGCCGGAGAAGCCGCCTCCCGACTCGGGCTACTATACCGGGCCGTTCCGCAGCAAGGGCGATCCCAACCGCTACGCTACCGACGACGGCAAGATCGTTCCTCCGCCGCCTGGGGCGAGCACGGCTGCGGTCACAAAGCCGGGGCCGACAGGCAACAGCAGGATCATGTCTCCTTCGACTCAGTAGCGGAGCAAAGCGCCGGAGGAGCGCCGTTACCATAATTGCCCCTTGCAGGGAGTAAGGCACGGGGATGAAAAGAAATAGAAGCCGCGCCTCGAATTCGTCACAGATTGCCCCGGATGGAAATATGTATGGGGCTTGAAACCTGTTGCGCGGCTTCTGTTTCCGACGCGGTATGCCCCTGACAGCGAGGGCGCCGCGCCTTCAGGCACGGGAATAGGTTCCTTCCCGTACCGGTCTAGGTTGGTTCTTTATTTTTTCTTTTGGGAGGGTCTACAATGATTCGCTTCGCTTCACGAAGCCGGAAGCTAACCGGCTTCACGCTCATTGAACTCCTCGTCGTGATCGCCATTATCGCCATCCTGGCGGCCATTCTCTTCCCCGTCTTCGCCCAAGCCCGCGAAAAAGCGCGCGCCATCTCCTGCCTCTCCAACTGCAAAGAGATCGGCACTGCCGTTCAGATGTACGCTCAGGATTACGATGAAGCCATCATTCCCTGGTATACCTGCGAATGGAACGGGAGCTTAGACTCTCCTTCCTGCACCGGCGGGGGCACGGTGACGCGCAGCCAGCGCATCTGGGTGGCAAAGATACAGCCCTATATCAAAAACGGCGGCTCCTTCCCTGGCCAGCAGCAGCCCCAGGGGATTATGGCCTGCCCCTCCTGGTCGCTAGATCGGTTTGAGGCCGCCGCCGCCAAGCCAGACTGCGACAACGACTCCCTGAGCGAGTACTTCCCGGCTAAGGAGCTATGGTCCCACTACGGCATCGCCTATCAATCCGACCCCTCTGGCTGCCTGCAGAACGTTGCCACCAATGCCTGCGATGATTGCGGCACGCCCGATAATCCCTGCTATCAGGAACCGGGCAGCCTGGCCTATCCGCCTGAGTTAGGTGGCCTGACCCGCCATCTGGCCGAAATCCAGCGGCCTTCCGAAACCGCGATCTCTTCGGATGGCGGCTCCTGGTGGAGCGGCGGATCGGCCGGGCCCTATACGGTCATCGCCATGGGCTGCGAAGGCGCCGAGATGCATCAGGGTGGCGGCAACTTTACGTTCCTGGACGGCCACTCCAAGCATATCAACCGGAATCCCTACCGATATGAGCTTCAAGGCACGGACGGGATCTGGTTCTGCCGCTACTTCACCTTTTCGCGGTAAACAGAGGGCAATGTCCCATGCGCCGGGGAGGATCGCCGAGGCGTCTTCCCGGCGCATTCGCTCCGATCTGGCAATCCTGAACCTGGTGAGTATTACCCGTGGAATTTCGCCATAGAATACGAAAACTGATCGCTTATCTGGTGGCGGCTCTCATCGCTGCCTTTGTGTTGCGGATGATCCTGTTGCAGCCGGAGCCTCGGGAGTCTGCCGCTCCCGGCTACTATACCGGCCCGTTCCGCAGCAAAGGGGACCCCGAGCACTGTTACACGGAAGACGGAAAACTGATGCCCTGCCCTTCCGGGCCGCTGAAATCGAAGAAGCCTACGCTCCCGGCAGGCGCGGTACCAGATTAAGGATGATGCTGATGCGCCGTATTGCATCAACTCTCTAAGACACTTCCACGTTGTACGTGCTTACTTTTTTGGGAGGGTTTACGATGTACTACTTCGCTCCGCAAAGCCGGAAAACGCCCGGCTTCACGCTCATTGAACTCCTCGTTGTGATCGCCATTATCGCCATCCTGGCGGCCATCCTCTTCCCTGTCTTCGCCCAGGCCCGCGAGCAGGCCCGCGCTACCGCCTGTCTGTCCAATACCAAGCAGATCGCGCTCGGCGAGTTGATGTACGCCCAGGACTACGATGAGATCATCATCCCCTGGAATACCTCCAACCGCTGGGTAGACCCGCAGGATGTCCAGATCGCCGGTAACTGGACGACTCTCATCCAGCCCTACATCAAGAACAAGCAGATCCTTTTCTGCCCGTCGTTCAATGAGCAGGCTTCGATCCGGGCCATGTCCGAGCCGGACTGCGATGGCGGAGCCGATAACTGGCTTCAGAATCCGCCGCCCTCATTCTACCTGGCCCACTACGGCATCGCCTTCCATACCGTCTTCGGCGACTGCACGCAAGATTCGCCGTATGCCTACTATCCTGGCAGCGGACGCGCCGGCTCTGCGGACTCGCAGTACTATAATGAGTCGCTGGCGGCGGTCGTGCAGCCGGCGCGCACCGCCAATATCGGCGACTCCTGGACGATCTGGCGTCCGGGAGCCAGCCCGCAGCCCAGGGTCGGCACGGCCTTCGGCTGTGAGGCGCGCTACCGCCACAAGGGCGGCGGTAACTTCAGCTTCCTGGATGGGCACTCCAAATGGATCAGCAACAACCCGGAGCGCCACGAGGAGCGGGACGAAGGCGGGTGCTGGTTCGAGAAATACTTTACCGCAGACCGGTAACCCCGCCGCCTGCGCCTGAGACGGGTTATCCGCAAAGGCTACCCATTGCCGACCGCCTGTGCATGGATGCTACAGGCGGTCGGCAATGGGTAGCGCAGGGTTCGCGTGGCTGCCTGCGGCAGCCACGCTACGGAGGAACAGTCATGCCCAAACGACGCTTTCAGCTTCTGGCGATGAGCCTGGCCCTCCTGGCGGGCCTGCTGCCGCTCGGCTTGCTGGGATGCGGCAGCAAAGATGAGTCCGATAATGACCCGAACTACTACAAAGGCAGCGACTTCAAGGGCAAAAGCAAGGCAGCCGGCGTCAAAGCCGAGGAGGCAGCCCCCAGCAGCACAGGCAGGGGAGGGCCCCAGTAATCCTTCCTGGCTGGTCTCTGGATACCCCTATGACTGCCATTGCGCAAAACTTTGCCTGACCTGACGACTTCGAGCAGGACGCAACACACTCTATATCCGCTGCCAGAAGTTCTCACGCTTGCCCTCTGTGCCATTCTCTACATAGCCGAAAGCAACAAATAGATAGGCTCTTGCCCTGCGCCGGTTGGCCTCTGCGGTAGGCAGGAGCGGGGACGTCATGCTATAATGGGGCCGGAGATCACGGTCTGCAGGGATTGCCATGCGTTTCTCGCTTGCCTTCGATACGCCGCCGCGCATTGATGAGCCGGAGCTAATTGACGACGCGAGCCAGCCTTACGAGGACTTCCGGGCCAGCATGGGGGATGTGCGCCGGGCCAACCGCTACCTGGGGGGCACGGCGGTCGTCACCAGGCAGGTAAAGCGCTGGCTGGCGCAGGCGGCGCCCTCTCAGGAGCCGGTGGCGTTTCTGGATGTGGCGACGGGTTCCGGTGACATCCCGGAGGCGATCCTGAAGGTGGCAGAGCGGAGGGGCGTTCCGGCGCGCGTGCTGGGATTGGATTTCAGCGCGCCGATCCTGCGGCTGGCGCGGGAAGAGGTCGGGCATCGGCCCACTATCCGCCTGGCGCGCGGCAATGCGTTTTGCCTGCCCTGCGCCGATGCGAGCGTTGATTACGTCCTCTGCTCGCTGGCCTTCCACCATTTTGGGTTTGAGGGATGCGTGGCGGCGCTGCGGGAGATGGAGCGCGTGGCACGGCGCGGCTGGCTGGTCAACGACATCCGGCGGGCCTGGTCCGCCTGGTATCTGATTCGGGCCATTACCGCCGTCGCGGGCATGAACCGCCTTACCCGGCACGATGGCCCGGCTTCTGTCCTGCGTGCCTACCTAGTGGACGAGTACCGGGCGATGGTGGAGCGTATTGGCCTGTGCGTGGGCCGGGAGGTTGAGCTGCGGCGCAGTCTATTCTACCGCGTAGCGCTCATCCGCAACAAGTGACTGTGCTCTCTAAAAATGGCAAAGAAAGGGTGCCACTCTCTCGTGCCCAACGCGCAGACGCATGATTTGATTACGCTGGTGACAGCAGCCGGGGCAAATGTGGCCTATTTTCGGATGGCGCCGCACCCGGATACCAAATTAGCTATCCTGTTTACGGTCTCCTATCTGTTTGCCGGGTACGCCTGTGCGGGTGACCTGGATCTGAAATCGAAAGAGTATCGGCGCTGGGGGCCGCTGCGGTTCCTCTGGCTGCCCTACCAGAAGCTCGTGCCGCACCGCTCCTGGGTTTCACACGGACTGATCGCCGGGGGCATCATCCGCCTGCTCTACCTGGCACTTATCTGCACGCTGCTGCTCTGGGGCGGCCTATGGATCTATGGACACTACGCGCACCATCCTCTCAATCCCAACGCCACCACGCGCGCCGAATGGCAGTCTCTCTTCAGTTACGCGCAGGCCCACCCGAAGTGGACGATGGCCCTCCTCGCCGGCTTTATCCTTGCCGGGACGATGCACTCTCTCGCAGACCTCGTCTTCACCGGGCTGAAACGCAGGTTTTAAGCTTCCCGGTTGTAGCGGCAGGCTAAACCCTGCCGCTGTGGGGCCTACGGCCTGCTCTGCTAGGGTCGGAACTGCGCACGCTCGTTCCTCCGCCTAGCGACACCTACGCGGGCAGAAAGCCTCGCCCACGTAGGTGGGCGACGAGCGCCTTGCGCTCCCGAGCGGCAGGGTTCAGCCTGCCGCTATAGGGCCGGGGGGTCGGTTAGACTTCCCATCCGGTCTTGCCGCCGACACGGGCGCCGAGGAAGCTCGCACGCTGGGCTCCGGCGTTGGCGTCTATCAGCGCGTAGATATAGATCGCGCTGCCGATAACGAGGGGGATCATCGTGCCCCAATTGATGGCTTGCCCGCGTCGAGAGGCTTTCGGCGCTGGGGCCGGCTGCTTTGCGCCGGACGTGACAGGTGCACCCAGGCTGCCGAACAGTATCCAGCCCAGGAAACACAGGGCCGTCCCCGCTATCAGCAGCAGCCCCTTGATCGTTTCCCCGTTGTGAATCTGCCCGGCGCCCGGCAGCAGCAGGGACAGTAGGACGGACACCCAGGGCTTCTTTTGCACCGCCTCCAGATCAATCGCGGCCCAATTTTGCTGGCGCATCAGCAGGTCGGCGTACTTGCGCTCGGCGGTAGCGCGTTTTGGATCGGCCTCGGTAGCGCGTTTGTAGGCCGCCAACGCCTCGTCCACCCGCGCCACGCCCTGAAGCAGGTCGCCCAGCAGCTCTAGGGCTGCCGCGTCTTTGGGAACCAGCGCCAGGGCCTCCCGGCACTTCGCCTCCGCCTCGCGATACTTTTCACGACGGCGCAACAGGTTCGCCTCCCGCAGCAGTTGCTCGGCCCGCTGGATCTCCTGCGGCGACGACTCCCGGAACTCTGGCAGGTTGAGCGAGAGGCTGGCGGCAGATTGGGCTTTGGCGAGGGTAGCGGACGTCGCCAGATTAGCGGCAGCGGCAGCAAGGGAGTCGGCAGAGAGGGTGGCAGGCGGGGCGGGCGCGGAAACGTGCGGCGCGCTGCCGGTGGAAGCGGGCGTGTCCGGTTTGTTCCCTGCGTTCATCCTCTGCGTTGTATCCGCATTTTCCATCGCAAGCGCCTCCAGGGACGACGGCGTGCCGCCCGCTATGCCTTTCCAGGGTTGAAAGGCCCGGTGAGACTATCGAGCCTCGAAGCGGCCAGGAGGATGGGTATGAACCGCTATCTCCATCTCCGGCCTCAGATTCAACTCCAGACGCGGGGCGTTGGCCCAGAAGCCTTCCAGGTTATAGAAGGCGCGCTGCTCCGCCGCCATGACATGGGCCACCACGTCGCCATAGTCGAGCAGAATCCAGGTCGCTTCCTGGTAGCCCTCTATTCGACTCTTACGGATTCCTCGCTCGCGCAGTTTCTCCTCGATCCGGTCGGCGATGGCGCGTATCTGGATGCTGGAGTTGCCCGTACAGATCAGGAAGAAATCGGTGATAATGGTCAGGTCGCGCAGATCCAGCACGACGATATCCGAAGCGCGCACGGAATCGGCGGCGGCGGCCATAATGCGCACCTTCTCTTCAGAGGTTATCTCCCCGGCAAGCGGCGGCGCGGCCTCCGCGTCCTGCTCCTCCATCTCCGTCGCGTCCGGCTCCCGCTCTTCGATGTCGTTGGTCAATCTGTCGTCTCCCTTGCATTCGGTACGTTTGGCCCCGCGCTCGCTGCCGCATAGAGGTTGTGCTTGTAGATATACTCCAGCACGCCGTCCGGGAGCAGGTAGCGCACGGGCAGGTTCTGGTGGAGGCGCTCGCGTATCTCCGTCGAGGAGATGCCCAGCGGCGTCGAGCCCAGCAGGAGGATGCGCTTCAGGTAGGCGTGGGGCAGCCGCTCCTGGAGCGTCTTGAGATCATAGCCGGGGCGCAGAGCCGCCAGGAAGGTCGCCATTTCGAGGACCTCTTCCGGCTGCCTCCAGGTGAGTATCTCCGCAACCGCGTCTACGCCCGTCAGATAAAAAAGTTCCGCCTCTGGATACTGCCGGCGCAGCAGCCGGAGCGTGTCTACCGTGTAGGAGGGGCCGGGCCGCTGTATCTCCATTGGGGAGCAATCAAACGCCGGGTTATTATAGGTGGCTATCAATGCCATCGCGTAGCGATGTCGGGCGGGAGTGATCTCATAATCCTTCTTGTGCGGCGGGTCCCCGTTGGGAATAAACAGGACGCGGTCGAGCGCAAAGCGCGCCCGCGCCTCCTCGGCAATAAAGAGATGTGCGTAGTGGATCGGGTCGAAAGTCCCGCCCATGATACCCAGTCGCATAACTTATCTCTGCCCCGCCTTCCCGCTCCCTTCCCTTTTGCAGAGAGACGGCCGAGGTAGGACATTTATTCCGAGGCGCCGCGCTTACAGATTCAGGAAGCGCACGCCCGTTCTATCAATGAGGACACCCGCCAGGGTGGTGCTGGCGCTCACCGCCAGCGTTCGCATCTCTCCTCCCGGCAGATCGCGCAGAAGGTTCTTCCAGGGCACGGCGACTTCCAGCGTGCGTCCTCGTGCGGCGGCCCGCACGCCGTCGGCAAGTCGCGTCCGCACGCCGCTGGGATGAAATGTTACGGTGCAGGCTGCCGGGCCAGTTTCCCCGTGTGGGCCGAAAGGCCGCAGGTAGAGCACATAGGCGATGCGCCCGGCGATGGGCTGACGCGTATCCAGGCGCAGATAGAGCGTGCGGCTATCCCGGCAAGCGTAGAGGGCGCGGATGTCTCCGCCGCCCTGTAGGTCGCGCAGGACGTTATCCCGCACCGGATCGAGCAGTGCGGGCGGCAGCTTCTCCCACTCTCCGACGTTGGCGTCCACGCGGATCGCGCCGTCGGGCACGGTCGCCAGGTGTGTGGGCGGCAGGTCGCCGTAAAGCTCGGTGGTGCGGGCAAAGGACATCAGGAACCGCCGCATCATGGCCGTCTGGCTGGCATAGAGCTCGATTGTGCGCACCTTGCGCCGCGTTTGGGCCGGGGTGAGGGGCAGCAGCGTCCAATGCGTGTCCAGATGCGCCATTTCGGCGGGCGGGACCAGACGCTCGGTTAAGTCTCGGCCCTGCGGCAGCGGCCAGTCGCCACGATGAATCAGATAGTGCTTCAACTGCGTGCGGCGGGCCCAGACGGAGTCGTGGGGATCGGCCTGCAATTCCTGGAGGGCGCGCATCACGAAGGCCGGGGCGGCGGCGTGGTCGCCATGGTCTTCGGCCGGGTGCGTCACGGTCACTAGCGTCGGGCGAAACGCGCGCAGGGCTGCCTTGATATCCTCCAGCAGATCGCGCCCGCAGTAGATTGCCCCCGGGTCGAAGGTAACGGCATAGGGCGAGCGGCTGCAGCGCGTATAGCGGGAGGTATAGGGCTGGTTGGGCGTCCAGTGGTCGTTCCAGAGAGACATCAGCCCCTGATCGGGATAGCCGAGGAACAGCACATCCTTGCGGCGCAGGCCCAGGGAGGCCAGGGCGCGGTAGGACTCTTGCTGGCGCAGGGCGGCGAACTGGATATAGTCACCAGGCCCGACGCGCACATCGCGCACCTGATGCGCTACGGCTGCAGGGAAGCCGTCCCCATTGGTCAGCAGGACCGCGCGCACGGCTCCGCCCGCCGCCAGCGTCTGCTGGATCAGCCCGGCACAGCCCAACGTCTCATCGTCGCAGTGGGGCGCAAAGATCATCAGGCGGGTAGCCTGTGTCGGCGCCGCCATGAGCGGCAGATGCGAGAGAGATTGGGATGTATTGAGAATGCGATAGCGATAGAAGAAGGCCCCGCTGGCCCCGCCGAAGTAAACGCAGGGCAGCGCAAGGGCCAGGAGAACGAGGCGCAGGATGGTACGTACAGGCACACGATTGAGCAGAGGATTTGGCAAAGGCTCCTCCCTGGCGCGCATGGGTAAGATACAGTGGGAGCGCGCACCCGCAATAACCGCAAACCGAAGGGAAAGCGGAGGGACGGGAGCGCATTTGAGAACGCCTCCGTCCCTCCGGCTTGATCACGCGGCCTGAAGACGAGCTTGAGTACGGAGTGAGAGGGATTCGAACCCTCGAGCGGGTGTTGGCCCGCTACACGATTTCCAGTCGTGCTCCTTAGACCAACTCGGACATCACTCCCCGTAGCGGCTCCGAATCCAGTCCTGTGGAAACCAGCCTCATCCTAAATTGCCGCCGGCAGGGATTTGCTGGGGGCCGAGCCGGCAGATAGGCGATTTCAGCCTGATTTCCGCACAAAATTATAGCATGTCCAAGCCGACCTGTCAATGCGTTCCTGCACGTCCGGCAGTGCTGCCGCATCCCGGCCAGCTCTATCCTGACACTCTTCGGAAAAAGCGAAACCGGGCCTGGCGTCGCGGCGTCCAGTAGTGTATCCCGCACGAAGCGTTTGTCATGGCATCGGATGGAGAGGAGGAAACATCATGGGTATTATGCCGGAGAACCGCGACCGCCGCTGGCGGTCCCTCTTTCGTCGCTACGGCATCTCCGCCGATGAGGCGAAGGGGACACAGCCGGCGGAGGCGCTCGACCAACTGACACAGAGGGCGAAGGAGGCGCTGCTCCCCGAGGGGCTGGTGCGCCCCAGCGAAAAGCAGCGCACCCCTCGCAAGCGCGCTCGATGAAACGATCCACAGATCACACCGATTATCCCAGATTAAAAGACACAGAGAAACACGGATGGGACGGATGACATGGGTGACACGGATAAAGGAAAATGGGGCTTGCTTATCCGTGTTATCCGTCTAATCCCTCCCATCCGTGTTTAGGTTTTTACCTTAATCGGTGTTAATCTGCGTAATCGGTGGATTCTTATTTGTCGGGCTCTGGCAGGTTGGCGTAGTCCTGTGAGGTAAGGGCGAAGACGAGCGTATCAAACAATTCGCCGGAGGTATCCCGGTGGTCGTTGCGGAGAGTACCCTCGTGGAGGAAGCCGAGGCGGCGTGGGATGGCGGCGCTGCGCGCGTTGCGGGAATCGCAGCGGATAAAGACGCGGTTGGCGGCCAACGTCTCAAAAGCCAGGCGGCAGAGCAGCCGCACGGCCTCCGTCATGTAGCCATGCCCGACCGCCGAGGGGCGCAGCCAGTAGCCGATCTCAAACGAGGGAACTTCAACATCGCTGGCGTGCAGGCCCGATCCGCCGAGGAACCGACCCGTTGCGAGCGCCCAAAGGCCCATAGAGAAGTCTTCGCGCAACTGCCACCGCGCGCCCGCCCGGCGCACGTAGGCTTCCGAGTCGGCAGGCGATTGGTGCTGCCCCACCCAGGGCAGCCAGGGGCGCAGATGCTCGCGTGACTCCTCGATAGCCTCCCACATCGCCGCGCCGTCGCCAGGGCGGTAGCGGCGCACCAGCACACGCTCGCCGACCAGCTCCTCCGGCAGTTCCCACAGGATCGGATTTGGTTTTGCCTGCGCCTTGGCTTCCATGCGCATTCCTCCGCGCAGATAACCGCTTGGCAGCCCCACCCGTAAACGAGTGGGCTGCGGACGGCAAGCCCGCTCAAGCGGGCTACGAGGGGTGGGTTAGTCCCCTATAGGAGCTATAAGAAGGAAGGTTAGCCCCCTTCAGGGGGCTTGCCGCCCACAGCCCGGTCCTTTAGGGC
>Ga0209810_1001153_pt1 | contig 43373 bp, 39 predicted proteins | sample Coa_R1_7_FD_187159 | JGI IMG/M metagenome (GOLD analysis project Ga0209810, IMG submission 187159) | Surface soil microbial communities from Centralia Pennsylvania, which are recovering from an underground coalmine fire - Coalmine... | ecosystem: Environmental > Terrestrial > Soil > Unclassified... | reverse complement strand
ACCTCCCCGAGGAGGTGCGCAACGTCACCGACCCGCTCGACGCGGTCGGCAACACGACCAAGGCGGTGACCAAGGGCTACGCGATCGGCTCGGCGGCGCTCGCCGCGCTCGTGCTGTTCGACGCCTTCGAGCGCGAGCTCTCCGACCGCCACACGATCGCCAACTTCCAGCTCGGCAACCCGCCGGTCCTGATCGGGCTGCTGATCGGCGGGCTGATGGTCTACCTGTTCACCTCGCTCTCGATGGAGGCGGTCGGCCGCGCCGGAGGATCGGTGGTGGAGGAGGTCCGCCGCCAGTTCCGCGAGAAGCCGGGGATCATGGAGGGCACCGAGCAGCCCGAGTACGGGACCGCGGTGCGACTGGTCACCCGTGCCGCCCAGCGCGAGATGGTCGCGCCGGCGCTGATCCCGATCCTGTTCACGCTGATCGTCGGCGTGATCAGCGTCGAGGCGCTCGGCGGCCTGCTGATCGGGGTGATCGTGGTCGGATTGTTCGTGGCCGTCGCCATGACCTCCGGGGGAGCCGCCTGGGACAACGGCAAGAAGCTGATCGAGGACGGCGCCTACGGCGGCAAGGGCTCGGAGGCGCACGCCGCCGCGGTGACCGGCGACACCGTGGGCGACCCCTACAAGGACACCGCGGGCCCCGCGATCAACCCGATGATCAAGGTCGCCAACATCGTGGCGCTGCTGATCATCCCGATCATCACCTGATGGCCTGACGTGGGCTCGTCCCCGCGGCCGGCGAGAGAACCGGCGAGAGCATGACGGTAAAGGCGCGTGCGGTGATCTGGGTCGATGGCAAGCTGGTCCTGGCGAGCCAGACCCGGCGAGGGCGGACGGAGCTGTCCCTTCCCGGCGGCCGCCTGAAGCGACGCGAGTCGGTCACCGACGCGCTGGTGCGTGAGGTCGGCGAGGAGACCGGGATCTCCGTCAAGCCGGGCCCGCTGCTGTACGTGGCGGAGATCGTCAGCTCGATCAGCTCCCACGACCTCGAGCTGATCTTCCTGGCAGAGCCCGAGGGGACGCCCGACCTCGACCGGATTCACGCGGTCGATCTCAGCGCGGGTGAGCGGCCCGACGTCAGGCCGCCGATCCTCGAGGAGATCGCGCGTGACGCGGCATCGGGCTTTCGCGAGAACCCGAGGTGGCTGGGGAACCTCCGCGGCTGAGCGCGCGCGCTACCCCAGCCTGGGCGCGATCAGCAGCAGCGCGACGAAGGCGAGCAGCAGATAGAGCAGGTAGAGGCCGAGCGGGCCGGCCTGGACGTTGCGCACGATGTCGGCGGCGCGCAGGAAGGCGGCGGTGACCGGCCGGTAGACCCAGCCGGGGTCGAAGATCCGCGGCTCCGCCCGCATCATGCTCAGCCGCTCGGGGAAGCGCTGGTCGCCGATGCTCTGCAGCTGGGTGCGGATCCGGTAGACCACGTTGAAGATCACCCGGACCATGTTCGCGTAGCCGATCGAGGTGTACTGGGCGCGGCGCCCGGAGACCGCGACGCCCGAGGCCCACACCGGCACGCGCCGGCCGCGCCGCAGGCTGGCCAGGTAGCGCAGGCACGCGGCGCCCACCGCGAACCCGGTCAGCGTGAGCGCCAGGACGGTCGGGCTGATGCTGGCAAACGACGGGTAGCCCGGCTCGATCAGCCAGCCGAGCTGGCTGATGTGACCGATCGCAGCGCCTCCCCCGACCGGCAGCGTCCCGCGCTGCAGGACCTTCACCACCCACGGCGCCGCGACCCCGATCCCGAGCGAGGCGCCCGCCAGCAGCAGCATCCCCACCCGCGACCAGCGCGCCTCGCCGCCGGGGACGATCGACCCCTCGCGCGGCAGGCCGAGGAACGTCATCCCGATCGCGCGCACGAAGGCGAGCGCCGCCAGGCCGGCGGTGAGCGCCAGGATCGCGCCGGCCAGCGCGATCGCCAGGTGCGAGCCGGTGCCGCTCACGCGGAAGCCCTGCATCAGCCCCTCCAGGCCCAGCCACTCGGAGACGAAGCCGCTGAAGGGCGGCAGCGCCGCCAGCGCCGCGCCGCCGGCGAGCGTGGTCAGCGCGGCGGCCGGCAGCCGCCGGTAGAGCCCGCCGAGCCGCTCCATGTCGCTCGTCCCGGTGCTGTGCTCGACCGCCGCGACGGCGGCGAACAGGCCCGCCTTGGCGAAGCTGTGGGCGACGATCTGAAAGGTCGCGGCCACCAGCCCCAGCCCCACCAGCCCCGGCTGGTGCTGGGCCCTGCCCATCAGCGCGATCCCGAGGTCGGCCACGATCAGGCCCGCGTTCTCGATCGAGGAGTAGGCCACGAACACCCTGAGCTCGCGCTGGAGCACGCCGCCGAGGATCCCGATCAGCGCCGTCAGCGCCCCCACCAGCAGCGCGATCACCGCCCACCACACGGCGGGGTGGCCGAGAAAGCCGAACCACATGCGCAGCATCGCGTAGAAGGCCACGTTGAGCGACACCGCGGCGATGAAGCCGGAGCTGTCGGCATCCGCGCCCGCGTACGCCCCCGGCAGCCAGGTCTGCAGCGGGATCAGGGCCGCCTTGACCGCGAACCCGGCGAACAGCAGCCCGAAGCACACGCCCCGCACGGCCGAGGTCAGCTCCGGGCCGGAGTGGGCCAGCTGCTCGAACGAGAAGCTCCCGGCCTTCACCCCGAGCAGCACCATCCCCGCCAGCACCGCCCCGCCGCCCAGCTTGGCCAGCGTGAGCGTCAGCGCCGCGGCCCGCTGGGCCCGCGGCTCGTCGTGGCGGACCGCGATCAGCGCGTAGATCAGGACCACGGTGAGCTCGTAGACGATCAGGAACTCGAACACGTTGTCGACCACGATCACCCCCACCACGCACAGCACCAACAGCGCCCGCAGGGGGTGCGCCGCCCTCGGCCCGGTGGCGCGGGCCGCGACGAACAGCGGCGCGGACACCAGCCCGGTCACGATCAGGAACAGGCCGGCGAGCTGGTCGACCTGCACCCCGCCGCGCCCGAGCGCGAACCAGGAGAAGGGCCGCCAGGAGAGGCGCTGGTCGAACACGCCGACCACGCCGGCGGCGGCCAGCGCCAGCGAGGCGAGCGCGGCCAGCGCGATCGCGCCCCGTCGGGCGCCCTCGCCGCGGGCGCACCCGAGCGCCGCGGCCGCCGCCAGGGCGCCCGAGCCGGCGATCATCAGCGCGCCGAGCACGCTCATCCCGCGCCCCCCCGGGCGGCCGCGGCGAGCATCGGCCGCTCGCGCCCTGCGCTCGCCGGCGCCGCCTCCGCGACGCGGCCGGCGGCGAGCAGCAGGCCGTGCAGGAGCGCGATCGGGCTCGGGGGGTCCCCGGGGATGTAGACGTCGACCGCGAGCACGCGGTCGACGCCGCCCCGCACCTCGGGGCCGGTCCAGATGCCCCCGCTGCACGCGTCGGTCCCCGCCGCGATCACCACCCGAGGCTCCGGCATCGCCTCATAGGCGCGCCGCAGCGCCGGCTCCATCGGCGCGGTGACCGGGCCGGTGACCAGCAGCGCGTCGGCGTGGCGCGGCGAGGCGGTGAAGAACAGGCCGAGGCGGTGCATGTCGTAGTAGGGGTTCAGCAGCGCGGCGATCTCCTGCTCGACGGCGCCGTCGGACCCGGTGTCGACGTGGCGGATGTGAAGCGAGTGGCGGAAGGGCAGCGGGAGCGCGGCGCCGCCGCGGCCCCGGCGCGCCAGCTCGTAGCCGCGGTCCATGGCGAGCTCCCCGGCGCACAGCCCGCAGCCGATGCAGCGCGTGTCCTCGAGCGTGAGCGCGCCGTGCTCGTCGACCGCCAGGGCGCCCGGCAGGCATACCGCAGCCAGCTCGCGGGCCCGCTCGCCGGACACCGCGCCGGGCTCGAGCAGCGCCCGGGCGCGGAAGCCCTCGGGCGCGGGCTCGGGCCCCCGGGGATACCGGGTCGTCAACCGGCGCTGGGAGACGCCCCGAAAGAACCAGCGGATCATGCGTCGCACCCCGCCGGCGAGAGGCCCAGGCTGTGCTCGATGAAGGCGAAGTCGGTCAGCACCTGGGAGTCGAAGACGCGGTTGAAGATCCCGTAGTTGACGAACGAGGCGGCCCGCAGCTTGCAGAACCGCAGCCTGTCCGGCCCGTCGGGCTCCAGCCAGTACAGGGTCTCCCCCCGTGCCGACTCGGCCGCGCCGAGCGCGCCGTCCCCCGCCAGCGCCCTCAGGGGGTTGCGCAGCGGCCCGGGCGCGAGCGAGCCGCGCGCCTGGCGGATCAGCTCGAGCGAGGTGTCGATCTCCTGGAAGCGGACCTCCATGCGCGCCATCGCGTCACCGTCGGCGTGGCGGGCGACCGCGAAGGGCCCGTAGCCGTCGTAGGGGAAGTCGCGGCGGGTGTCGAGGTCGATCCCCGAGCCCCGGGCCACCGGCCCCACGCATGCGAAGTCGAGCGCGTCCCGCTCGGAGAGAGGCCCGGCGCTCACGAGGCGGTCGAGGAAGGAGTCGGTGCGCAGGAGCACGGCGAGCGTGCGCCGGTAGTCGGCCTCCCATTCGCGCAGGGTGTCGCCGATCAGCCCGCTCGCGGCGCCGTCGAGGTCGAGCCGCACGCCGCCGGGCACGACGGCTCCGCGCAGGAAGCGGTTGCCCACGACGGCGCCGGCCAGCCGGTGCAGGCGCTCCTTGAGCGCGGCGAACTGGGCCTGCGCCACGGTCAGCGAGGCGTCCTCGCATTCGCGAACGGTGACCTCGAGGTGGTTGTACAGGCGCTCTAGCTCGGCCAGGATCCGCCGGATCGCGCGCGCCCGCTCGGGCACCTCGGTGCCCGACAGCGCCTCCAGCGCGTGCGAGAAGGCGAGCGCGTGGGCGACGCTCGAGGTGCCCGAGACGCGCTCGGCCACCAGCACCGCCAGCTCGAGCGGCACCTCGCAGATCCGTCGCTCGGCGCCACGGCGCTTGAAGTAGAGCCGCTGGGCGCAGTAGGCCACGTCCTCGCCGCCCGTCTGGACCAGGAACTGCGCCGCCTCGAACACACCGGAGCGGATCGGGCCATAGGGGAAGACGAACACGCCGGGCCCGGAGAGGCGCTCGGCGCCCCGGTGCTCCCCGCGCGCGTCGCCGTCCGTCGGCAGCGTCACCTCCCGCTGCTCGGGACCGTGGCGCACGAGCGGCTCGGGCCGCGGATGGCCCTCGGGCACCACGCCCCACAGGTCGTGGATCTCCCGCTCAAACCAGTGCGCAGCGGGGACCCGGGCGGTCACCGCCGGGTAGGAGCCGCCGCCGAGGGGGGCGCGGACGCGCACGGCGCCCCCGGCCGCGCGGACGATCGCGCACAGCTCGCGGCCGCCGTCGGGCAGCTCGTGCGCGAACAGCATCATCAGCCGGCCGCCGATCCCCTCGAGCTCGGCCGCGAGCGCCGCCGAGCTCACCGCGCGCTCCTGCAGCTCGATCACGTGCGCCCTCCGATCACCGCCGCCGCGCCGTGCAGCAGCTCGTTGAGCGGCCCCGGGATCCACAGCCCCAGGACCAGCACCACCGCCAGGCTCGCGAGCATCGCCGCCGCCATCAGCGGCTGCTCGGAGCGCGTCAGGCGGGGGGTCGCCCGCTCGTCGCGGTCGCCGCGGGAGAGCACCATGCGGTGAAAGGTCTGGTAGAGGCCGACGAAGGCGACGTTGGCGAACAGGACCAGCAGCCCCGCCAGGGCGAACTTGGAGTGCTGAAAGCCGCCGGTGACGATCAGAAGCTCGGAGCGGAAGATCCCGAAGGGCGGCACGCCGGCGATCGCCAGGGCGCCGAGGAGGACCATCGTGCCGGTGAACGGCGCGGCCCGCATCACCCCGCGCACCCGGTCGACCTCGCGGCTCTCGAAGCGGCTGAGGAGCTCGCCGGCGCCGAAGAAGGCCAGCGTCTTGGCGGCCGCGTGGACGACCACGTGGAAGAAGGCGCCGTAGGCGGCGATCGGCCCGCCGATGCCGACGCCGAGCGAGACGATCCCCATGTGCTCGATCGACGAGTAGGCCAGCAGCCGCTTGTAGTTGGTCTGGCGCAGCGCGAAGAACCCGGCGAGCAGGAGAGACAGGGCGCCGAAGACCAGCAGCAGCACGTGCACGTAGGACGCGCCCACCGCGAGCTGGGCGACCGCGCCCAGGCGGAGCACCGCGTACAGCGCCGCCGCCAGGAGCGCGCCCGACAGCATCGCGCTGATCGGGCTCGGGCCCTCCGAGTGGGCGTCGGGCAGCCAGGCGTGCATCGGCACCAGGCCCACCTTGGTCCCGAAGCCGACGAGCACGAAGGCGAACCCCGCGTGCACGAGCGCCCGGTTCAGATGGGGGCCGGCGGCGGCCAGCACGGAGTACGTCGGCGTGTAGTGATCGCCGAGGCGGGGGACCCCCGCCGCGTAGATGAGGACGATCCCCAACAGGCCGACGGCGAGTCCCGCCGAGCCGATCACGATGTACTTCCATCCCGCCTCGAGCGACGGGTCCGAGCCCTCCGCGGTGACGAGCAGCGCGCTGACCACCGTGGTCAGCTCCACCGCCACCCACAGGACGCCGAGGTTGGCCACGATCGGCGTGGCGAGCAGGGCCAGGCCGAACAGGTTGAGCAGCGGCCAGTACACCCGGCGCAGGCGGACGTGGCCGATCCCCGGCAGCAGGTAGCCGGCCGAGTAGACCGCGACGACCGCGTAGACGAACGCCACCGAGACCAGGAAGATGCCGCTCAGGCCGTCCAGGAAGAACGCGCTGCCGAACGCGTGGCGGCCACGGCTGACGTGGTAGCCGAACACGGCGACGAGCGCCACGGCGAAGGCGGCCACGGCGGCGAGGGCGCTGACCACGCCGCTCCACCGCCGGTCGCCGAGCGCGGCGGTGGCGAGCGCGGCCCCGAAGGCGAGCGCCAGCGCGACGATCAGCCAGGCGCCCATCAGCCCCTCAGCACCGCCATGTCCTCGATGCTCGTCCCCCGGGCGCGGGCGGCGATCAGCCGCGCGAACACGCCGTAGAACAGCACCGCCGGGAGCAGGTCGAGCAGCAGCAGGAAGCCGATCGCGAACGGGAGGCCCGGCGCGATCGCCACCGTGGCCAAGAACACGCCGTTCTCGAGCACCAGGAGCCCGACGATCTGGCTGATCACGTTCTGGCGGGTGATCATGAAGAAGAAGCCGACGAGCACCAGCGCGAGCGGCATCCCGAGCGCGGGCGAGGGGAGCAGCGCGCCGTGGATCGGCAGGGCCGACGCGGACCAGTACGAGAGGCCGGCCAGCGCCACCCCGATCAGCAGCGACATCGGGACCTGGACCACCAGCGGGACCTCGTGCTCGGAGATCTGGCGGGTGATCTGGCGGTCGATCGCGACGGGGATGACGACCACCTTGATCACGGCCGTCCACACCCCGAGCACGATCAGCACCACGTCGGCGCGCTCGGCGCCGACCAGCAGCGTGTAGCCGGCGGCGAACAGCGACAGCACCGCGTAGACGCGGACCTGCTCGTGCACCTGCTTGACCGCCAGCACCGCGAGCGCGCTGAGCAGCGCCGCGATCGCCAGCAGCGCGGCGGTGGCGTGGGCGAAGTCGTAGTGCGGCGCGGCGTGCACGATCAGCCGCCCGCGAGGTAGAAGACGAGGATGGCCAGCACCGAGAGGACGAACCCGGCGCCCATGAAGTCCGGGATCCGGAACAGCCTGAGCTTGGCGAAGCTCGACTCGATCACGACCATCACGAGCCCGAGGCCGATCATCTTCACCAGCAGCCATCCCAGGCCGACCGCCACCGCGCCCACCGTCCGGTCGGAGGCCAGGCCCCAGGGGACCGCCAGCACGTTCAGGAACACGACGTAGAGCAGGAACTGCTTCATCGCCCCGGCCCACCGGAACAGCGCGAGCGCCGGCCCCGAGTGCTCGAACAGGCGGCCCTCGTCGATCATCCCGAACTCGAGCGTCGAGCCCTGGCTCTCGATCGGCACGCGGCCGGTGTCGACCAGCAGCATGGCGAAGAACGCCGCCGCGGCCAGCAGGTGGCTGGGGCGGAAGTACTCAGAGCTGGAGTGGGCGAGCGTCGCGTTGAGCGCGTACGGCAGGTCGGTCCCGGTGACGAGCGCCACGGTGAAGAAGACGAAGATCAGCGTCGGCTCGACCAGCGTCGCCACCGACTGCGTCCGGCTCGAGCCGAGCGCGGCGTAGACCGAGCCCGAGTCCACGCCGGCCAGCGCGGTCACGAACCCGGCCAGGCCGAACAGCAGCGCGCCGCCGAGGATGTCGCCCGCGGTCCCCAGGGGCAGCGGGAAGTTCGTCAGCACGGGGATCAGCAGCGCGATCGAGCAGTAGGCGGCGAACGCGATCAGCGGCGCCAGCTCGAAGAACGGCGAGGCGGTCTCGGGCCGCACCGACTCCTTGCGGAAGAACTTCCAGATGTCGTAGTAGGGCTGCAGGATCGAGGGGCCCGTGCGCCACTGCACGCGGCCCTCGACCTTGGCGATGATCCCGCTGATCAGCGGCGAGAACACCAGCAGCGCGACTACCTGGCAGACCTGAATCGCCCACGGGGGCAGCATCGAGCGAGCAGCTCCTTGGCTTCTACGACTGACGGGTCGTAGGAGCTATCAGCGCAAAGGCGGTTTGGCCACTCAGCCCGGCGAACTCCATCGCCGCTCTCGGTTGGGCGAGGAATATAGCGAGGCCGCCTCTCGCCGCCCCGCGGCGGGAGGCGGGCCGGGGCCTCGGCCGGCCGTGCTCCCCGGACGGATATGCTCGGCGCAAGCGATGAGGCTCGCTCAGACCGCCCGCAGACGCGCCCTTGCGCTCGCGCTGGCGGCGCTCTCGCTCGGCGCGACGGTGGGCTGCGGCGGCGGGGGGCCGGCGGGGAGCCACGCCTCGCCTGCGCCCCAATCGGTCAACACGAGCCCGTCCGCCCCGACCGCCCCGGCGCCCAGCGGGCGCCCGAACATCGTGTTCGTCCTCACCGACGATCTCTCGATGAACCTCCTGCGCTTCATGCCGCACGTCCAGGCGATGCAGCGTCACGGCCTCACGTTCGCCGACTACTTCGTATCCGACTCGCTGTGCTGCCCCTCCCGGGCGTCGATCTTCACCGGCGAGCTCCCCCACGACACGCACGTGTTCAGCAACTTCGGCCCGCGGGCGGGCTTTCGCACATTCTACCGGCGCGGCGAGGAGCGGCGCACGTTCGCCATCGCCCTGCAGCGGCAGGGCTACCTGACCGCGATGATGGGCAAGTACCTCAACGGGTACATGGGCTATGGCGCCCGCGTGGCGGACGGCTCGGCCGCCGGGATCCCCCCCAACTACGTCCCGCCCGGCTGGAGCGAGTGGGACGTCGCCGGGTGGGGGTACCCCGAGTTCCGCTACACGCTCAACCAGGACGGGGCGCTGCGACGCTACGGCCGCCGGCCGTCGGACTACCTGACCGACGTTCTCGCGCGGGAGGGGCTCGCCTTCATCAGGCGGGCGGCTCGCAGTGGCCGCCCGTTTCTGCTCGAGCTGGCGACGTTCGCCCCCCACTACCCCTACGTGCCCGCCCCTCGCGACGCCCGCGACTTCCCGCGGCTGCGGGCGCCGCGGCCGCCGAGCTTCGACGTGCTGCCCACCCGCGCGCCGCGGTGGCTGGCCGGCCACCCGCCGCTGACGGCGCGCGAGGAGGCGCAGATCGACCGCGTGTTCCGCCTGCGCGCCCGGTCGGTGCAGGCGGTCGACCGGATGATCGGGGAGATCCAGGCGGCGCTGCGCGCGCTGGGCATCGCGGGCAACACCTACCTGGTGTTCAGCTCCGACAACGGGCTGCACACCGGCGAGTACCGCCTGATGCCCGGCAAGCTCACCGCGTTCGACACCGACATCCGCGTCCCGCTCGTCGTCACCGGCCCGGGGGTGCCGGCCGGCGCCCGGACGGACGCGATGGCGGAGAACATCGACCTGGCCGAGACGTTCGCGGCGATCGGCGGCACCACGCTGCCCGGCGACGGCCGCAGCCTGCTGGCGCTGCTTCAGGGGCGCCGTCCACCGGGCTGGCGTGACGCGGTCCTGGTCGAGCACCACGGCCCCCGACTCTCGATCTTCGACCCCGACTTCCAGCAGGGGGCGAGCGGCACCCCCACCACCTACGAGGCGCTGCGCACCCGCCGCCTCCTCTACGTCGAGTACGCCGACGGCGAGCGCGAGCTCTACGACCTGCGAGCCGACCCGTTCGAGCTGCACAACATCGCCTACCGGCTCACGCCCACCGCGCGCAGGCGGCTGCACGCCGAGCTGCGGGCGATGGAACGCTGCCACGGCCGGCGCGCGTGCTGGCGGGCCATGCACGTCCGACCCGTCCCCGGCATCTGAGGCCGCATGGAGCCGACCGACTCCCGCGCCCCCGGGAAGCTCTCCCCCGCGCTCAAGTTCGTGCTCATGGTGGGCGCGATGAGCTTCTTCGCCGACTTCACCTACGAGGGCGCCCGGAGCGTGATCGGGCAGTACCTGGGGCTGCTGGGGGCGGGCGCCCTCGCGGTCGCGATGATCACGGGCTTCGGCGAGCTGGTGGGCTACGGCCTGCGCCTGTTCTCGGGGCGGGGGGCGGACCGCACCGGCCTCTACTGGCCGATCACGATCGGCGGCTACGTGCTCCAGATGTCGGTCGTGCCGCTGCTGGCGCTGGCCGGAAGCTGGGAGGTGGCCGCGCTGCTGATCATCCTCGAGCGGGTTGGCAAGGCGATCCGCAACCCGCCACGGGACGCGATGCTCTCGCACGCCGCCAAGGAGATGGGCTACGGCTGGGGGTTCGGCGTGCACGAAGCGCTCGACCAGTTCGGGGCGCTCGGGGGGCCGCTGCTGGTGGCGTTGATCGTGGCGGCCAGCAACCACGACTACAAGACCGCGTTCGCCGCGATGGCCGTGCCGGCGGCGATCATGCTCACGCTGCTCGCGGTCGCCCGCCGGCTCTACCCGCGGCCCCAGGACCTCACCGCCGGGCCGGCCGAGGTCAGCGGCCGGGGGCTTCCGCGCGTCTTCTGGATCTACCTCGCCGGGGCGGCGCTGGTGGCCGCGGGCTTTGCCGACTTTCCGATCATGGCCTACCACTTCCAGCGCTCGGGAACCGTCCACGCCGACCTGACCCCGATCTTCTACGCGGCCGCGATGGCGGTCAGCGGCACCGGGTCGCTCGTGTTCGGGCGGCTGTTCGACCGCCACGGGATCGGGCTGCTGATCCCGCTCACGCTGATCACGGCGGCGTACGCCCCGCTGGCGTTCCTGGGCGGCTTCTGGGCCAGCCTGATCGGCGTCTGCCTGTGGGGCCTGGGCATGGGCGTGCACGAGTCGATCATCCCGGCGGCGGTCGCGCCGATGGTCTCCCCCGACCGCCGGGCCTCGGCCTACGGCCTGTTCACCGCCGCCTACGGGACCGCGTGGTTTGCCGGCAGCGCGGCGATCGGCGCGCTGTTCAGCGTCTCGCTGGGGGCGGTGGCCGCGTTCGCCGTCGCCGCCGAGCTGGTGGCCCTGCCGCTGATCCTAATCGTGCGCCGGAGGGCCTCGGCCGCCGCGCCATGACCCGGGGAAGCTGGCCCTGCTTCCCGGCGCGCGACCGGCGCGATTAGCGCGCGCACGCCGCGGATAGACTGTGGGCGGGCGATGAGGCTCGCCGAAACGCGCGTCGGGCGCTGATGGCCTCTGCGACACCGGTGTCAGTGGAGGTGCTGGATGGCCATCTTCGAGGAGCGCAGGCCCAGCCCCGAGCAGTGGGGCGAGGGCTGGGACGGCGAGTACGCGATCGAGTTCCGCGACGTGCACAAGGCCTACGGGCGCAACCGCGTCCTGGACGGCATGACGCTGAAGATCCCGGCGGGCCGGATCACGATGCTGATGGGACCGTCGGGCACGGGCAAGTCGGTGTGCGTGGCCCACGCGATCGGGCTCACGCGACCGGACTCCGGCGACGTGCTCGTCGAGGGGGTGTCGGTTCCCTCGCTCGACGACCACGAGCTGCTGGCGCTGCGCAAGGAGAAGTTCGGGGTGCTCTTCCAGGACGGCGCGCTGTTCAGCTCGATGAGCGTCCTGGACAACGTCGCCTTTCCGCTGCGCCACAACACCGACAAGTCCGAGGAGGAGATCGTCGAGATCGCGCGCCGGCGACTGGAGGAGGTCGGGCTGCTCGAGGCCGCCAACCTGGCGCCGGCCGAGCTCTCGGGCGGCATGCGCAAGCGGGCGGGGTTCGCCCGGGCGCTGGCCATGGATCCCAGCATCGTGTTCTTCGACGAGCCCGACTCGGGGCTCGACCCGGTGCGCACGGCGCTGCTCTGCCAGCTGATCCAGGAGGTGCACGAGGACCAGGGAGGGACCTACGTCGTGGTCACCCACGACATGCTCTCGGCCCGGAGGATCGGCGAGCACATCGCGCTGTTGTGGAAGGGCCGGATCGTCGCCGACGGCCCCGCCCACGAGCTCTTCAGCTCAGACGACCCGTTCGTTCGGCAGTTCCTCAACGGGGAGAGCCGCGGCCCGCTGGGGATGGACTGACGGCGGGCCGGCCGGGGCCGGAGGCTCGGCGCGGGTCCGGCGGCCGAGCCGCCCGATCGCGCCGAACGCCACCACGATCGCGGCCGCGCCGACGGCGGTCAGGGCCAGCGAGCGCTCCGGGGCGCCGGTGACCGCCAGCGCGGCGAGCGCGCCGGCGCAGGCCCCGAGCGCGGCCGTCGCGCCCGCCGCGGCCGCCCGCGCCCCCATCACCCCCCGCCCGAGCATCCGCACCCCGGCCAGCTCGATCGAGCGCGTGGCGAGCTCCTCGATGACCAGCAGCCCTCCGCCGTAGGCCGGGGCGAGGAGCAGCCTGAGGTCGTGGCGGAGCAGGAGCAGCGCGCCGAGGAGCGCCACGGCGACGTGCACCGGCGCGGCGGAGCGGGCGAGCGCCCCCACCGCCACCAGCAGCACGGCGAGCGCGGTCGCCGCCCAGGCCAGGGCGCTCGCGGCGTGGGCGTCGGTGGCCACCAGCGCGCCCAGCCCGGCGGCGAGGGCGCCGGCGCAGGCGGCGGCGCTCAGACGCGCAGGGAGCGCCGGGCGGAGCGGCGGAATCGGTTCACCCCCTCAAGCGCGGGTCCGAGCATGGCGTCCTCCTCCCACACCGCCACGCCGATGCCGAGCGACTGAAGCCGGGCGCGGATCGCCTCGCGCTGCAGCCGCCAGAGCCGGTGGGCGACGGCGTCGGACTCGGTCCGGCCGGGCGGCGTGTGGGCGAATGGCGAGACCTCGATCACGGTCACGTCGGCTCCCCGCCGGCGCAGGTCGGCGAGCAGGCGCAGCGAGCGCTCGTCGAGCAGCGGCGTGATCGCGAGGATCAGCCCGGTCGGCGGGAGCACGCGGCGGGGGATGCTCTCCACCGCCCGCCAGGCGTAGCTGAAGGCGATCTCGCTGGCCAGGAGGGCGTCGACGATCCGGTAGAGCTGCGCGGTGCCGAAGGCCGGCTCCAGCCAGTGGAGCGTGCCGCCGAAGTCGACCAGCGCGACCCGGTCGCGCCGCGCCAGGTGCGCCCGGGCCAGCGCCGCGGCGGCGCGGACCGCCGCGTCCAGCGTCCCGCCGGCGCCGCCCCGCGCCTCGGCGAAGGTGTCGAGCAGCAGCACCACGTCGCTGGCGTGCTCGGGGTGGCGCTCGGTCACGTAGAGCGCGCCGCGCCGCGCGGTGGCCCGCCAGTTGACCTGACGCGCCCGGTCGCCGGGGGCGAAGGGGCGGACGTCGGCGAACTCGATGCCCTCCCCGCGCACCCGGGCCACGTGCGAGCCGAGGAAGGGCTGGGTGGCGAGCGGCGCGACGAGCTCGCGCAGGCGCTGCTCGCGCGGGAAGGCGCGCAGCGCGAGCCGCCCCCCCAGCTGGCCCGACCACGCCCGGATCCCCAGCGGATCGCGGACGCGGACGAGGGCGGGGCCGACCGAGTGCGCTCCCCACCGCCGCGCCAGCGCCGTGAGCTCGAGCGTGGTGGTGGCCCCCGGCGCGACGCCGACCAGCACGGGGCCCGGGGGCTCAAGGGCCAGCAGCGCGGAGCCGGCGAGCAGCAGCTCCACCTCGGCGCGCGAGGCCCCGTGGTTCGCCAGCGTGACCGTCGCCCGGGCCCGCTCGCCCTCCAGCAGGCGATCGCGGTCGAGCTCGATGCTCGCGCTGACGCGCGGGCGCTGCGCCAGCGCCAGGCCGACGCCGGCGAACAGAAGCAGCGGCGCGGCGAGCACGGCCAGCTCGGGCCTCCCGCTCGCCAGCGCCGCCACCGCGCCGGCGCCCGCCACCGCCAGCAGGCCGGCCACCCGGGGGGAGAGCGAGCCGGTCACAGCGACTCCAGGACGCGCACCATCGCGGCCAGCTCGGAGGCGGAGACGCCGGGGGCGGTCCTGTCCTCCGGGAAGGGCCGCCCGGGGCGCACCAGGTCCCACAGCCGCTCGCCGAGAAGCTCCCGGCCCGCCTCGTCGCCCATCCGCCCAAGCGCCAGCCCCCGCGCCGCCAGGCGGCGGGCGGCGATCTCGGCCAGCAGCGGGCGCAGGTGGGCGTGCGCCTGGAGCGCGCTGGCGCCCGAGACGCTCACCAGACGCTCCAGGCGCTCGAGCTGAGCCGGCCGGGCCGGCGGCGGGAGGCCGCGGCGGCGCAGGCCCGGCGGCGCCCCCCGGGGAAGCCGCGCGACGGCTGCCACCACGACCAGCGCCGCGATCGCCACCAGCGCGATCTCGGCCAGGAGCGTCATCCCGCCGGCGCCGCGCCGAGTCGCCCGCGCAGCGAGCGCAGCGCCCGCAGCGCCACCTCACGCAGCCGCTCCGGGACGGGATGCGGGCTGTAGCGCGCCTCCTCGAACAGGGAGGTCAGCGTCCCCACCTCCGACTCGGTCCCCGCGGCGCTGGCGAGCACGCGGCGCAGGTATTCGCGCGGCGCCTCGGTCCGCGACCGCGCCACCCCGTGAGCGGCCAGCGTCCGCTCCATCGCGGCATAGGCGGCGATCACGGCCGCCCTGGGGTCCTCCCCCACGTCCAGGGCCCCGATCGCGGCGTCCACCGCGAGCCGGGCGGCGCCGCGCTCGGGCTCCTCCTCGGGCGCGGAGGGCCGGAGGCGCAGGCGCGCCACCGCGAGCGCGACGCTCGCCACGACGACGATCCCGAGGGCGGTCCATGGCAGCCACGCCGGAAGCGTGAATCCCCCGCCCGCGGCGCCCGCGCCCCGATGCGGCCCCGCCGGGGACGCCGGGTGGCCTTGGAGCGCGCCCGGGCGCCCCGGGTGGCCGGCGCTCCGGGCGCCCAGCACCGCGGCGACCGCCAGCGCCGCGCCCAGCGCGAACGGCAACAGGACGGCCCCCACCTTCCAGGCCCAGTGGACCGGGATGGCCTCCCGCGCCTCCTCGGGCTCGTCCTCCCCCCGGCGCCGGCGCGCGGGGCGCATCAGCGCCACCAGCGCCGCCAGCGCCACGACCGCGACCCCGGCGAGGAGGAGGGCCAGCGCGGTGACCGGCGCGCGGGCGGAGGCGGCGTTCACCGGCGTGGAGCGCGACAGCGGGGCGCGGCCTGCGATCGCGACCGCCACGATCGCCACCGTGAGCGCGATCGCCGCCGACCCCGCGCGGGCCCACCCTCGCGTTCTCTGCCGCTGAAGCATCGTCTGGACTGGATTGTCCGTCATGAGGACCCGGGCGATGTTGGCGTGGACGGGCCACGGGTATCATCGACCTAGGCGATGAGGCCCGCCTGAACCGCCTCCGCGGCTGATGGCTTCTACCGAACGGCAACCGGTGGAGGCTGATGAGCACCCACGATGACCGCGGGCCCGGCGCCCTTGCCCGGAGCCCCGCCACGGCGTTTCGCAGCGTCCTGTTCGAGCGCGAGCCGGCCGGGGCCGACGGGACGCCGGAGCCCGACTTCTTCTCCGACCTCCATCTCGATCAGATCGTCGAGGCGCTCCTCGCCGGGCGCGAGCAGTACGACCTGGCGCCGTTCTTCTACCAGCCGCTGCACGACGTCGAGGCCGTACGCTACCGCCATGACGTGCTGGGCGACCTCGCGCGAGCGCCCGTCCTGGACGCCGTCCGCGCCTTCGCGCAGGGGATGCGCCAGATGCGCGAGCGCCTGGCGCTGATGGACCGGGTCTACTACCCGCGCCAGAAGCAGCGCTGGCTCCTCGACGCGGTGGCCGCCTACTGCGAGGCGGTGGCCACGCTCGCCGACCGCCTGGAGGAGCTCGAGCTGCGCTCGGCCGGTCTGCTCGGCCTGCGCGATCACCTCGCCCGCTACACCGCCTCCCCCGAGTTCACCGCGCTGGCGGCCGAGACCGCCGAGCGCCAGGAGGAGCTCTCCCGGATCCGCTACGCGATCCACATCAAGGGCGCCCGCGTCACGGTCAGCCACTACCGAGACGAGCCCGACATGACCGTGGAGGTCGAGCGGACGTTCGAGAAGTTCAAGCGGGGGGCGGGCGAGGACCACCGCCTGCGCTTTCGCGACTATCCGGAGATGAACCACGTCGAGGCGCAGATCCTCGACCGGGTGGCCAAGCTCCACTCCGACGTGTTCGGCCGGCTGGAGGAGTTCTGCGAGCGCCACTCCGACTACGTGGAGGAGACGATCGGCCGGTTCGACCGCGAGGTCCAGTTCTACCTCGCCTACCTCGAGCACATCGAGCCGCTGAAGGCCAGCCGCCTTCGGTTCTCCCAGCCCGAGGTCTCGACCGCCTCCAAGGAGGAGCACGCCCGCGACACCTTCGATCTGGCGCTGGCCGCCAAGCTCGTGGGCGAGGAGCGGCCGGTGGTGTGCAACGACCTGCGCCTCACGGGCGATGAGCGGATCCTCGTCGTCAGCGGCCCCAACAACGGCGGCAAGACCACGTTCGCCCGGACCTTCGGGCAGCTGCACCACCTGGCCGGCCTCGGCCTGCCGGTCCCGGGCTCGGACGTCCGGCTGTTCCTCCCCGACCGGGTGTTCACGCACTTCGAGCGCGAGGAGGACATCGACACGCTGCGGGGCAAGTTCGAGGACGAGCTCTTCCGGATCCGCGAGATCCTCCAGGGGGCCACTGGCGACAGCGTCCTGATCATGAACGAGAGCTTCGGCTCGACCACGCTGCGCGACGCGCGCGTGGTCGGGGCCGAGATCATGCGGCAGATCATCGAGCTCGACGCGCTGTGCGTGTTCGTGACGTTCGTCGACGAGCTGGCCTCGATGGGCCCGAGCACGGTCAGCATGATGAGCACGGTGATCCCCGAGGACCCGGCGGTGAGGACCTTCAAGGTGGTGCGCAAGCCCGCCGATGGCCTCGCCTATGCCGCGGCGATCGCGGAGAAGTACGGGCTCACCTACCGGGCGCTGCGCGAGAGGGTCGCCCGGTGAAGGCGTTCCTGATGCACGCCGAGCGCGACTTCGAGCTCGAGCAGGAGCTGCCCGCCAACCACGAGGCCATCACGCAGGACCTCGAGCTGACCACGCTGTGGTCGGCGATGGCCGCCGGCGACCAGCTGCTGTTCGAGGTCGCCAGGCGGGCCGTGCTGCTGAGCCTGCGCGATCCACAGGAGATCGTCTACCGCCAGCAGGTCCTCGCCGACTGCCTCGAGAACCCGGAGCTCGCCCGCGAGCTCTACGCGCTCGCCGGCGAGGCGCTCGAGGCCGAGCGGAAGGTGTGGGGCGGGCTCCTGAGCGACCGGCCGAGCTCGATGCTCGGCATCTCGGTCCAGAAGCTGGAGATCCTCGTGGGGTTCCTGCGCCGCCTGCGCCAGCTGGCCGACCAGCACGCGGAGAGCTTCCGCTCGCCCGCCTTCACGCGCTTCTTCGCGATGCTGGCCGAGGAGCTCGACGATCCCTACTTCGAGCTGGTCGAGAGCCAGCTCAAGGCGCTCAGGTTCGGCAGCGGGATGCTGATGAGCGCCCAGCTCACCTCCGGCAACCGGGGCGCCGCCTACACGCTGCGCCGGGCGCGCGAGCAGAGCCGGCTGGCGCGGGTCTTCGACCGCTCCGGCTACAGCTTCACGATCCCCGACCGGGACGAGAACGGGTTCCGCGCCCTCGGCGAGCTGCAGGATCGTGGCGTCAACCTGGCCGCCAACGCGCTCGCCCAGTCGGTCGACCACGTCAAGAGCTTCTTCGAGATGCTGCGGATCGAGATCGCCTTCTACGTGGGCTGCCTGAACCTGCGCGAGCGGCTGGCCGAGAAGGGCGAGCCGACCTGCCTGCCCGAGGCGGCGCCGCGGGAGGAGCTCGCCCTGCGCGGCCGCGACCTCTACGACGTCTGCCTGACGCTGACCATGGACCAGCCGGTGGTCGGCAACGACCTCGACGCCGACGGCCGGTCGCTGGTGATGATCACCGGGGCCAACCAGGGCGGCAAGTCGACCTTCCTGCGCAGCCTCGGCCTCGCCCAGCTGATGACCCAGTGCGGGATGTTCGCGGGGGCGCGGTCGCTGCGTCTGAGCGTGTGCGACGGCCTGTTCACCCACTACAAGCGCGAGGAGGACGAGGCGATGGAGGGGGGCAAGCTCGACGAGGAGCTGGCCCGCATGAGCCAGATCGCCGACCTCATCGGGCCCGCCGGGGTGCTGCTGTGCAACGAGTCCTTCGCCTCCACCAACGAGCGCGAGGGGTCTGAGATCGCCCGCCAGGTCGTTCGGGCGATGCTCGACGAGGGTGTGAGGGTCCTGTTCGTGACCCACATGTTCGACCTCGCCGAGAGCTTCTTCCGCCAGGGCCTCGACAGCGCCCTGTTCCTCCGCGCGCAGCGGGGATCCGACGGTCACCGCCCATTCAAGCTGTCGGTCGGGGAGCCGCTGCCGACCAGCTTCGGCGAGGACTCCTACCGCCGCGTGTTCGGCAGGAGCATCGCCGAGAGCCTGGATCCGCGACCGGTCGGCGGGGTATATTCCGATCCGCGATGAGGCTCGCTCGAGGGGCGGTTGGCAGGCTCCTCAAACCGCGGGAGTTCGCTAATGGCCTCTGTCCGCACAGGCGGATCGAGTTCAACCAAGGAGGCGAGGTACGCCGCAGCGCCGCCCATCGCAGCTTTCCGCGGGGCTGGCGCCTGCCCAGTGGCCCCAGCCGGTGAGCCGAGTCGCACCTCCTTCCGGTCCGGCTGTGTCGCACAGAGCCGACCCGAGGCGGTCCGGAATGTCCACTCGTTAGGAGGTACAGATGGAAGCTGCAGATCTTTCCCGCGCCTCGCGCGAGGCCGACATCGCGCCGGCAGCGCCCGCCGCCGAGAGGGTGTGGTGGGGTCCGGCCGACCCCGTGCCGCTGGGAATCGCCGGGTTCGCGCTGACCACCTTCATCCTCGGGCTGGTCAACGCGAACGCGATCAACGGCAAGGACGTGTTCGTGGTCCTCAGCGTGGCCGGCGCGTACGGGGGACTGGCGCAGCTGCTGGCGGGGATGTGGGCGTTTGCCGAGCGCAATACGTTCGCCGCCGCCGCCTTCAGCTCATACGGCGCGTTCTGGATCTCGTTCGTGCTGCTGGTCCAGTTCTTCTTGCCGGAGACGGTGAAGGCGAGCGGCAACCCGATCGCCGCCAACCACGCGGTTGCCCTCTACCTGTTCTGCTGGGGGTTCTTCACGTTCTACATGTGGATCGCCACGTTCGGGACCAGCATCGCCCTGAACCTGGTGTTCCTCACGCTGTGGGTGGCCTACCTGCTGCTCGGGCTGGGCGCGGTCGGCCATGGCCACACGACGATCACGCACTGGGGCGGCTACGTGACCACGGCCTGCGCGTGCCTGGCCTGGTACGTCGGCGCCTCCCACGTGATCACCAAGACGCTGGGAAGGGAGCTGCTGCCGCTGTTCCCGATCAGGCGCGGCTAGCGCCTTTGAGTGCCGCCCGGAGCACCGGCCCCGCCGGCGCTTCGGGCGGCTATCCTCTGCCGCGAGCGATGAGGCTCGCTCAGAGCGCGACCCCGGGGTTGCTGATGGCCTCTACCGACGAAGTCCACGAACGGTGGAGGTCAGGTGGAGCCGACAGCGTCGACCGCTTCTGAGACTACGCGCACCCAGCCGCAGACCGCTGCGCCGATGCTCACGCGTGAGGACATGCTCGCCCTGCTCGACGAGCTCCTCGCCCTCGGAGCCGGCCTGCTCGCCGAGAGCGGCCGCCGGAACCTCGCCGCCGCGCGGGCGCGGGTCGCCGAGGACCGTTTCAACCTGGTCGTGCTCGGCGAGTTCAAGCGCGGCAAGAGCACGCTGATCAACGCGCTGCTCGAGCGGGACGTGCTGCCCACCGGCGTGGTGCCCCTGACCTCGGTGGTCACCGCGATCGGCGCGGGCGACCGCGACCGGCTGATCGTCCGCTTCGCCGACGGGAGCGAGCGCGAGCGGCCGCTGGACGAGCTCGCGCAGTACGTGACCGAGGAGCTCAACCCCAACAACCGCCTCGGCGTCGAGCTCGCGCGCGTCGAGCTCGACCACGGGCTGGTGCGGGCCGGCGTGGAGCTCGTCGACACGCCCGGGATCGGCTCGATCCACTCGCACAACACCGAGGTCGCGCGCGAGTTCCTGCCGCGGGTCGACGCGGCGCTGTGCGTCCTGGACGCGGGGCAGCCGCTCTCGCAGGCCGAGCGCGAGCTGTTCGCCGAGGCGGCGGCCCGGGTGCCGCGGCTGCTGATCGTTGTCAACAAGGTCGATCACCTGGACCCCGCCGACCGCGATGTCGCGATCGAGTTCGTGCGCTCGGCGCTCCGCGACCTGCTCGGCGGGACCACGAGCGAGCTGTTCGCGGTGAGCGCCAAGCGCGGCGAGGGGATCGGGCCTCTGGCCCAGCGGCTCGAGCGCCTGGCCACCGAGGAGCGAGAGGGCCTGCTGCTGCGCTCGGTGGCAGGGCTGGCCCGCAACGTGGCCGCGGACACCGCGCAGGCGGCACGGTTCGAGTCGAGGGCGATCGAGCTGCCGCTCGACGAGCTCGCCGCGCGGGCCCGCACCTTCGAGGCGCGGATCGCCGAGCTGCGCGAGGCCAGCGCCGAGGCCGGAGACCTGCTTCACCGGGGCATCGAGCGGGCGCTGGAGCAGCACGTCAACCAGCCGCTCAAGGAGCACGCCCGCCAGCACGAGGCGCAGCTGCGCGCCGCGCTGCGCGACCACGTCGCGCAGCTCGGCAGGCGCCCTCCGCGCGAGCTCTCAGAGCAGCTCGAGGCGTGGATCGACGCGCGGGTGCGAGCCGACTTCGAAGAGCTCGTGCCGCGCTTCGAGGGCGCGATCGCCGACCAGCTCACCGAGCTCGAAGGTCGCTACGCCGGCCGCGTGCAGGGGATCCTCGAGCGCGTGCAGGAGGTCGCCGAGGACGTCTTCGGGACGCGCGCCAGCGACGTCCTGCCCGAGACCGGCCTGCGGGCCCCGTCGCGGTTCTCGTTCAAGCTCAAGGATGTCGAGCACGCGCTGGACATGATCGTCGGCTTCGGGCGGACGATCACGCCCGGCGCGCTGGGGCGGCGGATGGTGGTGCGCGACGCCGAGCAGCGCCTGATCGACATGACCGATCGCCACGCCGGGCGCCTGCGCTCCGAGCTGGCCGCGCGCGTGTCGGACGCCGCCCGCGAGTACCGGCGCGAGCTCGCCGCCGCCGTCGAGGAGGCGATCGGCGCGATCCGCGCCGCGATCGACCGCGCCATCGAGGATCGCCGCCAGGGCGAGCGGCACGCGCGGGAGCGCCTTGAGCGGCTCGCCGAGGTGGAGCGCCGGTCCGAGCGGCTCGCCGCGGACCTCGAGCGGTGGCTCAGCGCCGGCCGGCGCTGAGCGGGGCGAGGCGACCGTGAGGGTCAAGGCGCGCGCGCTGGTCTGGATCGACGGGCGGCTGATCCTCGCCGAGCAGCGGCGCCGGGGGCAACCGGAGCTGTCCCTGCCCGGCGGGCGCGTCAACGCCGGCGAGTCCGTGACCGAGGCGCTGCGGCGCGAGGTCCTCGAGGAGACCGGGCTGGTGATCGAGCCCGTCCGCCTCCTCTACGTCTCCGAGCGCGTCGGCCCGGCCGCCACCCAGGACCTGGAGCTGATCTTCCTCGCGCGCAGCGTCGGGGTGCCGCGGCTGGGCGGCCTGCGGGCCGTCGACCTCAACGGCGGCGAGCGGCCCGACGTGCGCCCGCCGATCCTGGACCTGATCGCCTCCGACGCCGCCACCGAGTGGCGCGGGACGCCGCGATGGCTGGGGAACCTGGCGGCGCAGGCCCGGGACGCCGAGCGCCGGCCGTCCGGGCAGCCGGTATCATCCTCCTAGCTCACGCGATGAGGCCCGCGTAATGCCAGGGCCGGGCAGACAGCCGGCGCGGATGATGGCTTCTATCTCAGGTGGTTGCCGAGGTAGGAGTGCGTGACTGGAGAGGTTCGCGTGGGCGTTGTGCTGCAAATCATCCAGAGTGCGGTGGTGTTGCTGCTCGCGCCGCTGTACGCCGGTGTGCTGTCGCGGGCGGAGGCGATCGTGCAGTGCAAGCGCGGCCCGAGCGTGCTGCAGCCCTACCGCGACCTGGCCAAGCTGCTGCGCAAGGGATCGGCGATCTCCCAGGAGGCCTCGTGGGTCTTCCGCGGCGCGCCGTTCGTCGCCTTCGCCTGCTACCTGACCGTCTCGACGATCGTTCCGATCATCACCGACGAGCCTCTGCCGCTGGCCTTCCTGGCCGACCTGATCGGCGGCGCGTTCGTGCTCGGCCTGGCCAGCTTCGTGATCTCGCTGGCCGCGCTGGACACCGCGAGCCACCTCGGCGGGCTGGGCGCCAGCCGCACCACCTGGATCGGCAGCTTCGCCGAGCCCGCGCTGATCCTCGTCTTCTTCACCGTGGGCGCGCTGTCGCGCTCCGACAACCCCTACCTGGAGAACCACGCGGTCGCCCACTCGGGCGCCGCCTACGTGCTGCCCACGCACGTCCTCGGGGCGATCGCGTTCTTCATGCTCGTGCTCGCCGAGAACGGGAGGATCCCGATCGACAACCCCTCCGGCACGATCGAGATCTCGATGATCGAGGAGAGTCGGGTGCTCGAGTACTCCGGGCGCGAGTACGCGCTGGTCAAGTGGGGGTCCTGGATGAAGCTGTTCCTGCTCTCGGCGATCTTCATGAACGTGTTCGTGATCCCGTGGGGGCTGGGCGGCGCGAGCGACCTGGGCAGCGGCCTGCTGGGGATCCTCGCCCTGCTCGGGAAGCTGTGCGTGTGCGGGCTGCTGATCGTGATCATCGACAGCTCGTTCGCCAAGCTCCGCTTCTTCCGCATCGCCGAGTACCTGGGAGCCGCGTTCCTGCTCGCGCTGATCGGGATCGCCACCTCCTACGTCCTGGGGACCTGAGGGAGGGGACCGTGGCCCAGCCCCTGGCCGTCGTCGAGAGCCTGTCCGCCACCTCCGCGGAGGGCGTGCTGCTCGACACCTCGGCCGTCGTGATCCTGCTGTGCGCGTTCGCCTGCCTGGGCTCGAAGCTGTTCGACCGCTACGTCGTCTACTACGGGATCCAGTCGATCGTGCTCTCGTTCGCCGCCGCGGTGGTCGCGGTGCACGAGCGCGAGGCGGGGCTGTGGGTCCTGGCCGCCCTGACGTTCATCATCAAGGGCATCGGGATCCCCTACGGGACCAGGCACTTCCTGATCGAGCGCTTCGCGCTCAAGCGCGACGTGGCGCTCTCCACCGGGCTGTCGAGCTCGCTGATCTTCGGCGCCTTCCTGACCGCGTTCGCGTTCCTGGTGATCCGCCCCGGGACGGTCCCGCACGCGCTCGTGGCCCAGGCGGTCGTCCCGATCTCCACCGCGGTGATCCTCCTCGGCGGGCTGTGCATGGTCGTGCGCCGCCACACGATCGCCCAGCTGATCGGGTGGCTGATCATCGAGAACGGCGTCTTCCTCGGCGCGATCGCGATCGTCGCCACGTTCCCGTTCATCGTCGAGGCGGGCGTGTTCCTCGATCTGGTCGCCGCCGTGCTGATCATGATCGCGTTCGTCTCGGGGCTCGCGCGCCAGGTGGCGGAGGCGGCCGCCCCCGAGCTGAGGCAGCTCAGCGAATGATCGCGCTGGCCATCATCGTCATGGTGCTGCCGCTGGCCCCGGCGCTGGCCGCGGCGCTCACCCCCCGCGCCCGTCCGCTCGGCGCGGTCGCCGCCGCCTCGGGCGCGGCCACGCTGGGCGTGGCGATCGCCCTGGCGGTCGACGCCAGCCGCGGCCGCGGCGTCCACGCGCTGAGCGGCTTCCTCTACCTGGATTCGCTGAGCGGCTTCTTCGTGGTCACGATCGCGCTGGTGGTGGCGCTCGCCAGCTTCGGCTCGGGCGCGTACTTGCGCTCGGAGGAGGAGCGCGGTGAGCTCAGCCCGCGGCAGGTGCGGCTGTACTTCATCTTCTTCGCGCTGTTCGCCTCGATGATGCTGGCCTCCTTCCAGACCGGCAACCTGGGGCTGCTGTGGGTGCTGATCGAGGCCAGCACGCTGGCCAGCTGCGTCCTGGTCGGGCTGGAGGCCAAGGCGGTGTCGCTCGAGGCCGCCTGGAAGTACATCATCATCAGCTCCTTCGGCGTCACGATGGCGCTCGTCGGCACGCTGTTCCTCTACTACGCCGCCAGCAGCCTGGCCGGGTCGCCGACCGAGCACCTCACCTGGAGCTACCTGTTCGCCCACGCCGGCGCCCTCAGCCACCAGAGCCTGCGGCTGGCCTTCCTGCTCGTGCTGATCGGCTACGGCACCAAGGTGGGCCTGGCCCCCATGCACACCTGGCTGCCCGACGCCCACTCGGAGGCGCCGAGCCCGGCCAGCGCGATGCTCTCGGCGGCGCTCCTGAACACCGGGATGTACGCGATCATCCGCTTCCAGGCGCTCACCGGCCCGGCCATCGGCACGCGCTTCGCCGCCCACGCGCTGCTCATCTTCGGCTTCGCCTCCGTGGTGGTGGGGACGCTGTTCATGGTCCTGCGCGGCAACTTCAAGCGCATGTTCGCCTACTCGTCGATCGAGCAGATGGGGATCATCGCGATCGCCCTGGGGTTCGGCGGGACGCTCGGCCTCTACGGGGCGCTCCTGCAGATCCTCACCCACGCGATCGCCAAGGCCGTGCTGTTCTTGACCAGCGGCGACATCGTGCTGCGCTACCGCACCAGGCTGATCGACGAGGTGCGCGGCGTGCTCAGCGTGACGCCGCTGACCGGGGCGGCGCTCCTGCTCGCCGCCCTCGCCGTCGCGGGCTCGCCTCCCTTCGGCCTGTTCCTGAGCGAGCTGACGATCGTGCGCGCCGGCCTGGCCCGCTCGAGCGTGGTGCTCGTCGCGGCGCTGCTGGTGATGCTGGCCGTGGTGTTCATCGCCTTGGTGGGCGCCGCCGCCGCGATGGCCCTCGGCGGGGCTCCCGACCGGCCGACGGCCGGGCCGGCGTACGGCGAGCGCTCCTCGCGCGCGCTGGCGGCCACGCCGCTGCTCGCCGGGCTGGCCGCCCTGCTGGTGCTCGGGATCTGGATCCCCGGCCGACTCGACACCCTGATCATGCACTCGATCCACGCGATCACATGAGCGCGAGCGCGCTCGAGCTCCTGCACCCCACCGAGCCGGTGAGCCTGGCCCGCGTCGAGGCCGCCCAGCTCGGCGCCCTCAGCCACGAGCTGGCATCCGAGCACGGGGCGCGGCTCGCCGACATGTTCGGCGACGAGACCGACGCGGCCCGGTTCATCCTGCGGGTCGTCTACGCGCTGGATCGAGAGCGGCGCTATCTCGTGCTCGAGGCGACGGTCGACGGCGACCGGTTCCCGCCCCTCTCCGACCTCGACCCGGCGGCGTTCGTCGAGGAGTGTGAGATCTACGAGCACTACGGGGTGCGCCCGGACAACCACAAGCGGCTCAACCGCGTGCTCGTGCCGCCGCACCGGGCCGACGCCTTCCCGGCCCTCGGCCGCCACGAGCGGACGCGGCTGGCGCGCGACTACGAGCCGCACGTGATCTCCGGCGAGGCGTTCGAGTTCCCCTTCGGGCCGGTCCGCGTGGCCGGCTGGGAGTCGCTCTACATGGGCCTGGTGACCACCGGCGAGGAGGTGCTGGAGCTCTACCTCTTCCACTGGCACAAGCACCGGGGCGTCGAGCGCCGGCTGTGGGGCCTGGACCCGGATCGCGCCGCGTTCTTCGTAGAGCGCGCCGACGGCCTGTCGTGCGTCGGTAACACGATCGCGTTCTGCCGCGCGGTCGAGGCGGTCGCCGGCGCGGCCGTGCCGGAGGCGGCGCTTCACACCCGCGCGGTGGCGCTCGAGCTCGAGCGGATCTACAACCACGTGGCGGCGATCGCCGCGCTGTGCCAGTCGACGGGCCTGTCGGTGGGGCAGGCGCGCACCGAGATCCTGCTCGAGCGCCTGCTGCGCCTGAACGCGGCCGCGCTCGGCCACCGCTACCTGTTCGGCGTGAGCTGCCCCGGGGGCGTGACGCGCGGGCCCGACACGGCGGCGATCCGCTCCGAGCTGGCCGGAGTACTCGACGAGTTGCGCTACGTGGTCGGCGCGCTGCTCAACACCAACTCGCACGTCGACCGGCTCGAGGCGACCGGCATCGTCACGCCCGAGGAGGCCCACCGCCTCTCGCTCGTCGGCCCCGTGGCGCGCGCCTCCGGCCAGGACATCGACTGCCGCCGCGACCATCCCCTCTCCCCCGCCGACGCGCTCCTCGAGCGCGTGCCGACGCGCGCGGACGGCGACGTGCTCGCGCGGATGCGGGTGATGGTCGACGAGGTCGAGGAGTCGGCCCGGCTCATCCGCGCTCAGCTCGACGCCGCCGGTCCTGGACGCTGTGAGATCGAGCCCGGGCCCGGCGAGGCGCTCGGCTGGTGCGAGTCCCCGCGGGGCGAGGCCCTGGCCTGGGTCTCGCTCGACGACGGGGGGCGCATCCGCCGCATCCGCCTGCGCCCGGCCTCGCTGCGCAACTGGCGGGCCTTCGACGACGCCGCGCGCGCCGAGAACGTGTTCACCGACATCCCGATCATCGAGGCCAGCTTCTGGCTGACCGTGGCGGGTTTCGCGCGCTGATGGCGTTCTGGTTCTACCGCGGTCTGCGCAAGGGGATCGTGACCACGCGCTACCCCAGGGAGGTCGACCCCTGGACGCGCGATCTCCCCACGCCGCCCGCCTTTCGCTCCAGCCGGCTCACCCGCGCGCTGGCCGACCGGCTGGTCGCCGCGTGCCCGTCGGAGGCGATCCGCCGCGAGGGCGAGGAGCTGGTGGTCGACCTGGGGCGCTGCACCGGCTGCGGGCGTTGCCTGGCGGTCGGGGGCGAGGCGGTGGCGGCCAGCGGCGAGTTCCTGCTCGCCACCGCGGAGCGCTCGTCGCTGGTCAAACGGGTCCCGATCGGCGGGGACCGGGAGGCTCGCGGATGACGGTGGACGGTCAGGCTCGTCCCGAGGCCGCCGACGCGCTCGCGCAGGAGCTGCGGCGGCGCGCGCTCGCGCTGTTCGGGCGAAGCCTCCACATCCGCACGGTCGACACCGGCTCCTGCGCGGTCTGCGAGTCGGAGATCCGGCTGCTCTCCGCCCCCCACTACGACCTGCACCGCCTGGGGTTCTTCTTCACCCCCGCCCCCCGGCACGCCGACCTGCTGATGGTCACCGGCCCCGCGATCCGAGCCGCCGACAACCTGCTGCTGAAGGCCTTCCACGCCACGCCCGACCCCAAGGCGGTGATCGCCGTGGGGGCGTGCGCGCTGGGCGGCGTCTACGGCGAGGACGAGCTCGTTCACGGCTCGGTCGACCAGGTGGTCCCGGTCGACGTGTACGTCCCCGGCTGCCCCCCCAGCCCGCTGGCCCTGCTGCAGGGGCTGCTGGTGGCGGTGGGGCGGCTCGAGGAGCGGGTCGCCTCGCTGTCCCTCGACCTCGACTCCGACCGGCGCGCCGCCGCGGACGGGAGGCCGCGGTGAGGCACGCGATCGCCGGCCTGGCCATCGGCGCCGCCGCCGCGTGGCTGGCCGCGGCGCTCGCGGCGCTGGCCGGCTCGCGGAGGGTCGGGGTGCGCGGCGCGTCGTGGCTGTCCGCCGCCGGGGGAGCGGCCGCCGTCGCCTCCGGCGTGCTGCTGGCCCTCCACGGCGCCGGCACCACGCTTCATCTGGGGTCGACGACGGTCGGCGCCGCCACCTTCCGGATCGCGCCGCTGGCCGCCCCGTTCATCGTCCTGCTCGGGGCGGTGGCCGTCGCCAACGGCCTGTACGCGCCGCGCTACCACGAGCCGGGCCGGGGGGCCTCGGCCTACCTGATCGCCTACAACCTGGCCCTGGTCTCCTCGCTGGCCGTGCTGGCGGCGGGCGACGCGGTCGCCTTCCTGGTCGCCTGGGAGGCGATGGCCCTCACCTGCTATTTGCTCATCCTCCGCCACCACGGGCGACCCGACGTGGGCGCCGGCGCGTTCTTGTTCATCGCCCTCAGCGAGGCCGGGTTCGTGCTGATCGTGCTCGCCTTCGCGATCCTCGCCGCCCGGACGGGCTCGCTCGATTTGGCGACGATCGCCCACCGCGCCGGCCGCGTCCCGCTCGGCTGGCGCTCAGCCGCCTTCCTGCTGGCCCTGGTCGGCTTCGGCTTCAAGGCGGGCCTGGTGCCGCTGCACATCTGGCTGCCCGCGGCCCATCCGGTGGCCCCCGCCGACGGGTCCGCGTTCCTCTCCGGGATGGTGATCAAGCTCGGCGTGTACGGGATCGCGCTGTTCGGAGTGGTCCTGCTGGCGGGAGGACCGGCCTGGTGGGGGCTGGTGACGATGGGGGCCGGCGCCGTCACCGCGGTGCTCGGGATCCTCTACGCGCTGATGGAGCGTGACCTCAAGCGCTTCCTCGCCTTCTCCAGCATCGAGAACGTCGGCATCATCCTCACCGCGCTGGGGGCGGGGATGACGTTCACCGCCTACCGCCAGCCGGCGATCGGCGCGCTGCTGCTGATCGTCGCCCTCTACCACTCGCTCAACCACGGCGTCTACAAGACGCTGCTCTTCCAGGAGGCGGGCGTGATCGAGCACGCCACCGGCACCCGCGACCTCGACCGCCTGGGCGGCCTGGTCCGCCGCCTCCCCCGCACCGCCGTGATCTTCCTGATCGGCACGCTGGCCATCGCCGCGCTGCCGCCGTTCAACGGCTTCGTCTCGGAGTGGATGGTGTTCCAGGGCCTCTTCCAGGGGTTCCGGATCTCCAGCCACGCGGTCGGCATCCTGATCGTGATCGCCGGCGCGCTGATCGCGCTCACCGGGGGGTTGGCGATCAACGCCTTCGCCCGCGCGTTCGGGATCCCGTTCCTCGGGATGCCGCGCTCCAACCAGGCCGCGGGCGCGCACGAGCGGGGCCAGCCGGTCATCGGGCCCGCGCTGCTGGCGGCCGCCTGCGCCTTCCTCGGCGTCGGCGCGCCGCTGGTCCTCACCGCGCTTGACCGGGTCGCCCGCGCCACCACCGGCCTGGACATCCACGCCAGGCTGATCGTCCCCCAGCTCGGGGTGATCCCCGCCCACACCGACTTCTCCGAGTTCTCGCCCACCTACCTGGCCGCGTTCCTGCTCGCCGTGCTCGCCGTCCCGGCCGTGATCTACCTGGCCGGGCGGCCCCGGGCGCGCGACCGCCGCCCGCCCGTCTGGGACGGCGGGATCCTCGCCTACAAGCCGCGCATGCAGTACACCGCCACCACCCACGCCAACCCGGTCAGGGTGACCTTCGACCCGCTCTACCAGCCGCACATCAACGTCGAGCGGGTCTCGGAGGACCCGGCCGGCCGCTCCGGGCCCGTCCACTACCGCTTCTCGGTCACCCCGATCTTCGACCGCTACCTCTACAGGCCGGTGGTCCGGCTGGTCCGCGCGATCGCCCTGCTGGCGCGGCCGATCCAGAGCGGAGACGTCAACCTGTACGTGTTCTACGTGTTCGTGGTGGTGCTGATCGCCTACGCGGTCTACGCGTCGTGACCGGGACCGGGGGAAGGCTGGGCCGCCGGTGGAGCGAGCGTCGCGGGCCGGATGCCACCGCACGGCTGGACGCGGTGCGGGCGTCGCGCTCGGCGGACGAGCTCACCGCCGCCCTGGATGACTCAAGCCCGGAGGTCGCGCGCGCCGCGATCGGAGCGCTGGCGGAGCTCGACGCCGCGCGGGCGGCGGGGGAGCTGCGCGCGCGGCTGCTGGTGGCCGACCTCTCGCTGGTCGGCGACATCGCGGGCGCGCTGCGCCGGCTCGGCGACCGGGAGGCGACGGCGGTGGCGATCGCCGGCCTGCGCGAGCAGCCCTACACGCGCCGGCTGGCCGCGGCCCGGGCGCTCGGCGTGCTCGGCGGCCCGCGGGCCGCCGAGGCCCTGCGCGCGGCGCTCGGGGACGAGATCGCCGGCGTACGCGTGGCCGCTCTGCGCGCGCTCGGGGCGATCGGCCGCCACGCCGACCCCGACGGCGCCTGCGCGCGGCTGCTCTCCGATCCCGACCCCCATGTCCGGCTCTCCGCGGTGCAGGCGGTGGCGCGCACGGCGGCGCACCCCGGGATGGTCATCGCCCCGGCCGCAGGTGACGCGGACAGGCTCGTCCGGCTCGAGGTCGCCCGCCACCTGGCCGGACTGCCGAAGGAGCCGGCCAGCCGGCTGCTCGCCGACGGGGATCTGAGGGTGCGGGAGGCGGCCGCCGAGGCGGCGGGCGTCGGGCAGATCGACCAGCTGGCGCGGATGCTGGTCGAGGACCCGGCCGCCGACGTTCGCCACGCCGCCGCGAGGACGCTCGGGGAGCTTCTGCGGCCGAGCATGGCCGGGGCGCTCGTGCCCGGCATCGAGGACCCGGACGCGATCGTCCGGGCGGCCGTGCTGCGCGCCCTCGCGCGGGCGCTCGGCCGCGCCGGGGCCATCGAGCGCCTGTGCGCCGAGCTGAGCTCCCCGCGACCGGCCCGGCGCCGGGCGGCCGTGTACGCGCTCGCCCGCCTGGAGGCGACCGAGGCCGCCGCCGCGGTGCGGGGGCTGGCGGACGACCCCGACGCCGGCGTCCGGCTCGCCCTGCTGCACAGCGCCGGCGCGCTGCTGGACGAGACCGAGCCGCTCGCCCGCCGCCTGGCGCACGACCCGGACCTGACGGTTCGCCACGCGGCCGAGCTCTCGCTGTCCTCCTCCGCGAGCCGCGACCGGGACCGATGAGCGCGTTTCGCAGCATCCTCTTCGGGCCCGCGGACCGAGGCGAGCCGCCGTCCTCGCAGGAGCCCGATCACTTCGCCGATCTCAACCTCGATCAGGTGCTGGAGTCGATGGTCGCCGGGCGCGAGGAGTACGAGCTCGAGTCGTTCTTCTACACGCCGCTGCACGACGTGGACGCCGTGCGCTACCGGCACGAGGTCCTGCGCGAGCTCTCCCGCGAGGACGTGCTCGCGACGATCGAGCGGTTTGCCGAGGGGATGCGGCGGGTGCGCGAGCACCTGGGTCGGGCCGAGAGGCTCTACTACGAGCTCCAGCGGCAGGCGTGGTTCGTGGAGGCGGTGGACGCCTACTGCCAGGCGGTCGGCGCCTTCGCGCGGGAGCTGGCGGCGCGGGAGCCCACCTCCACCGGCCTGCGGGGGCTCCGCGCGCACCTGGCCGACTACGTCGGCTCGCCGCGCTTCTCCTCGCTGGTCGCCGACACCGGGGCGGTCAGGGAGGCGTTTGCCGGCATCCGCTACTCGGTGCGCAGCCAGGGGGGCCGGGTCACGATCACCCGGTATGAGGGGGAGCCGGACTACACGGTCGAGGTGCTGGAGACCTTCGTCCGCTTCCGGGAGGGGGCGGCGAAGAGCTACCTGGTGCGCCTGAGCGACGAGGTCGAGATGAACCACGTCGAGGCCCGGATCCTGGACGGGGTCGCCGAGCTGTACCCCGAGGCCTTCGCGGCGCGCGCGGCCTACTGCGAGCGCCACCGCGACTTCCTGGAGGAGACGGTCGTCCGCTTTGACCGGGAGGTCCAGTTCTACCTCGCCTACCTGGCCCTGATCGAGCCGCTGCGCGCGGCCGGGCTGCCCTTCTGCCAGCCGGCCGTTTCGGCCGACTCCAAGGAGACCGCGGCCCGGCGGACCTTCGACCTGGCGCTGGCAGGCAAGCTCGTGGGCGAGGGCCGCGAGGTGGTCCTCAACGACTTTCACCTCACCGGCCCCGAGCGGATCTTCGTGGTCAGCGGGCCCAACAACGGCGGCAAGACGACGTTCGCGCGCACGTTCGGGCAGCTCCATCACCTGGCGGCGCTCGGCCTGCCCGTGCCCGGCAGCGAGGCTCGGCTGTTCCTCCCCGACCGCATCTTCACCCACTTCGAGCGCGAGGAGGACATCGAGACGCTGCACGGCAAGCTGGACGACGAGCTGGTCCGCGTGCACCGGATCCTCGAGCAGGCGACGCCGCGCAGCGTGATCGTGATGAACGAGAGCTTCAACTCGACCACGCTGAACGACGCCCTGTTCGTGGGCGGCGAGGTGATGCGGGCGATCCTCGACCTGGGCGCCCTCGGCGTGTACGTCACGTTCGTCGACGAGCTCGCCTCGCTCGGCGAGGCCACCGTGAGCATGGTCAGCCAGGTCGCCCCCGACGACCCCGCCCGGCGGACGTTCAGGGTGCTGCGCCAGCCCGCCGACGGACGGGCGTACGCGTGGGCGCTGGCCGAGAAGTACGGCCTGAGCTACGAGCGCCTGATGGAGCGGATCGGCTGATGAAGGTCCTCCTGCTGCACCCCGACCGGGACTTCGCCCCCAAGCCGAGCCTCGACGACGCCATCTACAAAGCGATGCGCAGCGGCAACCTGTACGCGATCGCGCACGTCTACCGCAACCTCGAACGCGAGCGCAAATCCGCGCCGCCGGCCCCGCCCGACGGCGACGCCGATCTCACCCAGGACCTGGAGCTGGAGACCCTGTGGCGCGCCATGGCCGGCGGCGACCAGTTCCTCTACGAGATGGCCCGGCGCGTGACGCTGAGCAGCCTGCGCGACCCGGAGGAGATCGTCTACCGCCAGCAGGTGCTGGCCGACTGCCTCGAGCACGCCGAGGTCGTCCAGGAGCTCTACGAGCTGGCGATCGAGGCTCTGGGCAGCGAGCGGGAGGCGGGCTCGCTGTGGTCGGGCGCCATGCCGGACTTCATCCTGCACCGCTCCGTGCGGCTGCTCAACCTGTACCTGGGCCGCCTCAGGCGCCTGCGCGAGATCGCCGACGAGCACGCCGGGCGCTTTCGCTCGCCCGGCTTCACGCGCTTCTTCGCCAGGGTGCGGGAGGAGCTCGCCGACGACTACCTGGCCGCCGTGGAGCGGCAGCTGCGCGACCTCGAGCTGCGCCGGGGCGTGGTTCAGAGCGCCGAGCTGGGCACGGGCGACAAGGGCCGGCGCTACGTGTTCCACCGGCCGCCCAGCGAGCCGACCTGGAAGGAGCGGCTGCGCCCGGGCCGCCAGCCGCCCAGCCACACCTTCGAGCTGCACCCCCGCGACGAGGCGGGCTTCCGCGCGCTCAAGGAGATCCAGGCCCGGGCGATCAACCGCGTGGCCGACGCGGCCGGTCAGTCGGCCGACCACGTCCAGAGCTTCTTCATCATGCTCCGCCTGGAGCTCGCCTTCTACTTGGGGTGCGTGAACCTCCGGCGCTGGCTCGACGCCAAGGGCGAGCCGGCGTGCTTCCCCGAGCCGCGGGACGAGGCCGAGCGGGCGCTGAGGGCGAGCGACATCTACGACGTGTGCCTGACCCTGCACCTGCGCGACCGGGTGGTCGGCAACGACGTCACCGCCGACCAGCGCTCGCTGGTGATGATCACCGGCGCCAACCAGGGCGGCAAGTCCACGCTGCTGCGCGCGCTCGGGCTGGCGCAGCTGATGATGCAGAGCGGGATGTTCGTGGGGGCGCGGGCATACCGGGCGAGCGTCTGCTCGGGCCTGTTCACGCACTACAAGCGCGAGGAGGACGCCGCCATGGAGGGAGGCAAGCTCGACGAGGAGCTCGGCCGCATGAGCGCGATCGCCGACCGGATCTCGCCCGGCGGCGTGCTGCTGTGCAACGAGTCGTTCGCCTCCACCAACGAGCGCGAGGGCTCGGAGATCGCCCGGCAGGTCGTCCGGGCGATGCTCGACCGGGGGATCAGGGTCCTGTTCGTCACCCACATGTACGACCTCGCCCACAGCCTCTACGCCGAGCGCTCACGCGACGCGCTGTTCCTGCGCGCCGAGCGCGAGCCCGACGGGCGGCGGACGTTCAGGCTGCCCGAGGGCGAGCCGCTCCCCACCAGCCACGGCGAGGACTCCTACCGGCGCGTGTTCGGCGAGGGACGGGCGGCGGCGGTCGGCGGCTGACCGCGATCCCGCGCCGGGGGTGCCGGGAAGTACGGATCGAGCGCACGGCCCTCCACGGATTCGCCGCCGGCGAGCCCGGCGCACACTGACTCGCAGGCCACCAATCGGAGGGTCGGATGTCGAACAAGCTCCTGGCTCGCAGCGTCGCCTGCGTCTGCGCCCTGCTCCCCCTCGCCGTCGCGCCCGCGCTCGCGCCCGCCGCCGGCGCCGCCACGCTCGGGCTCGGGTCGCGAGGGGCCGCCGTGCGCACCCTGCAGGGCGAGCTCGCGCGCCTCGGCTACCTGCCGGGCGGGGCCGCCGACGGCGTCTTCGGCGCGCGGACCTGGCACGCCGTGGTCGCCTTCCAGGGGTGGAGCCACCTGATCCGAGACGGCGTGGCCGGGCCGCGCACCCTGGGCGCCCTGCGCGCCGCGCGCCGGCCGCGGCCCTGGTCGACCGCCGCCGGAATCGAGGTCCACGTCGCCGAGCAGGTGCTCCTGCTGATCCGCGACGGCCGCCTCCAGCGCGCGATCCACGTCTCCACGGGCGCCCACGGCGCCACCCCGCTCGGCCACTTCCGCATCTACCGCCGCGAGACCATGAGCTGGTCGGCGCCCTTCCACGTGTGGATGCCGCTCGCCCAGTACTTCTACCGGGGCTACGCCGTCCACCAGTTCGCCGACGTGCCCGCGTACGCGGCGTCCCACGGGTGCGTTCGCGTCCCCTCGGTCGAGGCCCAGACCGTGTGGAGGTTCGGCGCGATCGGCATGCGGGTGTGGACGCGGCCGTAGCCGTTTCTCCGGATCGAAGACCGTAGTTTGGGCCGATGGCGCGGGCGCGCCGGCGGCGTAGCGTCGGCGATGGGCAACCCACGGCCGGAAGGAGGTATTCATGGCCACCACGCAGTCCACGACCGCGGCCGAGCCGCGCGCCGAGGTCTCGCTCGCGAACGACCTGGCGGCGAAGATGCTCCAGGGATGGAACTCGCACAGGCCCGACTCGTTGCTCTCGGTCATGACCAAGGACGTCGTCTACGAGGACGCGAGCTGGCCCAGGAAGATGCGCGGCCACGCCGATGTCCGGGAGTTCCTCGAGTCGACGTGGCGCGCGGTCCCGGACCTGTCGTTCGAGTTCGAGGACGTGCTGGTGAGCGAGGACGGCTCCCAGTTCGCCCACTACTGGCACGCGAGCGCGACCCAGACGGGTCGTTGGGATCCGCCCGGGTTGGCGGCGACCGGCCGTCAGGTGAAGTTCGAGGGTCTCTTCCTCGGCGAGATCCGCGACGGCCAGCTGTGCCGGATACGCGTCGTCTACGACGTCGCCACGATCATGCGCCAGGCCGGGATCCTGCCGCAGCCGGGCAGCCGCCGCGAGCAACTGATGCTCGCGCTGGCGAACCTTCAGGCGCGGCTCGGGCGGCGCTGATCGCTACACGCCCGGGGCACCCTGTCGCGCGACGGGGTGCCTCAGGCCGCGGCGCCGGCGGGGACGATCACAAGCGGGCACCGCGCGACGGTCAGCAGCGCGCCGCAGAACCCGCCCAGGAGGGCCTCGCGCAGCGGCCCGAGGCCGCGGGAGCCGACGAACAGCAGGTCGACCCGCTCGCTCTCCGCCGCGGCGGCGATCGTCTCGGCCGCGTCGCCCTCGAGCACGACGCCGCGCGCCGAGAGCTGGGGCGGGACCCGCTGGAGCCCGGCGTCGACCACCCCCTGCGCGTAGCGGCGCATGCAGGCACGGAACTCGTCCCAAGCCGGATCCTCGGAGACCGCGTGCATCGCGTGGTAGAGGCGCAGCGGCACGCCGAGCCTGAGCGCGGCGGCGGCCGCCGCCTCCAGGGCGAGGTCGGCTTCGCTGGTGCCGTCGTAGGCGGCGCCGACGAGGGCCACCTCGGCGGCGCCGCGGCCGGCGTACCCCACCGGAGCCACCGCCACCGGGCACGGCGCGCGCGAGAGCAGGTGGGAGGCCACTCCGCCGGGGACGATCCTCCCGAGCTTCCCGCGGTGGCTGGAGGCCAGGACGAGCATGCCCGCGCGCTGGTCCTGCGCGAGCTCGGTGAGCGCGTACGGCACCGGCCAGGTCTCCAGCAGCTCCGGGTGCGCGGGGACGCCGGCCTCCTCGACGGCCCGCTCGAGCAGCGCGCGCCCGTCCCGCCGCGCCTCCAGCGCGTAACCGGTCATCCCGCGGCCGAGCGGCGGGGGCGGGATCACGTGCGCCAGGACCAGCGACCCGCCCAGCGCCCGGACCAGCGTCAGCCCGAGGGCGAGCGCGTCGGCGTCGTGGTCTCGGCCGTCGAGACCGACGATCACCGCCGGCTCCTCTGCCCGTTTCCCGCCGGGCGCCGCCTGCACGCCGGTCAGCTCGACCTCGTCCATGGCCACAGGGTGCCGTTCCCCTGCGGGCCGGCCATCCGTGCTGGCGACGGGTTTCCGGGGAGGAAAACTACGGTCCCCTCACCCCTCGCCCGATCCGGCGCGCAGCCGCGTCCCGACCGCCTCGAGCGCCGGGTCGTCGAGCCGGCGCTCGAGGTGGGGGAACAGCTCGCGCTCCTCCATCTGGACGTGCTCGCGCAGCCGCGCGCCGACGCGGTGCAGGCGCTCGGCGCCCGGGGCCTGGTCGCCGTCGGCCAGGGCGCGCATGGCCTCGCGCAGGAAGGAGTGGTCGGCCCGCACCCGCTGGGCGAGCGCCGGCCCGGGCTCCTGCTCTCCCACCGCGGGGAGCAGGATCGACTCCTCCAGCGCGAAGTGCGCCAGCTCGTGGCGCTTTAGGAACTCCACGAAGCGGCGCGCCACGGCCGCCGCGTCCTCGGGGGTGGCCCGCGCGAGGTCCCGCGCGATCACCAGCGCGTGATGGTGATCGCGCGAGAGCGGAGCCAGGGCCTCGCTGCGGCGCATCGCTCCAATCTACCGCCCCGGTGTTCAACCCTGGACAGGCTCCGGCGCACCCGTCAACCGGGACGCCCCCGCACGCGTCAACCGGGGCGCCCCCGCACCCGTCAACGTGCCCCGCTGGGCCCTCCGTCCCGATGCGGGTCACGTTGACCCGCCCTCAGCGGGCAAACGTGACACGCTCGCCCTCGCGCGGCGAGCGCGTCACGTCGACCGGTGCGCGGGGCGGGCGGTCTCGGCCGGACGCGCGCCCGCCCCGCGCCGGGGGCCGGGCGAAGGAGAGGGGCTACGCCTGGCCCTGCCTCACGCCGGGGTCGCCGGCGGGATACTCGACCGGGTACTCGAGCTGGGTGCCCGGGATGTTGCTGGCCCGGTTGAAGCGGCCGATGGGCAGGATCACCCGCCGCCAGGCCGAGCGCAGCATGGTCATCGCGCCCACGTACCAGGCCGCGCAGGCGCCGACGATGAAGAACCAGGCGGCGACGTCGGTCCACGTCTTGACTCCCGTCCACAGGCCGATGCAGAATAGCCACGAGCCCACGCCGACCGTGAACAGCAGCAGCCACAGCGGGAGGTTGCCGTGCTTCTTGGAGAGCGCGGCCACCGAGCCAAGGAAGGTGAACGTCCCCAGCGGGATGAACCACACGGCGTAGCCGGGTTGGGAGGTGGTGAGGGGCGGGATCGTGATCGCGTGCGTGGCCGCGAGCGCCTCGAGGATGGCCCACGCCATCCAGAACGTGCCCCACATGGTCAGCAGCGAGGAGGCGACGTAGTCGCGCGCCTTGAAGGACCAGATTCCCGCGAGGAACTGGACCGCGCCGCCCAGGATGCCGTTGAACACGAAGAAGTAGCCGGGGTCCGTGGCGCCGGGGTGACCCCACCACCCGAGGATCCAGGTGGAGATCACCATCGTGGAGCCGAAGAAGCCCCACAGTCCCAGCGTGACCGGCGGGGCGATCGGCTGCAGGAAGACGCCCGGCGCGGCGGCGCTCCCGTTCCCCCGGGCGGTTTCGGTTGCGGTGATGGCTGACATCTGGCTCAAACCTCCTTCCAGGTCACTGGCCGACCTTGACGCCGGGCTCGCCCTCCTGCTCGAACTCGATCGGCCAGAAGGGCCGCGCGCCGAGCCGGTTCTCCTCCCGGCGCCGGTTGAAGTGGGGCAGGACCACGCGGCCGAAGATCGCGTTCAAAAGCAGCGCCATCGCGTGGTAGACGAACAGCGCCGAGGCCGCGACGAACACCCATCCCCCGGCCTCCTGCCAGCCGGTCGACCCGGCGATCAGCCCGGCGCAGGCCAGCGTGGCGGCCGCGCCGGCGATGACCTGGGAGACGAACTGGCCGGGGCTGCGCCCGAGCGCCGCGAACGCCGTGGTGAACGTGATCACCGCCATGTAGATGAACCACTGTCCCAGCGCCTGGAAGCCGTGCCCGAAGGCGGGCAGCGCGATCACGTGCGCGGTGTCCAGCAGCCACAGCAGCCCGTAGGCGATCCAGAAGCCGCCCCACGCCCCGTGGATGGAGGCGGCGACCGCGTCGCGGGCCCGGTAGCTCCACATCGCCGCCGCGAGCTGGCCGATCCCCGAGAAGAGCAGCAGGAACGGGAACAGCGAGATCGCGTTCTTGGGCGTGGTGGCGATGCCGCCCCCCAGCCACAGGCCGAAGAGGAGAAAGCCGCTGGCGCCGGCGAAGTAGCCGAGAACCGACGGCGCGGCGATCGGCTGCAGGAAGATCGACGCTCTCAACCCGTCGCGGTCACCGGCTCCACTCGCCGGCTCTTGCATAGTGCTCATCGCTGACACCTCGCTGTAATCGAGAAGACCTCCTCGCGCTACCCGCCGTCGAGCGGCCACCACGGCGTCTCGTCAGCGCGCCAACAACCACCGTCAGCGGGCGAACAGCCGCCGCCTGGCCGGGCGGCTAGCCATCGGGCGTGACCCAGCCAGCCGCAGCGGCGGCGCCCGGCCCCAGCCACGGCGGCCGCCCCCAGAGCGCTCGTCGCGGCGATCGGCAACATCAGAGATCGTCTACCCGGCCGCTCGAAATCCCACTTCAGGGGTGGTATCACCCTTGTGTGCCTCCAGTCCCACCGCACGGCTCGGCCGCCGTCGGCTCGGCCGCCGCCGGTCGGCGCGGGCGTGGCTCGAGCCGCGGCGAGCCGCCCGCCTTCATCCTCCGCGAGGACCCGGATCTCGCCGAGGGCCTCTCGCTGGAGGACCGCCGGATGGCCGGGGACCTCCTCCAGGCGCCCACCATCCGCGCCGAGGCGGCGGTCTGGACTCCGCCCGCGCTGGAGGCGAGGACCAGCTATGGCCTGCTCGTGCTCTCCGGGCTTCTCGTCCGGCGTGTGCGGGTGGGGCGGGCGGTGAGCAGCGAGCTGCTCGGCGCGGGCGACATCCTGCGTCCCTGGGAGGAGCCGGGTCAGTGGGGGGCGATCCCGCCCCGATCGGAGTGGCGGGTCCTGGTCCCCGCCCGGCTCGCGGTCCTGGACGAGCACATCACCCGCCAGATCGGTCGGTGGCCCGAGCTCACCGTGGCGTTCTCCAACCGGCTCGTGCGCCGCCAGCGCCACGCCGAGTACCTGGCCGCGGTCAGCCATCTTCCCCGGGTGGAGGATCGGCTGCTGGCCGCGCTGTGGCACCTGGCGGACAACTGGGGGACGGTGACGCCGGTGGGGGTGCGGGTTCCCGTCCGGCTCACCCACGAGCTGCTGGGGGAGATCGTCGGCGCCCGCCGCCCCTCGGTCACCACCGCGATCCACGGCCTGGAGCGCTCCGGCCAGCTGCGGCGCGAGCGGGGCGGCGGCTTCCTGCTGGTGGGCGACCCCTCGCGGCGCGACGCCGCGGGCACCGGCGAGGCGGGGCGCCGGCGCCAGGAGCCGGCGCGGGGAGGCGGCGCCCCCTACCCCAGCGCCCAGCCCAGGGTGCCGAAGAACAGGCCGAGCACGACCGCCCACAGCGCGACCCAGTAGTACCAGGGGAGCTCGGGCACGCGCTAGGCGCGCCGCTCCGCCTCGCGGGCGGCGCGCCAGGCCCGGCTCGAGTACGCGCGCAGATCGGCTTCGAAGCGCTCCCACCAGTCGCGCGGCAGCTCGCGCCGGCGACGCCTGCGCCAGCGCAGCTCGTCGGCCAGCGGCGCCAGCGCGCGCGCGAGGGCGGCCGCCAGGAGCCAGATCACCGCCACGGCGAGCGCGCAGGCGAACGCGGTGAAGGCGACGACGCCGAGCAGGATCATCCGCTCGACCCTCGCGGTCCGGTGGGCTCGGCGTGACGGCGCATGCCTCAGGGCTTTCCGCTCCCGGCGGGCGCCAGCCGCCACGCGTAACCGCGCTAACAATCCCCCTCTGGCGCTGCCCTCAGGCCACCTCGGCCAGCTCGGCCTCCTCCAGCGCCGCCGGCGCCTCGCTGTGGATGTACTTGCCGCCGCGCAGCGCCGAGGCGACGGCGGAGAGCACGCAGCATCCCGCCGCGAAGTAGAACGCGGTGTGGATGCCGCTGGCGAACGGGCGCGAGACCAGGGTGGGGAAGAACCGGTGCCCGGTCAGGTAGGCGGCGGTGGCGTGCGGCAGGTGGCCGAGCGAGGGGCCGAGCAGCGTGGCCATCGGGTTGTAGCCGAGGAAGGCGGCGAACAGGCTGCCCACGGGCGGCAGGTGCGAGGCCCGGAGCGCCACCGAGCGCGGCACCCCGTGGGAGGACAGGCCGTGGTAGAGCGCGGGCGGCAGCGAGGAGGACAGGCCGATGATGATCAGGCTGAAGAAGATCCCGATCGAGAGCACCATCGCCGAGTTCATGAACGTGCCCGCCATCCCCGCGCCGGCGCCGCGCTGGTCCGGCGGGAGGCTGTTCATGATGCCGGTCTGGTTGGGGGCGGCGAACAGCCCCATGGCGAACCCGTTGAGGAAGATCAGCAGCCCGAAGGACCAGTAGGGGAAGTCCACGGGCAGCGTGATCAGCATCAGGAAGGTGGCGGCGGCGACGATCATCCCGCCGGTCGCGAACGGCCGCGCCCCGTAGTGGTCGGCGAAGCGCCCGGCGACCGGACCGGCGATCAGGAAGCCGACCGACAGGGGAAGCATGTAGATGCCGGCCCACAGCGGCGTCTCGGAGAAGCTGTAGCCGTGCTCGGGGAGCCAGATCCCCTGCAGCCAGATGATCAGCATGAACATCAGCCCGCCGCGCGAGAGGGCGGCGAGCAGCGAGGCCAGGTTTCCCGCCGCGAAGGCGCGGATCCGGAACAGGGGGATCCGGAACATCGGCGCCGGCACCCGTCGCTCGATCGCGACGAACACCACCAGCACGGCCACCCCGCCCACCAACGCCGCGACCACCCACGGGTTGGTCCAGCCCATCGCGTGCCCGCCGTAGGGCAGGATCCCGTAGGTGATGCCGACGAGCACCGCGATCAGGCCCACCGCGAAGCTGATGTTTCCCAGCCAGTCGATCCTGGCGTGCGAGCGGTGGCTGCGGTCCTCGAGCTTCAGGTAGGCCCACACCGTCCCGAACAGCCCCACGGGGACCGAGACCAGGAACACCAGCCGCCAGGCCACCGGCGCGAGCAGGCCGCCCAGCACCAGCCCGATGAACGACCCGGCGATCGCCGAGACCATGTTGATGCCCAGCGCCAGCCCCCGCTGCTCGGAGGGAAACGCGTCGGTGAGGATGGCCGAGGAGTTGGCGAACAGGAAGGCCGCCCCGACCCCCTGCACGATCCGCATCCCGATCAGCCACAGCGCCCCGCTCGACCCGCTCATCCAGGTGACCGACATCAGGATCGAGGCCACCGTGAACACGGCGAAGCCGAGGTTGTACATCCGCACGCGCCCGAACATGTCGCCGACGCGGCCGAGGCTGACCACCAGCACGGCGGCGACGACCATGAACCCCAGCATCATCCACAGCAGGTAGCTGGTGTTGGAGGGGATCAGCGGGTTCAGGTGGATGCCGCGGAACACGTCCGGCATCGCGATCAGGACGATCGACTGGTTGATCGTGGCGATCAGCATGCCGAGCGTGGTGTTCGAGAGCGCGATCCACTTGTAGCGGTCGGGATGGGCTCTCATCGCGCCGTCTCCCGGAGGCGGTCGATCAGCCGGTCGAGGATCTCGACCGCGTCGGCGAGCGTTCGCAGCTCGGCCTCCGTCAGGCTCGCCATCTCCTCGTGGAGCAGGGCGCGGTACTCGGCGCGCACCCGGTCGAGGACCCGGCGCCCGGACGGGGTGATCGCCACCAGCACCGCCCGGCCGTCCGCCGGATCGGCCTCCCCGGTCACCCAGCCGCGCTCCTTCAGCCGCTTGACGACCAGCGAGATCGCCGGCTGGGTGACCCCCTCGCACCGCGCCAGCTTCGTGATCCGGACCGGGCCCGAGGTGAGCGTGCGCAGGACGCCTATCTCGGTGCGCGAGAGCGGCACCGTCGAGCGGGCGATGAACAGACGCGACAGCGCCGAGGCGCGCTGCGGCAGCGCCTCGGCGAGCTCGTCGGGCTGGATGGCCGGCGGGGCATCGGCAGACTTCATTAGTCGCTTATATTAGTGGCGGTGGCGCGGTGCCGCCGCCTCGCCGCCGCGGTCAGCAGGCGAACCGGCGCGGGCGTGCCGACGGCCGGGGCGGGCAGAGACCACCCATGCCCCTGGAGGCAAGCGCAATCCTGACCGGACGGCGGCGGGACTCGGCGCCGCCGACCCGCAGACCACGGCCGTAGCGGGACGAGCGCCGATCCCCCGGGCAGGAACGGTCGCCTCGCTCAGGCGCCGCTTTCACCGGGCGGCCGGCGGGCCGGTGCGCGCGCGCGTGCTGGTCCTCCTGGCGTGCGTGCTGGCGCTCGACACGGCCGACGTCTCGATGATCGGGGCGATCGCCAGCAAGCTCGAGACGGCGCTGCGCCTCACCAACACCGACCTCGGGCTGCTCGCCTCGATCCCCTCCGTGATGGCCGCCGTCGCCACGCTCCCCGTGGGGGTCCTCACCGACCGCACCTGCCGGATGCGGCTGCTGGTCGCCTCGATCGTCCTCTGGGGGCTCGCGATGGGGATCAGCGCGGCCTCCGTCTCCTTCGCGATGCTGCTGCTGACGCGGCTGGCCCTGGGCGCGGTCAACGCCACGGCGGGGCCGACCGTGTCCTCGCTGATCGGCGACTACTTCCCGGTGCGCGAGCGGGGCGAGGTGTACGGGATCGTGCTCTCCGGCGAGCTGCTCGGGGCCGGCCTGGGCTTCGTGGTGGCGGGCGAGGTCGCGAGCGTGCTCAGCTGGCGGGCGGCCTTCATCGTCCTCGCGCTGCCCAGCCTCGCGCTCGCCCGCGTGCTGTGGCGCAGGCTCCCGGAGCCCGTGCGGGGCGGCGCCAGCCAGCTGCGCCGCGGCGCCACCGAGTTCGCGGACGGTGGGGAGGCGCCGCCGGTGGCCGGGGAGGAGGAGCCCGA
>Ga0209810_1001151_pt1 | contig 43425 bp, 30 predicted proteins | sample Coa_R1_7_FD_187159 | JGI IMG/M metagenome (GOLD analysis project Ga0209810, IMG submission 187159) | Surface soil microbial communities from Centralia Pennsylvania, which are recovering from an underground coalmine fire - Coalmine... | ecosystem: Environmental > Terrestrial > Soil > Unclassified... | reverse complement strand
GCCGCTGTGGGGCGCTGCCAGGGTCGGCGCTGCGCTCGCTCGACTGCCAGGGACGCCGCTCAACGGTTCGCGGCTCTGCCTGGCGATCTCCGCCTAGCCAGGCCCGCTGACTGCCAGGGTCGGGCCTGCAATGGACTGCCAGGGTCGGCAGGGGTACGGCCTCTGCCTCCGCCTTGCGACATCAATATCAAGGTGGAAGGGTTGCGAATACTGGCCGTCGGCAGGGTTAGGGCCTCTGCCTCCGCCTTGCCACAGCCCTCCGCCTGGCGACACCTAGCGAGGCCCGCTGACTGCAAGGGTCGGGGCTACAATGGCTCGCCCCTCCGCCTTGCGATGCCTGCGCAAGCAGAAAGTTTTTCGCCCACGTAGGTGGGCGACGGGCGCTTTGCGCCCCACAGCGGCAGGGTTTAGCCTGCCGCTGTGGGGATTAGGTCAAGAAGGGCGAGGGGCCAGACAGCATAGCTCAGGTGCGCTTGCCCGCCCAGAGGGCCGCGTTGTAGAGGACGCGGCGCACGTTCGGGTCGAAGTAGGTCGGGAAGGTCTCGTGGCCGGGACGGAAATAGAACACGCGCCCGATGCCCTGCCCCTCGCCGACGCCGCCCCCCGGCCCGGAGGTAAACCCCTCGGTCTTGCCCGGGCCGACCGTCCAGCAGATACCGCACGGGAAGTACTCGCCGCCGAGCGGAAAGTAAGACTGAAACACCAGGCACAGAGACGGCGGCACGTCAAACGGTGCGCCATACATCTCCTCGCGCGGCAGCGTGAAATCCGAAATGCCTTCCGCGATGGGATGGCGCGGCGCACAGACCCTGATCTCCTCCGTATCCGCTGGCTGCGTATCGCGCCAGCCGCCTTTGAGATGGCCGGAGCATTGCAAGACCCTCTGGAACGGCTTGGAGTAGTGCGCCGAATGCAGCGCCACCAGGCCCATGCCCCGCTCGTAGACATGCTGCCGAACCCGGCTCGCCGTCTCCTCGCTTACCTGACCGTGCCGCGCGTGGCCCCACCAGAACAGCACATCGGTCTGGCGCAACGCCTCCTCTGTAATCCCCTGCTCCGGCTGATCCAGGTTGGCCGTGCGAGCCTCGACCAGCCCGTTGCCCAACTCGTTTAACGCTTCGGCGACCGCGCCGTTGATGCTGTGGGGATAGACCTCTTTCGGGGCATGGGGCGGGTTCTCATCCCAGACCAGCACGCGCACAACGCCAGTTCCTGGCATCGTTTGGGTTCTCCTTTCCCTTGTTATCTCCCCGGCGGATCACTTTGTACGGGAGCGGCTTTGACCTTGCGAAAGTGTTTCGCCGGGGTGAGTACTAGATCACTTCCAGGCCGTTCCTATCGGGCAGGGGCGGGAACGGCGCGTGCGGCTCCGCCTGATACCAGTAGGCCGTCGAGGCAATATCGTCCTGCAACGGAAGATACCGTCCGCCGCTGCGCCAGCCCAGCGCCTGGATGGTCACGCGCAGATCCTGCTCAAAACGGATAGGATCGGGGATGTGCCAGCGGTACATGCCGAACCGCTGCTGCGACTGATACATGTCGCCCTCGCCCGCCATGATCACCTGCGGCAGTCCCAGGAAGGGCGTGGAGAAGACGCCGTACTGCCCGCGCGGATGCTCGAAGTTCCACGCACCGCCGAAGTAGTCCTCCGTCCCGGTGCCGCAGATGGTGGGAAAGTCCGTGTCTCCATCCAGGTAGAACTTGATCTCTCCCTCGCCCCACCAGCCCCGACTGTTGGACTGCCAGGCAATATAGGTGCCGACGTAGTGCCCCTGCCCCTTCACGCCCTCCAGGAGGGTATGCACCTGCTGGTAGGGCAGCGGATTCGAGCGGCGGAACTGGGCGTGAAGGTAGGCGCAGTCCTCCGGCACGTCGGTCAGCGCGTAGGTGATCTGGTAGTAGTAGCCGTGGCAGGTGTCGTCGGTGAGGTTTTCGAGGGTGATCCGGGCGGACTGGCGGAAAGGCATCTCCCAATAGGAGTTGAAGCCGCCCGCCGGATTGACCGCAATGGGCAGCGAGGCGATATTGCACCGCTGGCTCCAGCCGTTGCAGAAGAAATCGCCCAGCGGCGTTTCCACTGAGGGCGTCGCCTCCCCGTCCCAATACATGCGCAGCACCAGCCGCCGCCACCAGTCCGGGTGAACGGTATTCCAGAAATGCTGGATGGCGCCCGGCCCCTGAATGTCGGCCAATGTCACGGTCTGGCGCGGCTGGATATGAATGGAGGGCGAGACCTTCCAGCCCTGGCCCAGTTCGCGGGCGGCGTTGGCGCCCGTGCCCTCCGTCGCCATGCCCGCCTTGCCTTTTTCACCGGTGAAGTTCTCCGCGCTGATGGAGCGCGTCTTGGCGTGGGAGAGGCGCGAAACGTTATGCAGCCCCACGCCGAGTCCGTTGAAAGCCGTCATAATCCGCACTATCCTCCGTCGGTTTGTCCCTTACGGGCGGACGAACGCAATTCATCCGCCCTAGGTTCGCCGCGAACCTGGCGGAAACCTTCCCTTTTGGCTTATCATCCCCGGTGGACCTAACTCCACCCGTCGCTACGCGCCCCCCTTCCCTGCTACGTTCGCTTCGCTCACAGGGAAGGGGGACCCGGCTTCTGCTCTGCCCTCTCCTTGAGAAGCAGAGGGGAAGGCCCCGGCAGTGAGGTCTCTCCCCTCTCCCGCAGCGTGGGAGAGGGGAAGGGGGTGAGGGCCGCCCCTCATCCCTTGATGCGCGCGCAATGCTCCTCCGGGGCGGCGGGCAGCGTGGGCGGCCTGCCTAGCGGGCTCTCGCGTGTAATCAGCCGCGCGCCGCGCTGGAAAGTGAAATAGGCCCACGCCCATTCGAACAGCACCAGCAGCCGATTGCGGAAGCCGATCAGGTAGAAAATATGGATGATCAGCCACAACAGCCAGGCCAGGAACCCGCTCAGGCGCGCCCGTCCTGCCTCGACAATGGCAAACGAGCGCCCGACGGTCGCCACGTTGCCTTTGTCGTGATAGTGGAACGGCGGGGGAGTCGGCCTCCCTGTGACCCGGCTGCGAATCACGGAGGCCACATACCGCCCCTGCTGCATCGCTACCGGCGCGACGCCCGGCAGCGGCTTTCCGTCCTGGAACAGCGAGGCGGTATCCCCGATGACGAAGACCTCAGGATGTGCCGGAACCGAGAGGTCCGGCGCTACTTTCACGCGCCCGGCGCGATCCACCTCCACATCCAGCCACTTCCCGGCAGCCGAGGCCACCACGCCCGCCGTCCAGATAACCGTGCGGCTGGCGATCCGCTCTCCCTTGACGATAACGCCCTGCTCATCCACGCACTCGACCGCCGAGTTGGTACGGACTTCGACGCCCATCCGCGTCAGGGCTTCGTGGGCCTTGTGCGCTAGATTTTCCGTGAACGCTGCCAGAATTCGCGGCCCGGCTTCCAGCAGCAGGATGCGGGCCGAGCGCGGATCAAAGCGCTGGAACTCCCCGGCCAGCGACTTGCGCGCCAGCTCCGCAATCGCGCCCGCCATCTCTACGCCGGTCGGCCCTGCGCCTACCAGCACAAACGTCAGGAGCGCCGCGCGCTCTTCGGGATCGGTTTCCAGTTCCGCCGCCTCGAACGCCTGCAAAATCTTGCTGCGCAGGTCCGTTGCGTCCGGAATGCTCTTCAGGCTGGTGGCCCATTGCGCCCACTCTTCATGGCCGAAGTAGCTCTCCCGCGCTCCCGTCGCTAGAACCAGGTAGTCGTAGGGCAGCCAATTATCGTGCAGCAGCACGCGCCGCTGTTGCGTGTCCACGCCGATCACCTCCGCCATCAGGACTTCGGCGTTGCGCTGCCCGCGCAGGATATGGCGGATCGGAGCGGCAATATCGGCAGGAGACAGGCCCGCCGTCGCCACCTGATACAGCAGCGGCTGAAACAGATGATGATTGGTGCGGTCCACCACTGTCACCTGCACGGGTGCGTTGCGCAGGGCGCGGGCCGCTTGCAGCCCGCCGAACCCGCCTCCGACGATAACCACCTGCGGTCTGGCTTTATTTAGCGTATCCTTTTGCATTGTGTCCATCGTGAGACCTCTCTGCGGCTCCGCTTGCCCTTCCCGGCAGCAAGATCGGAAGCCTACCTACATGCAAGCGTGTTCTCTAATTCTAGGATACCCGAAAAGCCCTGCGCCTACTACCGGCCTGTGAAAAATTTCACACGCTCTGGTTTCGGGTTAAATGGCCCTGATTTAAATGAGAAACAGGAGAGTTTAGTTCCCACGGCGAATTCTGCGCAGAACAGAGTCGCAACTGTCGCCAAGAACACGAAGGAGCAAAAGATATGGCGCATTATGGGGTCGCAATCGGCCTGGCGCTGCTGGTAGCGGTAACGGCCTGCGCGCTTCTGCTGGCGAAACGGGCCGCCGAGAGCGTGAAACAGTTCCGCGAAGAGCATCATCAGAGCTTTCTGGGACGGGAGAAGCCATGAGCGAACTAAAAAACGCCGGCCCCGTCTCAGGCGAAACGATAGAGACCGAGTCCGCCGTCGTCCAGGGTCCAAGACTCGAGTCCGATAAGGCGGTGCTGCATCAGTTCGGCTACGCGCAGCAGCTTTTGCGCGACATGGGCGGCTTCTCCAACTTCGCCATCTCGTTTTCCATTATTTCTATTCTGACCGGCGCAGTGACGCTCTACGGCACGGGCCTGAATTCGGGCGGGCCGGTCGTCATGGGCATCGGCTGGCCGCTGGTGACGCTGTTCGTGCTGTTCATCGCCGCATCTATGGGGGAACTGGCTTCGGCGATCCCCACCTCCGGCGCGCTCTACCATTGGTCGTCGCTGCTGGGCGGGCCCACCTGGGGCTGGCTGACGGCGTGGCTAAACTTAATTGGTCTGGTCGCCGCTATCGCGGGCATTGACTACGGGTGCGCGACGTTCCTGGCCCCGCTGCTCAAGCCGACGTTTGGCCTGGGGGCCTGGTTCGGCAGCGGCAGCGAGATCCGCAGCTATATGATCGTCTTTACCGTTCTGCTGCTCTCGCACGCCATCCTGAACCACATCGGCATTCGCACGGTCGCCCGCCTCAATGACTTCAGCGCCCTCTACCACATCGGGGGAGTATTGGTGGTCGTGATCGCGCTGGCCTTCTGGGCGCCCAAGCAGCCGCTCTCCTACCTGTTCACAAAGACCTACGTCAGCCCGGACCTCGCCAGCAAGCCCTTCTGGTTCATCTTCCTGGGCGGACTGCTGCAAGCGCAGTGGACCTATACCGGCTACGACGCCTCCGCGCACACCATTGAGGAGACCAAAGACGCCCGTGTGCGCGCGCCCTGGGGCATCTATCTCTCGGTGGCCATCTCCGGGCTGTTCGGCTATATCATGCTCACCTTCATCACCCTGGCGATTAAAGACCTGCCCGCCGCAGCTGCCGCCAGCAACCCGATCCAGTATATCTTCGAGCAGGCCATCAACCCCCGGCTCGCCGCCGCCATCATCTGGATCATGACGCTGGCGCAGTGGTTCTGCGGCCTCTCCTGCGTGACCTCGACCTCTCGCATGATCTTCGCCTTCTCCCGCGACAACGGGATGCCGTTGGCCCGCGTCTGGGCCAATGTCAGCCGTCGCTACCGCACGCCTGCCGCCGCCGTGTGGCTGGCCTCCGTGCTCGCGTTCCTGCTGCCCTGCCTGATTCTAGCCGTTGTCACCCTGCGCCCCAAAGACCTGGACTTCGGCAAGCTCTACCCGGCGGTAACGGGCATCAGCACCATCGGCCTCTATCTCTCCTACGGCCTGCCGATCTTCTTGAAGCTGAGAGCGACCCGTGAGGGCGTCTGGGATCAGCGCGCCAATGGCCCCTGGAGCCTGGGTAACTGGAGCGTACCGGTCGCCTGCATCAGCGTCCTCTGGATCGCCTTTATTACCGTGCTGTTCGTCCTACCGCCCAACGCCCTTACGGGCTATATCTTCGGGGGGACGCTGGTGGCGCTGCTCATCCTCTATTTTGCCGCCGTGCGCGGGCGCTTCCGCGGCCCCGTACCGCAGGCCAAGTCTCAGGAGGAGCTGCTACGAATCGAGGCGGAGTACGAGCATTAGCGGCCTACCTGCTCTCGGTCCTATCGCCCTCGTCTTCCGGGCTACTCCCCGAACTCGGGCGGGCATCAAAACCAAAAGCCGTCTTGGAAGTTGGTTCGAGATTCCGAGACGGCCTTTCAAAAGCCTCAGAGACGGCTATTGATATTCTAGAGGTGTTCTACTGCCCCGCCGTGGGATCGGATTGTATAACGCCGGAGATCAGGCCGTTCGGGTCCTTGAACTGGGCCAGCCAGCCCACCCCTGGTATCGCCATCTTGGGCATTATGATCTGCCCACCGGCGGCTTCGATGGCCTGACAGGTGGCATCTACATTTTCCACCTCCATCGTGCAGGTCACTGTCTGTGCAGGGTCCTGACGGCGTCCCATGCCGCCGTTGATTCCTGGTGCGCCTTCCCCGGTAGTGATCAGCCAGTAATCCATCGGCCCTTCCCATTTGTGGAACTTCCAGCCGAAAACGTCCGAGTAGAACTGGATAGATCTCTCCGGGTCTGTAACCGGAAGGTCGAAGTGAACGACGCGGTTCATGGCTCTTCCTCCTGATGGGCCAAAGCTTTGGGATCTCTCCCCTTAGAATAGTGACCCGATGGCCACACACCCTCTCGACTCCGCCCGTCAGGGAAAAAGCGGAAAGGCATACGAGGACCGCGCCGAGAAAATAGAGTCCATGACATCGGATGGGCGTTTTGATCTTGCGCATGTGAGAGTGGAATGATTCCGGCCTGGCGCGAGCGTTGGAGGGCTGAAGAGGGCAACGATGGCTCCGATATGGAAGGCGGATATCGAGATCACGCAGGAGGACGCCGCGCGCTGGATTGAGGAACAGTTCGGCGCGTTGGCTCCGGCGCGATTGGAACCCCTCGGCGTCGGCTGGGACAATGTGGCCTTTCTGGTCAATGGGCAGTTCGTGTTTCGCTTCCCGCGCCGCCAGGTCGCCGCCGCGCTGATCGCGCGGGAAAGCCGTTGGCTTCCCCGCCTGGCGCCGCACGTGCCCCTGCCCATCCCCTGGCCCCGCTTTGTCGGCCAGCCCACGCCCGACCGCCCCTACCCCTTCTCAGGCTATGCGTTGATCCCTGGGAAAACGGCCTGTCGGCTCGCCTGGACGGAGGCGGAGCGAGCGCAAACCGCTCCGGCGCTGGCGCGATTTCTCTCCGCCCTGCATCGTATTCCCGTCACGGCAGAGACCTATGCGACGGCTCCCCACGACGACATCCGGCGCGCAGACCTGCCCTTTCGCGCGCCAAAGATCCGGGAGCGGCTGCAAGCCATTGCGCCCTACCTGCCGGACATCCACCTTTCGGCGCTCCTCGACCTCCTGGATCGCCTGGCCGTCACGCCTCCGCACGCGGAACGGCCCTGTTGGGTCCATGGCGACCTGTATGCGCGTCACCTGCTGGTAGCCGACGACCACCGCCTGTGCGGCGTGATTGACTGGGGCGACGTGCACCTGGGCGACCCGGCCCTGGATATTTCCCTCGCCTTCAGTTTTCTGCCGCCTGCCGCGCGCCCTCTGTTCCGGGAAGCCTATGGCGGAATAGACGACGCAGTCTGGGATCGTGCGCGGTTTCGGGCGCTGCACTACGGCGCTACGCTAAGCGCCTACGGCCTGGATGTCGGAGATGAGGAAATCCGCGCGATTGGGGAGTATGCGCTCCGAGCCGTCATCGAGCCGTGACACGCGATAACCACTCGTACTATTGAGAACTGCAGCCCCCTTGCGGCTGCCCGCCTGGGGATGAGGTCGGTTGGAGGTGAAGGCTGCCCCGGTGCTGCTCAGGCGCGCGCCAGCGCAATGGAGGCAATGCCCAGCAGAATGAGGGCGGCGGCGGCAAAGCGGGGAATGCCCGCCGTCTCGCGCAGGTAGCGCGCTCCGACAAAGACGCTGATGAGCACGGAGAAGGAGCGCAGCGGCACGACATAGGAGACCGGCGCGTGGTGTTGGAGCAGGATCAGAATCATCAGGTAGCCGCTGACGCCTGCCGTCGCCGCCAGCAGAAGCCCCGCGCCGCCGCGCCGCGCTTCCCTTGCGAACGCCCGCCAACTATGGCCGGGCCAGAGCAGTGCGCCTTGCGTGATCGCTCCCGCCGCAAAGGTCAAAGTGATATACAGCACGGGCTGCACATGCTGGACGCCGGCTTTATCTACGGCGGAATAGCCTGAGGTGCAGAGGCCCGTGCCTATTGCCGCCAGAATGCCCATCATGGGCAGGGCCGCCGTCCCGCCGCGCAGCATGGGCCAGGCGAGAGCCAGCACGCCCAGGCAGATCGCCGCGATGCCGATCCAGCCGAGCGGGCTGGGATGCTCACGAAAAAAGAGCACGCCCCAGGCCGCCGTTGCCGCCGGTGCGACGCCGCGCGCAATCGGGTAGGCGCGCGAGAGGTCTTCCCGGCGATAACTATAGGCGATGAGCGTATAGTAGCCGGCGTAGAAGAGGCTCGTGCCGGCCACGCAGTACCACCCCACGGCCGGAACGGAGACCGGCCAGGCCAACCAGAGACCAATCGGCGCGCACAGCAGCGCCCCATAGACCTGAATCCACCAGCTATAGAGCGCCGGATGGGCAGCGCGCTTGATCTGGTAGTTCCAAAACACATGCAGTCCCGCAGAAACCAGGACTAATAAAATGGCGAGCGGATGCAATGTCTGCTCCCTCACTTCCGCCGGAGAATAATCTGCTCGCCCTGCTATACGACACTATACGCTGCGTCTCCTGCAACGGAACGCCAAGCCCTTGTGAGACGAAGATGATTCCTGAGTTAGAAGAACTGAAGTCGATCCTCATCAAGCATAACTATCCTGCGTAAGCTAAATTCGTTCAAATGTTGCTTAACAACGCCGATGATGCTACAGAATTTCGGAGATTGTTAAATACCCTTGATATGTGGGGTGGCCCCGGAGCAGGCTGGGAGATGCCTATTCCGGACCGACAAGGCTTTCGAAGGTTCATGGAACTAATCATTCGAATTGCGGAGCAGATGGACAGGACAGACGCATTCAAGGACAGAGCCATGTCTATTGCGAACGCTTATAGAGAATGGTTAAACGAGAACCCGTCATATTGTCGGCATGATAATAGGTCGTCGTCTGCGTAACGCTTATAGAGAATGGTTAAACGAGAACCCCTGACAAGCCCTCAGATTCTTAAAGAGTCCCTGCCCTTTCGTGGCGATGCCTTTTCCGCCCACGCAAGTGGGCGGCGGGCGCTCTGCGCCCCACAGCGGCAGGGTTTAGCCTGCCGCACTTACGGACGGGTTACTTAACGAGGCAGGAAATCGGGCTGATGGGCCGGAATAGAAGCAAGCCACTAGAATCCGAAGATGGCCCAATGCAAGTGTTCGTGCACCCCCCCGGCAGCGCCGTCGGACTATCGAGAGGGAGGTCGAGCGTGAACATTACCGCAATCGAAGCGTTGCTTGCCGAGCAACACATCAACAAGATCAAGGTCGGCGGGTTCGACCTCGACGGCGTGCTGCGCGGCAAATATATCTCAAAGGAAAAGTTCCTTTCGGCGGTCAAGGACGGCTTCGGCTTCTGCGACGTTATTTTCGGCTGGGACTGCGGCGACAACCTCTACGACCAAGGCGAGTTCACCGGCTGGCACACTGGCTTCCCCGACCTGGTGGCCCGCCTGGACACGGAGACGTTCCGCGCCGTTCCCTGGGAGCCGCGCACGGCCTTCGCCCTGGCCGACTTCTATCAGAAGGACGGCACGCCCCTACCCTTCTGCCCCCGCCAGACGCTCAAGCGTATCGTCGCCAGGGCGGAGGCGATGGGCTTCGTGCCGCGCATGGCCGCCGAGTACGAGTTCTTTGTCTTCGAGGAGACGCCGGAGTCAGTCCATCAGAAGGAGTTTCGCGGTCTGCGCCCGGAGTCGCCGGGGATGTTCTGCTATAGCCTGCTGCGCGCCTCGGCCCGCCAGGAGTTCATCCACCTGCTGATGGACTCGCTGGCCGATTTCGGCGTGCAGGTCGAAGGGCTGCATACCGAAACCGGGCCGGGAGCGTTTGAGGCGTGCATCCAGTACGACAGCGCGCTGGCGGCGGCGGATAAGGCCGGGATCTTCAAGCTGGCAGTCAAGGAGCTGGCCACCAGGAAAGGGCTGCTGGCCTCGTTCATGGCTAAGTGGAGCCAGGAGATGCCGGGCTGCGGCGGGCACATTCATCAGAGCCTTGCCGATGCCGAAACGGGCGCCAATGCCTTTGCCGATCCCAACGGCCAGTACGGCTGCTCCGAGGTGGCGCGGCGCTATCTTGCGGGCCAGCAGCAGGCGCTGCCGGAACTGATGCCGCTCATCTGCCCGACCATCAACTCCTACAAGCGGCTGGTGCCCGGCTTCTGGGCGCCGACGACGGCCACCTGGGGAATCGAAAATCGCACCAACGCGCTGCGCCTGATTCCCGGCACTTCGCCTAAAGCGACCCGCATCGAAACGCGCGTGGTCGGTGCGGACGCCTGCCCGCATCTGGCGATGGCCGCCTGCCTTGCCGCCGGGCTGCACGGCATTCAGAACCGCCTGGAGCCGACCCCGCCCACCGCCGGAAACGCCTACGCCGAGTCGCAGGCGCCCACGCTGCCGCGCTCGCTCGCCGCCGCCACCGATCGGATGCGCCAGAGCGCCCTGGCGCGCGAGTGGTTCGGGGAGCCGTTCGTCTCTCACGTCTGCATGACCCGCGATTGGGAGTGCCGTGAATTCGAGAAGGCCGTGACCGATTGGGAACTGCGCCGCTACTTCGAGATCATTTAGCCGCAAAGGAGCACAAAAGGACGCAAATAACCGCCCTCTTCGCAGTTCTGACTTTGCTAATTCTCTGTCTTTATTTGTGTTTATTTACGCTTCTTTGCGGCAGAGGATAAAGAGAGGATTTTGTCCATGATTTCGCGTTTTTCTTTTCCTACAAATATTGTCTTTGGCGTGGGCGCGGTGCAGGAAGTGGGGCCGCTGGCGCAGAAGTTGGGCGGAACACGCGCCCTGCTCGTCACGGATAAGGGCGTGGCGGGGGCCGGGCTGATCGCCCCGGTGCGCAACGCGCTGGATACGGCAGGAGTGGAGACCGTTGTTTTTGATGGCGTTTCGCCCAATCCGACGGAAGCCAACGTGGACGAGGGCATTATGGCCTACCGCGTGGAGCGGTGCGACTGTATCGTCGGCGTGGGCGGCGGCAGCCCGCTCGACGGCGCGAAGGCCATCCGCCTGCGCGTCACCCACGATCTGGCGTTGGAGGAGTACGACGACAACTTCGGCGGGGATGCCAAGATCAGCAACGATATGCCGCCCATGATCGCCATCCCCACGACCGCCGGAACCGGCAGCGAGGTCGGGCGCAGCACCGTCATCATCTGTAAGGCCACCGACCGCAAAACCGTCATCTTCAGCCCCTATCTCATGCCCAACTATGCCGTCTGCGACCCGGAGATGACTAAAGGCATGCCGCCAACGATCACCGCCGCCACCGGCATGGACGCCTTCACCCACAACATCGAGGCGTACCTGGCCAAGCCCTATCACCCGCTGGCGGACGCCATCGCGCTGGGCGGCATCGGCCTGTGCGCCAAATCGCTGCGCCGCGCCGTGGAGAATGGCGGCGACCTGGACGCCCGCGCCGATATGATGATGGCGGCGATCATGGGCGCGACGGCCTTCCAGAAGGGCCTGGGCGTCACCCACTCGCTGGCGCACCCGCTCTCCTCCATCGGCGGGATGCACCACGGCATGGCTAACGCCGTCCTGCTGCCCTACGTGCTGGACTACAACGCCGACTCCTGCCCCGACCGTTACCGCGACATCGCCAAGACGCTCGATCTGCCGCGCGAGCCGGAAGCGGTCGTGCAGTGGGTGCGGGACCTCAACGAGTCCATCGGCATTCCCGACAAGCTGCGAAGCTTTGGCATCACCGCCGACACGATCCCGGCGATGGTCGAGAAGGCATTGCAGGACGGCTGCTACCTGAACAACCCCAAGCCCTGTAACGCCGAGACCATGCGCGCCCTCTACGAGCAGGCCATCTAGCGAGCTTTCGACCCCCAGGCTCATTTCTGCCGATAATTCCTCTGAACTCTGGCTGCGCGATTTCGTCAAAGCCAGCATAAGGCTTTCATTCGGCTGGTTTCTCCAGCCCAGGGGGATGCGACCATGAAGAGCCGATATGCGCTCGCCGCACTGCTGGCGCCCGCCGTGGCGCTGGCAGCCTTCTCCGGCCTGCTGCCGACTCAGGCCCAGACCAAAACGACCACCCTCACTCCCGCCACCATAGACCACCTGATCCGCGTGGAGTGGAACAAGGAGCACATCGTTCCTGCCCCGCCAGTGGACGACGCCCGCTTTCTGCGGCGCATCTATCTCGATATCACCGGCACGATACCGCCCCCGGAGGCGGTCACGGCGTTCCTGGCGGATAAGTCGCCCGACAAGCGCGCCCGCGCCGTAGACGCCCTGCTGGAAAGCCCGCGCTACGCCGACCACTGGACCAACTACTGGTACAACGTTCTGATGGGCCGTCAGGTGCGCGGGCAGGTCATTGACCCTTCTGCCTTCCGCCGGTGGCTGCACGCCCAGTTTGAGAAGAACACACCCTGGAACAAGTTCGTCTACGACCTCATCACCGCCACCGGACAGAACAGCGCGGGCGGCACCTACGCGAAAGCCTACGGGCTGATGCGCGCCGATAAAGCCGATAAAATGGAGGCTATGACGACGGAGGGCGCGACGGCCAACTCTTCCGACCAGGCGGCCAACGTCAACGGCGCGGTCAACTGGCTGCTCAAGTTCGCCCAGGCGCCCGCCGACCTTTCCGGCCAGACCTCCAAGATCTTCCTCGGCGTCCAGATCCAATGCGCCCAGTGCCACGACCATAAGACCGAGAAGTGGAAGCAGGAGGACTTCCGCCGCTTCACCGCCTGTTTTATGCAGGTGCGGCCCGTGCCCGTAGACGTCGGCAAGGTACGGGGCATCCGCCGCGTGGAGTTGCAGGACGTGAACCGGCCCTTCCTCGGCGGCAAACGGCTGCGCATGACCCGCAATGAATATGCCAACGCGGCCCCAGCAGCCCTCGACGGCACGGACTTTTCCAACAGCCCCAACCGGCGGCAGGCACTCGCCGCCTGGATGACCGCGCCGCAGAACCCCTGGTTTGCCAAAGCCATCGTCAACCGCATCTGGGCGCACTTCCTGGGCCGGGGTTTCGTCGAGCCGATTGACGACTTCCGCGAGTCCAATCCGCCTATCCTGCCGGGCCTGCTGCAGCGATTGTCCGAGGACTTCGTGGCCCATAACTACGACCTGAAGCACCTGATCCGCACCGTCTGCGCTACGCAGGTCTACCAGCTCTCTTCCGCTCCCGCCAGGAAAGCGGACTCGGGCAACCTGTACTGGGCGCGCTACCGGCTCAAGCCGATGGGGCCGGAAGAGCTTGTGGACTCGCTCGTGCAGGCGACCAACCTCCAGCCGGTGCTGGAGAAGGTGGCCGGGAGCAACCTGGAAGGCCTCAAGACCCTGATCAACCGGCAGTTCTCGTTCCTGTTCGACGTGGATGAAGAGTTCGAGCAGAAGGAATTTGAGGGCACCATCCCGCAGGCGCTATTGCTCCTCAACGGCAACATGGTCAACCGGGGCGTCACGCCCATTCCCGGCACGGCGCTGGCCGAGGTCCTGGCGATGCCCGGAGGCGACGCACAGAAGATCGAGGCGCTCTATCTGCGCACGCTCTCGCGCAAGCCGACGGCGAAAGAGCTTACGCACTGGGTGGCGTTTGTCAATGCGCCGCGCGAAGTGGTCGAGAGTCCTGGGACGCAGCAGCCAGGGCCGCTGCGGGCGCGTCTGCGCCAGCGCATGGGCATGCTCGCCCAGATGGGCAAAAAAGGCATGCGGCGGGGTGGCGGCCCGGATCCCTTCGCGCGTCTCGACAACCGCTTTCAGCTTGCCGCGCAGACGCCCAAACTGCAAGCCTATGAAGACCTCTTCTGGGCGCTGCTAAACTCCAGCGAGTTCCTGTTCAATCATTAGAGGTCTAGGATTGGCAAGTAAACTTGGGCTATTTTAAACAGTGGGAAAGGATGACATATCCCACGGGGCGAATGCAGCCCTACGCCCACGAGAGCCGAAATTTGCGATAAAAAATGGGAGCGTGTAATGATGATACCCTTAGATCCCAGGAGCCGCGAGTGGGAAGAACTGGAGGAAATGGAAGAGCGGCGCACCCGCGAGGAGTTCGGCGGCTGTTGCCCCGGGCCGGTAGACCTGTGGACGACCTCCATCAACCGGCGAGGCTTCCTCAAGGTCGGCATGGGCGGCCTGTTAAGCCTGCTGTTCGCGCAGTGGCTCGACCCGCGCGCCGCCTTCGCCCAGGGCCGTCCGCCAAAGGCGAAAGCCTGCATCCTCCTCTGGATGAACGGTGGCCCCAGCCATATAGACACGTTCGACCCGAAGCCCGGCAGCGCGACCGGCGGCACGTTCAAATCTATTCCGACGCGTGTGCCCGAGGTCGCCATCTGCGAGCACCTGCCACAGCTAGCCGAACAGGCCCATCACCTGGCGATCCTGCGCAGCATGACCAGCAAGGAGGGCAACCATCAGCGCGCCCAATATCTGATGCACACCGGCTACGCGCCTAACCCGACGGTCACGCATCCCTCTCTGGGCGGCTGGGTCAACGAGGAACTAGGGGATCCGAATTCCGACCTGCCCAACTTCGTTAGCATCAGCGGGCCAAGCATCGGCGCCGGCTTCCTGGGCGTCCAGTACGGGCCATTGATCGTGCAAAAGCCCGGTCAGCCGATCCAGAACATCGCCTACGCCGCCAACGTCAACGAGTCCCGCTTCCAGCAGCGGCAGGAGGCCCTGAACCTGCTGGAGTCAGAGTTCGCCGCGGCAACGGGCGACGTGAAGGTAAAGGGGCGGCGCTCGGTCTACGCGAAGGCCGTACGCATGATGCACTCGCCACGGCTCAAGGCGTTCGACCTCTCCGAGGAGCCCGACGCGGTTAAGGCGGCCTATGGCGATAGCGACTTCGGGCGCGGCTGCCTGATGGCGCGTCGGCTCGTTGAGGCGGGCGTCAAGTTCGTCGAGGTCGTGCAGGACGGCTGGGATACCCACCAGGACAACTTTACCCGCACGACAAAGCTCATGGGCATGGTGGACCCGGCGGCGGCCACGCTGATCAAGGAGTTGGAGGAGCGCCACCTACTCGATAGCACCCTCATTATCTGGATGGGCGAGTTCGGACGCACCCCGCGCATCAACGGCAACGAGGGGCGCGACCACTACCCGCAGGCGTGGAGCGCCGTGCTGGCCGGCGGCGGCGTGCGCGGCGGCCTCGCCTACGGCCAGACCGACGCGGAGGGCGCTAAAGTGGTGGATAAGCCGATCCTGGTTCCCGACTTCTTTGCCACGGTCGCTACTCTGCTGGGCATGGACCCCGGCAAGTCCTTCATGACCCCGGTAGGCCGCCCCATCGCCATCACCGAAAAGGGCAAGCCTATCCGTGACCTCATCGCCTGAGCCAGACACGGGGACAGGTTCTTCCGTTTTGCCCTATCTCTTCATACCTGCCCCGGTGAACCTAACCCCCGCCCCCCACTGCCAGGGTCAGGCCTACAACGGACTGCCATGGTTGGGCCCCTGCTCGGGTCGGCAAGGTGCTGCAAGGAACGGGCCTGCCATGGTTGGGCCTTCTGCCTTGCGAGGCCCTTGCCTCCGCCTAGCCACACCTGGCGACCCTACAAGGGAAGGGAGGGACCCGACCGGAGATGGTTACAATCCTCACCCCCGGCCCTTCTCCTTATCTCAAGGAAAGAAGAGAAGCCGGGTCCCCCCCTTCCCTGTCGCGTTAGCGGCGCAGCAGGGAAGGGGGCCGGGGGTTAGGCCAAACATGATTGGGCAAGACCTCACCCTCAGTCCCTCTCCTTGACTGACGGCACGCGATGCTGCCCCTGCGCCCGCAAGCCGCAAAATTACCTACTGGTGCAATTGGAGCAGACGTGGTATAATGCCAGAGCCGCAGGCGGCTTCTCCTTGCTGGCAAGCGCCAGAAGGCCATCCCGCTTCGAACGCAATCAGGAGTACGCACCACTATGCACGCTGCCGCTTCGCCGCCCCCTCCTAAGGCCAGCTCCTACTGGCAGGAGACCGCGCACAACCGGATTTTGCTGGTCGTCCTGGGCATGGTTGTCCTTGTACCTCTGCTCGCCTCGCCCTCCAATGAGGCCATGCAAGGGCTTGCCAACAAAGCCCTGCAGGTCATGGCCGCGCTATTGGCAGGTATCCTGGTACTGCGCGCCCGCCTGGCCGCCAGTCGCGCCGAAATCGCTACCTTCCTAGCGACCGGAGCCAACCTGGCCGTGATCCTCTACCTGATCGCTACCGTCGTCTCGCTGCTGCTAGAGCCCGCCGATCCGGCCTTGCGTCGGCTCGGCATGGCCGAATTGCAGCGGGTGATCGTGGGCGTGCTGCTCTATTTTGCCCTGGCCTATCATGTGCGCCGCTCCTCACACCTGGAAAAGATTCAAGACGCGCTGGTGCGCGTCTCCGCCCTGATGGCGATCATGGGATTGAGCGTGTTGGTCGTCGAGGGCAGCGATCGCGCGCTGCTTTTCGGCAACCAACAGCTTTTCGGCGCCTTCCTGATGATCCTGCTGCCGGTGCCGTTGGTGGCCGCGCTGACCGAGCGCGACGCCCGGCGCCAGATCATCGCCCAGGTTAGCGCCGCCCTGACCGTTATCTGCCTGCTCACCTCGGGCCTGCGCAGCGGCTGGTTGGGAGCGCTGGCCTCCCTGGCCGCACTGGCAATTTTCAGCCTGTTTCGGCCCCCACGCCGCCTGCCGACGTCCAGCAACAAGGCGCAGTACGTCATCCCCCTCCTGACCGTGCTGTTCTGCGCAGTCTTTGCCGTCTGGCAGGGCGATGCCGGGCGCGTGATCCAGATGCGCCTCAACCTCGAAAGCCGCACCCAAAGCCTGGCCGAGCGCGAGGTCTACTGGCGCACCGCCGAGTATTTCATCCTTACCAAGCCGGTGTTTGGGATGGGGCTGGGCACCTATCCGGTCTACCAGTATCCCTACACGCTGATGGGACGTCCTGGCATCGCCGTCCTGCATACCCGCCCGACCCTGGCGGAGATGGCCCACCAGGTCTGGCTGCAGACCGCCGCCGAGCAGGGGCTGATCGGGGTGAGCCTGTTTGCCGGAATCGTGCTCACCTTCCTGGTCTCCGGCCTGCGCCGCCTGCGCAGTATGGAGCCTGGCATCCGCCGGACGCTACTGCTGGCCTGCATGGCCGGTATGGTCGGCTTCACCATTGATGGCCTGAGCAACCCGGCCTGGCAGTTTGCTCAGATCTCCATGTTCTTCTGGCTCATCCTGGGCACGGGCGTCGCCTGCCTGCGCCCTCGCCCATCCCGCCAGGACTAACCATCCGGCAGGGACACCGAGCACAAATATTGCCCTATTCTCTCTGCGATGCGGCCCTCTGGCACGGAAATTGCATAATCGACTCAATGCCATGAAAGTTGTTCCCGACGCCGAGGGCAGAGCCCAGGCGGGAGGATATCTGCGTCATCGCGCTATTGTTCCTGCGGACGCCTCAACAGGCCCGCCGTGGCAACCCGGGTTGTGCGGTAGGCTTTGCCCACCGCCGCCCGACACCGGCACGGATAGAGCGATTATCACCGGCACAGTGGTTTCATAGAAACGGCCCTCTCTGCCACTGCGTGCTGGCCACTGGCCCTGATAGAGCGATTCTCACCGGCGCAGTGGTTTCATGGCAGGTGGAATGTCCCTGGCTTTGCCGGGCGCGGTCCCCCTTCCCTATCCGGGAACCGGCAGAGCGCCGGCCGATCCCCTGGGAATGCGGGAGCGCCGGCCGTCCCGCGCATTGGCCCCGTAGTATCGTTTAAGGATAACACGGATTATGCTACAAGAAGCGTCTACGCAGGCTAACGACATGTCCCTGCGCGATTATCTGGATGTCTTTCGCCGCCGCAAGGTGACGATCATCCAGACGTTTGTAGTTGTCATGGTGGTAGGTCTTGTTATTACCCTCCTGACCAAGCCTCTGTATCGCAGCACAACGCGTATCCTGGTCGAAGGCAAAGCCCTAACCCTGGCCCAGTATAACGCCAGCGACCCCCTGAGCAGTCTCTTCTTCCAGCCTGCCGGCCACGACGTGGACACCCAGATCGAGGTGCTCCAGGGCGACAACCTTCTGGAACTCGCCTACAAAAAAGCCAGGATTCCCTTGAGCCCGCTCGGCAGCACCCAACGGCCTGTGCGCGTGGATGTCCGCCCGGTCAAGGAAACCGACGTCATCGAGATTGACGTCGAATCGCACAATCCCGAATATGCCGAACGGCTGGCTAAAATTTTCCCAAAGGTCTACAGTGACTATCTTACCAATGACCAGGGTCATGAGGTAGGCAAGGCCCTGAAATATGCCACTCAGCAACTCGACCAGGAAAACGCGAAGCTGGATCAGGCGGAACTGGCCATGGAGCGCTTTAAGCGCGAAAAGCACGTCTCCGACATGCAGATGGAGCGCAGCGGGCGCATCACCGACGCTATTCAAGCCGAGGCCGATGTCCGCCGGGCCGAAGCGACGGTGGCCGGGGCACAGGCCCGCCTCGACTCGCTGATTGCCGACCGCAATGCTCTGCCAGCCTATATCGAAAAGCCTGTCACTGCCAGCAATACCCAGCAGATCAGCGACCAACAGGACAAGCTGGCTCAAGCCCGCACCGAACGGCAAAAGATGCTCCTGCTCTATAAGCCTAACAGCGTCCAGATCCAGCAGAAAGACGCCGAGATCGCCGCGCTCGAAGCCAGGCTGGCCCGGACTCCCGCGAAAATCACCACCATCAGCCGCGAGACTAACCCGGCCATCGCCTCGGCCGACGATAAGATCTCGGAGGCGCGCGCCGCGCTCACCGCCGCACAGGCGGAGCTGCAGAAATCCCGCGCCCGCGCCGCACACCTCACTGCCGGTCTGGGCAAATACAGCGCCATCGAGCGCCGGCTGGCCCAATTGCAGCGCGAGGTGGATCAGGGACAAAACAACGTCACCCTGCTCTCTAAGAGCGTGGAAGACCTGAGCATCCGCCAGGTCAGCCAGCACGATCCGGTCAAGATCGTCACCCCCGCCAACCCGCCCGAGCAGATCGCTCCCCGCCGTATCAATAACCTGGTGCTGGCCGCGCTGCTGGGCCTGACGCTCGGGCTCGGTTTTGCGCTGCTCCAGGAGTACATGGACGACCGCATCCATGCGCCGGAGGAGGCCCGCCGCATCCTGGGCTCGCCCGCCCTGGGCTTCGTGCCGCTCGTTGAGAAGGAAGACGCCCGCCTGATCATCAGCCCACGCAGCAGCGACTCGCTGCTGGAGAGCTACCGCGTCCTGCGCTCCAACGTCCAGTTTGCCGCCGTCGACTCGCCGGTGCGCTCCATCCTGGTCACCAGCACCGTCCCCGGCGAGGGCAAGTCGGTCACGGCTTCCAACCTGGCCGTCGCCATGGCCCTGGACGGGCGCCGCGTCATCCTGGTAGATGCCGACCTGCGCCGCCCGACCGTGCATCAGAAATTCAACCAGCCGCAGCAGCCCGGCCTGACCAACGTGCTGGTGGGCCGGATGCCGCTGGAGGCGGCGCTGCAAGAGACCTCGGTTCCCGGCCTGCGCATCCTCACGGCGGGCCCGCTGCCCCCCAACCCTGCCGAGTTGCTCAACTCCCGGGCCATGAGCCAGCTGCACGACCTGCTTAAAGAGCACGCCGACATCGTCATCCTCGACAGCCCGCCCTGCCTGGCCACCGCCGACGCTCAGGTGCTCTCCGCCGTCACCGATGGCGTCCTCTACGTGATGCAGTTCGGCGTGGCTAAGAAATCGGCGGTGCGCCATGCCATCGAGCTGCTGCGCCAGGCCCACGCCCGTGTGCTTGGCATGGTCTGTAACAAGATTGACCTGAGCGCTAAGCGCGACGACTACTACTACAGCTACTATGGCTACTATAAGCTGGACGGCGCCAACCAACTGGAGGAAGGAAAGACGCGCCGCCGCGGATCCAGCGACTTTGAGGCCCTTTTGCTAAAGAACGGGGGCTCCCACTCCGACGAGGAAGCGGTCTTGTATCGCCCTGATGAGCACACGGAAGAAAGGATTTAGCATGAAACCGCTCATCCGATTACTCGCCATCTGCTGCTTCATTGCGCTCGCCTGCGGCGTGCGTGCCGACGCAACCGCCAGCGCAGAGTACGTGCTGGGGCCCGACGACGTGATCGATATCACCGTCGCCAACCACAGCGACCTGAATAAGACGCTGACCGTCCTGCCCGACGGCAAGATCTCGTTCCCTGAGGTCGGCACGCTACAGGCCGCCGGGAAAACCCCCACCGCTCTGGCTGCCGAGCTCCAGACCGAACTGGAAAAGTCTCTCAACAACGCCAATGTAACCATCTCCGTCAAGGAGGTCCACTCCAAGAAGGTACGGATTACCGGCACTGCCATCAAGTCGGCGGGCAGCTATGACCTGAAGAATGGCTACCGCCTGATGGACATCATAGCAATGGCCGGAGGGTTATCCACTTCCAAGCCCACCCGCGTTTCCGGGCGCATCTTTCGCAGCAACGCGGCGGTCATCCCGCTCAATCTGGTGGAAGCGACGGAAAAGCCGGACAGCGAGGCCAACATCAAGCTGGAAGCCGACGACCTGGTGCTGCTGGACGAGATAGATATTCACAACCAGGTCCACGTCATCGGCCAGGTGAACAAGCCCGGCGCCTATGACCTGGACGAAAATCTCAACATCGTCCGGCTGATCTCCGAGGCCAACGGGCCCACCGACAAGGCGGCGCTGCGCCAGGCTTATATATTGCGCGGCAACACCCAGTTTCCGATGAACCTGTTTGCGGTGCTCGAGGAAGGCAAGACGGACGAGACGGTGACCGGCTTCAAGCTTCAGCCCGGCGACGTCTTGTTTATCCCCGAGATCGAGCGGCGCTTCGGGGTGATGGGCCAGGTCAGCAAGCCCGGCTATTATCCGTTCTCCGAAAAGGAAGAGATGACTGTGCTCAAAGCGCTGGGCGCCGCCGGCGGCCAGTTGCCGGACGCCGACCTCAAGCATGCCGGCATCATCCGCACGGTAAACGGCAAAGCGGAGATGACCAAAATTAATATCGAGGACATGCTCAAAAAGGGCAAAATGACCTCTAACATCACGCTCCAGCCGGAGGATGTCCTGGTGATCCCGCCGCGCGGTCACAAGGGCGCGAATTGGCTCGATATCCTCTACCCGCTTGAGATCTTCAACCTGTTCGGAATACGCCTTGGCCGTTGAGCATCGCGCTGCTCCAAGGGAGAGACTACTCCCGCGTAGGTGAACTGTCTTACAACACTTGACAGAAGAACTAACAAGCATATTCCCCCCACGCGTGGGGGTGAACCGCAAACGCCCGCAGCGGAGGTGTGCGATGTTACATATTCCCCACACGCGTGGGGGTGAACCGGCCGGTCCCGTCTCACGGGCAACACGCACCAGATATTCCCCACACGCATGGGGGTGAACCGGAGGGGTATCCACTCCATCAGGTTCTGGAGGAATATTCCCCGCACGCGCGGGAGTGAACCGCGGAGTTCTGGTTCCGGCGGCATCTTCGAACCAGGGGCAGGTACGCTGTCCCTGGTTCAGGTCGTCAGGGCCGGATTGTGCGCTATCAAACCAAGGAGGTCTGTCATTGCAAGCACGAAGCGACGCGCCGACCGTACTGGTGACCGGCGCTGCCGGCTTCATCGGGTTCCATCTCAGCCAGCGCCTGCTGGCGCGCGGCGAGAACGTGATCGGGCTGGATAATCTCAACCCCTACTACGACGTTTCCCTCAAGCAAGCGCGCCTGGCGCAACTGCAAGCCCATCCCCGCTTCCACTTCTATCCGCTGGACCTGGCCGACGGCGAGGGCATCGGGCGGCTCTTTACCGAGCACGCCCCGGAACGCGTGGTCAACCTGGCGGCGCAGGCGGGCGTGCGCTACTCGCTGCAAAACCCGCATGTTTACATCAGCAGCAACCTGGTGGGATTTACCCATATCCTCGAAGGGTGCCGCCAAACCCAGGTGAAGCATCTGGTCTTTGCCTCCTCCAGCTCGGTCTACGGCGCCAACAAGAAGATGCCCTTCTCCGAGCACGATGGAGTCAATCACCCTGTCAGCCTGTATGCCGCCACCAAGAAGGCCAATGAGCTGATGGCGCATACCTACAGCCATCTCTATGGGCTGCCGACCACCGGCCTGCGCTTCTTTACCGTGTATGGTCCATGGGGACGGCCTGACATGGCTCCTTTCCTCTTCGCCCGAGCCATCCTCGAAGGCTGCCCGATTGACGTGTTCAACTACGGCGATATGTATCGCGATTTCACCTACGTGGATGACATCGTCGAAGGTGTCGTGCGCGTGCTGGACCGGCCCGCGCAGCCCAACCCGGAATGGTCGGCGGAGGCACCCGATCCCGCCACCAGCTACGCGCCCTACCGCATCTACAATATCGGCAACCACCAGCCGGTAAGCCTGCTGCGGTTTATCGAGGTGTTTGAGGAGTGCCTGGGCAAGAAGGCGATCAAGAACCTGCTGCCGCTGCAGCCCGGCGATGTCCATACCACCTATGCCGACATCTCCGACCTTGAGCGGGATACCGGATTCACGCCCAACACGCCGATTGAAGAGGGCGTCGCCCGCTTTGTGGAGTGGTACCGGGCCTACTACCAGGTTTAAGCGCGCACGCCCTTGCCGCAAGCCGCCGGAAAGACCGATTCCCGCATGATCGCCATGCACTCTGGCACGCCATTTGCTAAGCTAATAGTGGTGCCAGGCAGCACGACCAGGCTCCCTCCGTTTTTTCCTTCTAAGGAGAGGGTGAGGGCAGAACCCGCACCGGCGGGTTTTGTGCCTCTGTTGCTGCGGCTTTAGCCGCCCGAAAAGAAACGCTTGCGTGCCGTGCTGCCGAGGCGCTAGTTCAACCGCGTACGAGCGCGTACAATAAGGAGTCCTCTTCTTGCTCGGTATAAGCAAATGCAGTCGCGTGCGCATGGGGATCGGCAGGGCATGAGCGCAGTCCTGGAAAGTAGCAGCCCACAGAAGACCGCCATCAAGCGAGGACGCTTCGCCGTCAATGTCGTCGCCAACGTCGCCAATTTCGGGCTGGCGATGATTGTCGGTATCTGCTTCGTTCCCTATCTCATTCATCACCTGGGAACGGCGGCCTACGGATTGATCCCTCTGGCCACCACCATGACCGCCTATATGGCGCTCATCACGCTGGGCCTCAACTCCGCCGTCGGCAGGTCCATCACAATCGCGCTGGAGGAGGGAAACGAGGAGCGGGCCAGGCTGGTTTTTAATACCTCCTTTGTCGGCAGCCTGATTCTCACGGGGGCCCTCCTCGGCCCGGCCCTCTGGATGGCGATGCACACGGATTGGTTTCTGCGCGTGCCCCCTGGCTACGAGGGACAGGCGCGCTGGCTGTTCGTCTGCACCATCTTCGCGTTTCTGCTCAACGAGATCAAGACGCCCTTCGACGTGGCCACGTTCTGCCATAACCGCTTCGACCTGAGAAATCTGGTAAGCGTCTGCGAAACCACCACGCGCGTCGGGCTGGTCGTGCTGCTGTTTCAGATGACCACGCCCCGCCTCTGGCACATGGGGCTTGGCATCCTTGCCGGCGCGATTGTCTCTTCCCTGGGCGCCATCCGGTTCTGGCGCCTCTTGACCCCGACCCTGCATGTCAGCGTTCGCAATTTCGATTGGGGCGTCTTACGCAGCCTGACCAGCACGGGCGGCTGGGTCATCGTCAACCAGATAGGGGCCATTCTGTTCCTCAGCATAGATCTTCTGGTGATCAACCGGCTGCTGGGGGCGGAAGCCAGCGGACGTTACGCAGCCGTGATGCAGTTGCCGTTGACGCTGCGTTATCTGGCCGCCGCCATCCAGAGCGTATTTACGCCGACCATCCTTTATCTTTTCGCCCGCAAGGACATTACAGGCCTGATCGCCTATGCTCGCCGGGCGGTCAAGTTTATCGGGCTGTTGCTGGCGCTGCCCATCAGTCTGCTCTGCGGCCTCTCCGAGCCGATACTGCGCCTGTGGCTGGGACCCAAATTCGGCAGCCTGGCCCCCCTGCTCACGCTCATGTCGGCGCACCTGTGCGTGAACCTGGCGATCATGCCGCTGCTGAACCTGCAACTGGCAACCGACAGCATGCGCGTGCCCGGTATCGTGACGATGCTGATGGGCCTGTGCAACCTGGGCCTGGCCCTGCTTCTGGCTGGGCCGATGCACTGGGGCCTTTACGGCGTGGCCGCAGCGGGGGCGATCACGCTTACCGGCAAGAACATCGCCTTTACGCCCCTGTATGCGGCCCACATTCTGCGGCGGGGCTACGGCACCTTCTTCCGGGAAATGCTGCCCATTATGGGCATGACGGCCATGACGGTCGGATTGTGCCGGCTGGCGCTCCTGCTGGAAGGCACCCTGAACTGGAGCCGTCTCCTAGCGAGCATACTGGTGATCGCGGCAGTCTATCTGATCCTCGTCTATCGGGTTCTCCTGTCGGCGCAGGAGCGAGAGGCGCTCTGGAGCATGCTTCCGTTCGCGGGCCGCAAGCGGTGAAAGCCGAGATGACATAGCAATCGGGCAAAGTTGATCTGAGGATATTAAGGAGATGGAAGCTCAGAGATGTCGCGCCACACGAGAGTACTGGGAGGGCACCGAGTTCAATCGCCTGCCCTCGAACCCGACCTCTCTGTTTCAGCCGGAGTTTGACCGCTGGCTGCCCAAACGTAAGGACTGGTCGGTGATTGAGATCGGCGCGTGCCCCGGCCACAACCTGGCGGCCCTCGCGCGCAGCCACGGCTACCATCCGGTCGCCCTGGATATTCTGCCGCGCGTCCACGAACTTCCGGCGATGTTTCGAGAGTTCGGCATCCCGGACCTGGAGTCCATTGAGCAGGATTTACTGACCCTGCAAACAGATCGCCGCTTTAACATCGTGATCTCTTTCGGCTTCATCGAGCACTTTGATAATGTCGAGCCGATTTTGCGCCGGCATTGGGAGTTGGTAGCGCCGGGCGGCTTCCTGGTAGTCGGGCTGCCCATTTTTGGGGCGATGCAGATGGCCCTGCGTCGCCTCGTCCTGACGCCAGAACAGTTGGAGGAGTCGCTGCGCATTCATAATACCGACATCATGGATATGTCCGTGCTGCGCGGCTATTGCGAGGCGCTTCCCGACATTCAGATTCTAAAGTGCGCTTATATCTGGAACATGGATACCTGGCTTTCCCCGAAGCACCCCCATGTGCGTCGGGACCGCCGCCTTATTCTCGCGCTATGGAAGCTCGCCAGCCTGCTGCCCAAAGCGCTGCGCGTCTCCAGTAAACTACTTTCGCCCTATGGCCTGATCGTGGCCCGCAAAGGTGAGGCCTGAGGAGTCGTACCGCCCAAATGCACAGCAGCGGCCTCTCAGAACACTACGGATTTTGCAGGCAGACCTGCGCAGTATCGCAAAAATGAGCACCATAAACATTCTCGTCGGCGGCGATGTCTGCCCGACGGCCCGTAATTTCTCCAGTTTTCAACGCGGCGACGCGGCGGCCCTCTTCCATGACCTGCTGGAAGAGATGGAAAAGGCCGATCTGAGGGTCGTGAACCTGGAATGCCCGCTCATCGAATCGGAAAGCCCCATTCCCAAAACCGGGCCGGTGCTGGGGGCCGAGGGCGCCTGTATTCACGGATTGAAGGCCGCGCGTATAGACGTGGTCGGATTGGCGAACAACCATGTCCTCGATCACGGCGAGGCGGGCCTTCGGACTACCCTGGCCGCCTGCGCCCGCGTCGGGATCGCCACCGTGGGCGCAGGCGCGGACCTGGAAGCGGCCCAACGCCCGTTCCTGACGCGCCTCGGCGGCGTTCGTGTGGCCATCCTTGCCGTAGCCGAACACGAGTGGTCCATTGCGACCGAGGATTCCTGGGGCGCCGCGCCGCTGGACCTGATAGAGAACGTGCGCATCATTCGCCGCTATCGAGCCGAGTATGATTATCTGATCGTGCTGCTGCACGGCGGCAACGAGCACTATCCGTTTCCCAGCCCGCGCCTGATGGAGACGTGCCGCTTCCTGGTCGAAGAAGGGGCCAACGCCGTCCTCTGTCAGCATTCGCACTGCGCCGGATGCTATGAGAACTACCAGAACGGGCACATTGTCTATGGGCAGGGCAACTTCATCTTTGACTCTCCCGGCAGAGAGGCCGCCTGGCATGAGGGCTTTCTGGTGCGCCTGTCGATTCGCCCGGATTTTAGCTCGACGATGGAGATAATTCCCTATACCCAATCGGGCGCGGAGATAGGGGCACGGAAAATGCAGGGTGAGCAGGCGCAGGCGTTCCTTGAGACGATCCGGGCACGCTCGGAAGCGATCCAGGATAAAGCCTTTGTCCGCGCGCAGTGGGCGCAATTCTGCGCGCAGAAGCGCCACTGGGCCTTAGGGCAGGCGCTAGGATTTAATCGGCTGATGCATCGCTTCAATCGCGGCGGGAAACTGGTCCGGCTGCTCTATTCGGATCAGGCGCTGCGCTACCTGCACAACGTTGTGCGCTGCGAGGCGCACCATGAGACGCTCCTGACCATACTCGACGCGAGATGGCAGCGGCACAGCCAGAATTGAGCGATACCTTTCGAGCGCCGGAACCCTGCGTGCCCGGCCCATAGAAGCGCAATCATGAACGCAAGAGGCACCACTTTCTTCGCCATCAAATCGCTGCAAGGGCGCAAATATCCGCAGCGCTACCGCCAGATGCTCCAGGAGTACCAGGCCGGCATCCCTAAGGATACGGTTCGCAGCCGCCTGGCGCAGCTTCTAGCGCATTGCCGGCAATCTGTGCCTTACTACGCGGAGGCGATGCGGCGGCTCGGAGACGGCAAGGACCTGGAGAAGGACCCGGAGCGCTGCCTGCAAGCCCTGCCGATCCTGACCAAAGACACTATTCGTGACGAGTTTGAGCGGCTCAAAAGCGCCGACCTGGCGAGCCGCAAGTGGGTCTATAATACCTCCGGGGGTTCCACCGGCGAGCCGGTCAAGATTATCCAGGATGTCGCCTATGAGGACTGGAGCATCGCGCTGATCTATCTCTATTATCACCTGGCCGGATACGACGTCGGCGAGCCGGTCGTCTATCTCTGGGGATCGGAGCGTGACCTCTTTGCGGGAACCATCGGTTGGCAGAAGAAGCTGTCGAACTTCCTGACCGCGACCACCTTCATGAATGCCTTCCGCATGGAGGCGGCCCAGATGCGCGCCTACCTCGATGCGCTCAACCGCAAGCCCCCGAAAATGATCGTGGCCTATGCGCAGGCCATCTACGAACTGGCCCGATTCGCCCAGGCCGAGGGCCTTCGCGTTGCCCCGCAAAACGCGATCACGGCATCCGCCGGCACGCTCCACCCGTTTATGCGCGAGACCATCGAAACGGTTTTTCAGGCCCGCATCTTCAATCGCTATGGCTGCCGGGAAGTCGGCAACATCGCCAGCGAAATTCCAGGCGTGCAGGGCCTCTGGGTGGCCCCCTGGAATAACTATGTGGAGATCGTGGACGACGAGGGCTGCCCGGTGCCTCCCGGCGTGGAAGGCAACATCCTTGTCACCAGCCTGACCAACTACGCCATGCCGCTGCTGCGATATCGAATTGGAGATTGCGGCGCGCTGGCTCCGGGCGAAAGCCCCGCCCGCACGGGCCGGCAGGTCTTGCAGAAGGTCACCGGTCGGATGACGGATAACTTCCGCACGCGCACCGGCAGAGTGATTCCCGGCGAGTATTTTACTCACCTGCTCGGCGTCGTGCTCAACGGCAAAGGCGCCATCAAGCGCTTCCAGCTCACCCAGCGGGACTACGACCGTATAGAGGTCAAGATCGTCCGGGACGAGCGTATTCCCGATGGGGTCAACACGGCGGAAGTAATCGAGAAGGTCGCGCTGGTCATGGAGAAGCCCTGCGCGGTGACGGTGGATTTTGTGGAAGACATACCGAGCACAGCTTCGGGCAAATATCGCTTTACCATTTCGGAAGTCCGCTAGCCGGACAGTAAATTACCCGTCTGTGTGACCTGCGGCCAAGCGACTGCAAGGGACGGCGCTACCACTGCTAGGGTCGGAACTACGCACGCTCGACTGCCAGGGACGCCGCTCAACGGTTCGCGGCTCTGCCTGGCGATCTCCGCCTGGCGATACTCGCGCCTCTGCCTTGCGACTGCGGACGCACAGTAAAACCGGGTTGTTCCGTCCGCTAGGACGGTTGGCGGCATAGCCGCCCTACAGACGGGGGTTTTCACCCCCCCGGCAAATATGGGTAAGGATTGGGAGAACGGCTACATGAGGCCACCTTTTGGGGCATCCCCACAACCGATCATCGCTGGGCAGGCCAGTTCCCTGCCGGCAGCAATAGACAGCCCTACGGCCTGGGAACAGGACGGCGCGGAGGCGCGACAGGCCGGGCCGTCCCGGATCATTTGCGCGCTCTTCTACGCGCTGGTTCTGGCGATTCCGTTTGAGACCCTGGATATAGGCATCTCGCTTACCCCCTCCAAACTGCTAGGCTATCTCTTCTTCTTGGCGGCGATGTTCCAGCCGCGCATCACGCTCCGCCGTCCTCCCAAGGCCGTCTTTTGCTTTGCGCTCTATCTCTATGCCGCTATCGCCATCGCCATCTTTCAGTTCGACCGGTATCAAGATGATATTTTGACCAAACTCTTTGCGTCCGTGCAAATGATGGTGCTGCTCTGGCTGGCCTACAATATGCTGCGCCATGAGCGGGTGCTGCGGCTCACGCTGAGAACTCTGGCCCTCGCGTGCGTGCTTCTGGCGCTGCTACAGCTTTCCGGGATCGCCCGCACCACCTTCGAGGAGGGCGGCACCCACTATCGCATCTCCACTATCGGGCAGAACCCGAACGAGCTGGCCGCCACTCTGGCTATCGGCTTCCTGGCCCTGCTCGGCCTGGCGTTCAGCCGCGATGCCAGGCTGACGGCGCTTCGTTACGCGGCCTGGCCGGTCCTAGCCGTGATCCCGCTTGCCATTGTGCAGACCGGCTCGCGCGGGGGCATCCTGGCCCTGACCGCCGGCCTGCTGGTCTATCTGCTGCAGGGCGGCACTATCTGGATCAAGCTGCGCAACGCGCTGATTATCCTGGCCGCGATGGGCGTGGTCATCTGGGGCATCTCTCAATCCGAAGTGGCGGCGATGCGCTGGGAGCGCGCCCTGGAAAAAGGCAATTTTGCGCACCGGGAACGCCTCTTCCCTGCCGCCTGGGAGATGTTCATGGAAAGGCCGGTATTCGGCTGGGGCACGACCTATAACCTGGTAGAGCTGCACCGCCGCGTTCCCCTGCCCGTGACCGCGTCCCTAAAACGCAAGATGAATGTGGAGCAGCAGGACGTCCAAAACGTCATCCTATGGGTGCTGACCGAGACCGGGCTGGCGGGGGGCATTCCGTTTATCATCGGCGTATGGCTCTGGCTGCGTGCGGCATGGCAGGCGCGCGACGGCCTCTATGGAGCCTTGCCGCTTGCCATGACCATCACGATGCTCCAGATGAACATGAGCGGCGCCTGGCTCTATCGCAAGCTGTTCTGGCTGCTTATCGCTTTCGCGTTAGCCAGCGCCAGCCAGGCAGCGCTGGCACGGGCGCGAGCGCGACAGCAGCCGCTCGAACCGGCGGACGGCGACCTGGCTCCCATGATAACGTCCTGATCAAGCCCATGCCGCGCGTCGGCGCTAGAGAAAATGGAATGCGGGTTACCTGCTTTATTGACAGTCTTATATCGGGAGGGGCGCAGCGCCAGCTCTGCACGCTGGCCGTGCTGCTCAAGCGGCGTGGCATCGACGTGTCCCTGCTGACCTACCAGCCCTTTGACTTCTTTCTGCCCATGATCCGGCAGGCCGGCATCGGTTATCGGTGCCTTCACCATCCCTCCCTGGCGCGGCGCGCGCTGGCGCTGCGGAGCGCCCTGCGCCGGGGCGATCAGGACGTGGTGCTGGCCTTTCAAGATAACTGTAGCTTCTACGCAGAGCTGGCCGCCCTGCCCGCGCGGCGGTGGGGCCTGATCGTCTCCGAGCGCAATGCCGCGCCGGGCAGCCGCCGCTTCAAAGAGCAGGCCCGGCGCAGGCTGCACACCGTAGCCGACTATGTGACGACCAACTCCCATACGAACCGCCTGCTCATCGAGCGTTCTGTGCCGGGCCTTGTCGGGCGAGTCGCCACCATCTATAACGCGCTGGACCTGGAGGCATTCTCGCCCGGCCCGCCGTCGCCGCGCGAGGATCACCGGCTGCATATCGTTGTGGCGGCTCGCTACAGCCATCAAAAGAACGTTCCGGCCTTCGTCGAGGCGGTGGCGTTGGCACGTGCGCAAGCCCCCCATCTGGATATTGCGGTGGACTGGTACGGCTACGATCCGTTCTCAGAACGGCCCCTGCCTCAGCCCACGCCCTTCCAGGCGGCCTCGACGCTCATCGCGCGGCACGGCCTGGAGAACCGTTTCCGGCTCCATCCCGACAGCAAGGACGTTATCGCGCTCTATCGGCGGGCGGACGCGGTGGCGCTGCCCTCGCTTTTCGAGGGCCTGCCCAATACCATCTGCGAGGCGATGGCCTGCGGTCGCCCGATCTTGATGAGCAACGTCTGCGATGCTGGCAACCTCGTGCGCGACGGGCAGAACGGCTTCCTGTTTGATCCCGGTTCACCGGAGGATATGGCGCGGGCGATCCTGGCGATGGGCAAGCGGCGCGCCGCCGAGCGCGAGGCGATGGGCGTCCGGGCGCGCGCGATGGCGGAAGCGATGTTCAATCCTTCGTGCTTCACGGACAAATATGTAGAATTGCTGGAGGCCGCTGCCAGCCGCAAACGCATCGCCATCAGCCATTGGGTGCCAGAGATCCCGGCTACCGCCTATCAGATAGCCGGGTAAAGAGCGAGCACTATTTTCATCCTTCCTCTCCTCTCCCCTCTCCTTGTGAAGGAGAGGGGCTGGGGGTGAGGTCTCTCCCGCCGGAAGGCCCCTGGGTAAAGAGCGAGCACAGAGCCATCGGGTGTTACCATGTTGAACGCGATCACATTCTACCGCATCGGAAACTGGGCGTATCGTCATCACATTCCGCTGCTGCCGAAACTCACCTATTACCTTACCTTCCTGATATTCAACTCGTCCGTACCACCCCGCTGCCATATCGGGCACGGCTCGAAGTTCGCCTATGGGGGCATCGGCGTTGTCCTGCACGAGCGGTGCTCGATTGGAGAGGGGGTCATGATCGGCCAGAACGTGACGGTCGGGGGCAGCTTTGGATCGGATGTGCCTCAGATCGGCAATAACGTCTGGATCGCTCCCGGCGTGCGCATTATCGGCGAAGTGCGCGTGGGCAATAACGTTATTCTGGGCGCCAACGCGGTGGTCAACCGGGACATCCCCGATAACTGCGTGGCCGCCGGGGTTCCGGCGCGCGTGCTGCGAACCATTCCCCCTGGCTCGCTAAACGCGCTGGCCGGATCATTAAATGCCGAGGGAGAGGGGAGAGACCTCACTCCCGTTCCCTCTTAACCTAACCCCCGTCCCCCTTCCCTACCCGCTCGTACCTCGCTAGGGAAGGGAGGGACCCATCTTGAGATGGTTGTGGCCCTCACCCCCAACCTCTCTCCCAATTCTAGGGGAGAGGAGAAGCCGGGTCACCCTCTTCCCTCGCAGGGTCGCTAGGTGTCGCAAGGCGGAGGCAGGGCTTCGATCTGCGCCCCCTCGACGGCGAGCTTGCAGTCGCAAGGCGGAGGGCTGTGGCAAGGCGGAGGCAGGGGCCGTAACCCTGCCGACCCTGGCAGTCCATTGTAGGGCCGACCCTGGCAGTGGTGCGAGCGTGCGCAGTTCCGACCCTAGCAGTGGGGGACGGGGGTTAGGTGAAGCATGAGGGGCGGAGGCTATTTTGATTTATGTTTGCGGTAAATGGCATGGAACGTGCAAACAAGCGTTTCGGGCAGAAAGCTGCGCTCAACAGAGGCGGCTGCCCGCACGATTGAGTTGAAAACCTATGGATAAGCGCCTTTTGATAATCGGCCCCTTGCCGCCGCCCTATGGCGGCTATGCGCATCAGGTCGCCTCCTTCCTGCGGCACCCGTTCGCCGACGCCTTTACGCTCCTGCCTTACGACACGCGCCTCCACGATGCCGTCGAGACGCGCCCGCTGCTTCCGGTCCTGGGGCGCGCGGCCCGGCAGGTCGCCGTGTTCCGGCCATTCCTGGCGGCCAACCGGCCCGATAGGGTTGTGCTGTTTACGGCCCTGACCGGATGCTTCTGGCGCGACTTGTTGCTGCTGCGCCGCTGCTATCGGGCGGGCCTGCCGACGATCATCAAGCTGATCGGCGGCGACTCCACGCTGCGATTGGAGGCCCAGCCCGCGCCTCTAAAACGGCTCGCCCTCGCCCACCTCGCCCGCGCCGCCGCCATCCTGGTCGAGACGGAGGAGATGGTAAAGCACCTGAGCCAACTCCTCCCCAACACGCGCGCCTACCGCTTCCCCAACTTCATCCATAGCGAGGATGTCCCGGCGCGACCCAAGCAAACGCGCCCGGACGGGCCGCTCGGCGTGATCTATTTTGGCAATATGACGCCGACTAAAGGCGTGGAGACGATCCTAGCCGGCGTGGATAAGGTCTGCGACCGGCAGGAGACGACCTTCCACTTTGTCGGCGGGGAGCTGGAGCCCGGCTACCTGGAGCGCTTCCGCGCGCGCGTCTGCCAGTTGCGCCATGCCGACTGCGTACAGGTTCATGGCCGCTTGCCGCGTGAGAGGGCCCACGCCCTGGCCGGTGCATGCCAGATATTTGCCTTCCCGACGCAATGGCCGGGCGAGGGACAGCCCGCCGCGCTCGTCGAGGCCATGAGCCTGGGGCTGGTGCCGGTCGCAACCCGCTGGCGGGGCGTCGCCGAGATCGTCCGTCACGAGCACAACGGCCTGGCCCTCCAGTCGCCCGACCCGGAGCTTCTCGCCAGAGCCATTCTCCGGCTGGGCCAGGACTGCGCCCTACGCGAACGGCTCGCTCAGAACGCGGTCGGCACCATCCAGAACGAATACGAGGCCCACGCGGCCCTTCAACTATTTCAGCAGATCATGGCGCAAGCCATCCCGGTATAGAAATCACCTATGGACCCAAGAACCGTCAGCGCCTATCAGGCGGAAACAAGCCAATACCCATGCAGCGCGCCCTTCCACCCGGACCGGGCCTATCCGGAATACACGCTGGGCGCGCTCGCCCCGGAGCCAAACCACGTCTACCATGCCGTGCGCGAATGCTTCCGCGTGGCGGGCCTGGATGTCGAGCGTTTCGGCACGCCCGCCTGGAACCCGCTTGCCGACCTGCTTCGTCCCGGCGAAACCGTGCTGCTCAAGCCCAACCTGGTCAAAGAGTGCCACCCGCGCGACCCCGAAGGATGGCAGTATGTCCTCACGCACGGCAGCGTCATCCGCGCCGTCGCCGACTATGTCTGGAAGGCCCTGGAGGGCCGGGGCAAGGTGATCGTCGCCGACGCGCCCCAGACCGACTCCTCCTTCGCAAAGATACGCCAGGTCTTGCAGCTGGACGCCATTCGTGACCTCTACCGAAACGCCGGCCTGGACTTCGAGATCGTAGACCTGCGCCGCGAGGAGTACGTTAACAAGGACGGCGTTATCGTCGAGCGCACCGCCCTGCCGGGCGACCCCAACGGCTATATCGCCTACGACCTGGCCGACTCCAGCGAGTTCGTCAGCCACAACGGCGGGGGCCGCTACTACGGCGCCGACTACGACGACGGCGAGGTCAACCGCCACCATACGGGCGGGCGGCACGAGTACCTGATCTCCGGCACGGCCATCCTCCCGGACGTCGTCTTCAGCCTGCCCAAGCTCAAAACCCACAAGAAGGCGGGTATCACCGTCAGCCTCAAGAACCTGGTCGGCATCAACGGCGAGAAGAACTGGCTGCCCCACCACACGGAAGCTGGCGCCGACGACCCCGGCGATGAGCGCCCGCTCGTCAAAAAGGGCCGCGCGCCGGAGCGCCTGCTGGTGCGCCCCTTCCGGTATCTCTCCCTGCACAGCCCGATTATCGGCCCCTGGCTGCACCGGCAGGCTCGGCGCGTGGGCCGCAAGGTCTTCGGCGACACCGAGGAGGTGATCCGCAGCGGAAATTGGCACGGCAACGATACGATCTGGCGGATGTGCCTGGACCTCAATAAGATCATCTGCTACGGCAACCCGGATGGCACGCTCCGGCCCGACACGCCGGACAACCGCAAGCGCCACTATGCCCTGGTGGATGGCATCGTCGCGGGCGAAGGGCGCGGCCCGATGAATCCCGATCCGGTCCCGGCGGGCCTGATCCTCTTCGGCCTGAACTGCCCCAGCGTAGACGCCGCCTGCGCCTGGCTGATGGGCTTTGACCCGGACCGCATCCCCATCGTGCGCCAGGCGTTCCGCTGCCGCCACTTCCCCCTGGCCGAGTGGGATTGGCGAGATGTGCGCCTGGTCAGCAACCGCCCGGAGTGGAACCGCCCTCTGCCCGAGATCCCGGACGCTTCCACCCTCCATTTCAAACCGCATTTCGGCTGGGTCGGGCACGTCGAGCGCCGGAAGGCCGCGCAGGAGGTCATTGCGCATGGCCGACCTTGAGGCGATCTACCTGCGCATGCCCTTTTTCGTGCAGAACGCCCTCTGCAACGTACAGGGCTGGAAGAACGAGCGCCAGCGCTACGGACGCGCCTTCCCCGCCCTGCTGCGTGAGGCCGAGGAGCGCGTCGGCTGGCCGCAGGAACAGATGATCGCCTTCCGCGACCGGCGCCTGCGCGCCTTTGTGCAGCACTGCGCCCGCACCGTCCCCTACTATCAGCGGCTCTTTCAAAAACTATGTATTGGACCGGAGGAGATCCGGACCCTGGAGGATTTGCAGCGCCTGCCCATCCTGACCAAGGATGAGGTCCGCGCGCACAGCCAGGAGCTAATCTCGCAGGCCGTTCCCGAGCGGGAGCGCATCTGGATGCACACCAGCGGCACGACCGGCGGCGGCCTGCGCTTCCCGACGACCGCCCAATCGCTCCGCGAGGTCTACGCCGCCTGCTGGCGCTACCGCCGCTGGCACGGCCTGGAGCGGGGAACCTGGGGCGCGTTCTTTGCGGGCCGCTCGCTGGTGCCTCTCACCCAGAGCCAGCCGCCTTTCTGGCGCATCAACGCCGTCGGCAGGCAGATCCTCTTCAGCGGCTACCACATGAGCCCCAACAACCTGCCTGCCTATGTGGCGGAGCTTCGTCGGCGGCGCCCGCCCTGGCTGCACGGCTACCCCTCCCTGCTGGCCCTGCTCGCCGCCTACCTGCTCGATACCGGGCAAGACCTGGGCTATCCCGTGCGCTGGATTACCCTCGCCTCGGAGAGCCTGCTTCCCCAGCAGGCCGAGCAGATGCGGCTCGCCTTTGGCGTTACCCCGCGCCAACACTATCATATGACCGAGTCGGTCGCCCATGCCTCCGAGTGTGAGTATGGCGCGCTGCATGTGGATGAGGACTTTGCCGCCGTGGAGTTCGTGCCCAACGCTGACGGCGCAAACTTTAAGGTGATCGGCACCAACTTCACCAACCTGGCCTTTCCGCTGCTGCGCTACGAGGTGCAGGATCACGTCACCCTGGGCGAGGTGGCCTGTCCCTGCGGCCGTCCGGGTCGGATTCTGGCCGACGTGGATGGCCGGCGCGAAGACTATGTTCTCCTCAAGAATGGCGCGCGCCTGGGCCGCCTGGACCATATCTTCAAGGACATGGTCCACGTCCGGGAAGCCCAGATCGTCCAGCGGCAGCGCGGCCAGATGATCCTGCGCATCGTTCGGGGCAGCGGGTACACACAGGCCGACGAGGCGCGGTTGCTGGAGGAGACGCGGCGGCGCGTCGGCGCGGATATGGATCTCCTTGTGGAGTATTCCGAAAGCCTGCCGCGATCCCGTTCCGGAAAGCTGCGCTTCGTCCTCTCCGAAATCCAGGATGGGCAGCTAACCACGTCCTGAGACTTCCTCTCCCTCCACCTCGCAGCCCGGCCTCCAGGGGCCGGGCGGGCTTCCCACGCAAATCTGCGGCATTCTCCCGTGTCGGGAACTATTCGGTATTGGCCTGCCGCTTACCTGATCGGTAGCACCACAGGAAACGGTGATTCCATCTCGGACACCCGATCTCAAATCACGGTTGAGTGGGTGCTGTCACCCGATCAGGAAAGACGATGGAATTTCCGGCACGCCCTGCGCCCACCCAGAACGCCCCTCTGCGTTTCGGGGTCATCTGCCCTGGAACCATCCTGTCTGCCTGGCAGGCGCAATGCATTCGCCGCCTGCTCATCGCCAATGTCGCCCGACCGGCGCTACTGCTCGTACAGAAGAACGCCGGGCCAACTCAGGCAGGCAAAGCCACGGGAAGCACGCAGCCTCCGCGATCGCTGTGGTCGCTTTACCGGCAGTGTATGCGCGTGCCTGCCGAGCGCCCGGTCAGCCTGGAAGCGGATCTCGCTGGCGTCCCCGCCCTCTGCATTGAGAGCGCGCCGGGACTGCGGGTGTCGGAGGCCGTTCTGGAACAGATAGGCGCGCTCCATCTGGATTTCATCCTGCATTTTGGCGTCGGCCTCGTGGAGGAGGCCCTCCTCCGGGCAGCGCGCTACGGCGTCTGGTTCTATCTGCACGGCCAGGCGCCATCCTTCGGCAGCGCGGCGCCCGGCTACGCCGAAATCTGCGCCGGGGAGCCGGTCACGATGGCGAGCCTGCGCCGATGGGTCGCTCCCGAATGCAGCATTGTCCTGAGAGAGGGCTGCTTTAAGGCCCTTCACCATGCGTATGCGCGCGGCCTGAACGCACTCCTTGCCGGCAGCGCCTGCTGGCCCGCGCAGGTGTGCACCGATATTCTGAATGGGAATGCAGACTATCTGGAGGACGCCCCTCCTGCGCCCAATCCTCCCATCCGCCCGTCTCCCGGCAATCTACAGACGGTGGGCTTTCTGCTCCGGCAGGCAAAGAGCGCAGGGGCCTGGCTCTGGAGTCACTTGCGCCCCGGGCAGTGGAACATCGGCATCGTGGAGGCGCCCATCCAGGCGTTCCTGACGCCGGGCGCAAAGCCTGCGGTCCGCTGGCTGGCGCCCCCCGCCGCAAGCGAATTTGTCGCCGACCCTTTTGCCCTCTATGATGGGAAGAGCCTGTCTCTGCTCTGTGAGCAGTTTCGCTACGCGGCCTCCAGGGGACGGATCGCCTGCGCGCAGCTGGACCTGGAGGGCCGCGCGTCCGGGCTCACCGCCGCGCTGGAGATGCCGGCGCACATGTCGTACCCGTACCTGCTGGAGCATGACGGGGAGATCTATTGCATCCCGGAGACAGCCGAGGCGCGCGAGGTGGCCCTCTACAAAGCGCGGGAACTTCCAACGCAATGGACGCGCGTGGGGACGCTGCTGGCAGACGTGGCCGCCTGCGACAGCACCGTATTCGCTTACGAGGGCCGCTGGTGGCTGCTGCACACCGACGCCGAAGAAGACCCGAACCTTCAGCTTTATGCCTGGCACGCGCCGAGCCTGTTCGGGCCGTGGCAGCCGCACGCGAACAACCCGATCAAGACGGATATCCGTTCGGCGCGGCCTGCCGGGACGCCCTTTTTCCACGAAGGCCATCTGTATCGCCCCGCTCAGGATGCTTCCGTGCGCTACGGCGGGCGCTTGCGGTTGCAGCGTATCCTGCGCCTGACGCCCACGGAATTCCGGGAGGAGACGGCGGCCATTATCGCGCCCTATGCCGGCAGCCCCTATTCGCAGGGAATGCATACGCTGGCTGCGGCCGGCCCGATCACGCTGGTGGATGGGGCCTGCTATCGCTTCAACAAAACCGCGTTCCTAGCAGCCTTGCGCCGCGCTGCCGCGCGCCTGTTGCGCGCTCAGCCCTGAAATGCTGCCATCCAAACCGGTGTGCCCTCGTTTCTGGAGGCTTGACATGCGGGCGCCTGTCGCCCCATAGCAACACGCTTAACTCTCTACCCTTGATCGGCACCACCACAGCACGACCCTTTGCCGTCCAACGCCCACGACCGAACGACCCACCTTCGGCCCACCAATAAATCGCCCCGACCCAGCTATACGGTAGACATCCTCCGTCGTGTGGCGGTATTTCCTTGCTGCCTGGCTTCTTGGGAGGCGCCCACACAGGGCGGAGGGATTACCGGCCACGCATAATCACTTAACGCAAATGGAAAAGGCCCTGGAACGTGTCACTCTGGTCGGGGGCTACCCACCGCCCTATGGAGGCGTGACAACCCATATGGAACGGCTGGCCCACAAGCTGATCGCCGATGGCTGCCGTGTTGCCGTCATCAATCCGTATAACCTCGGCGTCGCCGTCTCCTCCGGGTGCGTCCCGCCCCGTCTGCTCCTGTCCCGGCCCGCCTCACGCCTGCGCGGCCTCTGGCAATTGATGCGCGCCCTCGTCCGGGAATCGCGTGGCGCCGTCGTCCACTTCCATATGGTGGAGGGAGATCGCTTCTATCGCTGTGCGCCCCTCTTCCTCGCCCTGACGCGCCGGGCCTGCAAGCGGGTGCTGACCATTCATAGCGGCGGGTGGGCCCGGGCGTTTTTCAAGCTCGGTCCCCTACAGAGGCGGCTCGCCGTGCACAGCTTGCGCGCCTTTGATGACATCATCTGCGTCAATGCCAGCCAGCAGCGCATCCTGGAGCCTCTGGTTTACGGTCGGGTGCATGTTATCCCGGCCTTTCTGCCCCCCTGCCCCACTCTGGAGCCATTGCCGGAGCCCCTTCTCGCTTTCCTCGACAGCCTGGACCATCTCTTTGTCACTTCGGGATGCGGCGAAGCCCTCTACGACTACGAGACGATAAGGTACGGCCTGGAGTTGGTCCGAGGCCGGATACCCGCGCGGATCGGGCTGGTGGTCGCCACGTACTCTTATTGGGACCCCGGCTACTGGCCTTCGATGGCCGCGCGCCTCCAATCAAGCGGCGTAGCCACCTGCATCACGCGCGGGCTGACGCCTCCGCAGTTTCTGGCGCTGCTCTCCCAGGCCCGTATGTATCTGCGCGCCAGCCTGACCGACGGCGACTCCGTAGCGATCCGGGAGGCGGCCCTGATGGGCGTTCAGGTGCTGGCGACCGACGCCGTGCCGCGTCCGCCCGGCACGGCGCTCTTCCCCGCAGGAGATGCCTGCAAGCTCGCCGAAACGATTCTGGAAGCGCTGGCCAACCAGGAGATCGGGCGGCTGCCTGCCGAATCTTATTGCGATACCTACGCGGCGCTCCTGAAGGTCTACCGGGACTAAAGCCATAATAACTCAACTGATCTTACACACCCGGGCTTCTCCGGGCCATAAATGACTCGTTCCTGGAAAATAGTGCCTTTGACCGGCCCAAACGACCAATGCAGCTCTCTCGCTATCTTTACACGGTCCGTTACCTACGCCCGATTCAGATTTATGGGCGGCTCTGGTTTCGACTTCATAAGCCGCGTCCGGATATGCGCCCCGCGCCGCCCCTCCGCCCGCAACAGGGCCGATGGACGCAGCCCGCGCGCCGCGAGCCCTCCCTGCTCGGGCCGCAGACCTTCCTTTTCCTCAACCGAAAGCAGGAACTGACATTCCCGGCAGGCTGGGACGACAGCGCACTCGAAAAGCTCTGGCTCTATAACCTCCACTACTTTGACGACCTTAACGCCCGTGAAGCCGAGCGGCGCGCGGACTGGCACCGGGCGCTCCTCGCGCGCTGGATTGCCGACAGCCCACCCGGACAGGGCACGGGCTGGGAGCCTTACCCGCTCTCCCTGCGGCTGGTCAACTGGATCAAGTGGGCGCTTGGCGGCCATGCCCTGCCGGAAGAGGCCCTGCACAGCCTGGCGGTTCAGGCGCGCTACCTGCACGGGCGCCTGGAGTGGCATCTGCTTGGCAACCACCTGTTCGAGAACATCAAGGCCCTGATCGCCGCCGGGCTGTTCTTCGCCGGCCCGGAGGCGGAACGGTGGCTGGCGCTGGGACTGCGGCTGCTGGATCAGGAGCTGCACGAACAGATTCTTCCCGACGGTGGACACTTCGAGCGCAGCCCGATGTACCACAGTATTCTCACCGAGGATCTGCTTGATCTGATCAATCTGACTGCCGTCTACCCGGAGGCCTTTGCCGCAGATCGAGCCGCCCTCCCCGGCCTTTGGATGGATACGGTCCAAAGGATGCGGCGCTGGCTGAAAACGATGTGCCATCCCGACGGCCAGATCGCCTTTTTCAATGACGCCGCCTGGGACATCGCCCCGGCGCCCGCCGAGATGGACGCCTATGCCGGGCGCCTGGGCCTTCCCTCCGTGGCCGCACCGGAGGATGGCCTTACCCATCTGCAACAGAGCGGCTATATCCGCATGCAGTGCGGCCCGGCGGTCGCGCTGCTCGATGTCGGACCGGTCGGCCCCGACTACCTTCCCGGCCACGCCCACGCGGATACCCTCTCCTTCGAGCTGTCGCTCTACGGGGCGCGCGTCCTTGTCAACGCCGGCACGTCCACCTATGTCAGCGGGCCGCAACGCCAGTGGGAGCGCTCGACGGCGGCGCACAACACGGTCACTGTGGACGGCCAGGACTCCTCGGAGGTCTGGGGCGGGTTCCGCGTGGCGCGGCGAGCGCGCCCGGCTGCGCTCTGCCTATCGGCCCCCAATGAAAGGCCACTCCAGGTCAGCGCCGCGCACGACGGGTATCTGCGCCTGCCGGGCCGCGTGCTGCACCGCCGCTCCTGGAGCCTTACCGCTCGCTCTCTGGAGATCCGCGATACCCTGGAAGGCCGATTCTCCGCCGCCGTGGCCCGCTTCCATCTCCACCCGTGTCTGGTACCGCAGCAAACCGCGGCTTCGCCGGAAGGCATCCGCTTTCTGTTTTCGGGCCACACGCTTATCTGGCGTCCGCAGGGCGTCGCCGCCTCCCTCGAACAGAGCGCCTTCCATCCCGGGTTCGGACTCTCGCAGCCCACAATCTGCCTGACCGCGCGCTTTCAGGAAGCTATGGCGGCAAGCCTGTTCACCTGGGAATAGGCCGCTCCCATCCTCCGCCACCCGAACCCGTAAAAAATACCAGTTCCCGTTTCCGGCAACGCAGACGACGAAAAATTGTCACGTCCGCAAGGCATCTGGCATGAAAAATGCCAGAGTGCTATACGTAACCTGGGCCGGGAGGACATTCCCACTCGTCTCGCCTGCTCCTTTCCGCCTATCGCCTATCGGCGGTGCCGCAGTTTCTCCAGCGGATGGCGCCACTGGCAGCGAAAGCCGAAGCCTACCCGTTCGTTGTTTTCGCCCAGGAACGACCCAAAACGCTGAGGCACCTTTATGCGGATTCTTTTCTTCTCAGATAATTTCAGGCCGGAGCCCTGTCCACCGGCCGCCCATGTCTACGAGCGCGCCAAACTCTGGGCCAGTTGGGGGCATGAGGTCACTGTCATCACGACGGCCCCCAACTTCCCGGAAGGCAAAGTCTTCCCTGGCTACACGAACCGCTGGCGGTTCGTGGAGAATATGGACGGCATCCGTGTCGTCCGCGTCAAAACCTTCATCGCACGCAACGAGGGCTTTCTGCTGCGCAGTCTGGACTACATGTCCTTTGTTCTGCCCGCGCTCTGCTGCGCTCTCCTGGAAGCCAGGCCCGATATCGTTATCTCCACCTCCCCGCAGCTCTTTACGCCGGTGGCCGGCGTGCTCTATTCCAAACTGCGGCGCGTGCCCCACGTCTTTGAGCTGCGCGACCTCTGGCCGGCCTCCATTCTCGCCACCAGTTCCATGCAGCCTGGGCGGCTCTATCGCCTGCTGGAACGTCTGGAGATGGCGCTCTACCGGCACTCGACCCGCATCCTCTCCATCACCAACTCCTTTGTCAAGGACCTGACCGCGCGCGGCATCTCCGCCGACAAGATCGATGTGGTCCTCAACGGCACCAACCTGGACCTGTTCTCCCCCCGTCCCAAAGACGAAGAGATCGAGACGCGCTATGGCCTCAAGGATCGATTCGTTATCGGATACCTGGGCACGCTGGGACTGGCGCACGGCCTGGAAAACGTCCTCCACACCGCGCAACTGCTGCGAGATCTGCCCGTGTCGTTCCTGTTTGTCGGCGTCGGCGCCGCGAAGGAGAAGCTACAGGCGCGCGCCCGCGAACTGGAACTACAAAACGTCGTCTTCGTGCCTCGCCAGTTGAAAGAGGACATGCCCCGTTTCTGGAGCGTCTGCGACGCCTCGCTGGTGCATCTGCGCAATGCCGAGCTTTTTAAAACGGTCATTCCCTCGAAGATATTCGAGTCCATGGCGATGGGCCTGCCGATCCTCTTTGTCGGGCCCCGGGGCGAAGGGGCCGAGGTCGTTGAGCGCCATCGCGCCGGGCTGATCGTTACGCCGGAAGACCCGCAGGCCCTGGCCGGGGCGATCCGCACCCTGCTGGGCAATCCCAAGCTACAGGAGTCGCTGGCCGATAACGCCTTGACTGCCGCCCCCGGCTATTCCCGCAAACGCCATGCGGAGGGAACGCTGGAAGTGCTGACCAGGGCGCTACAGGCCTATCTTGGCCGGAAACGACGGCGGGAACCGGATGCGGCGCTCCCACCATTGACAGAAGCGGTCGTAGATTCCAGGCTGGTGACGCTGCCGCGAGAGCAGCGTCCCTGGCCGGATGCGATTACTCTCATCTATGCGCGCGACCCCCGACCGGACGGAACACGGGAAACCCTGGAAACGGCCCTCAGTATGCCGGACAGCGACAAAGAGCGAATCTGAACGTGAAGCGCTGCCCTTGCCATGCGCGTTGCGTTCCCTGCCTTGCCGGCCGCAGCCTCCATCCCGTGAAAGCCTTCTGCTTTGCCCAGCAGCCAGCCACATCAGCGCAAACGGAAACTCCAGACCCCTGCCTGGAGTTTCCGTTTGCCGCTTGCCGACCCCTCAGTAGCGATAACCGCAGAGCCAATCGAGGAAATCCTTCTCGCCTGTCGAAACAGATGGCATACTTTTTGTTAATGTAGTGTTGGCCCTGCATAAGGGTACGGCGAGCCACATCTTACCATGGTTTCGCCGTATATAACCCTATTTCTGGTAGAACTGCACGCAGCGGTGATTCTCAGGAACGCTTGAATCGGTTTTCACGCTTAATGCAGTACTGCCTTATTTACTCGAGCGGAGGTTGGCAAGATTATGAAATTAACCTGCGTGGTGGGCGCGCGCCCCAACTTTATGAAGGTAGCCCCCATCCTGGCCGCCGCCAACCAACGGCCCCACCTAAACTGCCGCCTGGTCCATACCGGGCAACACTACGACCAGCGCATGTCCACGCTCTTCTTTA
>Ga0209810_1001149_pt1 | contig 43510 bp, 39 predicted proteins | sample Coa_R1_7_FD_187159 | JGI IMG/M metagenome (GOLD analysis project Ga0209810, IMG submission 187159) | Surface soil microbial communities from Centralia Pennsylvania, which are recovering from an underground coalmine fire - Coalmine... | ecosystem: Environmental > Terrestrial > Soil > Unclassified... | reverse complement strand
GACTGGATGGTGGAGGACTTCTGCTCCCGGCCGCTGGACGCCGGTCCCCACCCCGAGGTGTGGCTCGAAGCCTTGGCGCAGCGCGGTCGGGAGGGCGGCCGGGTGCCCAGGTGGTCCCCACGCAGGGGCTCCCCATCGAGGGGTCCCCATCGGAGCGAGCTCCGATGGGGGTGCCCCGGGACGCGTCCCGATGGGGTCCCCAAGCCGGCTTCGTGGGTCCTCCCAGGTCGGCCCAGACCATGGACCCCATCCACTCGAGCTTCGATCTGGCCAGCGCCGGGGGTGCGGATCCCGCACCAGCGGGTGGTGGGGCAGCCCGAGGAGCGCTTCTGGGAGACGGTCCGGCTCCTCGACGAGGAAGGAGCCGACCTGCTCGTCTTCGCCACCTTCCCTCACGAGCGCTGGCGGCAGATCGGGAGCAACCACTCCAGGAACGGCTCAACCAGCGTGCTGCCACCTTGCCAATGCTCCTGTGGTAGTGCAGCTGGGCGGCTTGCCCGCTGGCGTTCCGGATTGCTACAGTCGGCCCGTGACTGCCGAACCCAGGCGACCGTCCTTCCCACGCTCCGCCGCTCTCTGCAAGGTCCCCGAGATCACCATCTACTTCTGGATTGCAAAGCTGCTCTCGACGGCGATGGGAGAGGCCACGTCGGACTTCCTGGTCTATCAGATCGACCCCTACGTGGCCGTCATCCTCGGCTGCCTCGGCTTCGTCGCCGCCCTGGCGCTGCAGTTCTGGGTGCGCCGGTACATCGCTTGGATATACTGGCTGGCGGTTGTCATGGTCGCCGTGTTCGGGACCATGGCGGCGGACGTCCTGCACGTGGTCCTGCACATTCCCTATGTGGTCACGGCCGGCTTCTTCGCAATCAGTCTCGCGGCCGTCTTCATTGTCTGGTACGCAGCGGAGCGCACGCTCTCCATTCACACCATCTACACCGGACGGCGTGAGTTCTTCTACTGGACCACGGTGGTCGCGACCTTCGCGCTGGGGACCGCGGCCGGGGACCTTACCGCGGCCACGCTCGGACTCGGGTATGGGTCTTCGCTGGTGGTCTTCGCCATCGTCTTCGCGGTACCAGGGCTGGCCTACTGGCGGTTCGGCCTCAACGGGACCTTCGCTTTCTGGTTCGCCTACGTGGTGACCCGTCCGCTGGGTGCCTCCCTCGCCGATTGGACCGGCAAGTCGTACCTGGGAGGGCTGGGGTTGGGGGACGGCAGGGTCGCGGTCGTCCTGACCATGCTGATTGTCATCGTGGTCGCCTACCTATCGTTCTCACGCGTTGACACTCCAGAGCCGCATGAACTCCAGCCCGACACCACGGGGGCCTCTCGGAGCGGTGTGCCGCGCTGACCTGGGTTTTGGTGGGGCATGGGTCGACCCGAGTTCAGGCGTGCTGGAGGCGGAGCCGGCGACCGCGCTACCAGGGCGTATCGACGATTGGGATGCCAGCTTGCCGAAGGACCGGCGAATGGGCACGGCGCGTCAGTTGACGGCGATCTCGTGTTCGGAGACGGTGAGGTCGTCGGCGGGTGCTGAGGAATCGCTGCTGGAAGGTGCCCGGGGTGACGGGGTCGGGCAGGCACTGGCTGGGGAGCCACAGATGACCGCGGGTTGTGGTGGCGGACGGGACCTCCTGCCCGCTCGCCCGACCGGATGGCCCGGGATCCCAACCTGGCTTGGCGAACCTGCCCGGTCGAGGCCCGTGGACAGATGGTGGAGCGGCTGATCCACGCCCGACGGCCCTCCGATGATTCACCGATGGGAGCGTCTTGTGCTCCTGGTGGCCGCCCGCGACCCGAGCCGGCGGAGAGAGCGGAGAGAGAAGCGGAGAGAGAAAAAGAAGGGGCGGTCCCGTGGCCGTGGAGCGCCGAAGGCGGTCGGTGAACCGCCCGGCGGTCCGGTCAACCGGCACGGGCCGAGACCGAAGAAGCCTGTGCTCTAATGTGGAACCGATGCACGATCGGGCCCACTTTCTGGAACGGGCCGAGCGCCTCGCCGACCGGGTTGGGGTTCTGTCCGTCTTTCCCGGCGCCTGCGAGGCGCTGCCGTCGCTCTGGGAGGCGGTGACCGGCAGCCGGGAGGTGACCGTGTTCACCGTTGATGATCGGGGCCGGCGGGTGCTGACCGCGGAGTTGAGCCACGTCTGGTGGCTCAAGAACCAGCTCGCTGAACAACGTCGCGCCTGCGTTGGCAAGCACGTCCGTGGTCGCCTCGTGGTGCTATCGCCCAAGGCGGTTCCACTCATGTACGCCCGTACGGGCCGGTCGGGTAGAGTCGACGATTTCGACGAGCCGGAGCACATGCCCGGATTGGAGCTCGAGCTCGCCCGTGCCCTTCTGGAGGCCGGGCCGGCCACCGGTCCCGAACTACGGCGGCTGGTCGGCTCGCGCAGCGCCCCGATCACGAAGCGGGCGCTGGCGTCGCTGCAAGGCCGATTCATCATCACCCAGGTAGGAGAGGCCGGGCAACCGGCCGGGTGGGCAGCGGCGGTGTTCGACCTGGTGGCGAGGCGATTCGGCCGCTGGCTACGCCATCTTTCCGACCCTGACTCGGCGCTGGCACTGCTGGCCGAGATGCTGCTGTGGGGAGTTGGAGAGCTGTCCGCCGGCGAGGTCGCGTGGGCGCTCGGCGCCGGACGGGCCGAGTCCATGGCTGCGCTCGATCGCCTGGTGGAGGAGGGTTCGGCGCAGCGCCGGCTGGAGGGCAGGACGCTGGTCTACCGGGCCACCTCCGGGCAACCTTGAAGGTTGAGGGGGCCACTCAAATCGGGGCCGGGCCCCAGGCTACCGGCGGAGTCGTTGACCCTTCTCTTCGGCTCGGCAGGCGAGCGCCCGGAACGGCACCAACCCCGCTGGGCCAGGTGGGGCAGCGGGGGAGGCACCGGCGGAGCTGCGCCGGGGTCCGTGGCGGGATCGGGTTTTCGTCGGTCGTGATCGCGATTCGCTCTCCACCGGGTTCCGGACCGCTCGCCCCGACCCCCTGACCGATGTAACCTGAGCGCCCTTTGAGCCACGATCCCGGCTCCCACGGCCATCAACCTGGGCGTGCAAAATCCGAGCCGGCCATCACCGGAGCGCGTACGGCGGTCCTATGACGTACGTCGGACGGCCGCCGGCCCGGCTCGTCGGGCCGTCGCGACGGCCGACACCCCTACCTCGGTGAGTCTCATTGGGGCGCCGGCCTCCTTCACGGAGGTGCGCGCTCGGAGGCGCCCTACAGCAGGAGGCGTGATTCTCGGCCCGCGATGGGGAGGCGCCGGCCCATCGCCATGTGGGTCAGGTGCTCCCGCATGCGCTCGGCCGCCAGCTCGGGGTCGTGCACCTCGATGGCCTCCAGGATCGCGGCGTGCATGGTGACGATGCGCTGCGCCAGGCGCCGCGAGGTGGGAGGGGAGGCCGCCCGGAACTCCGTGCCCTGGAGGGGGCGGAGTGCCCTCAGGGCGGCGAGGAGGGCGCGGTTGCCAGCCGCGTCGGCGATGGCGAGGTGGAAGTCCAGGGCCGACTCGGCGAAGCGCTCCGGGGTCGTCATCGCCGCTCGGCACCGCTCCACCAGCTCGCGCATCGTGGCCATGTGCTCCGCGGTGGCGCGCTGGGCAGCGAGAGCGGCGGTGGCGGGCTCGATCGCCTGCTGGGCCTCGATCAGCTCATCTCGGGTGATGCCCATCAGGTGCAGCTGGACGGCGAGCGCCTGGGCGAGGCGAGAGGGATCGGGGTCGGCGACCCGGATCCCCCCTCGGGCCCCCACCCTGACGTCGACGATGCCTCGTGCCTCGAGCGTGCGGGCCGCGTCCCTGATCGTCACCCGGCTGACCCCGAAGCGCTCTGCCAGCTCGGCCTCGGTGCCCAACCAGTCACCCGGCTGGAGGCCATCGAAGAAGGTGGCCGTGATCTGAGCCACCACGTCCTCGGAGGCGCGCAAGACGCGCACGGGCTTCCACGTGCGACCGACCTCGCCCTGATCGCCCGCTGAGCCCGATTCGCTACCCACGCTGCGTCGACCTCGACCGCTGGGTGAATCCGATGTGGGTGGCGAATGCCGGAGACGGCGCGTCTTCGCTTCGTCGGTCCGCTCCCTTGTGATGGTCGTCACCTCCCGAGTGGTCTGGATGGGATGGGCCGGCCTCGGCTGGCCCCTCCCCGGCGTCCTCGGTGCTCGCCGGATCGAGGATGCCAGCGCCGGGCCGCCTTCGGTATTCAGAATCGCTCGCCCGGCGCGAACGGACATCGTGCCACCGGCGCGGTGGCGGTTCGTTCTCGTTCGCCTGGAAGGCGGTCGGGCTCACCGAGCAGGGCCCCGTCGCTCGTCGCCTTCGGCCCGGCTCACGGCCGCCCCGTGATCGAGGCGCTTGTCAACGACGCTGGTGGCAACTATACTACGGACAATTCCTACTATGAAATAATTATATTATCGATCCAGGAGGGAGGATGCTGAGCGAGCGGGACAACGAGCGGTTGACCCGGGTTGGTCCGGGCACGCCGATGGGGGAGCTGTTCCGGCGGTACTGGCTGCCGTGCGTGCTGAGCTCGGAGCTGCCGGCGGACGGTCCGCCGCTGCGGCTACGGCTGCTGGGCGAGGACCTGGTGGCGTTCCGGGACAGCAACGGGGAGGTGGGGGTGCTGGAGGCCTACTGTCCGCATCGGCGGGCGTTGTTGTTCTGGGGGCGGAACGAGGAGTGTGGGCTGCGCTGCGTGTACCACGGGTGGAAGTTCGACGTGAGGGGTCGATGCGTGGACATGCCGAGCGAGCCGGCGAGCAGCAACTTCAAGAGCAAGGTGCAGGCGAAGGCCTATCCGACGCGGGAGCGAGCGGGGTTGGTGTGGGTGTACATGGGGCCGGGGGAGCTGGAGCCGGACTTTCCGCAGTACGAATGGACGCTGGTGCCGGAGGGGCAGCGGGTGGTGCGGAAGTGGTTCCAGGACTCGAACTGGCTGCAGTCGTTGGAGGGTGACATCGACACCGCCCACGTCTCCTTCCTCCACCGTTCCCTCGATCCCTCGACCCCGGACACGGCCAAGTTCCTGCCCGGCTCGCGCCGGTATTTCGCCCTGGACAAATCCCCTCGCCTCACCGTGCACGAGACCCAGTACGGTTTCGTCTACGGGGGGAGGCGGACGATCGGGCCGGACCAGTACTACTGGCGCCTGACCCAGTGGTTGGCACCGTCTTCTTCGCAAACACCAAGCACCTACACGAGGAATGCTCGCATTCTGGTTCCCATCGACGACTACACCTCGTTCTCCTGTGGGGTGACCTACAACCTGCAGCGTCCGCTGGAGGCGGGTGAAGGAGAGATCAGTGGCCGCCCCGTCCGCCCTCAGCGAATCCGCCTCCGCGATGGTTACATCATCGACGGCTGGGTCTCGGAGCTGACCCGGGACAACGACTACGGCCTGGACCGTGAATTCCAGCGCACCAAGAAGTTCAGCGGGATCGATAGTGGCCCGGTGGACGAGGACCGGGCCATGACCGAGACCATGGGTCCGATCGTCGACCGGAGCAAGGAGCACCTGGGCACCAGCGACGTGGCCATCATCGCCGCACGTCGGCGTCTCTTGCGCATGCTCCGGGAGCTCGAGCAGGGCATCGAGCCGTATGGTCCGCATCACGGCGAGATCTTCGCGGTCAGAAGCCTGGATCTCATCTCCCCCGAGGCCGAGTTCGAGACCTTGCTCGCCCAGTACGCCGGTGATCTGCGGATCGAGGCGGAGCTGACGGCGCGATGAACCTCGACCCAATGCACGTGGTGAGGGTGGAGGAGCTGGCCCCGGCTACGGTCGAGACCGTCATCGCGCAGATCGAGGCCTCGACGACCGCCGACCATCTCGTCTACCGGGAGTCCGAACTCGACGCCCTGTGGAGCCTGGCCGACATGGCGGTCAGGAGATCGGAGCCGGGGGCCGTCGTTCTCCGCCAGTTGCTCTGGTCGGCGCACGACCTGGTCGGCGAGGGGAGGTGCCACGAGGCGGTGGCGGAGTTGCGCAGGCTCATCGCCGAACTCGGGCGACGAGAGGTGGCGTGATCGGCATGGCCATCATCCAGCGCCTTCCGCCGGGCCGCACGGGGTCGTAGCCCCGAGCCGGAGGCGGATGTCGGAGGTGGTGCGGCACGATGCCCGCGGCTCCCGACGCCGAGCTTCCGCCGGCGCGAGCCACGATCCGTCGATGCTGGCGCGGCGAGCGGACGTCCTTGGCCACGGTCACCAGCCCGAAGGGGCACGACGCCCGCCCCCGTCTCGAGCCGGCGCAAGGCTCGCAACGAGGGGGTACGAACGGGCGAAGGGTGTGCCGCACCCCACGGGTGGGAGGGTGACGACACGATGATCGAGGCGCGGCCATGGACGGCACGGTGCCGGCGGCTGATGACCGGCGTCGACGTGGAGTTGGTCCTCCTGCTCGCGGGCGCCGTCTTCCTCTTCCTCCTCCCCATGCTCGCCGTGATCTATGGCGCCTTCCGCAGCGGCGCTCCGGTGGCGCCTGGTTCGTTCACGTTCGAGGGCATCCTGCAGGCGCTGCGGGATCGCTCCAACGGGTTCACTCTGGTCGGATCGCTCGGCTTCGCGTTTTCCCAGGCTGCGATCAGCACGGTGCTGGGCGTTTTCTTCGCCTTCGTCGTGGCCCGCACCAACGCCCCTCTCCGTCACTTCGTGACGCCGATGATGGTGCTGATCCTGGCCACGCCTCCGCTGTTCTTTGGGTTGGGCTGGGCCATGCTCGGGGATCCGAGGGGCGGTGGCCTGAACCGTTTGGGTGAGTTGCTCACGCACGGCCTGTGGAGACCGATCAACGTGATGTCGTGGCCCGGCTTGATCGGGGTCGCGGGGATGAAGGCGACCAGCTTTGCCTACCTCCTCCTCATCGGACCGTTTCTGGCGGTGGATCGATCCCTGGAGGAGGCGGCACAGGTGGCCGGCGCCGGTCGCCTGCGGACCTTGCTCACGGTGGAGGTGAAGCTGCTTGCGCCCAACATCCTGGCGGTGGCCCTGCTTGGCTTCCTCATCGGTCTCCAGGAGTTCGAGATCCCGCTTATCCTTGGCCTGCCGGCCGGGATCCGGGTCTTCGCCACCCAGATCTACTTCCTGGCCCAACAGGTTCAGCCACCACGGTTCGGCGAGGCGTCCGCTCTCTCCCTTTTGGTGATCTCGATCGTCCTGGTGCTGGTGCAGGTTCGCTCGAGGCTGATCGGCGGCACCTCCTTCACAACCGTCGGCGGTCGATCGTATCGTCGCGATCCCTGGAACCTGGGAGGCTGGCGCTGGCTCTGCACTGCTTGCACGATGGCCTTCGGGGTGCTGGCGCTCCTGCTCCCGATGGCGCAACTGCTCGTTGGGTCACTACAGTCGTTCCTGGGACTGTACACGAACTACACCATCGCCAACTATGAGTCGGTTCTAGGCGATGAATCGGTGCTACGCGCATTGACTGCGACCGCCCTGATCATGGTCGTGGGCGGCGGTCTGGCCACTATCGGCGCGCTGCTTGTCGGCCGCCGGGCGCAACGCGGTGGCACCCGCATGGAGAGGTTGCTCGGCTGGATGGCCTGGTTGCCCTTCGCCGTTCCCGGCGTAGTGCTGGGGCTGGGCATCAGCTGGGCATGGTTGAGCATCCCCTTTTTGCGCCCTGGCTTTGGCACCGTCTGGATCAACCTCCTGGGGCTCATGGTACTGGGAGTCCCGGTGGTCGGCCGGAGCGTGGAGGGTGCGCTGCTGCAGGTCTCGAAAGAGCTCGAGGAGGCGGCCCGCATCGCCGGGGCGACGGCCAGGAGAGCCTTTACGCGCGTGGTGGTCCCTTTGATCTGGCCTTCGGCGCTGGCTGGCTGGGCCATCGCCGCGATCGTCATGTCCGGCAACCTGGCGGTGCCGATCCTCCTCTCATCGCTGTCCAATCAACCGGTGGCGGTGCTCATCTACGACATGTATCTGGGCGGTGAGGGAGGACGGGCTGCGGCGTTGCTGTGTCTGCTTCTCGCCATGCTCGCGGTGGGCATGGCGCTGGGCACCGCGGGCCTGATCCTGGCGAGACGGGGAGGGGGGAAGCTCAGGAGGGAGGTGATGGCGAGCACGAGCATCTCCGGCGGCGACCCGGTGGTGCAATCACCGCGGGCCTCAAGGCGGGCGACGGCGATCGAGCTGGAGGGATTGGGCAAGCGTTACGGTGACGTGAACGCGATCGTCGATCTCCACCTCAGGATCGAGCCCGGCGAATTGGTCACGCTCCTTGGTCCGAGCGGTTGCGGGAAAACGACCACTTTGCGCTGCGTGGTCGGGCTGGAGATGCCCGACAGCGGGCAGGTGAGAATCGGGAACGACGTTGTCTGCGACGCCCAGCGTGGGATATTCGTACCCCCCGAGCGGCGCGAGACCGGCATGGTCTTCCAATCCTTCGCTCTCTGGCCGCACATGCGCGTTGGCGACAACATTGCTTACCCCATGCGAGTTCGTCGCTGGTCACGTCGTGAACGCGAAACGCGCACCCGAGAGCTGCTGGCGTTGGTGGGGTTACCGGGAACCGAGCATTTGCACGTGGGCCACCTCTCGGGTGGCCAGCAGCAGCGAGTGGCTGTCGCCCGAGCGCTGGCTGCAGAACCACGCCTGCTGGTCTTCGATGAGCCATTGTCCAATCTCGACGCCAGGCTACGGGCGGCCATGCGCCGTGAGCTCCGCCGCATCCACGAAGACGTGGGGGCCACCTCCATCTACGTGACCCACGACCAGGTCGAGGCCATGGCGATCGCCGATCGATTGGTCGTGATGAGAGACGGCCGGATCTGGCAGGTGGGTACGCCGCGCGACGTCTTCGCTCATCCTGTGGATGCGTACGTGGCGGACTTCGTCGGCTATGAGAACGTCATCTCGGGACGAGTGGCAGCGTACGCGGGACGGGAGGTGGCGGTCGAACTGGACCACGGCCTTCGTCTCCTGGGAAGATGCTCCGGAGACACCGTTCTGGATCCGGGGACGGCTGTAGACATCGCTTTTCGAGGTAGCTCGCTGCGTCTGACGCCGGAACTCGGGGAGGGTCCGAACCTCTTCCGAGGACGACTGGAGGAGGTGGCCTACCTGGGCGATCGTGTCGATCTCAGGGTGAGGGCGAGCGGGGTGACGTTCAGAGCGGTGATCGGCGACCGCGAGTACGACCGCGTCCGCCGTCTGGAAGGCAGGGACGTTGGCTTCCACGTCCCTCCGGAGGATGTGCTGGTGATGAACGGGCGAAGCGTATTCCATGGCGCAGCTTGAGACGACGTAGCTGAGAAGCGGTGACGGCACGCTTCTCCGATGCCTTGCCGGCTTCGAGGGATGGAAGGATGCGGATCGGTCAGGAGGAAGGGCGATGCTGAGCGAGCGGGACAACGAGCGGTTGACCCGGGTTGGTCCGGGCACGCCGATGGGGGAGCTGTTCCGGCGGTACTGGCTGCCGTGCGTGCTGAGCTCGGAGCTGCCGGCGGACGGTCCGCCGCTGCGGCTACGGCTGCTGGGCGAGGACCTGGTGGCGTTCCGGGACAGCAACGGGGAGGTGGGGGTGCTGGAGGCCTACTGTCCGCATCGGCGGGCGTTGTTGTTCTGGGGGCGGAACGAGGAGTGTGGGCTGCGCTGCGTGTACCACGGGTGGAAGTTCGACGTGAGGGGTCGATGCGTGGACATGCCGAGCGAGCCGGCGAGCAGCAACTTCAAGAGCAAGGTGCAGGCGAAGGCCTATCCGACGCGGGAGCGAGCGGGGTTGGTGTGGGTGTACATGGGGCCGGGGGAGCTGGAGCCGGACTTTCCGCAGTACGAATGGACGCTGGTGCCGGAGGGGCAGCGGGTGGTGCGGAAGTGGTTCCAGGACTCGAACTGGCTGCAGTCGTTGGAGGGTGACATCGACACCGCCCACGTCTCCTTCCTCCACCGTTCCCTCGATCCCTCGACCCCGGACACGGCCAAGTTCCTGCCCGGCTCGCGCCGGTATTTCGCCCTGGACAAATCCCCTCGCCTCACCGTGCACGAGACCCAGTACGGTTTCGTCTACGGGGGGAGGCGGACGATCGGGCCGGACCAGTACTACTGGCGCCTGACCCAGTGGTTGGCACCGTCTTCTTCGCAAACACCAAGCACCTACACGAGGAATGCTCGCATTCTGGTTCCCATCGACGACTACACCTCGTTCTCCTGTGGGGTGACCTACAACCTGCAGCGTCCGCTGGAGGCGGGTGAAGGAGAGATCAGTGGCCGCCCCGTCCGCCCTCAGCGAATCCGCCTCCGCGATGGTTACATCATCGACGGCTGGGTCTCGGAGCTGACCCGGGACAACGACTACGGCCTGGACCGTGAATTCCAGCGCACCAAGAAGTTCAGCGGGATCGATAGTGGCCCGGTGGACGAGGACCGGGCCATGACCGAGACCATGGGTCCGATCGTCGACCGGAGCAAGGAGCACCTGGGCACCAGCGACGTGGCCATCATCGCCGCACGTCGGCGTCTCTTGCGCATGCTCCGGGAGCTCGAGCAGGGCATCGAGCCGTACGCCGTCCGCCATCCCGAGAGCTTCCGATGCAGGAGCCTCGAGGTGGTCTCTTCTTGCGCCGAACTCTCCGAGGTCGTCGCCGAGCACGCCTCCCACCTGGCCGCAGAGGACCTGTCACCGACCTCCGCGCCGGCCGTGTGAGAAGAGACGGGTTGGATGAGCGGGTCGCAGGAGGTATGGCCATGAGGAGATGAATGGATTGCTTACACCCTGCGCGCTCCGAGCGGGGTGAAAACGATCGGAGGTCGAAGGAGGTCTGAGGGACGATGAGCGCAAGGCACTGGACACGAGCGCTGGCCACGGCGTGCGCCATGCTCGTCCTCGCTGCCTGTGGTGGAGCGGCGAGTTCGGCGGGGCAAGCCGGGCGAGGATCGAGCAGCGCCGCCCTGGGCGGGGCTGCTGCCGCGAAGCAACTGATGGACCTGTACCAGCAGGCGCGCAAGGCCGGAGAGACACAGGTGGTCGTGTACTCCCCCGACGCGCCGGCTCTGAAAGCGGTGTACGACGTCTTCAGCCAGCGCTTCCCGGGGATCGACGTGCAGGCGCAGTTGCTGACGGGGAGCCAGCTGGTGACGAGGATCGACGAAGAATTCGTATCGGGCAAGCACACGGCCGATCTGCTGGACGTCCCCGGTGACGAGATCTGGCGCTCGTACACCCATGGTTACCTGGTACCGTACGATCCACCCACGGCGCAGGGGTTGAGCAACAAGGGGTTCCAGCTGGTGGGGCCGGATCACACCTGGGTGACGCCGTATGCGAAACTGAACGGGATCCTGTACAACGCGGACCTGGTGAAGTCGTCCCAGGCGCCGAAGAGCTACGTTGCTCTCCTCCAACCGCAGTGGCGAGGCAAGGTGGTGATCACGGATCCCCGGCAGATCGGCGCCACGAGCGGTCTCCTCATCGAGCTGGTCCACCAGGGGCTGGTTCCTGGGGATTTCATCTCACGCTTTCGCGCCCAGAACCCTGTGATCGTGCCACACGTGCCACAGGTGGCGCAGCTCGTCGGAGGTGGAGAGTACCCGCTCGCCATTCCCTACGGCGTTCAGTCGGTGATCCAGGACCGGAAGCAGGGGGCGCACGAGGGGCTCGTGCTCTCGCTGAAGGAGGGGGCCGAGATCGCACATGGGCCGGTTGGGCTGTTGAAGGGCGCGCCTCACCCTCACGCCGCCGAGCTGCTCGAGGCGTGGATGCTGGCGCCGGAGGGGCAGAAGGCGCTGGCGGCGGCCGGGTTCTACGGCAGTATGCCGAATAGCCCCTCGCCGGCCGGCTTCCCCAGCTTGAGCAACGTGAAGGTGATACCGGAGCCGCAACCGGATGAGTACGACGATATCCTCAACGCGGGGATCACGCGCGTGGCCCAGCTGTGGGGAGCGTGAGGTCGGCGTCATGAAGAGGCGTTCCTCGCTGGACCCGGCTCGGCTGCGGCGGTCGATCGTTCCTCCGATGTCGGCGGCCGCGGACGTTCCAAGCCCCCTTTCCCGCTTGGCATGACGTTTGAGCCGTCGCAGCCGATCATCCAGCAGAGGGCGGGAAGGAGCGGAACGACCGGGTAGCAGTTGGCGACGGCGCCATGATCCGGGCCCGGATCCAGCCGTGCCGGAACGGCAGGGTTCCGCGGGCTTCAACCCCCGCGGCCGGCCGAGGATGGCATGGTCTGGAGGTCTTCTCGGCCCGCGGGGGCGATCGCCGACCGACCTCCCGGAGGCAGGGTCGAGGGAGGTGATGGGTCGGGCGGGCCCGGGACTGGCGTGGTGGACGTCACGGCGTCGGGGCCGCGGTGGCCATGTCCCCCTGGAGCGCCCTGACGCATCGCGGCGGGCCCGCCCTCGGGCCGTCCAGGGCCCTGGACGGCCCGCGCGGCCCGCCGCACCTCCGCCGCCCGGCGGTGGTCATGGGAACGGCCCCGTCCGCCGAGGTGGGGCGGTCGGCGACGTGCCCCCTTCCCGGGAAGCCGCGGCATGGTTGGGCCGGTGCCCACCGGCCCGCATCCCTCCACTGGCTACTTCCAGACGATCGCCACCACGCGTGCCCAGCCGGCACTCGCCCCCTCCAGCGCAACTGGAAGAGCGACGACCGTGAAGCCGTAGGGGATGGGGATTGAGCCCAGGTTGCACAGCCTTTCTATCTGGCAGTAGGGCTTCGTCCGCCCCAGGACGTGCGACTCCCAGAGCTGGTCCTTGTTGCCTTCACGGGCCTCCCTGGCCATGACATCGAAGGGGCGGTCCAGCCCCCAGGCATCGATTCCTATCAGTCGCACGCCTGAGTCGACCAAGAACTCAGTTGCGTCACGTCTCAGGCCAGGATGCCTCTGATCGTAGCCGGGTTCCTCGAAGTGCTTGTCGGTTCCAGTCATCACGAGGACGATGTCGTACGGCTTGAGCGAGTACTCCAACCTTTTCAGCTCAGCTTCGACATCAGCACGATGAATGCTTTCCCCTGCTTTCTTGTGCCGCATGTCGAGACGCACACCGTCCCCGATGCACCACCGAAGCGGAACTCTATCGATCGTGATCGATTCGCCTTTCGGCGGACCGTAGTGGATGGGCGCGTCGACGTGGGTTCCAGAGTGGGTCGTCAGGGTGACCGTCTCGACGTTCATCGCCTGACCGTCCGGCCAGTACTCCGCACCGAGCCCCCAGCGCTTCTCGCTTCTCTCGACCCCCAGGCTTCCATGGATGTATTCGATGCTGTGTGGGTTCGGTTCGAATGCGGTCGTCCGGTTGCTCAGACGTTGGGAGAGGTCGTAGACATCGAATTCCCTGCTTCCCGCAAAGATGCTCTCCAACGCGATTCTCCTTTGGTGGTGATGTGACTTCAGCGGGCGGCGATCGCTCGCGCGTACACCGCCTGGAAGGCCGCGCGGCCGGCGTTCAGAACCTCGAGCGGTGGCTGCCGCCACATCGAGTTCTCGACCACCTGTCCAAAGGTGCCGTCGTCGGAGAAGATCTCGAGTTCGTACCAGGAGTCGTAGCCGGCCGCCTCGACGGCGCGGATGATCTCCTCCAGCGGCAGGATGCCGGTTCCGGGAAGGGCACGGTCGAACCGGGTCCGGGACGGGTCCGCCCGGTCACAGACCTGGATCCCGACGATGTGGTCGATATGGTCCGTGATCTCCTGCAACGACTCGTCGGCGCTGTGCCAGGTGTCGAGCAGTATGCCGATGTTCCTGGCGCCGACTTCTCCGATGACTTCCAACGCCTGTCGGATCGTGGCCACCATGCTGCCCGCCGGACCCGGGCTGATCACCTCGAGGGCGAGTTCGACTCCGACCTCCTCGGCCACCTGGCTGGCGCGTTTGAAGGCGGTCACGACCATGGAACGGGACTCCGTACCCGCCAGGGGAGCCCCGGCCAGGATGCACACTGCCTCCGGGCGATAGACGGCAAAGCGCCGGATCGAATGGCAGAGCATGTCCAATCGTCGGGCGGGATCCTTCGGCTCGGAAAAGAGACCGTTGCCGGGGAAGATCCCCGGCGTCAACGGCCAGCAATACGTCACCGCCAGGCCGACATCGCGCAGTCGAGCGGACCTTTCCGCGTCACTGCCGTCGCCCAGCTTGTATTCCCAGAGGCCGATCCCGGCGATGCCTGCCCGTGCGTAGTTCACCACGTCCTCCTCGAAGGAGGAGTGGTAGGTGGTGGCTGCGCTGATGGCGAACCTGGGATGAGTCTGGATGGCATCGCTCATTACCACCGTTCCTCCCTGGTCGAGATGCTACGGAATGCCAGGCGTCGTGTACGTGATGGGCCGGCCCATGGGGGTCGTAGTCTTGGGCCGGAGCTCGGGCTCTTCGAGCACGGCCCTCGACTTCCATACGGCCACCCGGCGGGGCCCGACCTGGATCGTCGAAGGCGGTTGGACGCAGTTGATCTACGGACCGCGCTTCTGCGCCCGTCCCCCGGCCCGGTGGGCCCGGGGCGTGCCTGAGGGCCTCGGCCGGCCGGGCGAGGCCGCGGCCGGCAGGTACGTTGGGTCCACGTCTCCTTGCGCGAACGTGGCGAGCAGCAACTGCTCCCACAGCCCTCTGCCTTCAGGCCGTTCTGACCGTCCCAACAGTTACCGGCAGAGCTCATGCGGGTTGTTTAGCGGTTGACCTGGACGAGAACCTTGATCTCGTGGCTCGGCTGCGCGAGCACGACGAAGCCCTTCTCGACGATCTGATCGCGCTCGATGCGGGCGGTGACGATCCGCTCGACCGGCAGGAGCCCGGCCCTCACCATGCGCACCGTCTTCTCCCACGTCTCGCGGCTGTACCCGATCGAGCCGACGATGGTGAGATCATCCCGGGTCAACCTTCGAACGTCCACCGGGATGGAACCGGGATGCACCGCCGGGATGCCGACCTTCCCTCCCGTCCGCACCGCCTGGACGCAGGCCGTCATCGCTTGCGGCTTGCCCGCGCAGTCCATGGAGACGTCGACGCCCAGGCCTCCCGTCCGGTCACGGAGAAACTGGGCGATGCGGGCCGGCTCGTCCTCTGGAACGACCTCGGCGCCCAGAGCGGCGACGTACTCGGCGCGCTTCGAGTTCGGGTCGAAGACGTAGACCGAGGCCGCGCCCGCGGCACGCGCGGCCATGACGGTCAGCGCCCCGATCGCCCCGGCGCCGGCGACGAACACGGAGTCCCCGGGGCCGATTCCGGCCCGCATCGCGGCGTTCATCGCCACCGCCGCCGGTTCGACCACTGCCCCGGCCAGAGCGGAGATCCCGTCGAGCGGCGTCAACTGGTAGGACTCGACCAGGGCCAGGTCGCCGAAGCCGCCCCACGGGGAGCTGAGCCCCGTCCAGGCCTTGAGCTGGCAGTGCGTGTGCCGGCCCGCCAGGCAAGCGGCGCACCTTCCGCAGTACTGCAGGGGCATGACCACGACCTCGTCTCCGGCCGCGACGTCGTCCACGTTCGGGCCCACGGCGACGACGCGAGCGGAGAACTCGTGGCCGAGGATCAGAGGGATGCAAGCGCCCGTGAGGGGATGTGGGGTGGCGGCCACGCTGCCGCCGTGCCCGGTGAACTCCTTGACGTCCGTCCCGCAGAGCCCGCTCCAGAGCGGCGCGACGACCACCTGGTGCGGTCCTGGGTCGGGGGGGTCGTCGACCTCGTCGATCCTGATATCGGCTGGACCGTGCAGGCGAGCTGCCCTCATTGCCATTCCTCCCAGGGTCGGCCGTTGACGGGGGATATCTCTATAGAATATATTCGATACTCTGATGACGGGGAACTCGGGAAACTCTCGGACGAAGCTGCCGACCCTCGTGGAGCATGCCGCTCGAGCCTTCCGGGAGATGATCTTCTCGGGCGAGCTCAAGCCGGGCGAGAGAATCTACCCCGACTCGGCAGCCGAGAGGCTCGGGATGAGCTCGATCCCGGTGCGCGAGGCGCTGCGGAGCCTCGCCTCGGCCGGGTTGATCGAGGCGGCCCCCCGTCGCGGATTCCGCGTCCGTCCGGCCGACCGCGAGGACTTGCTTCAGACCTACGAGCTGCGCCTGCTGCTCGATCCCTATGCGGCCAACCTCGCCGTTCCGCGGATGGACCGGGTCGCGATCGCCCGCATGAACAGGGCCCTGCAGCAGCTCGAGCAGACCCTGCACTCCGGTGACATGCAGGTCTACGATCGTGACCATCGTGCATTTCACTTCTCGATCTACGAGCACTGTGGCTCGGCCTGGCTGCTGAAGTTCATGAGCATGCTCTGGGAGAACAGCCAGCGCTACCAGCGGATGTCGGCTGCGTTCCGGGGCACGACCGCCGACCGGGTTGCCGAGCATCGGGCCATCGCTGAAGCCTGCAAGGCCGGTGACGCTCAAGAGACGGCTCGTCTGGTTCGCCAGCACCTGGACCGGACCAGGGAAATCGTGCTGCGGGAACTCGACAGGGAGACGAGCGCCAGTCGATGACCGAACCGAGGCCCGTCTCGCCCGTCGTTGCGCAGCACGGAAATAGAGATGGGGTTTCGACCGGGCCACATGCAGGTGTGAGCAATGGCGTCTCATCGGATGACCGTCGGCACAGGAGCAAAAGAGACAGGAGAGATAGGGAGAAGATGAGCCTCTAATTCGTCGTCGGACGAATCGACCACCCAAAGGAAAGGAGGGAGCAGGTGGAAGTCTCAGCGTATCCTCAGGAAACGGTATCCTCGTCGTCGCTACGGCGGGTGATGATCGGGGCGATCGTTGGCGGGATCATCGAATGGTACGACTACTTCATCTACGCCAGCGCTACCGCGCTCGTGTTTCGCACGTTGTTCTTTCCCACCATTGACCCGGTTGCGGGGATCATCGCGTCCTTCGCCACGTTCGCTGTGGGCCAGCTCGTACGCCCTATCGGCGCCATCATCCTCGGCAACCTCGGCGATCGCATCGGGCGGAAACCGATCCTGGTCGTGACGTTCACGCTGATGGGAGCCGCCACGTTCGCGATCGGTCTGCTGCCACCCTACGGCGCGGTGGGCATCCTGGCCCCCATCCTGCTCGTCGTCTGTCGTCTGTTCCAGGGTTTCGGCACAGGTGCCGAGTTCGCCGGCGTCTCCGTCATGCTCACGGAGTACGCGCCAGGCGGGCGGCGTGGCCTGTTCGGTTGCACCGGAGCCATCGGGAGCTCTACAGGGCTCACCCTGGGAACCGGTACCTTCCTCGCTTTACAGGCCCTGCCGCACGACCAGCTGCTGGCCTGGGGCTGGCGGCTTCCGTTCCTCGCCAGCGCCATCCTGGTCGCGATCGGTCTCTACATAAGGACGCGCATCGAGGAGTCGCCAGCGTTCGTGAGGCTCATCGAGCAGCAACAGGTCGAGCGCCTGCCGCTCAGGGGGCTCATCACGCAGGAGTGGAGGTCGCTCCTGCTGGTCGGCGGCCTCGCGGCGGGGATCCAGATGGGGACCTACGTGTTCCTGACCTACATCATCGCCTACTCCACCGTCCAGATCCACTTCGCCCCGAGCACCGCGACCTTCATGGTCACCCTCGCCGGCGTCGCCGCCATGATCGTGACGCCGATCTTCGGCGCCCTGTCGGACGTGCTCGGTCGTAAGTTCGTCTTCGGTGGTTCAGCCCTGCTCGCGGCCATCTGCGTGTTCCCATATTTCGCGCTCATCGGCACACGCAACGCGGTGCTGGCAACGGTGGCCATCGTCGGCCTGGGCGGTGTGATCATCCAGGCCATGGCGGGGACGCAGGGATCGATGTTCGCCGAGGTCTTCAGCACGAAACTGCGCTACAGCGGGTTCGCTGTGGGTCGCGAGGTTTCAGCCGCCATCTTCGGCGGGCTGTCCCCGCTCATCGCCGCCAGCCTGGTCGCCAGCACGCATGGGGCATACTGGGGCATGTCGCTCTACCTGATCGCGGTCCTGCTGTTGACCTTCGTGGTCGTGCTGATGGTTCCGGAGACGGCGAGGCGGCCGCTGAGAGCCTGACAGAACCCATGGGGGGGCCCGCGCAGAGTCTGTGAGTGGGCTTCTTCGGAATGTTCAGAGGCTCTGCGTTGCGGAACAATGGTGGAATGAACAAAGACTGGGTGGAAGCGATCGAGGGTCCAATTCAGCCGCTCGCGTACCACGACCTGGAGAACCGGCCAGGGTTCAAGCTGGCCCTCCACGTCGCCGGCGGACGCTGGTACCTGTACGTCGGTCATCTCTGGCACAGCGGTTGGTCGATCGTTGACGTCACCGATCCGGAAGCGCCAAAGCTCGTGAGGTTCCTCGCGGGTCCCCCCAATACCTGGACGCTCCAGGTGACGATTCGTGATCCCTTGATGGCGACCTCTCTGGAGCCGGTCCCTCCGCACTGGGGCGGAGACCCCTCAAAGCCATACGAGGAGGGCGTTCTCATCTGGGACCTCGCTGATCCGGAGGACCCTCGCCTCAGGGGGTGTTTCCGCACCGGCCACCGTGGCACACACCGCAACGGGTTCGACTCAACCGGGCTCCTGCACCTGAGCGCCCGCATGCCCGGTTACGAAGGGCTGATCCTTGTCACGCTCGACCTCAGTGATCCCGAGCATCCATGCGAGGTCGGCCGCTTCCACATGCCCGGGCAGCACGTCGCCGAGGGTGAGGGCAATGACCCCCCGACCTTCGGGCTGCACGGACCATTGATGCGAGTCGGGGATCTCGGCTATCTGCCCTACGGGACGAGCGGGTTGGTCATCCTCGACCTCTCGAATCCCTCTCGGCCGACACTTCGCGGGCATCTACCGATGCATCCCCCGCTGGGCAGTGACATCGCCTGTCACACCGTGGTTCCATTGCCGGAACGGGGACTTGCCGTGGTGAACTCAGAGGCGCTGGCCGAGGACTGCGACGAGCCGGTGGGTTTCGCCGGGATGGTCGACGTTACCGACCCCGCCAAGCCACGTCTGATTGGCCTCTTTCCCACCCCCCGACCGGCGGCGGGCATGGCCTACCGGTCGTTCTGCGAGAAGGGCGGGAGGTTCGGCCCGCACAACCAGAGCATGCCTGGCGACGACCCTCACCTGTTCAGCTCCGACCGGATCTGCTTTCTCACCTACTTCAACGCCGGCCTGCGCGTTTACGACATCAGTGATCCCCGGCAGGTCACGGAGGTGGCGTTCCTGGTGCCCAGGGACCCGGTACGGCGGCTTGGGCCTCTGCCGCGACGGCTTGTGGTTCAGGTCGAAGACGTTCTCGTCGATGCCCGCGGCGTCGTGTACTTCACCGAGAAGAACAGCGGGCTCTACCTCGCGCGCTGGCAGGGCTCGGCATGAGCGGCTACACCGCGCGAGCCCTCTGGTTCGTCGGTCCCCGCCAGGTGGAGATCCGCAGAGAGCGGGTGCCGGAGCCGTCCGAGCAGGAGATCACCGTCCGCGCCCGGGTCTCGCTCGTGAGCGCGGGGACGGAGATGCTCATCTATCGCGGAGAGGCCAACCCGGAGGCGGAGCTGGGGCTGCCGACCGCGAGGGGTAGTTTCGGCTTTCCGGTGAAGTACGCATATCAGACGGTAGGGGAGGTGATCGCCGCCGGCGGCGACTCAGGCTACGAGGTGGGCGAGGTCGTCTTCTGCCGCCATCCCCATCAGGACGTCTTCACCATTCCCAGCCGGGGCCGGTTGGTCGCCCGGGTGCCCGACGACCTGGCACCGGAGCGAGCGGTGTTCCTCAACCTCCTCGAGGTAGCGTTGACGTCTCAACTGGACGTGCCCACCCGACTGGGCGACCGTGTCGCCGTATTCGGGCAAGGGACGGTGGGCAGTTTCTGCGCTCAGCTTGCGAGACGGACGGCAGGTCGTCTGGCGGTGGTGGACCCCCTCGCTTCACGTCGTCAGCTGGCGCTGGAGTGGGGGGCCGACCATGCCTTCCACCCTTCCGAGGCCGAGACCGGGATCCAGGTGATGACCGAGGGGATGGGAGTGGACATCGCCATTGAAGCCACCGGCTCTCCGTCCGCGCTGCAATCGGCGATACGGTGCACGGGTCAGGAGGGTACGGTCGTCGTCATGTCGTTCTTCGGCACGCGGGTGGTGCCGCTGATCCTCTCGCCGGAGTTCCATTTCCGTCGCCACCGTATCGTCAGTTCACAAGCCAGCAACGTGGGAAGTGGACTGCAGCCGCGATGGTCCCACGCACGCCGGGCCAGCGTGGGCTTCGACATCCTGCGTCAGGACTGGCTGAAGACAACCGTTACGCACCGGATGCCGTTCGAACGCGCAGCCGAGGCGTATCACCTGCTCGACATGCAATCGGAAGAGGTGCAGGGAGTCCTGCTCACGTATCCATAGGGTGAGCGGGGACCGCTTCCTCGCGTCCCCGCGGCGGTCGCTCCAGGGAGCCGGCGGCCGATCTCCCTGGCCCCGGCACCCGGCGCACCGACCGGTCCGGGGATCGGGTTCGTGGCCCCACCGGGGTTTGGCTGCTTCTTCCCGATCCCCCTACACGCCGGAGCTCAACCCGACCGGGGGGTCGGGAAGCACGTGGGGCACGGCCGGGTGGGGTGCTCGCCGCACCCCGGCGCCGTCAGCCCGGTGGCCGAGGCGGGCTGATTCTCGCACCGGTTGCGGTGGCCTTCGAAGGGGGCTTCACGCGATCCCGGTGGCCGCGTGGGGAGCCGTGGGGGAGATCCGCGGCTTCTTCCAGCTCCGGCTCTGCGCTCCGCCGTCGCCCATGTCGGGATGCGTACGATCGCTCGGGAGCCCCAGGCGACCGCCGGAAACGCTCGCGTGTGCCGCCCGACTGCACCATGCCACAGGCACGGCACGAATCCGCTGGTGAGGCCAGGACCACACCGTGCTGTCCCCTTCGTCCACCCGGTGGGGTGGGGAGACGATGGTCAAGGGAAGGAGAGGGCGGGTCGGAGTCGGCGTGGTGCTGCTGGCGGGTATGGGCTCTTACCTGGCTCCAGGTTTCGCGATCTGACACCGCGATCAGGGCAGTGCTGAGCAGGTGCTGGAGCAGGCTCGGCGAGACAACGGCCAGATCGAGAGCCTGGTCGACCAGATGGTCGAGCTTTCCAGCACAACCATGGGGGTCCCGCAGGCGACCATCGACAAACTCTTGACCAGGCTGGAACAGGGTCGCCAGACCATCGGTACCGATCTGGCCCGGCTGAGATCAGCCGATGACCACCTACGATCCGAGTCGGTCAATCGCTCGTCCTCGATCGGTGGCTGCTGAGCCAGGAGCGTCGCCGCGTCGAACTGGTCATAACCGCCTTCTCAACGGCAGATGAGATGTTCGACATCACCGATCGGCAGGTCCACTTGAGCCTCATGCTCTCCGACATCATCGCGGCTGTGACGGCAATGGCACCCCTGCGGGATGAGAGCGATGTCGCACGTGCATTCGAGAGCCTGCCCCGACTGGAGCAGGAACTCCAGCAGGCGGTGCAACTGTCGAAGGATAAGGACATCCCGCCCGAGCTACGGGCCCTGACCTCGCACATGGTGAGCGATATGGGCGATCTGGAGCGGCTTTTGCGCGCCCTGCAGGTGGGCGACGTGGCGCGTTTTCGCGAGGCTGGCTCGAGGCTGGCTCAGGACGCCCAGGATGTGAACGGTTATGACCCACGGGCAACCAACGCTTACGACCATCGCCTGCTCGGGTCCTACGTCGACCGTTACCGGAGGTCCATCCGGGAGGCCGGGTTCCAGCTTGGCTCGTGAGCTGAGCTCGGGCCCCGTCCTCCGCCACGCGGCCGGGATCCTCGCTCCACGCCCTGACCAACGCAACCACGCCCCAACCGGAACCTGCGAATGGGAGAGGGCGTGCCGAGGGACGACGGCCACTTTGCTCCTGCGGCTGGCCGGGGGCGTCAGCCGCCACGAAGGTCGGTGCGGGTGGTCTCCCGTGACCCCTTGACGCCCATGGGAGGATCGCCCTGGCTCGCCTCGGGCCTGCGTCGGCCCCTGACGGGACCCCGCCGGGGAAGTGGAGGGGCGGCCGCGATCTCCTCAGGAGCGACCGGCGGCCCTGGGGCGTGGGCGGCGCCGCGCGGGCGAGGATCCGCTCGAACCGCCGCCCGGGGCGGCTCAACCACGGGCGCGCCGCACTGGCGTGGCCGGCGTCTTCCCACCTCGGGGCGATCATCCGCCTGCTCGGAGCCGCGCCGGCCGGGATCACGACGAGGGAATGGCGGCCCGCCGCAGGTGGGCCGGGTCACCGGGGACACGGCCCGCCAGGGGGCTGGGCGGGGTCCCATGGCGTAACGTTGCACCGTGAGCCGGGAAGTCGAGGACTTGAACCGGCGTCTGCTGCGCGCCCGCGACGCCATGGACCGCGCCTACGCCCGGCCGCTCGACGTCTCCGCCCTGGCCGCGATCGCCCATGTGTCCGAGGCACACTTCATCCGCAGCTTCCGCGCCGTCTTCGGGGAGACGCCGCACCGCTACCTGCAGCGGCGGCGGGTGGAGCGCGCGATGTTCCTGCTGCGCGAGACCGACCGCAGCGTAACCGACATCTGCTTCGACGTCGGCTTTACCAGCCGGGGAACCTTCAGCCGCACCTTTCGGGAGATCGTGGGCGAGACGCCGTCGGGCTACCGCATGCGGCATGGGCCGATGGTGGCGCCCAACTGCTTCCAGATGGCGACCACACGGCCGGCGACGGGGTCGGCGAGACGATCGAGCAGTTTTGGAGACGCCGCCGCGGCATCGCCCCCCTAGCATGGGGCTCGTCCCCATCGGATCCCGCAGAGGAGGATGCAAGTGATGGTCACCAAGCTGAACGTCGTCTCCCTCAAGGTCCTCGACCAGGACGAGGCTCTCGACTTCTACGTCAACAAGCTCGGGCTGGAGGTGGCCCAGGACTTCCAGCAGGGCCCTGTCCGCTGGCTGACGGTGCGCGTCCCCGGCGACTCCGGTACGGAGATCTACCTGGAGGAGCCGGGCCCGCCGATGCAGGATGAAGCCACCGCCGCGCAGCTCCGCGAGCTGATCGCCAAGGGCGCCGTGGGCTTCATCGCCTTCCAGACGGACGACGTCCGGGGTCTGTACGAGACCCTCAAGGCGCGCGGCGTCACCGACTTCACCCACGAGCCCACCGAGCACTTCTACGGCATCGACATGGGCCTCCGGGATCCCTTCGGCAACGCCATCCGAATCCTCCAGCCAGCGAAGATCGCCCATGAGACATCGGCCTGACCGCTTCGCCCCGGCGGTCGTTCCCAGGGAAGATTGCTGACGGAGCTCTGGAGGGCGGTCCGGATGTTCACCCACAGATCATGGGTGAGCCAAGCTTGCGCGACGCCCGGCCGTTCGACGTGACGGAGATCGGGAGGCGGCCCTGACGTCGGGTGGCCTGGCGCCGGCGTCCCGCGCCTCGAGCGGGAGCGGGGCGGGGCTCTGCCCGTAACATGAGCCGTTGCAGTGGGCCGCGCCGAGCGCGACCGCAGGACGGACCGTTCACTCGTGTGGAGGTCCGCCATGAACCCGGAGCTGGCGCCCGGCAACCGGTTCCCCGACATCGAGCTGCTCGACCACGGCGAAAACCAGCGCCGTCTCTCCGAGCTGGCCGGTGGAGGTCCCCTGGTGCTGAACTTCTATCGGGGGTGGTGGTGACCAAAGGAGCAGCGCTTCATGCGGCAGCTCGTGCAGCTGCAGGACGAGGTCGAGGTCGCCTACACCCGCATCGTCTCCGTCACCGTCGATCCCCCTGAGGTCATCAGCGCCTTTCGTGCCGGCCTGGGCGCGCGCTGGACGATGCTCTCCGACGTGGATCGGGTCTGGCTGCGACGGCTCGACCTGGAGGAGAGGACCGATCCCGCCCACCGCCCCTACGTGCCCACCACGTTCACCCCGTACCCCGACCTCACGATCCACCGCGTGTACAACGGCTACTGGTTCTGGGGGCGGCCGACGCTCGAGGAGCTCGGCCAGGACCTGCGCACGATCAGCCGGGCGGTCCGAAGGGACTTCGACTATCGCGGCGGCCAGGCCGGAACCGGCTAGGCATGCCATCCTGGGCGACCGCCGTGATCGTGGTCGAGGCGGCGGCCGAGCCGGTGCCCCGCTCGATCGTCTCGCCCGGCCGGGGCCGGCCGCTGGCGCACAGTCCGCTGGGCGACGCCGGGGACGGGCGCGGCCAGCTCTGGTTCCTCGACCGCGGCGCGTGTGAGGAGGCACGGGCCGCCACGCCGGCGGGAGAGGAGGCGCGGACGCTCCGGACCTGGGATGCGCTCGTGGACGAGGGCGCGGCGGCCACGGCGGATGGCTGGTACCTGTCCCTTCCCGCCGACCTGGGCACGGGGGCGCTCGAGTTCGACGACCCGGCCGTCGCCGGCGCGATTCAGCGGACGCTGGGGAGCTACCTGCCCCTGCTCGGCCATCGCGTGGTCGCCACCTCGACCCTGATGCCCGACTGGAGGCGCTGCGCGGGCGCCCTGACCGTGTTCGAGGCCCGGTCGGAGGCGGAGGCGCGGACGCTGGCGGCGAACGATCCCTGGCGGGCGATCTTCACCGGCCGCCTCTTCCGCCTGGAGCGAGCGATCGTCCGGAGGGTCCCGCCGCCCGCCGGCCCCGGCACCCAGCGCTACGGCGGTGCCAATCCCTGGCCGGGGGGCGCCTTCGGCGCGCACGGGGGCTGAGGTGGACCGGATCGCCCCGGGACCGCCCGGCCAGCGCCGCCGCGGGCTGTAGCGGCTGGCGGAAGGCCGGCGCAGGTCCTGGCCGGCGAGGCCGGTCGTTCGCCCGGCAGGGCCGCGGTCCGTGGCGAGGCGCCCGCGGTCAGGCTTCGACCCCGGTCCCCGGGTGCGATAGGCCCCTCGCCTCACGCCCCGGCGGATGGAGGGGAAGGCCCGGACCGTGTGCCCGGCGGACCGGGATGGCGTCGAAGTGCGGTTCGTGATGCCACCGGGGCGGGGAGGGGCCGGCGCCGGTCGTGATCGGGGTCTGCGCGCTCCCGGAGGAGGGCCATGACGGCGGGGCTGGCGCGCCCTCTCGGTCATCGGCGCGGCCGGCGGCCGTAGGCGACGGCCACCGGCCAGACCGTCCGCTCCTCCTCGAACTCCCGGGTGGAGCGGCGGATGAGGTCGGCCGCCTCCTCTCCGGGGAGAACCCCCTTCGCCTGTAGCACCTCGCAGATCCGGGTCGAGACCGCCCGGATGTCGCTGGCCAGGAAGGAGCCCACCCGACCGCCCCACTCCCCGACCGGAAGCTCGAGCTCGCGGCGGGTCACCTCCTCCAGCCCGGCCTCGCGCAGGTAGCGGTCGAGGGCGCCGTAGACGGCATCCCCGGTGTCCAGCCCCAGCGAGCCGGCCAGCTCCAGGAACATCCGCTGCAGGCGATCCGTCACCGTCCCGATTCGGTGGAGCCGTATGGTCGGCTCGCCGAGTTCGACCCAGCCCCCGGGGCGGGTCACCCGGACCAGCTCCGCCACCACCCGTGGCCACTCGGCCAGGGGGATGCCCGAGACCAGGTAGCGCTGGTGGACGAGGTCGAAGCTCTCCTCCCGGAAGGGCAGCCCCTGGAGCACGTTGCCCCGCACGTGCCGGTAGCCCGAGGGGTGCTCCGCCCTTCCCGGGACGAGATCCAACCCCACCACCAGCGCCTCGGGGTGCTCCCAGCAGACCTCGAACCCCCAGCGCCCGGTGCCGGTGCCCACGTCCAGCACCCGCCCCGGCGATGAGATGGGGGCCAGGTAGTTGCGGCCCAACGCCTCGCGCAGGGCGTGGTGCTGGAGGTCGAGCCGGTCCGCCTCCCCCGGATGCCGGGGGAAGAGGTACGAGGAGCGCTCCCGCTCCGCCATCTCCGCCATCGCCACCTCCACCTCCCGCTCCGTGAGCGACTCCAGCCCCCAGGCGATCTGCCCCAGCTCCCGGGCCGTGGCCAGGAGCGCGCGCAGGGTGCCCAGCCGGCGCCGGACCGTGGCCGGGGCGAGCTGCCGGCGGCGCAGCCCGAGGGCGTAGTCCAGGAGCCGCCGCCGGGCCGTCTCCGGTCCGAGCAGGAGGGAGCCGACGGCGTCCTCCACCGCGGTGCCGTGGAAGCGGGCGAAGTCCTCCAGGTCGGCGGCGTAGGCCCGGGCCGTGGTCCGAGGCCGGCCGGCCAGGAAGCGCTCGATCAGTGTCTCGGGGCCGGCCACCGGCGTCTCGACCGGCGGCTCGCCTCGCTCCCCGGTCGCCTGTGTCTCCCCCACGCCTCGAGTATGCGCCGAGGGAGCGGGCGGCGGCCGCCCGCCGCCCCTCCGGGTCCCCGCTCGTCCGCCCGCATCGGCCGTGATCATCGCCGGCGAACGATCCGGCCGGGTGATCGGGCGCATGGTGTGGTGGCACGACGCTCGCTGCGGATCGTCGGTGAACGGGGCGAGGTGGTCTCCGGGCCGCTGAGGCGCCGTCCGTCGCCGAACCTCGACCTCGGGCTGCCGCGGGAAAGCTGAGCAGGGCTGTCGTGCGCCGCCGGCCCGACTCCGGGTCCCCGGGCCGCCCCGACGCCCGGCGCCTCAACGCGACCGCGCCGGGGAGGTGCCCTCCTCCCGCCCGGGGCGGATGCGGTAGACGGGATAGCGGGCGGCGATGGCGTCGAAGTCGGCCAAGGGCGCTCTCCGGTCCACCGGGACGTGTGGACGGGCCCCCGGCGCGATCTGCAGGTAGCGCCGGAGGATCGGGGCACGGGCCGCCGGCTCGACCGGCTCGAGCCACACCGCCTCGCGGCGGCCGTGACGGAGAACCGCTTGGCCCCGGGTCGCGCGCAGGTTGGCCACCCAGTTGGTGCCCTCGCCGAGCATCGCCACCAGGTAGCGTTCGCCTCCGTGGTCGGCGATGGCCACGGGGAAGGAGGTGAGACGGCCGCTGCGACGGCCACGCACCTCGAGGGCGGCCAAGCGACCGGGCCACAGCCCGGCCGCTGCCAGCCACGCCCACCAGCGGTTCAAGAGCGACGCCAGCCGGTTGGGCCGGCCGCCCTGGTACATCCATCGGTTGACGTTCGGAGTTCCCGTCGTGCGTCCTCCACACCTGACCAGGACCCGCCCCGGTCTTGCCGCCGGCTTCTCCTCGCTCCAGCCTCGGCGCGGTCCGGCCCTCGCGCCAGGGCCGACCGGACCGCCGACCGCGGCCCGTCGGTCCCTCCGGCCGCGCCGGCGTCGCCGCACGTCCCCGGCCGGGGTCCGCGCTGCCGGATGACTCAGCCCCGGCCGGGCGGCAGCTGCACCACAGCGCGGACGCGCGGATCGGGCGGGAAGAGGGTGGAGACCAGGGCCAGCGCCCCCGCGCCGGGCACCCCGACCCGCCGGCAGAGGCCCTCGAACTCGTCCACCATCCGTGGGGACTCGAGCACCCCGGTCAGCAGGTAGAGTGCGCCCGCTTCGGGCACCTCGCCCCGCAGCTCCGCGATCCCCTCGTGGTCACGGAGGAGCAGGATGGGCAGCCCCCGGCTGCGCCCCACCGCGTATCCGAGCAGGGCGTCGAGCCTGGCCTCCCCGATCACGATGCCGGCGACGGCGGGCGGGATCAGCTCGGCGGCGAGGTGCCCCAGGCGGTCCACCTCGGCCGGCGCCAGGAGTCCGTCCTGATCGCCCAGCGTCAGCTCCCCCGAGGCGTCCCGGGCCAGGACGCGGCTCGCCAGCAGCACCTCCAGTGGATCGTCGTTCACGTCGTCTCGCTCCCCGCTGCAGTGGCGCCGAGCTGGAGCCCGACCGCCCGCAGGTGCTCGGCCAGCCGGCGGGTGGCCCCGGCCACGTCACCGGCGATCACCCTCTGGGCGATGGCGCGGTGGTCGTCCACGGTCAGCCGGTGCTGCTCGGGCAGCGCCAGCAGGGCGTCCCACGGGAACCGCGACCATACCATCTGGATGATGTCCACCAGGGCCGGGAAGTTCGAGGCCTCGTAGAGGGTGAGATGGAAGCGACGATGGGCCTCGTGGAGCCAGCCCGGGTCGCCCGAGGCGGCGGCCGCCTCCATGTTCTCGACCGCCTCTTCGAGGCGCCTTTGGGTCTCATCGGTCACGTTCCGGTTCTCCATCGCCATCTCCACGGCCAGGCACTCGAGCGCGGCTCGCAACCGGAAGAACTGGCGGGCGGAGCCGGCGAAGTCCGCCACCCGCACCCCCCGGTGCGGCTCGTAGATCACCAGCCCCTGGGCCTCGAGCATGCGCAGTGCCTCGCGGACCGGGGTGGGGCTGACGCCGTACCTGGCCGCGATGTCGTCCTGCCGCAGCCAGGTACCCGCCGGCAGCTCGCCGCGGAGGATGGCCTCGGTCAGGCGCTGGACCAGCAGATCGCGCTTGCCGCGGTAGGGAAACGCCTCGTTCATCTCGCCCTCGCGTCCGCCGCTTCGGTCGGCGGCTCGATGTGCCCCCGAAGCTGGTCGAGTCGTTCGAGGCCGATCTCCGACATCAAGCGCGCGACCTGCTGGGGGAGACGGCCGACCGCCCCCAGGTCGTAGAACGCCGCCGTCCCCACGCCGACCGCCGTCGCTCCCGCGAGAACGAACTCCAGGACGTCTTCCGCCGTCTCCACGCCCCCGGTGCCGATGACGGGCAGCCGGACGGCTCGGGCGGCCTCCCAGACACAGCGTACCGCGATGGGGCGGATGGCAGGTCCGGAGAGCCCGCCCCGCAGGCTCCCTAGCCGGGAAGTGCGTCGTCGCACGTCGAGCGACATCCCCGGCACCGTGTTGATCGCGCACAGCGCCGCGGCGCCGCCCGCCTCGGCCGCCCGCGCGACCTCGCCCACGCTGGTCACGTTGGGCGTCAGCTTGGCGATCACCGGCCGTGTCGTTCGCCCTGTCACTCGTCGCACCAACCGCTCCACGGAGCGGGGATCGGCCCCCAACTCCATTCCTCCCGCCTCCTGGTTGGGGCAGGAGACGTTCAGCTCCAGGGCGGCGATGCCGTCGACCTCCTCCAGACGCTCCACCATCTCCAGGTAGTCGCCCTCCGTCTCACCGCCGACGCTGACGATCACGGGGCATCCGACCCGGCGCCAGAGCGGCCACTCCGTGCCGATGAAGTGCTCCGCGCCCAGGCAGGGGATGCCGACCGAGTTGAGGGCGCCGGCCGGCGTCTCGGCGATGCGCGGCAGGGGGTTGCCGGGTCGCTTCCCCACGAACTGGGTCTTGGTCACCACCGCGCCCAGGCAGGAGAGATCGAGCGCCCGCCCCGTCTCCACCCCGAACACCCCCGAGGCCCCGATCAGCGGATTGCGTAGACGGGCGAAGCCGAGATCGACGGTGAGGTCAGGCAACGAGGTCTCCTCCGGCTGCGAAGACGGGCCCGTCGACGCACACCAGGTGCCCCTCCGTCTCCGGGCCGGGCCTGACCGGGCAGGCGTGGCAGGTCCCGATGCCACAGGCCATGGGGGCCTCGAGCGCCACCTGGACGGGGACCCGCCAGCGGGCGCCGAGACGCGCCGCCAGCCGGATCAGGCGGCTCGACCCGCAAACGAAACACTGGCTCCCGGGCCGGGCGAAGGCCGGCTCAAGGAGCCGCTCCACGATCTCCACCCGGCTGGTGCCGGAGACGTCGTCGACCGCGAACACCTCGGCTCCGGCTTCCCGGAGCGCGTCCGCGGCGAGCCAGAGGCCGGGGCGGCGCGCGCTGATCAGGACCCGAGTGGGCATACCCAGGGCGAGACAGTGCCGGGCCAGACGGTGAAGCGACGCCATGCCCACCCCCCGGCTCACGACCACCGCCCTGTGCCGGACCGGGTCGAGGCGGAACCCGTTGCCCAGGGGGCCGAGCACGGACAGGCGGTCGCCCGGCCGCAGCCCGGCCAGGCGGGCGGTGCCCTCGCCGGTGACGCGGAACACGACCTCGGCCTGGCCGCGATCGGGGTCCGCGTCGAAGACGGTGAAGGGCCGGCGGATCAGGCGCGCCGCCAGGGGGCGGAGCATCACGAACTGCCCTGGCCGGCAGCCCGCCAGCTCCGGCCACGCCTCGAAGCGGAGGCGCCGGTACTCGGAGGCGACGCGGGCGACCTCGACCACGACCCGGGTACGGTCGGCGACCGGGCCTGCATGATCCCTCCCCAGAGGGCGGAAGGTCACCCCCGCCGGCCGGGCGATGGTCATGCTTCCGCCTCCGGCGTCCGATCCAGGCGGTGCAGCGCCCGGGCCAGGACCATGGCCCCCAGGGCGATGTCCTCGACGTCGCTCCACTCGTCCCGCGAGTGGCTGATGCCGTCCCGACTGGGTACGAAGAGCATCCCCGTCGGGGCCACGGCGCTCACGTAGCCGGCGTCGTGCCCGGCCCCGCTCGTCATCACGCGGTAGCCCGCCCCCACCTCGGCCGCGGCTCGGGCGAGTTGCTCCCGCACCCGGTAGTGGAGGACGAAGGGCGATTGGTCGTGCAGCGGGCGCACGGCCACGCCCAGCCCGCGGCGGCTGGCGACGCGGCTCGCCTGCTCCAGGACGTCGTCCACCAGCTCGCGCTGGCGCAGCGGGTCGATGTCACGGACGTCGAGCGTGAAGCGGACCAGGCCGGGGATGATGGTGACCACGTTCGGCCACACCTCCAGGCGCCCGACCGTGGCCACCGCGCTCCGGCTCCGTCGGGCGGCGCGCTCGACGTGGGCGACGACCTCGGCCGCGGCCACCAGGGCGTCGCGGCGGAGCCCCATCGGGGTGGCCCCCGAGTGGTCGCTGCGCCCGGTGAGGGTGATCTCCACCCGCGTGCTCCCGGCGATGGTGTCGACGATGCCGATGGGTCGGCCGGCCTCCTGGAGGACGCGGCCCTGCTCGATGTGGAGCTCGAGGTAGGCGGCGACCGATCCCGGTTCCCAGACCGCCTCCTCCGCCGCCTGGGGCCGCAGGCCGCAGTCGAGGGCGGCCTGGAAGGCGCTCGTCCCTCCGGCGTCGCGGAGCGCCTGCAGCCCGGCCCGGTCCAGCTGACCCGTGGCCACTCGGGAGCCGAGGCAGGGGGCGCTGAACCTGGCCCCTTCCTCGCAGGCGAAGCAGACCAGGGTCAGGGGATGCTCCAGGGACTCGGAGGCCAAAAGCGAGGCGGCCTCGATCGCCGCCACCACCCCGGCCGCGCCGTCGAAGTTGCCGCCGCCCGGCACCGTGTCCAAGTGGGAGCCGGTCATCAGGGTGGGCCCCGAGCCCGGCCGACGCGCGTAGGTGTTGCCCACGGGGTCGCGGCTCACCTCAAGGCCCATCTCGCCCGCCCAGGAGGCGAAGAGCTCGTGCGCCTCGCGCTCGGCGCGGGTGAAGCCGATCCGGCTCCAGCCGCCCCCGGGGTCCTGTCCGATGCCGCCCAGCTGGCGCAGCCTCCGGGCGATGGAGCCCGCCAGCCGGGACGGGTCCGGCTCGGCGTCGTGCCCGGCCGGCCTCACCGCCGCCACCTTACCCTCCGCAGACCGGGCAGGCTCCGGTCGGGTGGACGTGATCGGTCCAGCGGGTCAGTCGGCGCACGCGCGTCTCCGGCTCGGGCAGTCGGTCGACCAGGGCGACCACGCCACCGGGCTCGGCCCCGGCCCGGCGGCAGGCGGCCTCGAACCCGGCGATGGTGGCCGGATCGTCGAGGACCGTGACCAGCAGCCAGACCGGACCCCGCGCGGGCAACCGGCCGCCGACCTCGATCCGGCCATCGGCGTTGCGGATCGAGGCCAGGGGGACCCTCCGGGCCCGGCCCAGCAGGTAGGCGAGGAGGATCTCGGCGCGTCCGTCGCCGGTGGCCAGGCCGGCCAGGTCCTCCGGCAGCAGCCCGTCCACCGCCGCCACCAGGGGCTCGGTGGCGGCCGGGTCGAGCAGCCCCAGCTGATCCCCCAGCTCCAGGGTGGTGTGGGCGTCGGGGCCGACCGCGTGCGTCCGGCGCACGATCCCGGCGGCGAGGAGCAGGTGGAGCGGTTCAGTCAAGGGGGAGCTCCGCCTTTCGGAACAGGGGCAGGTAGCGAAGCCCGGCGCTGTTCATCCGCTGCTCGCCCCCTTCCTCCCGATCGATCACCGCCACCACGGCCGTGACCACCGCTCCGGCGTCGCCGAGCCGGCGCGCCGCCCGGAGCGCCTGACCGCCGGTGTTGACCACGTCCTCGACCACCACCACCCGCTCGCCCCGGTGCAGCTCGCCCTCCACGGCTCGGGGGGCCGACTCCTCCTTCACGATCACGAAGGGAAGGCCGACCTCCATGCTGACGGCGGCGCCCAGGGGGACGGTGCCCGGTTCCGAGACGGCGATCCGGTCGGTGTCGAAGGGGACCAACTCGGCCAGGAAGCGGCCCAGCCGGCGCAGGATCGATGGCCGAGTCACGAAGAGGTACTTGTCGAAGTAGTAGGTCGACCGGCGGCCGCCGCTGAGCAGGAACTCCCCGCGCAGGCAGGCGGCACGGACCAGGTCCCTGGCCAGCTCCTGAAGCTGTTGCGACCGATCGTAGGTGATGCCGGCGACGGTATCCATCGAGATTGAAGATATATTATATATTAAATTCTCCGGCGTCAGGCCGGGAAACAACCGCCGGGGTCGAGACCCAGCTCCAGGGCGACCTGGAGCCGGAGCCGGGCCTTGAGCGGGCCGAGCGTCCCGGCGGCGAGCACGCCCATCCGGCGCAGCTCGGACTCCGAGCCCCGTCCCCCGTAGCTGCCTTCCAGGGTGGGGCCGGAGCCGGTCCGGCTGGCCACCACCACCGGCACCCCGGCCGCCAGCAGCCGCTCCAGCGCCTCCAGCATGGCCGGCGGCACGTGCCCGCCCCCGGTGCCGGCCAGCACCACCCCCGCCGCCCCCCGGCACGCCTCCAGGAGCTCGCCCCCTGCGCCGGCGTAGGCCCAGACCAGTTCCACCCGCCGGTGCAGCCGGGCGGGCAGGCCCAGGTGGTCGGAGGGCGCGCTCGTGACCTGGAGCTGGACGTGGTCCTCGACCACCGATCCCACCGGGCCCAGCCCCGGCGACGCGAACGCGGCCACGCGCCCGGTGTGAACCTTGGCCACGTACCGGGCCAGGTGGATCTCGTCCTGGAGGACGACCACCGGCCCCAGGGCCGCGACCGCCGGCGTCATCGCCACCCGGACCGCGGCCAAGAGGTTGGCCGGGCCGTCGGCGCCGGGACGGCCGGGCAGCCGCATGGCGCCGGTCAGCACGACCGGAACCCGTCGCTCCAGCATGACGGCCAGGGCGTACGCCGTCTCTTCCAGGGTGTCGGTGCCGTGGGTGATGACCACGCCCTCGCAGTCGGCCTCGGCGACGAGGTGGGCCAGACGGCACATGTGCTCGGGCGTCAAGGCATGGCTGGGCAGGGAGACGGGGTCCGCGCACTCGAACTCGGCCAGCTCCACCAGCCCGGGCACGGTCGCGACCAGGTCGGAGGCGCGGCGCCCGACCTCGTGGACGCCGTCCCCACCCGGTGCGGTGGCGATCGTGCCCCCGGTCGCCGCCAGCAGGACGCGGGGACGCCTCAACCCTCGAGATCCGAGAACAGACCGGCGCAGTCCGGGCAGGACTCCAGGTCCAGCAGCCGCCGGTGGAGGCGGGCACCGTCGCCGGCCCAGCTCAGCATGAGGAACTTCTCGCGCAGCTCCTCGGGGGTGGCCGGGTTGGCGTGGTGGCCGCGCGGGTTGTCGACCCGGGCGGTGCGCACCCCCGAGCGGCCCCGGACCGTAACCCGGGCCGGGGCACACGCCGGCCAGAGCGGCTCGAGGTCGGGCGCCGGCCGGACGCTGACCCGCCGGGCCAGATCGGCCACGGCGGGATCGGGCCGGAACGCCTCCGGTCGGGAGTGGCCCTTGATCACGGCCGCCGCCACTGCGTAGGGCAGCGAGAAGCGCGTCGAGAGGTCGTTGTCGGCGGCCTGCCGGTCCAGCTTCAGGTTGTTGGACACCGTCTCCACCTCGATGCTCTCGACCTCGGCTGGATCGGGCCGCAGCTGGAGCACGGCGTCCAGCGCGGCGTGGGAGAGGGCGCAGGCGCTGTGCAGCTTCAGGTAGTCGCCGAGGATGCGGAGCCGGTCGGGGCGCACCGGCTCGTGCAGCGATTCCGGACGACGCGGCTCGCCCACCAGCTCCCCGAACGCGGTCGGCAGCGCCGCCCGGGACCCCGTGAACCCGGCCGAGGCGAGTCGGTTGGCGACGATCCCGATCGCCGCCGCCACCCCCGCGTAGGCGTTCCGCGCCGTGGCCCCTTCGTAGCAGGGCTGCCAGAGGCTGAGCAGGGGCAGGGTGCCGGCGATGCGCGCCGGCGGCCCCGGCGGCGCGCATCGCAGCCTGGCCACCGCCACCGCCGCGCCGATCGCGCCGAAGTGGCCGTGGGGATGCAGGGGGTAGCGCAGGCCGAAGGCCTCGAAGAGGCGGGCCGTCACCTCGTAGCCGGACAGGACGGCGGCCAGCAGCTCGCGCCCGGAGCGGTGCAGCGACTGGGCCGCGGCCAGCGCCGCCGGGACCACGTGGACGGCGGGGTGGCCGGTGGGCCGATATCCCTCGTCCAGCTCCAGGAACGTGCCCGCGGTGGCGTTGACGAAGGCGGCCCGGGCCGCCTCGGCCCGAGGCAGGCCCGGGGCCAGGATCTGGGCCCCGCCGGGCGGGGTCGCGTCGAGGTCGTCGCCGGCCACCAGGGCCGCGATCTCGGGCCGGCGGGCGCCCCCCATGATCACGCCCACCGTGTCCGCGAGCACCGTGGCCGCGTGCCGCCGGACCGGTTCGGGGACGTCGTCGAGCCGAAGGGCGGCCGCCGCCGCGGCCAGCTCGGCGACGTCGAAGGTCTCGGCCAGGTGGGTGGGATCAGGCACCGGTCGCCCTCCTGGCCTCGGCGGGACGGATCGGCCGGCCCGAGGGCTCGCCCACCGGCTCGCCGTCGCGCATGATCACCCGTCCGCGGAGTAGGCCCAGCACCGGGCGGCCCCGGCCGCGCCGGCCGTGCCAGGGGCTGAGGTTGTGCTTGGAGTGGAGCCGGGCGTCGTCGATCTGCCATTCGGCGTCGGGGTCGACGACGGTGAGGTCGGCGTCGGAGCCGGGGAGGACGGCCCCCTTGCGGGGGTAGAGCCAGTAGAGGCGGGCGGTCCCCTCGGAGCAGACCCAGGCCAGGCGCTCGGCGCTGATCCGGCCTCGCACCATCGCGTCCAGCATCACCGGCGCCAGCGTCTCCACCCCGATGCAGCCCGCCGGCTGCGCGGCCAGGCTCCGGCGCTTCTCCTCGACCGTGTGGGGCGCGTGGTCGGACCCGACCGAGGTGATGGTGCCGTCGAGCAATCCCTGCCAGATCCCCTCCCGGTCGGCCGCCCTCCGGATGGGGGGATAGACCTTCATCATGGGGCCGATCCGGTCGTAGTCCTCGTCGGTCAGGGTCAGGTACTGGGGGCAGGTCTCGGCGGTGATGGGGATGCCGGCCCGCTGCGATCGCCGGACGACCTCCACACCCCGCGCCGAGGAGATGTGGACCACGTGGAAGCGGCACCCGGTGGCACGGGCGAACTCGGCCCCGGTGGCGATCGCCGCCGCCTCGGCCACGTCGGGACGGGCGGCGAGGAGGTCCTCGTACCGCTCCAGGTCGCGCCCGAGCGATCGCTGGCAGGCCTCGATCACGCCGCGGTCCTCGCAGTGGGCGGCCAGCAGGCCGCCGGCCCGGGCCACGGTGGCGAAGAGCTGGAACACCTCGCCGTTGGTCAGCGGCAGGATCAGGCGCTCGGGTGGCTCGTCGGCCAGGTTGTAGACGAGCTGCCGGGTCGTCCGGTGGAGGGCGTACCCCCAGAAGAGCTTCACCCCCACCGCCCCCGCCTCGATCAAGCGGGGGACCTCGTCCAGGTTCTCCGGCCCCAGCGACAGCGCCCACAGGCCGAAGTCCACCGAGGCCACCTCCGAGTGCTGGGCGGCCCGGTCCCGGAGGACCTGGACGTCGGTCACCGGCGGCACCGCGTTGGGCATCTCGCAGATGGTGGTGATGCCGCCGGCCGCCGCCGCCCGGGTCGAGTGGGCGAAGTCCTCCTTCTCGGTCAGCCCCGGGTCCCGGCTGTGGACGTGGGGGTCGATGAAGCCGGGGAAGACCAGCCTGCCGGAGGCGTCGATCACCTCGTCGGCCGCGCCTCCCCGGCCGGGCTCGGCCAGGGCCGCGATCACCCCGTCCTGGCACACCACGTCCGCCTGGAAGCGGCCGGACGGGGTGACGATGGTGCCGTTGCTGATCCTGATGCGCATGTCAGACTCCGAGATAGGCCCTGCGGATCTCGTCGTTGCCCTCCAGCTCGGCGGTGGAGCCTTCGAGGACGACCCGACCGTGCTCGAGGACGTAGGCCCGGTCGGCGTGACGGAGCGCGGCGGTGATGTTCTGCTCGACCAGCACGATGGTGGTACCGAGGGTGTGGATCTCGCGCAGCTTCTCGTACAGCTCCCCCGCCACCCTGGGGGCCAGCCCCTGCGAGGGCTCGTCGAGCATCAACAGCCTGGGCTCCAGCATCAGCGCCCGGCCCACCGCCAGCATCTGCTGCTCGCCCCCGGAGAGGGTGCCCCCGGCCTGCCGCAGCCGCTCGTGTAACCGCGGGAAGAGGTCGAGCACGAACGCCATTCGGGCCTCCCGGTGCCCTCGGTCGCGGTGCAGGTAGGCGCCCAGCAGCAGGTTCTCACGAACCGAGAGCTGGGGGAAGATCTGCCGTCCCTCTGGCACGTGGGCGATGCCGAGGGCGGGGATCCGGTGGGCGGGCACGCGGGCCAGGTCACGGCCCTCGAAGGCGAGGCGGCCGGCGCTGGGGCGGAGGATGCCGGAGATGGTCCGCAGCAGCGTGGTCTTGCCGGCGCCGTTGGCCCCGATCACGGCCACGAACTCGCCCGTCCGAACCGCCAGATCGACCCCGCGCAGCACGGTCACCCGGCCGTACCCGGAGCAGAGCCCGCTCGCGCTCAACAGGGCCGCCGATCCCTGGTCGCCGGAGTCCAGGTCCCGGCTCGGGGCATCGGGCGCGGCGCTCCCCGCCGGCCGGCTCGCCATCCCTTCGCCGCCGACCTCCCCGACCGGCACGGCTACCCCATCCCCAGGTACGCCTCGACCACCTGAGGGTCCCGACTCACGCTGGACGGGTCGCCGTCGGCGATCAGGCGCCCCTGCTCGAAGGCGAGCACCCGCTGCGAGACCTCCATCACCGCTCGCATGTTGTGCTCGATGACCAGCAAGGTGATCCCGCGCTCCCGGTTCATGGCCCGAAGCCGGTCGAGCATCTCGCCCACCTCGGCCTCGGTGAGGCCGGCCATGACCTCGTCGATCATGAGCAGGCGGGGCCGGACGGCCAGCGCCCGGGCCAGTTCGAGGCGGGCGCGGTCGGCCAGGGTGAGGTCGCGGGCCGGCAGCTCGGCCCTGGGGGCGAGTCCGATGAACTCCAGGTCCTCGATCGCCTGCCGGCGGGCGAGGTCGAGCCGGCGCTGGTGGAGGAGGGCACCGATCAGGACGTTCTCCAGGACCGTCATCTCGCCGAAGACCTGCACCATCTGTGAGGTCTTGGTGATGCCCGAGGCCACCACCCGGTTGACCGGCCAGCCGGTGATGTCCCTGCCCTGGTAGAGGACCTGGCCGGAGCTGGGCGGGATCAGCTGCACGATGGCGTTGAAGAGGGTCGACTTGCCGGCGCCGTTGGGGCCGATGACCCCCACCAGCTCGCCGGCCTGGACCTGGAAGCTGACCTCCGAGAGTGCCAGCAGGCCGCCGAACCGGCGCGAGACGGAGCGGAGCTCGAGGAGAGGGCCGCTCACGTGGGCGACTGCCAGAGCCGCTCCCAGAGCCGTAGCAGCCACTCGGCCAGGCCGCGGGGGCGGAGCAGGATGACCACGATCAGGAGCAGGCCGTAGGCGAGCGGGCCGAGGGGGGCGAGGCGTCCGGTCAGCTGCAGGCTCGTGTACTCGGACAGCGGAACCAGCAGCATGGCGCCCAGGGCTGGCCCCCACCAGCTGTTCACGCCGCCGATGATGGCGAAGAGGGCCATGTTGATGGAGGTCTGGAAGGAGAAGGCCGAGTCCGGGTCGATGAACTGGATGAACTGCATGTAGAAGCCACCACCGGCGGCCACGACCGCGGCGCTGACGGCCAGCGCCGTGAGCTTGGTCCGCAACAGGTCGATGCCGGCGAGCTGGGCGGCGAGCGGGTTCTCCTTGATCGCGCGCAGCCGGTAGCCGAGCCCGGAGCGGAGGACGAGCCGGCTCGCCAGCAGGGCTCCGACCATCATCCCGGCGGCGATGTAGAAGTACCAGATGGGGTACTTGAAGCTGAACATCTCGGGCCGGTAGCCCCGGATCGGGAGGGTGAGCCCGAGCGTGCCGCCGGTGAACTGGCGGTAGTAGGTGAAGAGGATGTCGCCGATCTGGAGCAAGGCCAAGGTGCCGAGCGCGAAGTAGTGCCCGGCCAGCCGAAAGGTGGGGATGCCGATGCCGATGCCGACCAGGACGGCCAGCGCCATGCCGGCCGGGATGCCGAGCCAGGGGGTGACCTGGAAGTCGATCTCGAGCAGCCCGGTCGTGTAGGCGCCCACGGCGAAGAACACGGCGTGCCCGAGCGAGATCTGGTTGGCGTATCCGCCCAGCAGGTTCCAGCCCAGGGACATGGTGCCGAACAGGCAGCACAGGGTCGCGATCCGGAGGGCGAACTCGGTGCCCACGTAGAAGGGGGCCGCCAGCAGCAGCCCCAGGAGGACCAGGGCGAGGGCGGCCTCGACCGCCCGCCGTCCTCGCCGGGAGGGGATGCGAAGGCTAGGCGCGGCGGAGTCGGACACTCTTGAGCACGCCCCCGGGGACCAGGATCAGGGCCGCCACGAAGATCAAGAAGACGACCAGGTTCTGCAGCTCGGTGGCCAGGAAGACCGTGGACACCGATTGGATGACGCCGATGGCGAGGCCGGCCACGGCCGCCCCCCGCACGGAGCCCAGGCCGCCCAGGACCACCACCGTGTACATGATCAGCACGAACTGGGAGCCGATCGCCGGGTAGGCGACGGTGTAAGGGAGGATGACGGCGCCGGCGAAGCCGGCCAGGCCGACGCCGAGGCCGAAGGCGAGCATGTACATCGCCCTCGGGTTGATCCCCAGCAAGACGGCCGCGTTCCGGTTCTGGGCGGTGGCGCGCATGGCCCGGCCGACGTCGGTCCGGTTGAGGAAGAGGTAGAGGAGGCTGGCCGCCACGGCCGCGCAGGCGAAGGCCAGGAGATAGGAGAGGGGCAGGTGCGCGCCCAGGAAGGGGACCGAGACGGCCCCGTAGGGGGTGGTGACGCCGTGGTACTCGTTGCCGAAGGCGGCGGCGGCGGCGTTGGAGAGCACCACGCTCAGACCGACCGTGGCGAAGATCTGGGCCAGCGGCGGCGCGTCGATGATGGGGTCGATCACCACCCGCTCCACCACGACGCCCAGGGCGAAGACGATGAGCCCGGCGCCGACCGAGGCCACCAGCGGGTCCAGGCCGAACAACCGGTGTCCGAAGAAGGCCAGGAACATGCCGATCATCAAGAACTCGCCCTGGGCGAAGTTCACGATGTCCATGACCCCGAACACCAGCGTCAGCCCGATCGAGATCAGCGCGTACACGCCGCCGATCAGGAGCCCGTTGAGGAGCGCCTGGTACAGGGCCACTGCGATCAGGGCCGGGGCGAAGGCGAGCTGGCCCGGGGCGCGTTCACGTCCGGCCTGGTCCGGCTAGGCGGCCGACGGCCATCGCGCCGTCCCCCGGGTCAGATCGGATGGGTACACGCCGACCAGCTTCCCGTTCTGCCACTGACACATGACCGGCTGGATGACCACGTTGTTGCCCTGGGCGTCCCACTTGACGTGGCCGCCGGGCATGGTCGTGGCCAGCCCCTTGGTGAAGTCCATGCTGTGCAGGGTTCTGGTCAGCTGCTCGGGGTCCCGGGTGGGATGCGCTTCCAGGGCCTGGGCGATGATGGACACCGCCACCGCGTTGTCGTGGGCCTCTTGGGTCATGAACGTGCCGTACCGCTTCTGGTATTGGTCGTTGATGGAGCCGTAGGCGTCGGGTGAGCTGGTGTCGGCGGTGAAGATCTGGTTGGCCAGCGGGCCCAGGCTCTTTTCGAAGTCGGGCTGAACGAAGCCACCGACCCCGGCGAAGATGGGCGCGGTGTTGCCCGCTTCGTGCAGGGCCCGGACCAGGAGGATGCCGTCGGTCAGGTAGGAAACCGGCAGGATGATGTCGGGCTTGACGTTGACGATCTTGCTGGCCACCGGGCTGGCGTCGGTGATGGTGGCAGCGTAGGGCTCGTACAGGGCCACGTCCAGGCCGGCGTCCTGCGCGGCCTTCCTCAGGCCCTCGGCGGTGCCCGATCCGAAGGCGTCGTTCTCGAACACGATCGCGACCTTCTTGACGGTCACGCCGGCCTGCTTGGCGATGGCCAGGGCGGCCGTCAGCTGGAAGGTGCCGACCTGGCTCGCCCTGGGGGCGACGCGGAAGAAGTGGGTGTAGCCGCGCTGGGTGAGCGTGTCCGAGAAGCCGGTCGAGAGCAGGGGGATGCCGGCCTGCTCCGTGACCTGGGCCGAGGTCAAGGTGAGCGCGCTGGCGTACATGCCGATGGCCGCGATGACCTTGTTCGAGGTGACGAACTTGCTGGTCACGGCTGCGGCCTGGGTGGGGTCGCTGGTGGCGTCGGCGCTGACGATGCGGAGCTTGGCCCCGCCCATCGACTTGATACCGCCCTGGCGGTTGATGAGGTCGGCCTCCAGCTCGACCCCGTGCAGCGAGTTCTGACCGAATTGAGCGTTGGCGCCGGTGAGGGGGAAGATCGCCCCGATCGCGATCTCGCCTCCGCCGCCGGCGGTCGACGAACCACCGCCGGTGCCCACCGCCGCGCAGGCCGCTACGAGCAGCGCCGCCGCGATCACGCCGGCCGATCGGAGCCACCTGTGCTCGGAACCCAAGACCACCCTCCTTCCAACCAACCTCGACCGCCAAACCGGGCGGTGCGGTACTGATCACATATCATATACAGCCGTGTACAGCCGTGGTGGCGGGGCGAGGGCGGCCTCGGGAGGGCCGGGCCGACTCGGCCGGCCGGGGTCGGGCCGGCCGGGGTAGGACGGACGGAGAGGTCCGGCCGTCCCTGGTCGCGGGCTGACCTCATGGAGCCAGCCGGAAAGGCGGGTAGTGGTCGGTGATCAGCAGGAAGGCGTAGGCCAGGACCCGGTTGTGCCAGCGGAGGACGCCCTCGACGAAGTCGAACAGGCCCCGGGGGTAGCTGGCCGTGACCAGGATCGCGAACCAGGCCACGATCACCACCACGACGGCGGCGATGTCGATGAAGAAGAGCGCCACGTAGTGGGGCAGGGCCAGTAGCCACTTGATCAGGGGCAGCCACCGGTTCAGGTCGTTGGGCACGTCCGGATAGGGGAGGTCCAGGTGCACGGACTGCTCCTCGTCCGTCGACGGGTAGCGGTCGTCGAGGAGCAGGAAGTAGGCCGCCACCCGGTTCGCGAAGCGGAGCAGCTCCCGGTTCCAATCGAACCACCAGCGGGGGTACTTCTGGCGGAAGACGATCATGAGCAGCGGCCCCAGCCAGAGCAGCCCGCCGGCGCCGGCCACGGCGGTCCCGTTGCCCACCTGCCAGGAGGCGGCGGACACCGTCCCCAGCACGATCAGGATGGGGATGACGGTGAAGACGCGAAAGAGGCTGGTCAGCCGGTCGAGCGGTCGGGCGGGATAGGCCACCGAGAGCTGGACCGGATACGCGGTTGGCGTCATCTGCGTCATTCCTCCACGCTCGAACCGGCCGGCCCCGCGACGCCCGTCTCCGTCCGGGGGCCGCTGCCGCCGGCCGGGATCCGAAGCCCGCCGCAGGCCAGGGGCACGGATGGGACGACGCGGGTCCCCGGCTTCGTCCCCGACGCCACCGGTGTCACCTCCGGCCGCGTCGCGCCTCCCGCATGATCAGCCTCGCCGCACGAGCGCTCAAGGGCTCTTGGTCCCCGACCGGGGAGGCCGGGTGACCCTGGATCCGAGCCGGCCCCGCCTCCTCGGTGCCGGGCCGGGCGGCGCGACGCAGCCGGCCCCAGCACCCCACCCATCCGGTCTGCGTTCCTCGGACCTCTCGACCGGTTCGACGCAGACCGCCGCTGGATAGCGTGATCTCGGGCAGTGCGGGTTGGTGGCTTCGGCCTGGCCCTGCCCACTGCGAGGCCGGCGCCGTAGCTCGGAGGTGAGGGACGTGAGGTGGAGGGTGCGCCGCCTGGTCGGCTGCGGTCGCGAGTCCTAGAATCACCCGGATGGCGGCCGTGGTCGAACGTGAGAATGCCTTCCTCCATCGCACCGGTCCGCTGACCGCGCTCGGCCGGGAGCTGCGGCCGGGGGAGCCGGCGCCCGACGCCGAGCTGGCCGGCAGGGGCTTTCGGCCCGAGCCGATCCGGATCTCCGACTTCCGGGGCCGGGTGTTGATCCTGAGCACGGTGCCCTCCCTGGACACGCCCACCTGCGATCGGGAGACGCGCCGCTGGGAGCAGGAGCGGCTGGCCCTGGGCGACGCCGTGGCCATGCTCACGGTGAGCATGGACCTTCCCTTCGCCCAGGAGCGCTGGTGCGGCGCTGCCGAGGTCGGCCACACCACCGCCTCCGCCTATCGCAACCGGCGCTTCGGCGTCGACTACGGCGTGGCCATCAAAGAAAACGACCTCCTGGGCCGGGCCGTGTTCGTGATCGACCCCGAGGGGGTGATCCGTCACGTCGAGTACGTGCGCCACGTCGGCACCGAGCCCGACTACGGGGCGGCGCTGGAGGTCGTGCGCGGCTTGCTCCACTCCGGCTAGCTGGCGGCCGGCGTGCCCGGCGATCTCGAGCGCTCTGTCCGGCTCGACAGGACTCCGCCGTCGACCAGGACGTCCAACCCCTGGATGGGGGGCTGCGACCCCTTCGGGAACCACGACCAGGTCGCCGGCACCCGTCCCCTGCCCTCAGCCGGGCCGGCGACCGTAGGCGACGGCCATGAGCGCGATCGTGTCGTTCTCCTCGAACTCCTGCGTGGCCCGGCGAAGGAGTTCCGTCGCCTCCTCTCCGGGGAGGGCGCCTTTCGCCTGCAGCACCTCGCAGATCCGCGCGAAGGCGGCTCGAAGGTCGCTGGCCATGAACGAGCCGACCCGGCCGCCCCACTCCCCGACCGGAAGCTCGAGCTCGCGGCGGGTCACCTCCTCCAGCCCGGCCTCGCGCAGGTAGCGGTCGAGGGCGCCGTAGACGGCATCCCCGGTGTCCAGCCCCAGCGAGCCGGCCAGCTCCAGGGCCATTCGCTGCAGGCGCTCGGTCGCCGGCCCGGTGCGTCGGCCGCCCATGGCTGGCTCGCCGAGCTCGACCCAGCCCCCGGGGCGGGTCACCCGGACCAGCTCCGCCACCACCCCCGGCCACTCGGCCAGGGGGATGCCCGAGACCAGCAGGCGCTGGTGGACGAGGTCGAAGACCCCGTCCCGGAAGGGCAGCCCCTGGAGCACGTTGCCCCGCACGTGCCGATAGCCCGAGGGGTGCTCCGCCCTCCCCGGGACGAGATCCAACCCCACCACCAGCGCCTCGGGGTGCTCCCAGCAGACCTCGAACCCCCACTGCCCGGTGCCGGTGCCCACGTCCAGCACCCGCCCCGGCGATGAGATGGGGGCCAGGTAGTTGCGGCCCAACGCCTCGCGCAGGGCGTGGTGCTGGAGGTCGAGCCGGTCCGCCTCCCCCGGATGCCGGGGGAAGAGGTACGAGGAGCGCTCCCGCTCCGCCA